>Ga0209510_1000322_pt1 | contig 69573 bp, 57 predicted proteins | sample BiotimSIPDNA_FD_185749 | JGI IMG/M metagenome (GOLD analysis project Ga0209510, IMG submission 185749) | Anaerobic biogas reactor microbial communites from Washington, USA - Biogas_R1 time_0 SIP DNA (SPAdes) (version 2) | ecosystem: Engineered > Bioreactor > Anaerobic > Unclassified | place...
CGCGAATATCAGAGTGATCAACCGTCGCAAAAGCAGTCTCGACTGCCGCCTGCTCTGCTTCACCGGAAAGGCAAAAGCTCTATAGGGTTTAATGCCCATTACTTGACAGGTCGTTCCATATCAGGAGTGCGCCCTGCCGGGCGCACCAAAAAAAGTCGGCAGCGGGCCGTACAACCCGCTGCCGACTGAACGACTGACGATTAACGACTGCCTACCGCCACTTGTCGATGTCGATCGCCTGGCCGGGTCTCAGGCCGCCGGCCATCCAGTAGTTGTTGTTGGACGCCCCGGTGACGATGAGGTCGATGCCGCCCCCCATCATGCCAAAGCCGCCGCGGCCTCCGGGCTTCGCCGCCGGAGCCGCGGCCTTGGCCGCCGGGTCCGGCTGCGTGACGTACTTGTTCAGGGCTTCCACCGTGTCGAATCCGGCGTCCTTGACGAAATTGGCGATCGGCGGACTCAGGATGATGAAGGTCCCGAACAGACCGGGATTCTGCTGTTCATAGATGCCCTTGATGATCTTGGGATAGTCCATGAGCGACTGCCAGGCGTTGACCTTCCAGTTCGCCGCGGAAAGAACGCCCCATCCGCTCAGCAAGGTGACGACATTGTCGCCTCTCTTGTACTTGGGGGAGGCGCCGCCCGGGGCGTTGCCGAAACCGTAACCGCTGCCGGCCCGCGAGTTGGATCTCCTGACGGCGAACGGCTCGAAAGGAGAGGCCTCTTCATTTTCGGCAATGATGGTGGCGAGGGCGTTCTGCGCGTTGCCGACGGTGCCCATGTAGGTCGTGCCGATCTTTCCGCAGTTTCCGCCGTTTATGGAAATGAGGTTCCAGGCCCTTCCGATCGCGACATTCGCGTGGGCATAGGGTCCCACGGCGCCGACATCGTAGTTGAGCCCGATTTCGTCGCGGATTCTGCCGTTCACCACGGCGGCGGATGCGAAACCATTATCGGAGATATTGATGGATGTCTGGTTGCCCGATGCTATGGCCAGGATGAGCGGGAAATATTCCGGCTTGGCTCCCGCCATGACCGCATTGACGGCACAATCCTTGACCGTATAGGTCCAGGTATCGCCGGCGTCGGATCCGGGATTCATGCGGCCGACCACTTCATCGGGTGCGTGGCTGGTACCTTTCAGCATATCCTCGACCTTTTCTTCGGTCGGAAGAATGATCGGCATGAAATCGGTGTATCTCTTTTCCAGGTACAATTTCTGCAGCTCATCCGCCGTGCCGGTATACGTGGCCGGGCCCCTGTCTCTTCTGAGTTCCCCCGTTTTCTTCTCTTCGGCGGTCAGGGGTTTGGTAAGCATCTCCACCATCTCGGCCATGGCGGGCTTCCCCGTAACCGGGCTCTTCCCCTCGATGACCTGCTTTTTGATCTGTTCGTTCGTTTTTGCCCAGATCGGACCACGGATATAGTGAATCCGGACATTGGGCATGCCGGCCAGCATGGCCACTTCGGTTTCCTGTTCTTCAAACTCCGACAGGAGAACGGGCACCGCCGGTTTTTTCAGATCTGACTGAACTTCGATTGCGAGGCGAACCGCCCCGGGCGCGCAGACACTTCAATGCCCGAGGGCGAAGATCACCGCATCCGCCTTCTCCTGCAGTTCCTTCTTCAGTGCCGGCGTGAGGTTGCTCATGCCGGTTCTCTGGTCCACGATGGTGGTCTTGGGGTAGTTGGCCTGGAACCACTTCTTGTATTCTTCCATCAGGCGTTCCGTGTTGGGAAAACCCGTGTTGACCAGGTAGAGCGTTTTGCCGTCCAGCGTGGACAGCGGCTGGGCCATCTGCTTTGCCGTTATCGGCGGCGGTGTTCCCATCGGATTGAGCACGGTGATCTTCTCGGCGGTCGAGGCCGCCTTTTTCCCCTGTGCCTGAGTCAAAGCAGGCAGGCTGCAAAACAGGCCGATGCAGAGGGCCCCTATCGCAGCAATCATCAAATGCCGTTTCATTCCTGATCCTCCTTCAAAGAGAAATTAAATACCAAGCATGTAAACCCGAGAGATCGATCCCCGCCACTAAAGTCGCAGCTGGAGCTGGATGCCGACGCATCACCCTCGTTTTTTCTCCATCCCGATCGGGGAAATATTGAGGCCTAAGCTCCTGACAGCCCACGGTCGGATCTCGCAAAAATCATCGCAACTCCAACCATTTCAGCAGGATAGTCAGAATCAGCTGCCCTTTCCATCCTGAAGCCCGTATTCCCTTCCCCCTCCCCTCTTCCGGTGATCCCCATCATGCAGGCTGGGAATGCATCCTCTTGACCATGGGGGCATTTTAACCGAAGATCGGGCCGATCAACACGGATTTTTAACACACCGTCATAATATTGCTGGGCAGGTCGGCTGCCGGGGCGACGGGGGCGGCCCGGTCCTGCAAGGGACCGGGTCCCTCGCTCCGGGGCTTTCATCGTTGAGGTTCCCACCCATTTCCTCGGTCCGGCGGCCCCATTCTTCTTCCAAATCCCATGGCACCGCCCATGACGGTATCCGGCATGGAAGTTCTGGGTTGTGCTCCCTTCACGAGGTCGACGGGTCCCGGCGTGTCGTGTCTTCATGGGAATACGATCCAATTTTTGATGAATCCATGAAAACAAGTGAAGCCGCCATCTTGACAATGCAGGCATTCCAGCCGAAGATCGGGGAGACTAGCATCGATTTCCGACGCACGGGTGTTTATCGTGGAAGGCGGCGCCGCAGGCTGATTGAAAAAGACCCCTCTGATATCCCAGCCTGCACAAACGGAAAATCCCGCCGGTGAAAGCGGGGAGAGATTTGAATCCGAGGATGATGATAAAACGACAGGCGCTCTCCACGGTTTGGGAAAAAAGAGTCGCCCGCACCGCCGTCCTGTTCTCGGCGCTGTTTCTGATGGTATTCCTGCTGTTTTCGCTCGTCCTGGCGCGCACGGGTATCCCGCTGTGGGTTTTGATTCCGCTGTCGGCCCTGGCCGCGCTCCTGGTCCATGCGTTCCTCACTCGCAAGATCCGGCGTCGCAAAGCGATTCTGGCCCGGCCGTTCCCCCCCGAATGGGAAACGGTCCTGCAGAGCGAAGTCGTTTTCTTCCGGGCTCTCGAACCGGAGGACCGGCAGCGTTTCCGCCGCGAACTGCAGCTCTTTCTCGGCGAGAAGCGCATCACCGGAATCAAGCTCCGGCTGGATACCCGAACCCGGGTTCTGGTCGCGGCCAGCGCCATCATCCCGATCTTCGGGTTCCCCGAGTGGGAGTGGGACCAGATCAGCGAAGTCCTGGTCTATCCCGATCGGTTTGACGATGAGTACGCGTTCGACGGCGATCGGCGGCACACGCTCGGCATGGTCGGCACCGGCGCGATGAACCGGATGATGATCCTCTCCCGGCCCGACCTCCTGAACGGCTTCCGCGATTCCCGGGACAAGCGCAACGTGGGGTTCCACGAGTTCGCCCACCTGGTGGACAAATCGGACGGCTCCGTCGACGGAATTCCCTCCGTGGGGCTCCAGCGGGATGCGATCGGCCCGTGGATCGAGCTGGTGCGGCGCAAGATGAACGAGATCGAGAGAGGCAAATCGGACATCGATGCCTACGGGCTCACAAGCGAAGCCGAGTTCTTCGCCGTCGCCAGCGAATACTTCTTCGAGCGTCCGGGGATCCTGGAGCGCAAACACCCGGAATTGTACGCGATGCTGTCGCAGGTCTTCAACCAGAACCTGTCCGCGCGCGCAGCCGCCATGGCACGGGAGATGCAGCGGCGCCCCAGGCGCCTGGGGCGCAACTCGCCCTGTCCGTGCGGCAGCGGATTGAAGTACAAGAAGTGCTGCCTGGACCGCTGAAGCGGCCTCCCTGCCATCCATGCGGCACAGGACACCCCCGGACGGAGGCCCGACGGAGGGGTTTACAGGGGGAAAGGACATGGACACCTTTAGGCGGAACAGGCGCCTGATTTCCATACTGGAGAAGGGCCTGGCCGGTGAGCGGATCGACCGCCATGAAGCCCTGTTTCTCCTCGGCTTCCACGAAGCTTCCCTGGAAGCGGGCCTGGTTCGCACCGTCGCGCAGGCCGCCTCGCGGCGTCGTTTCCACAACGAGGCCTTGCTGATGGGACAGATCGGCGTCTCCACCGCACCGTGCCCCGGCAACTGCCGATTCTGCGCATTCGGCAAGCACCACACCCGGCTTCCCGAAACCAGGCTGACGCCGGAGGAGGTCGCCGCCAGGGCCCGCTCCTTCGCCGGCGGCAGGGACCTCTATGCCCTGTTCCTCATGACGATGCACGACTTCCGCTTCGATGATCTGCTGGAGACCATCGCCGCGGCCCGGCGCGCCGTCCCGGCGCACACACGTATCGTGGTCAACATCGGCGACTTCGATGCGTCCCAGGCCGGCGAACTCAAGGCAGCCGGGGTCAGCGGCGCGTATCACGTGCGCCGGCTGCGGGAAGGCACGGACACAGACCTCGATCCGGAGGCCCGTCTATCCACCTTCAGGGTCATTCGGGAGGCAGGCCTCGATTTCTACTGTTGCTGCGAGCCGATCGGGCCGGAGCACACGGGGGAGGAACTGGTCGAACAGATGTTCCTCGCCGTCGACTTCGGATGCTTTCAGCACGCGGCCATGCGGCGGGTCTACCTGCCGGGTTCACCGCTGGCCGACCGGGGGCAGATTACCGAACTGCGGCTGGCCCAGATCGTGGCCGTGATTGCCCTGGCCGCACTCGGCCGCACCGGGACGCAGAGCATCGCGGTTCACGAGCCCAACCTGATCGGCCTGGTATCCGGGGCGAACGCCGTCTACGCCGAGACGGGGGCCAACCCGCGCGACATGGCCGCCGACACAAGCGGCCACCGCGGCCGCGACATGGCGGCGTGCCGCACCATGCTGTATGAGGCGGGGTTCACGGCCCTGCGTCGCGGGGACGGCACGACGGCGCCCCTGACGCTCGAGTCGGTGACGGCCGCGATGCCCTGATCGTCCGTGACGGCAATGAAAAAAACAGTCAGCCTGGTGGATGTCAACTTCCAGCAGGGGCCCAAGAAATTCAACGCTCACTATCTACCCTACAGCGTCGGCATACTCTGGTCCTACGCCCATCAATTCCCCGAAATCGCCGACCATTACGACTTGGGCCAGATGCTCTGGCGACGGGATTCCATCGACGCGGCGGTTGAAAAATTGGAAACCGCCGATGTAGTCGGCTTCAGCTGCCATGTGTGGAACCGCAACTACAGTTACACTCTTGCCCGCAGGCTGAAAGAACTGCACCCGCACATCAAGATCCTGTTTGGCGGACCGGAACCCGCGATTGGGGAACCGGAATTTTTCAGGAAATGGCCCTTTATCGACATCATGGTCAAGCATGAGGGCGAGATTTCCTTCAAGCGCGTGCTGGAATCGTTTCTCACCGGTTCCGACCCGGGACGCATCCCAGGCCTTCTGGTCAACCGCCGGGGCCGATTGCTGGACACGGGCAACCCCCTGCGCATCGACGATCTCGACGATATCCCCAGTCCCTACCTCATGGGTTACTTCGACAGGATCCTGCAGGCAAACCCGGATGTCACCTGGAACACTACGCTGGAGACGAACCGGGGTTGCCCCTATCGCTGCACGTTTTGCGACTGGGGAAGCCTGACCCATAACAAGGTCAAGAAATTCGACCTCGAACGGGTTCTGGCTGAACTCGAATGGATCGGCCGCAACCGGTGCGGATTCCTCAATATCGCCGATGCCAACTTTGGCCTGTTTCCCGATCGCGACCAGGCCATCGCGCAAAGGCTGGTCGAAGTACAGGCCAGGTACGGTTACCCGAACAGTTATACCATCAGTTGGGCGAAGAATCAGAGGCCTGCAGTCATCGATATCGTGAAGACACTGATTTCGGGGGGAACCGGCAGGGTGGGATTGAATTTGAGCGTACAGAGCCTGAATGACGTCACACTGCGGGCCGTCAAACGCAGGAACCTCGCGATCAATGAAATCAGCGAGGTTTTCAGGATGTGTGAGCGGGAGGGCATTCCGCTCTACACCGAACTCATTCTCGGCTTGCCGGGGGAAACTTTGGACACGTGGAAGGAGAATTTCTGGAAATTGTTCAAGGCCGGCAATCACACCGGAATCACGGTATATCAGGCACAGTTGCTGGAAAATGCGGAGATGAACCTGACGCAGCGCGCGGAATATGGACTGGAGGCCGTCACGGTTTATGACTACCTCGATGGAGCCAACAACCTCGATGGATTGCGCGAAGGCGTCAAGGTCGTCGTGGCGACCTCCGCCATGCCCAGGGACATCATGCTGGAAGCCATGCTGTTTAGTTGGCTGATGAACACCTTCCACATAAGCGGCATCACAACCTTCCTGTGTCGTTTTCTATTCGACAGGTATGGCATCGAATACAGTACCTTCTATGAGCGCCTCCATGCGTACATCCAGCGCGATGCGTTCCTGGCCAGGGAACTCGCCGATACGCGTCACTATTTCAGTAAATGGATGCGCGAAGGGGAGATCCAGCATCCCAGGATTGCCGGAGTAGACATTTTCGGCGTCAATCTGATTCATCGCACCGTCATCAACATTCACGCCCGCGGACAAAGCGCGCACGTATTTGATGTCATCGAGGACTTTCTGCACGACGCCTTCGCCCCGATCGATCCCGGGCTGATCAAACAGCTGGTGACGTTCCAGCGCCATTACCTCGTGAATCACGCCGAGCTTTCAGGCTATCCCAGGGTCGTGGGCTTCGACTACGATTTCCTCGGCTATATGCGCGACGGGACCGCCCTGGAAAAACCGGCCGTTTATACCTTTGAATTTGCGGAAGACAAAAAGATGTCGTTGACCACATTCTGCGAGCAGATTTTCTTCGCCCGCCGCAAAAACTTTGGCAAGGCCACGGTGACGGGCGGACGCGTAGCCTGAAGGGCCGCCGGGACCGGACGCCTCCGCTCTTCCGCCGGGTGCCTGCGGTCGACTGCAAAGGCGCCGGCTTGACTGTGAGCGCCTTTTGGTCGAAGATCATGGCGATCGGCGCACATCATCGACTCACCGGTATTCAGTGCAGAAAACTTGACAAAGGAGCGGATATGGACAGATTGCGGCTTTTGGTTTTCCCGACGGCGGCACTCGCAGCCTTGATTCTTGCATCCTCATGCACGGCGGGAAAGGACCCGGCGCGCATCGAGGACCGCGTCGCGATCGAACAGTTGATGTGGGACTACATCCAGGCGCTCGACTCGGGGGACGCGGAGCGCTATGCGGCCCTGTTTACGCCCGAAGGGGAGTTCAAGGGAGTCAACATGAGCGTCAAGGGGCACGATGCGCTGAAGAACATGATAGCGGGGTCCGGGGAGGCCAGGGCAGCTGCGAACCAGGGCGACGCTCCCGCGGGACGCCTCTACCACGTCGTGACGAACCCCCACATCGAATTCATCGGCCAGGACCGCGCCCGCTTCCATGCCTACTGGATGGGAGCGTTGTCGGACAGGGGAGTCACCTCCGCGGGCCGTGAAGTCAACGACCTCGTGCGGGTCGACGGCCGCTGGCTTATCGATGTGCGCGACGTGGCCCCCAAGGACTGACCCGGATCATTCGAACCGGATCCAGTCGATCTCGACGTTCGTTCCTTCCTCGAGAAGGACAAACAGGTTGTGGACCCCGGCAGGGCTCCCGGAAACGGGAGCCCTGACCGCGCCCCAGTCCGCCCCCTTCGCCACATCCACCTCGGCGAGGAGCGGCCCGTCCTTCCCGTCCAGCCGGATTTCGACGCGCCCGCCGGTCAACGACAATGTCCTGGCCGTGACGCTGCGCACCTTCCCCGCCCCGAAGTCCACCCTGTCGTATTGCACCCATGCCTCCGGGGCCGCCAGGACCGCTTTCCACCCGTCCCGCTTCCGCTCGGGATTCACGAAGGCCACCGACGTCCCTGCCGGGCTGACGGCGCTGTACCTGTCGATCTGGATTTCCCTGAGGGCATCGGAAATCCCGACGCCCCGATGGGTCGGGATCACCTTCCGGATGGCGCCGTCCTCCTCGAAATAGAGAAAGTCCGCCCTCATGGACCGGTTCTTGTCGAATTCCGGGGACAGGTCCTGGTCGTGATAGAACAGGTACCACCGGCCCCGGTATTCCACGATGGAGTGGTGATTGGTCCAGCACCCGCTGGCGGACCGGTCCATGATCACCCCTTTCGGTTCGAAAGGCCCCATCGGGCTGCTCGCGGTCGCGTATTCCAGCCTCTCGGCGCCGTCCACCTCGTGAGGATAGGTCAGGTAATAGGTGCCGTTGCGTTCGAAAACGAAGGGCCCTTCCACGAGTCCATTGGTCGGCAGGTTTTCGATCCGCTGCACGGGGGAATCGAGCTCCACCATGTTGTCTTTCAGTCTGGCCACGAATATGGCGTTCATGGAATAGTACAGGTAGGCCGTGCCATCCTTGTCGATGAGCACGCAGGGGTCGATTCCGCGCGCCCCGTCGATGGCCTGCGGCTCCGGCTTGAAGGGGCCGAAAGGCCGGTCCGCCACGGCGACCCCGATCCGGCCCCCGGCGGGGAAATAGAAATAATATTTCCCGTTTTTGAAAACGCAGTCGGGGGCCCACATATCGAACGATTCGCGCCCCAGCCACGGAACGTCGGTCTGGGTCAGGATGACCCCGTGATCCTTCCAGTCCGTCAGGTTTTCGGAAGAGAACACGTGGTAGTCCTCCATGACGAACCAGTTGGCCCGCCCCCTCCCCGGGCTTGCCGGGATATCGTGGGAGGGATAGACATAGACGATGCCTTCGAACACCCGCGCGGTCGGATCGGCGGTGAACTGGTCCAGGACCAGCGGGTTCTGGGCGACGGCGCCGTTCGCCCCGAGAAGGGCGCACAGGGCGAGGATTCGGGCGCAGCATTTGAATGGTTTCATCCGGACCTCCCGTAGACTGTCTCGGGCGGTTGTCCGCCCTTTCCCATAGCAGACGGTGATGCGATCGTATACGATCGTCCGGGAAAATCAAATTGGAATCGACCGGTGACGATCGCGGCCCGATTCTGCTATATAATCCCGGTTATCCATTCATCGATGCACTCCAGGAGGTACGGGATGAGAGCGTTGTCACAGGATCTGTCGATCTACGAAAAATTCCATTTCGAGTACGCGCCGGTGGCCGTGAAATTCCTTCTTCCCAGACCGGATGAAGGGATCGGGCGGCTGGACCGGAGTCTGTCGCTGTGCGAAATGATCACGGAGGCCCGGGTACGCAACGAACCCTTCTACATCACGAAGGAGAACGAGTGCTGCGTCGGCAAGGTGGCCCTGGGGATGGTGGACCTGGAAGTCCCGGTGGAAGGGGGGCTGGTGGGTCCCAAATTCGGCATCTACCAGGAAGACCGCGCCAACAACGCCCTCTTCCGGCACGCGCCCATGTTCCGAAGAGGAGTGGTCCATTTTGTCCTCTTTTCCACCCTGGAGAAGCTGGGCTTCGAGCCGGACCTGCTGATCCTGAACACCGACGTGACACAGGCGGAAATCCTCATCAGGGCGATGAGTTATTCCACCGGGGACCCCGTGGAATCGAAGCTGACGCCCGCCCTCGGGTGCTCCTGGATCTTCGTGTATCCCTTCCTGACCGGCAAGACGAATTACATGATCACGGGAACGACCTTCGGCGCCAGGGCAAAGGAGGCTTTCAAGCCGGGACAGTTTCTCTTCTCCATCCCCTACCAGCAGTTGCCCCTCGTGACCCGCAACCTCGAGGAAATGGAGTGGTATCTCCCGGCTTACGCGGACGGCAGGGAGAAATTCCTGGCAAGGGACGAGAAGGCGTTCCAGGAGGCGGAAAAAACCTACCGGGACGCCCTGTCCCTCCTTGGGTGACGCTCTCCGGGAGGGACGCCCGCCTACTCCGTGATCCCCCACCGCTTGAACAGCAGGCGATAAAATTCGGGCTGCTCGAAATCGGCCTGCATGAGCCTGGTCAAATGGGTATGGCCGAGCTTGATCTCGTCGTAATGGCGCAGGCCTTCCGCCACGATTTTCACCTTGTCTTTCGTCAGCGAGAAAATGATCTTGTTTTCGTCGGTCAGGGCCCGCTCCTGCTCCCCCGGGTCGGGGAGGGTGATGCTATAGTCCTTCCCGCCCTCGAGGAGGGGCACGAGGGAATAGATGCAGGAGTCGATGGGATCGAATTCGGAGACTACGTGCACCCCTTCCTTGAATTTGACCGCCATCAGGATGTTGCGCAACTGGGCGTTGTTCGCATAGATGAAGACCGCGTCGGGCTCGAAGCCGGTCCGGCGCAGGGGCGCGGTGAGGCAGCCGATGTACTTTCCGGCCTCGAGGCAGGGGAACGTCATGTTCTTCGCCAGTTCCGGCTTCTCCAGAAAATGGCCGAGGAACTTGCTGCCGGTGCCGCCCAGCGCCTCGAGAATCTCCGGGTCCTCCCCGAGCTCCGGGTTGTATAATCCGCCCTTCCTGAAGAATTCCGGCTGCTCCACCAGCCCGTAACCGATCACGGGGGCGTAACACCAGTGGTCCTCTTTGAGCATGGCCACCGTTTCCCCGTCGCGGCGCGAGAGGGAAAAGGCCTGGCACTGGGCCAGGTGCTGACGGCGGTCTCTCTTGGGCCTGACGGCGTCCGCCGGGATCTCCCCCTCCGTCCGGATCATCTTCACCGCGATCGGAAAAGAATCCAGCCTCAGGAGATCCTCGATTTCCTTTCCGTAACTCCGGTATTCCTCTATGGTCGCCATTCTGGATTCTTCCCTTTTCGGGTGAAGGGATCCCCCCGTTCACGAGGCCCGGCCTGACGCCCGGCCCTAGACCGAGATAAACCCGCCGTCGACAAAAAAGGTCTGTCCCACGATAAAATCGGATTCGTCGGATGCCAGGAAAAGGGCGGTGGCGGCGATATCCCCCGGTTTGCCGATGACGCCCCTCGGCGTTTTCGCGATCCCGTTCCGGATGAAATCCTCCCCCTGCGTGGCCACGTCGTTCACCATCGGGGTGTCGATGATTCCGGGGCCTATCGCGTTCACGTTGATTCCCAGCGGGGCGAGATCGATCCCCAGCGAGGTGGTCAGGCTGATGATGCCGCCCTTGGAGGCGCAATACCCGCAGTCATCGTGGAGACCGATCCTGGCGCCCATCGACGCGATATTGATGATCTTCCCCTTTTTGCGTTCGATCATGGGCCCGACCGTATGCTTGATGCAGAGGAATGCGCCCTTGAGATTCGTGTCGAGCACCCGGTCCCAGTCCTCCTCGGTCATGTCGAGGATCGACTTCTTTACCAGGATCCCGGCATTGTTGACCAGGATGTCCACCGGGCCGAATTCCCGGACCGCTTTCCCGACCATCCTTTGGACCTGTCCGGAATCGGAGATGTCGGTCTCTACGAACAGGGCCTGGTAACCCGCCTTCCGGATCTCCTCTTCCGCGCTTTTCCCCGTGTCGGCCCTGATTTCGGCGATGACCACGCGTGCCCCTTCCCCGGCGAATCTATTCGCTATGGCACGCCCGATCCCCGAGCCGGCCCCGGTGACGATGGCCGTCCTGTTCTCCAGTTGCCGTTTCATGTTGTCTCTTTCCGGGACCCTTCGTTGAAGGATAGTCGGCGCGAGCCCGCCGGCGGCAGCCGTCGCTTGCTTTTCTGCCTCAAAAATTCCGTATGCTTCCCGAAGGGATCAACGTCCCCCGCCGGGCATTCCACCGCCGACGCTGCGCTTCAGCTTGAGTTCATCGCCCGAAAGCGTTCCCGTCCACGATATGGGCATTTCCTGGCCGCCAAACGAACGCATGTAGCTGAAGGCGATGGTGTTTCCTTCCAGCTTGCCGTCCTTGAACGCGATCGGTCCGGGGAACTGGGTGTTTTCAATGGTGCCCGACAGTTTCGACCCATCGACCTTGATGTCCAGCTTCACGTCGTTGCTGCCTTCCTTGGCGATCCACTTCCCGGCAACTCCCGTCGACGGCCCGCTGCCTGCCTCTCGTTTGGCGGTCAATTCGACATTGGCGCTCCCGCCACCGGGCTGGGCCAAAGCTTGCAAGGGGATGGTCAAAACCGCGACAGCCAACAGGGAAAAAAGCAACCTTCCGTTTTTCATAGCGACTCTACCCTCCGATATCCTGATTCTTTTACCTCTGTCGCATACACAACCATATTACGATCTACCATATACGCATGTTTTCCGTTTTACCAAGCAAATTCCTGCCGACAGAGGGCTTCCTGTGACTATGGCCACGCGCATACCAGGCATGGGCCTCGTCGGCTTCGACGCGGGGAAGATCCCAGCCGGGGAAGGTGTCGTGGAAAATCAGGATTTCAGTGCGCATGACGCCGGATGGGACACCCGACGGGTGGTGCGCCGTTGCGGACCTGGAAGCCGAGGGGGGGCTGCTTCACGCGGGGTCCAACCCCGGTGCGTTTCATGACGGCTTCGCCCGTGAAGGTCTCGGGCGGAGGTTTGAGGCGGCGGGTTTTGCCGGCATCGCTCATGCCCCCGCGGCCGAGGCGGAAAAGCCGCTCCCGGACGGGGGCCTTCACCGGTTCGGGCCAGACTCACCGGTTCTCCCGAGCGCTTGCCTAAATCTTACCAAACCCTGTAATTCCCTGGTTTATGCGGATCTTCGGCTCAATCTTCTTCCTTGCTGGCGCCTAGCACATTTCGCGACCCGTGAAGCACAGCGATGACGTCGATCTGATCCGCCCTAATATGGTAGATGATCCGGTACGGTATCTCGATGACCTGGCGGATCTGATCCATGTCGTACTCCGGCACACGCCGACCGGAGAGAGGGGCATCGGCAATTTGCTGGGAACGGCGAGTGAGGCGAGCGACCATCCGCAGTGCGTACTCAGGCGAATCCTTTGCGATATACGCATAGATGGCGTCGAGGTGATCTTGCGCGGTGTCTGTCCAGTGGACTATCATTCAGGCAAACCGTACTTCGAGCGGACATCCTGCACGCTTTTCGTACGGCCGGACCGGCTGTCTGCCAGTCCGCGTTCTATGCTCTCCCGCACGTAGATCTCGTGCATCAGATCATCCCACGTCGCGTCGTCTGGGAGGCGGTCAACAAGTTTGTGGGCTTCTTCTTTCTGAACCACATTCGACATCGTCAGGTCTCCGTATTCCTTATGGACAGGATACTGGAGACGCGTTTTGACGTCAATGTCGCTGAGCCGTACGATCAGGATGGCCTCACCAGGGCAACCGCAATCCTTCGGATAAACAAACCCTGCTCTCTCCTTATCGCATCATTTCATACAGCCGGAGCATGGCGTCCACCACACCATCAATCTGCGCATGATCGTGAAACAGGTGAGTGGATATCCTCAAGGCATGGGTATTCTTTGTGTCTTCCTTATGCAGATGAAATTCGGTAGACCGGATCACGTAACCGGTTTCTCTCTTGAGGCGGTCGACAAAATCCTCGATCTTTTTCTGATCCTGCACATCCTTGAACGGATTGAAGGACGTCAGTCCGGATGTGAGTTCCGGTATGTCCGGGGAAAACAGCAGCGCGGAATCGCCAAATGCCTGCCTGATGCTCCTTTTCAGGTAGGAACTCAACCCGCAGACGTATTGCTCGATACGCTCACGGCCTATCTCTTCCCATAGATCGCAGGCATCGAGCAGGGCCTGCATGGCAGGGTAGTTTTCCTGTCCGCGGAGCCCGAACTGGCTGGAAAAATCGCTCATCTTCGACCGGTCATTGTTTATGGGCTGCGAGACATAGGGATATAAACAGCTGTTCTGAGGCCAGAGCAGGGGAAGCCTGTCGCCGTGATTTCTCAAATAAAGTATGCCCGTAGCACCCGGCCCGCATTGCCATTTATGACCGGAGGCGGCGTAAAAATCACACCCGATCCCCCTGAAATCGAGTTCCACCATACCCGCCGTGTGGGCGCCATCGATAATGGAGATCAACCCCTTTTCCCGGGCCAGGTTGCATAGGGCCCGGGCCGGGAGTCTGACTCCTGTCTTATAGGGAATATGGGAAAAGAGCAGGGCCCTGCATTTGGGGGTAATCTCTTTATCGAAGGCCTCAACCACCTGGCCCCCGTTCTCGAGATCAAGGACCGGTATCTCTACCTCCCTCAAAACAACCCCGAACCGGTCCTTGAGCACCTGAAGGGGTGAAAGAGCAGACACGTGTTCGTGGTGCGTGATCAGGATTTCGTCATTTTCTTCAAACGGAAGCCCGAAAAGGACGGTATTCAGGCCGTCCGTGGTGTTGCGCGTAAACGCGATCTCATCTTTTGTGCAGCCGAATTGCCTCCCCAGCTTTTCTCGCTGCTTACTGAGCCCGAATTCCCAGCCCAGTTCATCGGCAAAACCCATCGGGTGCCGTGCAATCACCCTGTTGTATCGGTCATAATGATCGATGACGCCTATGGGCATGGCACCCGTGGTGCCGATATTCATGTAGACCTGGTCGGGATCGAGGGCAAACTGCGCCTGTACCCTTTTCCAGAAACTCTTCTCGGGAAGGGCGGCGTCGATAACCGGTACCCTTTGTTCTGACGCAAGACATGCATTATCAAGTCCGATGACGCCCCCGGCCGCCGCCAGCCCCGCCAGCTTGAAAAACGTTCTTCTGTCCTGGTTTTCGACCTTGTTGCCAGACGATCCCTGCATGATCCCCCCCTGATGCAAGCATTGGGCTCCGGACCGGCGCCGCTTTAGAGGTTGACATGAATTCCCTGTATACGTATCCCTAAAAGATGACAAAAACATCCATTTTTTCTACTGCAGGCGGCCGGAGCCGATCGGTCAGGGACTGCCGCCTGACGATCATGCCCCTGTAAAACAAGGAGATCGCTCATGAAAAAGACGCTTCTGTTTCCCCTGCTCATTTTTGTTTTCACCGGGTGTTCCAGACAAACCGATATCCGTGAAACCCTATCCTCCCCGGATGCCCCTGCGGCCATAGGCCCTTACTCACAGGCGGTTCGTGCCGGCAATATTCTATACCTCTCGGGGCAGCTCGGTCTTGATCCCGCGACAGGAAAACTGGCCGGGGAGGATTTTGCCAGCCAGGCGCGTCAGGCTTTAAATAATCAAAAAGCGATCCTCGAGGCTGCCGGCTTTTCCTTGAAGGATGTGGTGCAATGCCAGGTATTCGTGACGGATATGAACAACTACCCTGCATTTAACGAAATCTACAAGGAGTATTTCATCTCGGATTTTCCGGCCCGGGCCGTCCTGGAGGTCTCCCGTATCCCGGCGGATGGATTGATCGAGATCATGATGACGGCCGTTCACGGCATATGACCACATTTTTCCTCAGGTGGCGGGAAAGGCTCCATCGGGGATAGCAGGGAATCCGACGGGGCCCGCGCCCATCGGCGGATACCTGCCGCCGGCGTTGTGGATCTCGGGCGGCCCCATCCGCCGCATGCGGGTCTCCTGCGGCACCCGCTCCACGTCCCTCACGAAACTCTGAACTGGAAACGCAGGACCCGTAATCCCCTATGATATGATCTATCCGGAGAAACCCATCATGAGCGGAACCAGGATCACGCGGCGGGAGTTTGTGCGCGGAGCGGCCGCGCTGGCCGGAGCCGCCATGACCTGTCAGGCCGCCGGTTTTGCCCTCCAGGCAAGGAAAACGGCGACGGACCAGGTTGCGCTGGGCAAAACCGGCATGAAGCTGAGCCGGCTCGGCATCGGCACCGGCACAATCAGCGGCAGCGTGCAAAGAGGTCTCGGGCACGATAGATTCAACGCCCTGATACGGTACGCCTACGACAGAGGGATCACCTATATCGATACGAGCGACACCTATCAGACCCACACGTGGGTGCGCGAGGCCATAAAGGGGATACCCCGGGAAAAGCTCTATATCCAGTCCAAGATCCCGACCACTTCGGGATTCGGCGGCCGGGGCGGATTCGGGGCCGCGGGCAGGCAGGCGTCGGCCCTGGAGACCCTGGACCGCTTCCGCAGGGAACTGGATGTGGATTACATCGACACGGTGTTGATTCATTGCCAGATCGCGCCCGACTGGGTCGAACAGACCAAGGCCCTGCAGGACGGACTGGAGGAAGCCAGACAAAAAAACATCATCCGCGCGCACGGCGTATCCTGCCATTCGCTTGCGGCGCTGAAAAGGGCGGCGGAGCTCCCGTGGGTCGATGTCAACCTCGTGCGCATCAATCCTCAGGGCGTCAATATGGACACAGGGGGCCGGATGGGATTCGGGATGAGCGGACCGGCCGACGTCTCCGCGGTGGTCGAACAGCTCAAAGTCATGAGGAAAAAGGATCACGGCATCATCGGCATGAAGCTGATCGGCCAGGGCCAATTCAGAACCGTCGAGGAACGCAGGAAATCCCTGACGTGGGTGCTGCAGTCGAACCTCGTCGATGCCGTGGTCGTCGGCATGAAAAGCAGAGAGGAAATCGACGAAGCCATCCTGCACATCGACAACGCCTTTGCCCTCTAGGCTTTCAGCCGTCGGCCTGCAGCCGTCCGGGCGGTCGTACTCTCCCAAGCGCGGTTACGTCGTCGGGCGGAGGGAGACCGTTCCCGGGCAGCGAAGGGGGCGGTTGATGGGTAAACGGTGGACGGTGTGGCCAAAAAGCGATTTCCGATTCAGCGATCGGGCGATCGCCGCTTCCCCTTCTTCGCCTTCGGCGCCGGCAGCGCCCCGGCGGTAATACGGATCAGCTCACTGAGCCATTCGCGGTCCTCGATCTTCTCCTCGATGAGAAAGCTCGGCTTCGCCCCCAGATACGCCGCAGCCTCCACGACATCGCCGACGTATCGTCTCCCGGCTTCGGTCGGCTTGACGAAGAGCCGGCTGTCGCACACGAGCGCCACCACCTTTCCGTCGCTGTAGAGCGCATATTCGCCGAACATCTTGCGGCAGGTGATGGTACCCGCATCTTCGAGTTGGTCGACGATGAAGTCGACGAAGCTTTTGTCGATTGCCATGGTTCCCCGCTTATGGAAACAGTTGGAATCCTCACACGGCAATCCGTTTCCTCCCCGTCTTCAAAAACGCCGCTTCCGGCACCCCCGACCCTTCCGCCCGCAGGACGATCTTCGCGCACGCGAGCGCATCGGATGCGGCATCGTGGTGCTGCAGGTCGATGCCGAACCGGCCGCACACATCGGAGAGTCTCGTGGGCCTGATGTCCCAGAGGTTGCGTGCGAGACGCATGGTGCAGAGGTACCTGGCATCGGGCGGCTTCCTGCCGTGTCTGTTGCAGCATTCGTCAAGCACGCCCCGGTCGAAGGCGGCATTGTGCGCGGCGATAAAATCGGCTCCTTCGAAAAGCGGCGCAATTTCCGCCCAGAGCTCGCCGAAGTCGGGTTTGTCGGCGACATCTTCCCAGCCGATACCGTGCAGCCAGGTAAACCGGAAGCAACGGCGCGGCGGCCGGATGAGTCCCGAGAATTGCCTGACGATCCTCCCGTTTTCGACCACCACCACCCCGACCGCGCACGCGCTGTCGCGGCCATAGTCGGCCGTTTCGAAGTCGAGAGCGACGAAACGCGAAAAATGGACGTGGGGCGGTTCTGCTTTCCTGGTTTTTCGTCGCGGGGACATGGATTGCCGCATCATTGGCCCTGAGGATGTGAAGGATCCCCCGCCCTTTTCGTCCGGGCGGCCGGATTCGCTCCCCAAATATAACCGCAGGAAGTGACGCCATCAAGTATTGGACCTGCCCCTTCCCAATGCCGGGCCGATATTTCCCGGTGGCGGTGATCGGTCCGGAAAAGGCGGTTACGTGTTCCGGGCGCCCGCGTGCTTCACGAAATTGAGCGCGCCCCCGGCCAGGAGTTTCCGCCGGTCGCGATCGGAGACGTCCAGGATCGCGACGATTTCCCGCCCGCCGATCCTGACCGGGATCTCGGACGCCCCCGCGGCGACGAGATGTCTCACCCCCGGGAACAGGACCGTATCGTCCTGGCGTACGAGGTCGTAGTCCGAGGGATTCCTGAACGTCAGCGGCAGGATGCCGAAGTTGACCAGGTTGGCCTTGTGGATGCGGGCGATGCTCTTGGCGATCTTAGCCCGGATCCCCAGGCAGCGGGGGGCGAGGGCCGCGTGCTCCCGCGACGACCCCTGGCCGTAGTTCTCCCCCCCGATCACCACCCCGTTCGCCCGGGTCCGCGCCCGCTCCGCGAATCCGGGGTCGAGCGGCTCGAAGACGAACCTGCTGATGGCGGGGATATTGCTGCGCAACGGCAAGACCCGGTTCCCGGCCGGCATGATGGTATCGGTGGAGATGTCGTCGCCCACTTTCAGGATTACGGAAGCCTCTAGCTCCTCCGGAAGCTCGTCGAACCGCGGGAGCGGGACGATATTCGGGCCTGTCACCACCTCCACCCGCGCGGCCTGTTCCGGCGGGAGCGGGAACAGGATGCCCGCGTCGTCCAGGAGATATCTTTCCGGGTTCGTCACCGCCGGCCACGGCAGCAGCTCCCCGAGTTTGCGCGGATCGGTGATCCGGCCGAAGAGAGCGGCCGCCGCCGCGGTTTCCGGCGAGCAGAGATACACCCGGTCGTCCCGGGTGCCGCTGCGGCCGGGGAAGTTCCGGGGGAAGGTCCGCAGGGACACCTGGCCCGTCCCCGGCGCCTGCCCCATGCCTATGCACCCGAGGCAGCCGGGCTGGTGAATCTGGGCTCCGGCCCGCAGCAGCATCAGCACGCCCCCCCGGGCCGCGACGTTCTCGAGCACCTGCCGGCTCCCCGGGTTGATGTTCAGGGAGATGCGGGGCGCGATGCGCCTTCCCTCCAGGATCCGGCAGACGGTCATCAGGTCGCGAAAGGAGGAATTGACCGAACTCCCGATGATCACCTGGTCGACCGGGGTGCCCGCCGCCTCGGCGACGGGCACGACGTTGCCGGGGGAGGAAGGGCGGGCGATCAGGGGCTCCACCCGCGAGAGGTCGATCTCGTCGTACTCGTCGTAGGCGGCATCCGGGTCGGCGGCGAGCGGCTGCCAGGCGGAACCCCGCCCCTCGGACTCCAGGAACTCCCGGGTCCGGCGGTCGGAAGGAAAGAGCGAAGAGGTGGCCCCGAGTTCGGCGCCCATGTTGCCGATGGTGCCGCGATCGGTGGCCGACAGGGTTTCCACGCCGGGCCCGTAATACTCGATGATCTTCCCGAGCCCCCCCTCGACCGTATGGCGGCGGAGCATCTCCAGGATCACGTCCTTTCCCGATACCCAGGGCTGGAGCCTTCCGGTGAGCCGGATCCCCCAGATCGCCGGGCAGGCGAGATGGAACGGGTGCCCCGCCATGGCGATCGCCACATCCAGGCCGCCGGCGCCGATGGCCAGCATCCCGAGGCCGGCCGCCGTCGGGGTGTGGGAATCGGCGCCGAGCAGGATCCTGCCCGGGACGCCGAAGCGTTCCAGGTGCACCTGGTGCGAGACTCCGTTCCCCGCCCGGGAAAGGTGGAGGCCGAAACGCTGCGCCGCCGTCGTCAGGAAAGCGTGATCGTCGGCGTTCCGGTTGTCGGTCTGAAGCAGGTTGTGGTCGATGTACTGCGCCGCCAGCTCGATGCCCACCCGTTCGGCCCCCAGGGCCATGAACTCCAGCATCGCCATGGTACCCGTGGCGTCCTGCAGCAGGGCGTGATCGATCCGGATCGCGATCTCGGATCCCGGTTTCAGTTCCCCCTGCACCAGGTGCGCCTCGAGGATTTTCGCAGCCAGGTTCTCGCCCACGTGTCTCCTTTCCAGTCATCGGCCCCCTGCGGCCGGCGTTTCCGTCCGGCGGTTTTTTCGCAGGACATCACCTAGGTATTGGATTTCGGTCAGGCTCTGCTTCAATTCGCTCCATCCATACCAGAAGGCGTAATCGGGGTTGGCGTGGAACGCACCCTGAAACGCGCGCATCCGATGCTGCTGGAACATGATGAAGAGCTTCTGTTCGATCGGGGTGGGGGCATCGTGAAAGGCGAACAGGTCGGGGAACGCAAACTCGTAGCTTTCAGGCTTTTCCAGGATGCCGTCCCGGTAAAGCGCCGCGACGGTCCGGATCGCCTCCGCCATCACGCGATCGGCTTCGCGTATCATGAAATCGCCCTTGGCCAGCTCGCCCCGGGCAAAATTCCCGCTGTGGCACCGGCTGCACGCGGCCAGCATCCGGTCCCTTTCCCGCTGCCATTCCTCCCGGTTGAGGCGCGCCATCTGGGCGCCCTGGACTACCAGCAGGCGGCTGGTGGTGTTTTTATCCTCCCCCAGGATATGGAGCGCCTGCAGGATGGTGGAAACGTCCTCCTCCCATTGAGGGTCCTCCGGCATGGGGAAGCGAAGGCCGAGGAAGCCCCAGGCGGTGCGCACCTCGTGATTGCCCTCCGGCATGTGGCAGGTCTGGCACGCCGGCGCCGCAGCGGTATCCGGCAGCACGCCGCCCTGTTTCAGCAGCAAGCGCACGCCGTGCTTGGAGGCCGAATACATCTCCCATTGCGCGTGGTCGAAGCCCATGTGGCAGGTCCGGCAGGCCTGCGGCTGCCGCGCTTCCACGACCGAAAAAGTGTGCCTCGTGTGACAGGCGTCGCAGGACGCGGTGCCGAACCCGGGGGAGTCCTGTTTGATCAGCCGGAGGTCGTCCTCGGTTTTCACTCCGATCTTATGGCATCCCCCGCAGCCCTTCACACCCTCGGTGGCCCCGGCCGGCTGCCAATGCATCGTGGGCATGGACTTCATCGCCGCCCAGGCGAGGGCATGCTTTCCCGCTTTGTACTGCCGGACGCGTTCGGCATGGCAGGGGGCGCAGGTTTCGGGCCCGGGGATCCGGGCCAGGGCCGCGTCGGCCGCCGAATGGTGCAGGTTTCCGTGGCAGGCGGCGCAATCCAGCCCGATCGCCCCGTGCCGGCTGATCTTCCAGTCGTTGACGATGCCGGGCGAGGTCGTGGCGTGGCAATCCACGCACTCCGACGCGGCGGCCGGGAGGGCGCAGTACAGGAGCGCCAGGGTCCATGGAAACAGAAGCGGGAATCGGCCCGGGATGTTCATGGTTGTTTTCCCTCCGGATGGGTTCACTGCCCGCGGATGGGGAACGCCAGGATCCGCGCCCGCAAAATCGGGATGCTGTTATTCATAATCATCCCCGGCCGGGCGGGCCCCGTCAACCGCAATCGGAGCCGGGCCGCACAGGGCGGCGCCATCGGGCGTCATGCTCCATCGGGACCGCGGCCGGGAGCAAGGCTTCCGAAATTCAGGTCCCGGCGGATCCGGCCCACTTCTTCTTGACTGGAGCGGCTTTATATCCGAAGATCCCCGCGAAGAAGATCGAAAGTGAAGCACAACCCTATCGATGGCCGAAAGGGTTCAAGGGATATCGAAGAGATGGCCGCGCCGGGAAGCACGCTGTTCCCGGCCTGATTTTTCGTGGCGGCGGGGCCCCTCCCCGGTGCGACACGCCCGAGCGGCCGAATCCGGATGCGCGGGAGGGCGTTCCCTCGAGGGAGCGCTCACCCGAACGGGAAGCGGGGGCGCCCTCCCGTGCAAAAGCACGGACGCCTGCACATCGAAGTCAGCGACCTGGAAGCCGCGATGACAACAATCCGTTCACTATGCGGACGCATGCTCGTATGGACCGTCCTTGTCCTGTGCGGAACCGGCCTGCTGCTGCAGGACAGCGTCAGCGAGTACGCCTATTACCGGTTCGGCCTCTCCTTGCGCAAGGAGGAGTGGAGCTTCCTGTTTATGGGCCTGGTCAATGCCGCCTATGCCCTGATCCTCCTGCTGAAGCTGACTGCGGCCGTGTGGCGCCGGTTCAAGGCGCCCCCCGGCGGGAGTGTGAGCCGCCTGGCGCGCGAATGGGTCGTGTGGTTGTTGATCCTTTTCTGCGCAGCCGGGCTATGCCTGACCGAAGGCGAGGATATCAGCGCCTTTTTCCTGATCGCGGCGAATGCGGTTTATGTCCTGGTCCTGCTGATCCGGATGTTCGCGGCCCTGGCCCGCGGGCAAAGGAAGCCGGAAGGGCGGGTCCGCCACCCCGGCGCCCCGACCATCCCCTCCCGGCCGATCGACCCGGAGACCGCCTCCCCGGCGCGCCCGAAATACTGTTCCGCCTGCGGCGCCGGACTGGAGCCGGGGGACCGTTACTGTCCGCAATGCGGCCAAGAGCTTTCCGGACCCTCCCCGGAAGGGGAACCGGCATGAAGCGACGCCTTCTCCCCTTCATCAGGAGCCTCGCGATCTCGGGCATCGTCTTTGCCGCCGGTTATGCAATATCCCTGGAGCACAGGGCGGCCGGCATCCTCTTTCTTGCGCTCTATTCCACCTTCATGGTGGTGCGGGCCTACCGGAAACCGATTCCACTCGGCTTTTTGACGGCCCTGCTTCCGGGCCTGATGGCCTCCCTTTCCTACGCCATTCAGAGCGGCGTCATGGACTACGGCGATTCGGACCTGCCCCTGATCGGTCTCCTCCTCGGCATCGTGCCCGGAACCCTCATGGGCGCCGGGCACCGGGTCTATGCCGCGAACGGCCGCCTCTGGGCCAGAAAGGGGTTCCCGTACCTGCTGCTGTGGGGCGTTTCCTACCTGATCACCCAGGTCGCCGCGCTCGCGGGCGTCCGGGAGATTTCCGGGGGGGCCCTGGCCCTGTCCGGGTTTACGACCTCGTCGCTGGCGATCCTCTCGCTTTTCCTGGCCGCAAAATATCGCAGGGGCAAGCGAAAGTTCTTCAGCCCGGTCGTGTCCTCCGCGGCGATATCTCTCGTCCTGTTGCCCGCCTTCATCGCCACGGCGCCCGAATCCTCCAACGCGGGAAAGACGACGGCGCGGGATGCGGAAGAAGCCCTGTCCCTGCTGGTCGCCCATGGCGATATCGTGCGTCATTTCCCCGGGTTCGGAAATTCCCGGGAGGAGCGCTGGAACCTGGACGGCAATCCGCTCTTCGGGAAACCGGGCAATCCCGACAGCTCCGCGGAAGTAAGGTATGCCGCCCGGAATGTCGGCAGGCTGCAACTGCAGCTCTGGGCAGGCGGTGAACCGAAGCTGCCGGTTCTGCTGAAAGAGATGGACAGGGACTCCGATCCTTTGAACCGCGAGTGGTATCCGCATCGATGGCAGTCCGGAAATATCTTCGTTTGCGCCGCGCATGGCGACAGCCCGGGCGGATCTTATCAGGGCCACGCATATGTCGAGTACGGGCCATGGTTTCTGGAGGTGGAATACGACGATTATTCGGAATCGGCCGACGTACTGGGCGCCCTGAGGCGCTTCGCGACCTTTCTCGAAGAGAGGCTTGTCGATATCGAGTACGCGCGAAACGGCGGGGGCTCCTTTGCAGTCGTCCCGCCGGGAGGCGGAAAAACGGACATATCCGCGACCCAGGAGGTTGCCGATGCCGGTGCGGCCGCCGCCCTTATTCAACTGCTGGCGGCCGCGATCATGGCTGCCGCCGCCTCGGGCGCCTCGACCGGCGCCGGCGCCGCCGGAACCGCGGAAGACCCGGGTTATGAGGATCTGAACAGGTCCGGAGAAGCGCTTCCATCGACGCGGTTGGCGGACCCGGATACGGGAGAGCCGCTTCCGGAGGAGAAGGGGAGGTACCTGGTTTGGGGCCGATGGGTCGATGGGGATGAAGCGGTGCGCTGGGTGCGCGAGCGGGAATCCGCCCGGGCGGCCCGCAGCGCCGAGATCGACAGGCGCTTTGCCGATGAACGGGCCGGGAGGCAGGCCCAAGCGGATGCCGATCACCGGGCCCGAGGCGATCGCTACGATGCCGCCGACGGGACCTGGTATACGGCCGGGTACGATCAGGCGCGGCTGGCGGAAGCCCGACAAGCGGCCCGGAAAAGATTCAGCGCCGAAATGCTGGAAAAGAACCGCAACCACGCGGCCGATCGATTGCGCGGGATGCTTGCGGCGGAGGGGACCGACGCCGGCGTCGTGGATGCCATGATCGCCGCGGGGCAGTGGGATGACGTATGCAGCATGTTCCGCGACAGGGTGTACCAGGGGATAAAGGATTCCATTGCGCAGCATGCGGCCGAGCGCCGCTGGGAGACGGCGGCCCAGGTCGGGGAGTACGCGGCCACCGTGGTCGAAAACGCGTCCAAGGCAAGCATCGTGGCGCTGGCGGGGGGACCGGCATGGATTGCCGCCGGGGGATCCGCGCTCACGGGAATGGGCGCGGCCGCGGTGGCTACCGGCGCCATCGGCGCCGCCGGTGAAACCACCTCCGCGGTGCTGGATGTTGAGGAGATGCTGCGCAAGACCCCGATTACGCGGAAAAACCGCTTTGACGTCGCCTATGATATCTCAACCCACGTGGCCAAGGGCTTCGGCGCCGGATTCGTTTCCGGGGCCAAGGATGGGGCCATCGGTGTGTATTGCGGTCGGCCCGGTCTCGGAAAGTCTGTGAAGATCCTGCTTCCGGCGGCGGGCGATTTCGTGGAAACCGGGCTGCGGACCAGGGACCTGTCCAAGGCGGCGAAGACCGGAGCGCTCTCCGCGGCCGGGGAATACCTGGGCGGGAAAATCGACGGCATCCATGGCCGCATGGCCCGGGAAGCGGCGGGAACGGCGCTTTCGGCCGCGTCGGGGGGCGCGGGCAGCTATATCAACGGAGGCGATTTCGGCGAGGGCGCCATCAAGGGAATCGCCGGCAGGGTCGGCTCCAAGCTGGGGGACGCGGTCGCCCGGGGCCGTTCCGATCCGGGGCAGCTTCAGAATCCTGAAGCAGCCATGGAAGCCGATGCGGCGTCGCATCGCTCCGCTGCCGACGGTGAAGCGGAAGCCAGGCTGCGGAAAACCCTGGATGACGCCGCAGCCGAAAGGAATCGCACCATCCCGATCGAGGACCAGCCCGAAATCATCCGGAAACTTCACGAGTCGATGCGGGACGTCGAGGACACCGATCCCGCAACCGGTCGTTCCAGGATCGTCAAAAAGGTGGACCCGAAGCTCGCTTGCGACCAATTGCGCGACACCGCCTCGAGCCGCCTCGCCAAGCAGGCGGATCCGGAACTCAGGGAGGCCATGATCCGGACCCGGCAGGAGGACCTGTACGATCCCCCCGCCCGGGCGACCATCGAGCGGGTCGCACAGAAGCCGGAAGTCCAGGCCATGATGCGGCCGGGAGACAGACTCGTGCTCGAAGGGTATTCCACGCCCGGCGCCCCTCCGTCGCTCGGGGCGGACCGGGACGGAATCATGTGCATCCTGCGCACCGATCCGGAAACAGGGAACGTGCAGCGGATCCAGCTCGACGGGAAACATTGGCACGACGCCGCCTACGAGGAATTTCACAAGCACACCATCCAGTACGCCAACCGCGACGCCAACGGCAACATCACGCCGGAAACGGAGCCGGACTACCACCGGAGGCTGGAAGAGCTCGACTACCTCAAAAAACGCCCGCTGGACCGGGAAACCATCGATCGTGTGCACGACCAGGTCCGGCGGAAGGTGAACGCGCAGATAGCGGCGGAAGACCTCTCCTTGAAGGAATCCGGCCGCCCCCCGGTGAGCGAGGCGGAGCGCCAGGCCCGGATCCAGGCGGGCGTCAAGACCCGTATCGACCGCCTCAACGGCCAGTTTCTTTCCGAGGACCAGGTCAGGGCCCGCGCCTGGGCCGCCAGCCGGAACCAGGTCTTTACCGACCCCTATCATGTCGAGGCCAGCCGCGACAATTCCAACCAGGCCCTGGCGGTGGTCACCGCCCCGGACGGGACCCGGAAGGTCGAAAGGGTGGAAATCGGCGTCGAAGTCGAAGGTACGGTGCGCCCGATCCGGGACGCGTTCGGCGAAGTCCGGACGGGCCCGGGCACGGTCGAAGGTCAGTCGGGCTCGAGACGCGGCATGATGGATTCCGAGGCGGCGGCCGGCATGTGGAAGCGGAAATCGGGGGATTATGTGGACGGCAATCTTCCGGAAGCCCTCGCGCAGACACAGAAAGGCATCGCGCAGCAGATCAGGTTTATCGACGGGCAGCGCCGGGCGGGCATCCCGGTTCCGCCGCTGAAAGCCCATGACGCCGAGGCCATGACAATCCTGTCGGATCCAGGGCTGGCGACGGCGGACCCGGATACCCTGCAACAGGCCGATGCGCAGCTCCGGTCGATCCGGAAGGAGGATGGGACACCGGCGTATCCGGGTGGCATCCGGGAAGCGATCGAAAAGATTCCCGAGCAGAACCGGGTGCGGGATCTGGCCATCAGGGCGCAGGGAATTCCGGCTCAGGGCCCTCCGGCTCCGGCGGCACCGGAGGATGGGGTGACGGATGCCTCCGAAACCGTCCGGACGGCCGAAGGCCCGCTTGCGTCCGACGCCAACCGGAGCGGCATGCGGCATGGGGTTTCCAACCCCCGGACGGATGATCTGGAGGAACGGATCCGCCGGCTGGAAGAGGAGCGCGACCGGCTGGCCCGCCGGATAGCCGAGCGGGACAAGGGTCCCGAGGGAGGGAACGCGTGAGGAGAGCCGCGATTTCCATGAACCTTCAGCCGCCCCCGTGGGAGTGCGTGGTCTCGTCCGGAAGCCTGGCCTGGCTGCTTCAGGGTTCCGGGACCATGTCGCGGCTGTCGCCCCTCCGCCTCCTTTCCGATCCCCGTCCGCCCGCGCCGGAAGACCGGCGCCGGCTCGTCGCCGCCGGGCTGGTGGAAGCGTCGGGTTCGGGGCGCCGGGCCGTGACCCCGCTCGGCGCCGAAACCGCCCGCACCCTGTCCTCCCCTCTCGCCAACGTCACCTTGCGGATCTGGGATCCCGGGGCGGGCGTGGAATCCTGCGCCTATTTCCCCGGAAACCCGGTCGGCGGGGGTGGTGTTCTTTTGAACGGGGAACCGGACGGCCGCTGGCGGCTGGCGGGAACGATCGAACCGGACATTCTTGTCGCCGCGGCGGCCCGGATGATCCCGGCCGAGCCCGATTCCCGGGTTGGCGGACTGGATTTCACGGCGCACCTGCACTCCGCGGCGGCGGCCGTTCTTTGCGCCCTCCTCGATATCGGGCGCACCGCCTACCGCCGGCAGGGCTTCCCCGTCACCGGGCTCGAACCCGGAACCGCATTCTCGACCGGAGACATCGCCGGCTACCTGGACGCCCGGTGGGGCCTGTCCGATTTCGACCAGCTGATCACCTATCTTCCGGCTACGGCCGGGCGCGGCGAACCGCCGTTGCGGGCCGAAATCGAGGCCGCGATTGCCGGCCTGGCTTCGGACGGCTTTATCGAAGAGACCCTCACCGGCCGCTACCTCATCGGGGAGCCGCTCGGGAACCTGGTCCCGGCGCTGTACGGACTGCGATGCGGCTTCCAGTGGCAGCGCACAAGCCTGCTGCCGGGGGGCGACACGGCCGTTTCTCACCGGGTTTTTCTCATCGGCCCCGGCGGAGCCGTCCTGATGCTTTCGCCGACTGCGGCCGGGCGCGTGTACATGAAGCTGAGCCGCGGGGATGAGATCGCGCGATTCCTTGCCGTGGAGGCCTCGGAGATCCTGCCGCTCGGTTCCGCCGGAGACATGGAAGAAACACCGCCCGCCGCGTGCTCCGGATGCCACGCCCCGGTGCGGCAGGGGGCCCGTTTCTGCACCCGCTGCGGCCAAAGCCTCGCCTCCCCTTCCCCTCCCTCCGTCCAGCCGGACGTATGCCCGCATTGCGGCAGGAAGATCAGGCTGCACGCCCGATTCTGTACAAACTGCGGGACCCCCATCCTCCCCTGACGGCACCCCCGGCGCGACAGGACAGCCTGGAAGCCAACGGGCCCCTGATGACCAAAGAGGAAAGGAAATGCGCCAGGATGCCGCAATGGGGGATCCGAACAAAGCCGCGGGGGGCCGAACGCGTCGCGGTGCTTCAACCCCGAGGACCCGGACTCAAACGACGATGGGGGCGTGGTATTCGATGTCATAGGTGTAGTACGGCAGGACTTCCGCCCGGTTCGCGAACTGGACCTCAAGCAGCGCGCGTCCGACCTCGAGGCGCTGCCGGTGGAGCTGGGGCCGACCCCCTTCGGCACGGGTCGGAAGGATCACCATGACGCAGACCATCAACGTGAATGCCGCCATCATCCTTTTCATGGGAGAACCTCCTCGACGCATTGTTTCGGAGACCGAAGGACAGGGAGGATAGGCCGCAGTTTTCCTCCGGGTGCAGGCAGACCATTCCCCCCCCGCCTCTTCCGATAATCCCCTAAATATCGACTGCGAATAGGCCTATGGACTCTAGGGGCGTTTTGAGCGAAGATCGGGGCGATCCCTATGGATTTTTGACTCAGCGGCATTCATGGCAGCGCGGTTTGTGTAACGGTACGCCGCCCGACTGCGTCAGGTTTTCAGGCCGACCCAGAGCCCGTCTCCCAGGGGGACGATGATGCTGTGCAGCCCGCTCTCCTTCGCCATGACGTCGTTGAATGCGCGCATGCCGGCGGCTCCGGGATCGGACTCCTCGAAGAGATGGCCGAATCCGAATGCATTGTCGGCCAGGATGAGCCCTCCCTTGCGCACGACCCTCAGCGCCTCCCGGAGATAGACCGCGTAGCCCTCCTTGTCGGCGTCGATAAAAACCGCATCCGCGGACTCGGAATGAAATCCGGCGAGGATATCCGCTCCCTTGCCCCGATAGACGCGGATACGGTCGGCGACATCGGATTTCGCGATCCAGCGTTCCGCGAAATCGGCGTACTGGATGGACACCTCGATCGTTCGCACCCGGCCTCCGGGGGGCAGCCCCCGAGCCATCCAGATCGCCGAATAACCCGCCAGCGTGCCGACTTCGACCACCTCGCGCGCCCGCGCGGCCGCAAGCAGCAGTTGCAGGAAACTGCCCTGCTCCGGCGCTACCCAGATAGGGGGAATGCCCCCTGCGCGCGCGCTCGCCTTCAGGCTGCGCAGAAACGCATCTTCCTGCCGGGTGCGCTCGGCCAGGTACCTGAAGTGATCCTGAGTGACAGGGGTGGATTGTTCCGACATGGTTTCACCTCCCTGATTCCCGTTACCGGCAACCGGTCCGCTGGAACGCCCAGATAACGGAACTGCGTGCGTACCATTGGTTGTATTTGACGCCGCGCCAGTGCGCGTTTTCGCGATGGACAAGCCTGAAATCCGCGGCCAGGAGATCGATCAACTCCCGATCGGAATAGATCATGAACCGCATTCCGTTGTTGGGATCGGTCACTATGCCGCTTCCCCGGTTGGATTCGCGCAGAAGCCTTCCGTAGTACCCGTCGTCCTCACTATAGCATTCGACCATGAACAGCCCGTCGGGGGACAGCACCCGGCGCAGTTCTCCGACAAAGTGCCTGCGGCTCCGCACGGTCATCAGGTTGTCCATGACAGTTATGGCAAGGGCACAATCGACACTATGGTCCGGTAGGTCCCAGCGGGCTCGCATGTCACCGACCAGGATGGAAACGTTCGATTCCAGCCCCTTGGCCTTGGCCGTCCGGGCGAATTTCCGGACCGCGGATGCTACGACGTCCAGGCCGATAACGCGGTATCCCTCCTTCGCCAGGTGCAGACCGATCCGGCCCTGGCCGCAGCCGATATCCAGTATGGTTTTCGGGGGCGACAGTGCATTCCTTCGAATCACGGAGCGCAGCGCCGTGACCGCGGCGGGTTCGCTGTCGGTATAGCCAAGTTGGATGCCCTTCACGGTATCGTATTCACGCCGCCACAGCTCAGCCTGCGTTGCATTTCCGCCCCCTGCCTGCAGGCTCTCCACCATGCGCCTGAGCGTGAGCGTGAGCGTTTCATCCGGGCGCAGCGGGCTTTGATTCAGGCGGTCCAGCACCGTCCGGATCCCGATCTTCGAATCCGGAAGCCGGAGACCCGGGTCGAGCTCAAAAATTCCCGCGGCGACAAACTGCCTCCGGTAGATATCGGGGTCGGGGATGACCAGATTCCTGTCGTGAATGACGGCGTCGTCGCAGAGCAGGAGATCCAGGTCGATGGTCCGGGATGCGTAAGTGTCCGCGCTCCGCCGGCGCTTCAGGATCCTCTCGATGTCTCTCAGGATTCCGCTTTTCAAGAGGTGGGGGGCAACAGGGGTTTCGATGCGCCAGACCCCGTTCCGGTACTCGGGCTGGTCCCGGCCACCGATCGGCCGGGTGCGGTAGAACGTGGACGTTGCGCGAACCGCCGCACGTTTCGAAAGAAGATCCAGTGCCCTCGGGATATTGTCCCCGGGGTCGATATTGCTCCCGACTCCGATATAGGCGGATTTATCTCCACTCTTCATTTTCTGCGGCATATTTCAACCGCTACCGAGCGGGCGTATCGCAGGGCTCCGGGCTTGTCGACGGTGACGTCCGCCTCGAATACCCCGTCGCGCTCAAGACACAGCCCGGCGATGTGCCAGGCGAGCGCTTCGATCAAAAAGAACGAAGAACCGTGCACCAGGTCGATGATTTCCTGCTTGACCCGCTTATAGTCGATCGTATGATCGATGTCGTCCGTCGTGCAGGCATCCTGCAGGCTGCAGTGCAGCGTGACGTTGATGCGCACCCTTTGCTTCTTCTCCCGCTCTTCCGGCTTGATGCCGATAATGCAGCGCAGGCTCAAATCACGGATGTGAATTTTATCGTACGCTTGGGGCATACCGTTTCCGTTTCAGGTTTTCGCCGCCGTCGACAAACAGGGTCTCCCCCGTAATGAAGTCGTTTTTCAGCAGAAAGAGCACGCTGTCGGTAATATGGTGGATGCTGCCGTGTGTCCCGAGCAGCGTGCGCCCGCGGATTTTCCTCAAATATCCCGGCCCCTTGCCCGGGGGGGGCAGGATGATGCCCGGCGCGACGGCGTTGACCCGTATTCCCGGCGCGCACTCCAGCGCCATCATCCGGGTCAGGTGAAAGAGCATGATCTTGCTTATGGCGTAACCGGCATGCCCGGTGTCGTATCCCCCGATGCGGGCGTCCAGGATATTGATGACGACGCCCGTTTCGGCCTGTTTGGCGAAATCACGCGCCAGGATGAACGGGCTGAAGGTGTTGACGGCCAGGGTGGCGTCCATCCTGTCGGCGGAAATGTCGAGGAGACGGGACTCTTCGAATATGGAAGCGTTATTGATCAGGTAATCGACCTGAATCTTACTCTCCCGGAGAATGGAAAAAATTTTGGCGGCTTCGCCCGCCTTTAAAAAATCGGCCCGGATCCCGTGCGCCTCCACCCCCGCCGCCCTGATTTCATCCAGCGTTTCCGAGGCGTCGCTTTGGGGCAGGCTTTGGACGACGCAGTTCACGCCCTTCTTCGCGAGCGAGAGCGCGATGGCGCGGCCGATCCTGTGGCCGCCCCCGGTGATGAGGGCGGTTTTGCCGGCCCACGCGCTAGCCATAGGGTTGCCCGTTGAAGCAGGAAGGCGCCCGGCTGGAAGCCTCGAACAGGGTCGGGATTTGCAGCTCGGTGAGCGGCTCGGGACTGAAGGAGCGGGGCGGCCGGCGATCCGTGAATGCCTCGTCTACCGGAGCCTGGGCGATCCGCTCAACGTTTTTCCTTGCATCCATGGCTGCATGCATTCTAACCCGCAGAGAATGCGCCTTCAATGATTATTGAAAAGCGGATCGGCCGGCGTGTGCTCCATGGGCGCGCGAATCCCCGGGCACACCCGTTCGTGCGTTTGTCGCCTTCATGACGGGGCGCGGGCGTCCTCCTTCCATCCGATGCCATAAATCCGGCACGGGACAATCCTGTTGACACGCAATGCTTTCCTGAATAGATTCGATTCTCATTGAAACGCAACCGCTGGTAATGAGCTCTTTACGCGCGGCGCTTATCAGCAAGAGGTAAAACCGATGGCAAGAACAATGATCCTCCTCGCCCTTATTGCAGCTTTTTGCACCACTGCCGCTGCAAACACCGATGCAACCTGCGATCGCGCCTGCCTTGAACAATGGGTAGACCGGTACCTTGCGGCCATGCGGGATCGGGATACCAGCCCGGAAATGTTCGCTCCCGGTCTGAAATTCACCGAGGACGGGGTGCGGTTGCCCTTCGGCAACGAGGGCCTCTGGCACAGCATGAGCGGGGTTGGCAAATACAGGTTTTATGTGCCGGATGTGGAAGCCCAACAGGTAGCCTTTCTGGGTACCGTGCGGGAAAAGGCTCCACGAAGCAGGGAGGAATCCCTGTCGGCCCTCGCCTTGCGTCTCAAGATCCGCAATGACCGCATCACCGAAATAGAGCAGATCGTGATCAGGCCGGACAGCGTCAACAGCAGCGCCGGAGACTTTCCTCCAACCGGCCCGGCCGTGGAGGCCATGGGGGCGCCTCACCCCGTCTTTGCGGAAAGCATACCCGAAGCTGAACGGATGAGCAGGAAGGACCTCATCGAGACCGCCAACCATTATTTTACCGGGCTCGAAAACAACGACGGAAAGGGTTATTACCCCTTTACAGATGACTGTGTTCGCTTTGAGAACGGGGTGGATGTGCTCCTAAACACCAACAAGGAGACGGGCGAACAGACCCGTACCACCTGCAAGCAGCAGTTCGAAGAAGGGGTGAAGGGGATTGTCACCCGCATTCGCGACCGCCGCTTTGTGGCGGTGGACAGGGAAAAGGGGATCGTCTTTTCCTTTGCATTCTTTGATCATGACTTCATCCACTGGACCTGGCAGCTGGCGGAATTGTTCAAGATCGAAAATGGCCAAATCCGCCGCATTGAAGCCATCTTCCACAGGGCGCCCTATGGGATGAATTCGGGATGGAGCTCCTTCGAAAAGGGCATTTCCAACGAGATTCAGGCTCCTTAGTCTTCATTCGACCTCGAGGTAATCGGCGTCCTTGAGAAGCGGGAGGGTCGGGACCTCCTTGAAGACCGGATCGAAGGCGAAATGGGATTTGCCGAGACGGAACAGGACCACCTCCGCAATCACGAGGCCCTTGAATCGCCCCTGGTAGCGGCTATGGACAAGGGGCGCATTGAGAAGCAGCCTCGAGAATTCCGGCGCATCCGCCTGGCAGGTCGCATCCTCCAGCGATGGAATCCGTTTTCCTTCAGCGTAAATGCTTTTCCCGAGCGTTTCCGGGGCGATCGATTTCCGGTCCGCCTCCCGGGTGAGATAAGTGGAAACGGCGTATCCGGAGACCAGTCTCCGCGAAAGCGGGCTTTCCTTATCCGAAGTCTCGCAGCTCTTGTCCCCTACTCCCATCAGAATGGCCTGGGAACTGACCAGCTGCAGGTTGGCCCTGTCCGGAATTACCGGGTCTGTCTTATACACAATGGCGTTCTGCATGAAAATGGGTCCGGTGGCGTAAATCCGGCAGCCGTTCTTCGTGGAAAGGATCACCCGGTCAAGAAAGAGCGTCCCCTGAACCAGCAGATCGCCATCGCAGACGACCTCGCCGGTGTTTGTATAGTATTGTTTGCCGTTTTCGATGCCTATTCCCGCAATTTCGGGAGACGAAGGCTCATTTTTGACATATTCGAGCAGAGAGGTCGAACCGGGGGGCACCTTGAACCTGGCCAGCAGGGTTTCGCTGTCCGGCGCGCCGATGAAGACCCGTTGTTTTTCGATGATGGCAGCCGGAGCGCTTTTCCGCTGTTCCAGCCCCCGGAGATATCCCGCAAGCGAGGTGGCGCGGAGCGGCTGTCGATAGACCGGCTGATCGACGATCCTTCCCCCCGCGGCGCCGAGGTCGAAATCGAGAGGCGCCACGGGAACGATGACCGATTTCTCGACATGCGCCGACATAAAGCCGGTCGTGTCCGGGTATCTCGGGTCCCCGAAAAAGTCCCCATAAACGCTTCCGTTGAAGGAGCCGAATTTCCCGCTTTGACCGGGACGGCCGAAGAAATAGCGACTGCCATATCCGAAATCGGTAATGTAGCTCGGGCGGATATCGGCATGGCACGTGATGCAGCCGGAGGCGCGAACGGCCAGCGCCGGTTCGAATTCCGCGATGGCTGCGTTGACCGCCGTCCTGTTCAGATTGGCAGGCGCCGGGTCTTTCCCGTACAGGGAAAAACAGGAGATCATCAGCAACAGAGTCAGAGAACAGGACCGCCACCGGAGTACGAGGCCTTTTGTTGTTTTCATGACGGCAACATACCACGGATTCCCGGACGGCGGGTCATGATTCAGTGAGGTTGTCTACCCAAGCCCTCTGCCTGTCTCATTGCGGCATCCGTGTCCACCGCATGCGTCCATTGTGCCGCATGACGGCGCGTTCCGGTTAACGCGTAAAGATTCTACCTGAAGAGAAGCGGAGCGAAAACGTACAGGCTCCTTCTCCATGTCTGCCATTCGTGGGAGGTGCCGGGAGAGATATAGACGTAGCTGTTCTTGATCCCGGCGGCGATGAGCTGTTCCTGATGCCTTTTCAGGCCTTCGGGATTCTCCAGCGGGGGTTCCGAGCCGAAACTCATAAAAAGGACTTTTACCTTCCTGTTGAATTCCGCCGGATCGGCCATGGCGCCGTTGTAGACCGTCTTGACGTCGAACGGTGCAGGCGTGGGTGCGGCGCCTGGCACCGGTTTGCCTGGACCACCGGGACCAAAACCCATCGAGGCGCCGCCGCTGAACAGGCCGATGTGCGAGAATTTGTCGAGGTTCGCCATCGTGACCGCCGCGGTCTGCATGCCGCCCATGGAGAGGCCCGCCATGGCCCTGTTATTCCTGTCGGTCAGCGTGCGGAAGTTGCCATCAACCCACGGAATCAGGTCGTTGACCATCAACCGCCCGTAGGGACCGCCGCCCGGGCCGCCGAATCCACGAAAGGCGGCCGGAGCGCCTGGAGCCGGAGCCGGGGCCGGCGCACGGCCCGGAGCGCCTGCGCCAGGCAAGTAGCTGGTTTCCATGACCACGATCATGGGTTTGACCTTCCCTTCCGCAAGCAGGTTGTCGAGAATCAGGTTCGTCCGGCCCATCTCGATCCACACCCGTTCGTCCTCGCCGCCGCCGTGCTGCAAATACAGCACCGGGTAGCGGGAGTTCGCATTCTTCCCATAGTCCGGCGGCGTATAGACAAATATGCGGCGCCAGGAATTGATCGATTTGGCAAAGTAATTCTTGATCAACACGTTGCCGTGGGGCACATCCTTCAAATCATAATAGGTGACGCCCGGCTCCGGGATTTCGAAGCCGTTGCACATGTGACTGTAGCCGATGAAGGCATTGGTGCCGGGATCCAATACGACCGCGCCGTCGACGATCATCCAGTAGTTGTGGTACCCGGGGCCCTGCGGTTCCCTGGTCGTGTAGGTCCACACGCCGTCGTCGCCTTTGACCATGTCATAGGGAAGCGGATTGAGCGAATTGGAGCCGGAAGTAACCAGGGCAACCTGGACCTTCTGCGCAGTGGGGGCTTTGAATTGGAATGTGACCCGAGCGTCCGCTTCAATCCGCGGATATTGCACTCCCGGGAGATTATACGGCGAGGGATGCGCCGCGACCGCGGATGCGGAATCCGCGCCGAGCGGGGCAAGGGCCATCTCCTGCCTGGAATCGGCAGGCGCTTTCACTGCCTGGGAAAAACAGGTTCCGCCGGCGGACAGGGCCGCCAGCAGAACAAAGACCGATGATTTTGTCATGAGCTGCAATCTCCTGAAGAATGACTGTTATCTTTCCGCAAAAAGCGCGGCTTAGTTCCTCCAACCATCGACGGGGCCGATAATCCTGGACTGTAACACAATACATGTCACAGCTATGTGACATATTTGTTGACAATGGGGTGTCGGCTTCTATAGATATGGGGGAAGGATACCGCCATAAATGCTTTTCATGGAAAAGAGGTAAGATGACGGCAATGGGCAAAACATCGTACGTCACTGTTGCGGCATGCTTGATGCTGCTCTCGTCGTTTCATGTCTTGGCCGACGAGGCGGAGTCCCGCAAGGCCTGTGAATCTCTGGCTGCGCTCTCCACTCCAAATTTCCTGATTGAGAAGTCCGAGTGGGTCATGGCTTCGCGCGTGCCCGCCGGGCCCGACGGAGCCACCATGGAGGCTCCCTCTCACTGCCTGTTTCGTGTCTTGATGGACTCCCGGCCATCCGGGATAGAGGGGGTGAGCTATGGCACCGGCATCGAATTGCGGCTTCCGCTGGCTTGGAACGGGCGCTTGCTGTTTCAGGGCGGCGGCGGACTGAATGGATCGCTCAATCCGGCATACGGCACCGTCTCCGGATTCCCGTCCGCGCTGCAAAGAGGTTTTGCGGTTGTTTCCACCGACGGCGGCCATCGCGGCCGCAGCGTTGTGGATTCCAGCTTTGCCGTTGACCAGCAGGCGAAGCTTGATTTCGCCTACCAGGCGGTTCAGCGCACAACCCGCGAAGCCAAGGCGCTCATCAATCGCTACTACGGACGTAAACCCGACTATAGCTATTATATGGGTTGCTCGACCGGCGGGCGTGAAGCCATGCTGGCCGCGCAACGCCTGCCCCTGGAGTTCGACGGCGTGGTTTCCGGCAATGCTTCCTTCAACCTCACTCGGGTCGCCGCGAATCAGGTCTGGAGCCTGCAAACGGTGACGCGGATCGCGCCGAGGGATGCGAACGGCAAACCGCAGTTGTTCGCGGCTTTCACGGATGCGCAGCTGAAGGCCGTGTCGGACTCCGTGCTCAGGCAATGCGACGGACTCGATGGACTCGAGGATGGCATGATCAATGACTTCAAAAAGTGTCCTTTCGACCCTGCTTCGCTGAAGTGCGGATCCGATGCCGGCAAGGGTGCGCAACCGTGCCTCTCGGCACAACAGATCGAAGGGCTGAAGGACATCGTAGGAGGCGCGCGCAATCCGCGCGGCGAATCGCTGTACGGTGCGACGCCGTACGACACGGGGATTGCCCAACCCGCCTGGCGGCAAATGCATCTCGGCACCGCGACCAGCGCGCCGGCCAATGCGTCTCTTGGCCGCGACACGCTGCGCCTTTTTTCCATGACGCCGCCCAATCCCGATTTCGATCCCCTGCGTTTCGATTTCGACCATGACATGGATCTGCTTGCCGAGACCGCGGCCATCAACGATGCGGTGGCCACGCTGCACACTACCTTTGCGGGACGTGGCGGGAAGATGATCGTCTATCATGGACTATCGGATCAGGCTATGTGGACCGGAGCCTTGACCCGGTGGTACGAGCGCCTGACGCCTCGGGACAGCCAGGGGCCTCAAGACTGGGCTCGTTTGTTTCTCGTGCCCGGTATGACGCATTGCGGGGGCGGGCAATCAACCGACCGGTTCGATATGCTTGCGACCATCCAGCAATGGGTGGAGCGGGGTCAGGCGCCGGACCGTGTGATCGCCTCGGGCAGGGCGTTCCCCGGCAAAACGCGGCCACTGTGCCCCTATCCCAAGGTGGCACGCTATGACGGCGGCAACCCCGACGACCAGAAGAGTTTTTCATGCCGCTGAGGCAAAGGGCGGGAAAAGGATCGCAACCGCCCGCGCGCGTCGATCGATACACTCACCACGGTTCAGCCGCTATTAGGAAGCAGATCGTGCCGTGTCTTTCGGCCGTGTGGCTGGGGGGTGGGCGCGGCCAGCTTCTATGCCGACCTCACCTACGAAGGGGCCAGGAGTGTCCCCCGTTTCTCGCGATGCTCGCCGCCGGTGGCGCGGCCGTTGGCATCGTCGCCATCCTCGGCTACACCCTCCATCTGCTCGCCGTGCGGGCGACTGTCGCCGAACTCGTTCCGTCCCCCCGGCGGGGCACGGCCTACGCAGATTCAACGCCGGTTACGGACTTGCCTGGTTTGCAGGCAGCGTGCTGATGGGCGTGCCGCTCGATCGCGCATCGGGTGGCTGGTGACCTTCCCGGCAGCCAGCCGGGTGATGGCCATCCGCGTGCTGATCCGGGTGGGCCGGCCGGGGTCGTCGCGGGCGGGATCCGCGTGGATAGGTCGAGGGGAGCGTCCGTCCAGGGCCCGGCTCCCCTCCAGGGCGGGCGGCGGTTCCTTCTGCAAGGCGCCGAAGCGATATCGTTGCGGCCGATCGGCCCTGCGGTTCCCCAAAAAATAACAGGGCTCCCATGGCGTTTTTTTTGGATCTTTGTCGCGTTTGGCAGTAAGGGGCCGCAGGAGGCCGGGAGGCGCGACACGAAATCGGGGAAGGCGGCAACGGGGCCATGATATCGGCGCCGCTTTCCGTTGCCTGGAACCCGGAAACCGGTGGCGATATTATAGGAAAGGAGATCCAAATGAAAAGGAGTCTGTTGGCGATTGCGTCTTTGTTGATGTTCAGCGGGGCGCTCCTGGCGCAGGACTTTCCCAGGGTGGAGGTATTTGGAGGATACCAGATTCTCAGGGTGAGCCAGGATGATTATGGCAAAACGCTCAATGGCTGGAGAGTATCGATGGCAGGCAACCTCAACAGGTATTTCGGTATTGAAGGTGTCGTTTCCGGCACCTATGGGGATTTTTACGACATCGACGGCGAACCGGATGACCCGGACATCGATGTGAATGCCCGAATTCGCAACTATTCCTACCTGTTCGGGCCCCGGTTTACGGCTCGAAGCAAAGTGGTCACGGGATTCGCTCATTTTCTCCTCGGCGGTTCCCGCACTTCCGTTTCTGCCGCCGCGTCCGATCCCAACGCCACCTTTTCGTCCAATGCCTTCGCCTGGGCCGTGGGCGGCGGTCTCGATTTGAACCTGGCGAAGCATTTCGCCGTCCGTCCGGCCCAATTCGATTATGGACAGATACGGACCCATGATTTCGGACCGGGAAATGTGAACTCGCTCACCTACTCCGCGGGCGCCGTTTTGAAATTCTGACACGGGCGTCCTCACTGCACGGTGACGGAGAAAGGCATCCCCGTCGCCGTGCCATGTATCCGGTGCTCCTCCGGGCCGGCATTCCCGCGGAGCAACCTCCGGGACGGCCGAGAGCCCCGGGAGACGTTCAACCCTGTATCGGGAAGCCGGGGAAAGGAAGGGGCGGGCGCGGCCTTTGATTTGCAGGCGCAGGCCGGAGTTCTCAGGAGCTGGCTTTTTCCCGGTATTCGGCGGCTTTTTGATCCTGGTTTCCGGCCGTATAGAAATCGATGATGCGGTGCAATGCCTCCTGCGTTCTCTCATGCTCTGGACCCAGCGACGCCGCCAACCGCTGATAGCTTGAAAGCAGCACGGGCTCAGCCTCGGCTCGACGCCCCAGGCGGCCCAGGCATTCGGCCCACGCGCTGGCCGAATTGGCCACCAGCCAGTTTTGGTCGGGCAGGACCTTCCGTCTTAATTGCAGGCTTTCGGCCAGACACGGCAAGGCTTCGCCCGCCCGACCCTCGGCCATCAGGCTGCGGCCTAAAACATGCAGGGCGGCCGCGACCATGGGGTGGATCTCAGGGAGCGATCGGCCCCTCAGCGCCAGAATTTCCCGCGAGACGCGGCAGGCTTCCGCGTAATCCCCTTTTTCGTACAGCATGAAGGCATAATTATAGAGGGTGTACGCCAATTCCGGATGGTCCGGGCCCAGAAGCTTCTTCCTCACCGCAATGGATTGCCGGAACAGAAGATCCGCCTCGGGAAACTTCTTGAGCGCCTCCTTGATGCTGGCCAGATTGCTCAGGGTGACGGACACCTCGATGCTTTCGGCTCCGCGCAGAGAACGGATGATCGAGAGCGCTTCTTCGTGCAGGGCTTCCGCTTCCGCGTAATTCCCTTTCGTTCCCAGTACGATGGCAAGATTATTCAGGCTTTCAGCCACACTTACGCTCCGATTTCCGTCGCGTCGCCGCCGCAAGGCCAGGGCGCGGCGGTGCAATTGCTCCGCCTGGTCAAAATCCCCCTGGCGCAGGCGAATCGTAGCCATGGTGTCCAGCATGAAGGGGAAATCCAGCCCGCTCGATCCCGCCCGTGCCTCGGCAAGCCTCAGGGCCTTCCGGCACAAGGGTTCGGCGGTGATGGGATCGCCCCGGTCGAGCGCGATCAGGGCCAGTTGATGATAATTCAGCGCCGTTTCGAAGTGCCCGGGGCCATACAAATCCTCACGCAGACGGAGGGAGCGCCGTACCTGCTGCTCTGCGGGATCGTACATGCCCAGGCCCAGGTACGCCATCCCGATAGTCGTCCGGACGGCCGATTCAATCGCCGGGTCCGCATGCAACCCTTCGTCGATCCGGCGCGATGCCTGATCCAGTAACGCCGCAACGGTAACCTGCGGCCCGGCCGTGTGGGGATCGGCGGAACCGAGCATGTCCTGCAGAAAACGGGTGACTTCCTGGGATTTTCGGGCTTCCAGCCGGGCACGGTCCCGCTCCACGCGCGCGATCGCGGCGCCGCGCCACGCAACCAGAATGCCCCCGGCCAGGGACAGGAAAATCAACACCGCCGCCAGAGCCGCACCCTTATGCCGGCGCAGGAATTTCGCCGTGCGGTAACCCGGGGTTGCGGGCCGGGCCAGCACGGGCAATCCCTCCAGGTGCCGCCGGATATCGGCGGCAAACTGCTCCACCGAAGCGTAGCGTCGGCCCGGTTCCTTCTGCATGGCCTTCAGGATTATGTTGTCCAGATCGCCCCGAAGCTGACGGCCCTGGCGGCGATATCCGTCACCCGGCCCTTCGGTCGCCGTCCGCTCCCCATCGGAATCGATGGCCGGAAGGGGGGTCGCGGCCGCCACGCTGGGTTTTTCCGGTTCCACTTCACCGATAATGCGGACTATTTCCGCGGGATTGTTGCTCGACAGGCGATAAGGAGGGCGGCCGGACAGAAGCCGATAGAGCAGGACCCCCAGCGAATAGACGTCGGTCGCGGTGTTGACCCGCTCTCCACGCGCCTGCTCGGGGCTGCAATAGTCGGGTGTCAACAACAAGAGGCCCGGCAGGGTGGCCCGCGATCGGCCGAGACCGGCTTCGGGGGCGGCCAGCAGTTTGGCTATCCCGAAATCGAGAAGTTTCGGAACCCCTCCAGCGGTGACCAGGATGTTGGCCGGCTTCAAGTCCCGGTGAACGATCAAATTCCCGTGGGCGAACTGAACCGCTTCACACACCTGCAGAAACAAGCGAAGCCGCTCCTCGAGCGGCAACGAGTGCCGGCGGCAATACCGGTCGATGGGGATCCCTTCCATGTACTCCATGACCAGGAAAGGAATGCCCTCGGGAGTGCTTCCCCCGTCCAGTAGACGGGCGATGTTGGGGTGTTCGAGGCTGGCCAGAATCTGCCGCTCCATTTGAAACCGTTCGATCAGGCTTTCGTCGGCGATCGTGGGCCGCAGCAGTTTGATCGCCACCTGCTTATGAAAGGCCTTATCGGATCGCTCGGCAAGATAGACGGAGCCCATGCCGCCGTGGTCCAGTTCGCGCACGATTCGATAAGGTCCGATCTGCCGACCCACCCAGGCGCTCGCGGCCCGTCGTGCCAGCAACTCCACCCCATCCGGCGCTGCCGGATTTTCGAGGAACGAATCGGACTTCTGCCAGGAGGCCAGCAAGGACTCGACTTCCCGCCGAAGCTCGGGGTCATCGAGGCAGGCCCGATCGATAAAATCCGTACGACTCGCAGGCGGAAGGGAAATGGCCTCTTGAAAGATCCGCTCGATCCGCGTCCAGGATTCCGGATTCACTTGCGCGATCCCTCCCTTTCCGGGCCCGTCATCGATGGCCCGCCCGTGCTGATTTCTCGAAAAAGCCAGGCCTTCGCCATATTCCACTCCCGCAATATGGTGTTGGCCGACACTTCAAGGGCATCGGCCGTTTCCTCGACCGTCAGTCCCGCGAAAAAGCGAAGCTCTACAACCCGGCATTTTCTCGGGTCGATTCTTTCCAGAGCCGTCAATGCCTCATTCAAGGCGACCAGTTCGGGGGCGGCCTCCGCCGCTGCGGCTCCATAATCCTCCAGGGACAGGATCCGAGCCTGCCCGCCCCGCTTCTGGCGATGCTTTTCGCGTGCGTGATCCACCAGGATGCGGCGCATCAGCCTGGCGGCAATGGCCATGAAGTGCCCCCGGTTTTTGCAATGGATTTGCCTCTGATCCACCAGTTTGATGTAGGCCTCGTTGATCAGGGCGCTGGTCTGCAGCGTATGCCCCGGCCCTTCACGGCGCATGTAACGGGAAGCCAGGCGGTGCAATTCCTGGTAAACAAGCGGAATCAGCCGCTCCAAGGTCCCATCGCCGGCTTTATCCCAATTCTGAAAAAGAAGCGTCAACTCATCAGGCGAGACATCCATAGCCGACACCCTCTTCTGGACAGGAAGCATTGGCGGCCGTTCCGGTTCCAGGCCCACTCGCCGGGCCCCGGATGGACTTCCCTCCGTTCCTTCACTCGTCTTCCGAACTCATGCAATAGGACTTTTTAATGCCTGCGGTTTGATTTCTTTGGCATTGTACAGCGGAATCCCGCCGCTGAAAATTGATTTTTGGCACACCGCTCACCCTGGAATAACTGTCCAAACAATCAGAACCAGGCGTCAGGCATATGAGATTTTGACAACCCCTACTACCGAAGATCGGGCCATAAACATGGATCTTTTACGCACCGGTATTCATGGCGGCCTTCCGAATTCAGCGAAGCCCGACTCGAAAGCACCGTCATCCTTCCGAACCATGTTTTTTCGCAAAAGAAGGATGCAAAATGCCGCGCTTTATTAGATCATCAATGGTGCCGCCGGCTAAAAGGCAACCGGGGAATGCGGCAGAATGCCCATTCAAACACCGCCGGTAAAGATCGGCAGGCAATTCGCAAAGGAGAGACAATGAAAAGACTGCTGTTAATCATCCCTATGGTTTTCCTGTGCTGCCTGACCGTTGGGTGTCGACAGGGTGAAGATGTGGCCGCCGTGAATACCGATACGGATATTCGGGCCGCAAAGGACACGGCTGACAACCCATGGAACGGGACATGGAAATTAAACGCAGACAGGTCCAAAGCCCCGGGAGGACAGATACCCCACCCAACCTCCACAAATATCATTGAGATCCAGGGTGAAACGATGCACCTGGTCGCGGAACATACCAATACGAGCGGGAAACTGGAAAAGGTGGAGTACACCGCGAAATTTGACGGCAAAGAGTATCCGGTCCAGGCAACACCGCCCGGCCCGCAGCCATATACAATCTCGCTAAAACAGATCGATTCACGCACCAGGGAATTTGTCGAAGTCATCGGCACCTTTACAATCGAAGGCAGGGATATACTTTCGGAGGACGGCAGAAGCTTCGATCGCATCGTAAACAGCAAAGACGCGGCAGGTAACGATACCAGCGTGCTTCAGGTTTTCGAGAAGCAGTAGTTGCGTTGGCTTGCCCGGAAGTAATGGAAATCGTGGGCAGGAATTCCGGAGTATCTTCAGCGGATACCGGTCTGCAGCGGATTCCGGTCCTTGCGAACCTCGGCCTGGAGTATTCGTAAGGCGAATACCGCGGCGGGGTATCCGGGCATGAGGTGTGGAAAGCGAAGAACCGACGTGCGGGGGGCGATACAGCCCGCCAGGACACTTGAGGAGACAATCACATGAACCCTTTCATCAAGATCATCGCTATCCTCTCTTTTCCATGGCTTTGCTGCTTTGCGGCCTGCGCTTCGGCTCCCGACAGCCAAAGGAGTTCGGCGGACCTCATTGCCGTGATGGACCGGTATCTCGGCCTGCTCGTAAAAAATGATCCGTCCGGGTTGCCGGTTGCGGATAATGCCAGGATCACCGAAAACGGTTATGCGATTCAGCTGGGCGACGGGCTTTTTCAAACGGCCGAAGAAATAACCTATAAACAGTACATGGCGGATCCCTCCGTCGGCCAGGTGATGGTTTTTGGTGTCGCAAAGGAATCGGTGCTCCTGGCCAATTTCATGGTCCGCTTAAAGGTCGTTGAAGATGAGATCACCGAAATTGAAACCATTGTGGCCAGAAAAGACGAGGCTTCATTCGCCAGCCCCGAAGACCTGAAAGAGCCCAGGCCCGTATATGCCCGAGTCCTGTCCGAGCCGGAGCGTTCCCCGCGCGATGTGTTGATAAAAATCGCGAACAGTTATTTTGAAGGCATCGAAAAGAACACCGGGGAAATAGTGCCGTTTCACAAAGACTGCAACCGCTTTGAAAACGGCACGCAGACCACCAACAATCCTTCCACGATCGCGACCGGATGCAGGGAACAGTTTGACAATAAGGTGTATTCCTACATCACAAGAATCAGGAACAGGCGCTTTTTGCTGGCTGACGAGGAAAGAGGGCTGGTATTTGGAATTGTTGTTTTTGATATGCCGGGAAAAAGAGAGAACTTTGAATACTTTCCAACGCCTTTTGATCAACTGCCAACCCGGTTCTATAAGCCCCGGTCCCTGTTGCTCGCCGAGCTGTTTAAAATCGTCGACGGGCAGATACTCTCTATTGAAGCCGTAATGGTCAATGCGCCATTCGGAGCCAATTCCGGCTGGTAAATGATGGACGGCGGAATTGACGGAATGGAGATCTAACGGGTTCAGACGCAGCCCCCCGCGTCTTGCCGGGGCCGGCTTCGAGCCGCTCGCCGTGCCCTTCGAGCACCGCCCGTGCGGCAACGCCGGGCATGAGGTGTTCCTTGGGATTCGACCTCTTTCTGAGGGCAGGAAGGATCGGCCACTCGCATGGCGCGCTGCGCCCAGGGTGGCTCCTATAAGGGTTGGATCACGCGCGCTCCGTTTGCAGGTCGCCCTGCTTGCCTCGGAGGAGCCGTTTTCTCTACCGGTTCATCGCTGAAAATCGTCAGGAATTTCCGGGAGGGTTACACCCAACAGATACAGAGAACGCAAGCGAGTGCCGATCGCCTGCCAAAAAAAATCGGGTACGTCCCACCCGTTTCCCCATCTTCAGACGGCCGCAGTTCTGGCAGCAGTCCGGAAAACGGGGAAACGGGCGAAACGCCCCCGATCGTATCGTTTGCCTAGTACCTCTCGTAATTGGGTTTGAGAATCTTGTATTTTGCCACCAGCTTGTCCCAGTTCTTCGGCAATTCGATCTTCCTGGTCACGAGCTCGTTTTCGAAAAAGCCGGGTCCGGCACTCCGCAGCAGGCCTATAAACGAGCCCGGCCCGCCGGCAACCAGGATCATCAGGCTTTTGTCGAGGTCGACTTTTGCGGGCCCGGAATCGCCCGGAAGACCCGTTGGAGCTGCAGCGCCTGGAGCGATCCGGGAAGCCAGGTAGTCTTTGACTTTCTGCCTCGTGTAGCCTTCGCTTGCCAACACCTTCGCCCAGGAAGGGATGAGAATGACACTGGACATGGTGGTGCTCACCATTCCGGAAAGCGTGTTCAGAATCCCTTGTGCGTCCGTCCCGCCCGGGACGGTCTGAATGAACGTGTTGGGGAAGAACACGGTGACGGTGTTGTCTTCCCTGGCAAAACCCCTTTCGACGCTGAGAGGTTCCCACGGGCTCGCCTCTTCGTCCTCACCAATAACGAGGCTGTACTTGCCAGGATTGCCGATGACGCCCATGTCCTCGATGGCCTTCCTGGCTCCACCGATATTCCGGACGATCAGTCCGACGGCCCGGCCGATGGCGGCGTTGGCGATATCTCCGGGACTCAGCGCACCCGAACTGCAGTTGACGTTGATGTCTCTTCGTATCGGGCCGTTGATGGCAAGGAAAGGGGCCCACGATCCGGTACTGACCTCAAACGTGTCAAACCTCGATTTCGGATCGGCGAAGGCCTCAACCGTCGCGATCAGAACCGGCATGTGGATTGGAAGCGCGCCGGCCATCACCGCGTTAATCGCGATTTTTTCTATCGTGGCTTTTCCTTTTCTCGGAATGATCTTCGATACAACATGGCCGGGCGGCAGGTCCGTTCCCATCAACATTTCCGCTACCGCTTCCTCTGTCGGTGGGATTATGGGCAGCCCGTCGGTCCATCCCTTTCTATAGTAGAACTGGTTCACATCTTGAAGGCTCCCCTTGAAGGCGACTCTGGGAGTTTTGCCCGTCGACTGCCTGGGGGATTTTTCCTCGGCGCTCAGCGGACGGACCAGGGCATCCACCACATCCTTCATCGCCGCCGCAATGCCTTCTTCTATTTCGGCCTTAACCGTTGATTCACACGCCACGGATTCGCCCACGATTCGGATTCCGGGCACTCCCTTGCTCGACGCGGCGGACTGAGCATCCGCGACAAAACCATGATTAGCCAGTAACACGACTGGCTTGCCAAAGTCCTCGATCGCAATCCCATTGTAAACGAGGTACTTTGTGCAGGACCCTCAATCACCGACGACGGCTATGGCCGCGTCAAGGCTTTTGGCCCAAGCCGTGAATTTGTCTTTGTTACTTGTCTCGATCTCATTCACATTCGCACCGACGGAATGGTATATGAGGGTCTGGGCGTCGGGATACATGGCGCCCAATCGCGCTATGATGGACTCCGCAATCGGCATGGCCGCCCGCTTGGGATTGACAAATATTCCGATTTTCTTTCCCGCAAGGCTCGAGAGCCTAGGGGAAATGCCCCGCAGCGGGATCGGATCGACGTCCGCCCAGGGACTGAGAACTTCAAATTGAGTGTCTGGCGCCTTGGGTTTGGAAGCTGCAGCCGGCTGAGCCCAGGACGAACCCTGGACGGACAGGACCGCGAGAACTCCAATGGAAAGCGCCGCTAAAAATTTGCGCATAGCAGGCTCCTTCTCCTTTCAGAACTTCCGAGTACAGGGCCGATTATATCCGCGAAAGGCGATAAAGCCAGATAACAATAATTACAGCGCGGTCCGTAATCGACTACGTGGGTTCAAGCTCGCGCCGGACAAAATCAAAGGGAAACCAACGCAGGGCGTATCGAAGATCGACCGGCGCTGATCCGCCGATCTCCAGGGTTGTGGAAATCTGCAGATGGGCAGACAATAGCAAAATGCCATTTAAAAGGCCGCTTTTCAGCGGCCTTCTTTGTTATCCGGTTCCTGTTGAGATCTTCGATCCCATGGATATTTCAGGCCTGGTGTCGGACCGGCAGTCGATTCCCCTCGAAATGCAAAAGTGTTTTGGTTTATAACAACAACGCAGGGGTAAGGAGAGTGAATCCATGGGAAATGGAACCATCTTGAAAGCATTGAGTGGACTTGCCTTGCTGTCTTCGATTCTGTTTGTATCCGCATCCGGATGCACAAAAAAGGGAGCGGACAGGCCGAAACACCCGAACATCCTGCTGATCATCGGCGATGACATCGGCATAGACGTGACAACCGACATGTATCCCGGCATGATAGACGACCTCGTAAAGCAATACGGCCCTTCGGGGCACAATCATCCCAGGTACCAAGAGATTGACGGTCGCCCCGCGTCCACCCCTTCGCTCAACGCACTTGCCGGGGCGGGCATGCGGTTTACACACGCCTGGGCGCAGCCCTTTTGCTCTCCCACGCGGACATCGCTCATCACCGGACTTTATTCGGCCAAGACAGGCATAATCGATCCCCTGGGCTGGCTCTCCCGGAATCATCATTCCTTTGTTAAGGATTTAAAGGAAAAGGGCGGTTACAGCACCGCCGTGTTCGGCAAATGGCACATAGCGGGCCTGTTTGAATACCCGGGAATGAAACCGAAAGAAGCGGGCTTCGACCTGTTCCAGGGCAATCTCCACGGGGGTGTCGCAACCTATTATGAATGGGACTACCATGTCCAGGACGCATCCACGCCTCCCGACCAGTGGCGGACGGAAAAGCCGCCCGCAAGATCGCTGCCGGGCATTGAACCCACCACCTTCGCGCCGGTAGTCAAAACGGCGGATGCCATCAACTGGATCACCGAACAGGAAACGAAGAATCCCGACAAGCCCTGGTTCGCCTGGTTCGCGTTCAACCTGTCCCATATCACGGGCCGGCAGGAACCCAATCCCATGGTCATTCCGAACGCCGACACCATGGACGAAACATCGCGAAAGGAGATGGAAGAATGCATGGGGCCGGACGGACAATTCGGCTCGGCGAACACAGGCTCGTGCTCCTCGGAGGCCCTGATGCGCGCCATGACCAACTCCATGGATACGATGATAGGCAGGCTGATAGAAACGGTCGACGAGCTTGATTCCGATACCTACATTATCTATCTCGGCGACAACGGCACATGGATGTTCGGCCCCAAAAGGGAATTCATCGACAACATGTACCTCACCAAGCAGGGCCGCAGCAAGGGCACGGCCTATGAAAGCGGGGTCCGGGTCTCCATGGCAATACGCGGGCCCGGCATAAAAGCCGGTTCCCAGAGCGATGACTGGGTCCACAACGTGGACCTGTTTTCCACCATCCTGGAACTGGCCGGCCTGGATGTACCCGAAACGGTTCCCAACAGGGAAGGCAACGGCATGGTCGAAGTCGACGGAGTATCGCTGACTCCGATCCTTTTCGAAGGCGCCAGGAGCCTGCGCGATCCCCATAAAGGCTACCTGCTTGCGGCCACGGTAAATTCCTATAAAGAAGGATACCCCGTAGAGGTGGGAGCGCGGAACGCAACATACAAGGTTATATGCGATGATTCCGCCGAAACGGAAAGCTGTGTGTTCTACAACATCGTCGAAGATCCGATCGAAGAATATCCTCTCGAAAAGCCCGACAGCTGCGACGGCTATGAGAATGGAACCTGGGCGCCGTCCGATCCGGAGTGGAACTACTGCAGGCTGCAGGAGGTCATAGCGACGAAATCGATCCTGGCCCATCCCCCTGAAAGAAAAACAAATAACCTCCAGGGGGCGCCTCCGAAAGCGAAGATTTAGCCGTTTCGGCTTTTGCCCGCCCGCGGAAACGATTGATTCCCGGCACGGCAGAGGCCGGTCGGCTGGAAACCCGGCAAAAACAACAACGCCACGAATCCCGCTGGTGCGCGGAATTCGTGGCGTTGTGCGTTTACGGATTTAGCCCAGTTTGCTCTTGGACTGAAGCACGTCGGCAACATGCTTCATCCCCAGATCTTCGAGCGTCTTGCGAGTGGGATAGCCGGAATCGGGATTCCAGCCTTCAACATTATAGAAATGGGTCTTGAACTGATCGACTCCTTCCTTGCTGAAATAGAGTTCTCTGCAGTTCTGGATTTCCCATTTGCCGTCTTTGAGTATGGGCAGATTATTGTAAAAACCGCAATAGGAGGCGCCGGGCCGGTAATGATAGCCCGTAAAATTCTCCATTTTCTTATGTCTGCCCTGCATCACGAAAATTGCCCGTTTCAGAGTCCAGGCACGCCGGCCGATTTCCAGCCCGTCGTCGAAAGAATGGTTTCTTCCGGTGATGGCATTGAGGAATGTGGGTTCGGCGGTGGGAGTGCGCCCGTTGGCGCCAAGGTTGCAGTAACCCCAATCGCAGAAGCCGACCGATTCCTTGTAATAGTTCCAGTAGTGCATATGCCAGGCAACCCATTCGGCTTTGTATCTGGAATAAATTCCAGTTTTAAAAGCCTGGTCCCCCTGCCAGGTATAATCGAACCATAGCGGTTCGTTCCTGAGAGTCCCGGCTGCATAATTTTTCACCTGCTGTTCAGCATCACCTCGCCCCCAGGAAATATCGTGGCTGTTGATATCCCTGGAATCGAGCAGATTGCCGTAGGCCCATTCGACATTGGGCATGGACCAGTGATCCATGAATCCCCACATCGTCTGCCGGGCGAAGGTATTGAAGTCGTCGGTTCGTCCCAGCGCTTCGACAAAGCGGGCGGTTCCTTCCCCGAGGAGCCGGCCAATGCCCTCGCGGTTGGCGATCGCTCGTCCGTACATTTCCATGAATTGCGGGCTGGGGAATTTATCCATCGGAAGGGGCGCCATGTCGAACTTGGTGCCGGGACCGATGACCTTCATTTCATACATCTTCATCATGTACCAGCCCAGCGCGGAGTAGGCGGGTATATTCGGCTGGATGGGGAAGTCCGGATTATGGGAAGTCGGGAAGGACATGGGGCCCTGGAAACAGGTTTCCATGCCATTGATCCCGAACTGCTGAATGATATCGGTCGCTTTCCGATTGATATCCGCCGGGAGCGTTACGCCATTGGACTGTTCCTTGGTGATGGAGAACCAGGTGGATTCCGCGCAATCATCGGAATCCGCGCTGAAAGCCCGGTTCCGGTTGTGACACATTCTGCTGCCCATGCCGCAACCCGCGCAGCAGGAAGAAATATCATTTCCACCGCCGCCGAATCCGCCTCCACCGCGGGCGCCCTTGAAATATTTCTCCTTGGCGTCCACCAGCGTCTTGGGATCGGCGATTTTGAGACTGCCGGATCCCACGACCGCGACCGCTTTCAGGTTTTTGGACCCGAAAACACCGCCGAATCCACCCTGTCCCGCGCCGCTGCCGCCGCCATGCACCAGGGAAGCAACTCGGGTCATATTCTCACCGGCAGCCCCGATCGTGACGATTGCGGGTCTTTGCAGCGTATAGCCGCCATCCAACAGCTGCCAGTCCATTCCGTAGCGGACGCCGGTCCTTTTCCAGATTTCTTCCTGGCACTTCCATGTCGTCATGCCCCATAAATCTTTGGCGTCTTCCAGGGTGACTTTGTCATCGACGATATTGATATATACCGGAGATTCCGCCTTGCCGATAACCGCCACGCCATCCCAGCCGGCCAGCTTGAGCATCGCGGCAAATGTGCCGCCGAAATTGCTGTGACTCCACCACTGAATCGGATAGCACTGCGGAGACATGCCCGAAACGCTTGTCCTGGCGGCAAAAGGGATTCCCGTTCCCGAGACGGCGCCGGTCATCAAAAAGACCATATTCTGGGGATGGAATGCGTCATCGAGGTTCCATTTCCCCGGAGCTACGCTGTATTCCCAGAATATGGCTGTGGAGGTGCCGTGCCCTCCGCCGTACATTGCATACTGGTCCGTGTCCAGTGCTTTGATTTCCCTGGTTGTCAGATCGACCAATAAGATTTTCCCACCGAATCCTGGTGTTGCCATAATAGCCTCCTCTCTCTAGTGACCTGCCTCTGTTTTGGGTTTGGGTTTAGCTCCAAGGCCGCCGAATGGCATTTTGCCTTTCGGGGGAGGAGGCGCCAGGTCCACTTCGTAGCCACCAGTTTCCAATGGAAGTCTATCTACGACTTTTAGAACTTGTTTGGGACAAGCCTCGACACAAGCCTGGGTCCCGTCTACCCCACCCTTCTTGTTGAAAAAAGGTGTGTCGGTACACAAATCGCACTTCGTCGATTTTTTTGTTTTGGGGTTCCAGATGGTGCGATGAGGAGTCTGCGGACACATTCTGATACAGGTCTGGCAGCCAATGCATTTTTCGGCATTGATCATTCTGATGTTGCCGTTCTCGGCGCTGATATGACAGGCGCCCGTAGGGCAGTACTTCACGCAGAGGGGTTCCGGGCATTGCTTGCATACATGCTGGATAATATCCTCAGGATATTCATTGAGGACTGCCCGGTGCATTTGAATCCGGGACAGCGAAAAACTGACCTCCCCGTCATGGGCCATGGAACAGGCTATCATGCAGCCGTAACACCCGGCGCAGTGCTTGCTGTCATAGACCAGGTATTTGGTTGAAAGCGGGTAGGTTATCTTATCCTGAGCAACGGCAACCGGAGCCGCTGTTCCCAGAACGGTAAGAGCGCCGCCAGCGATGGCGGTCCCGCTCCCTACTACAAAATCTCGACGTGAAAACTTCTTTTCTTCGGCCTTCTCAGGCGCGGGTTTACTATCTCTAGCCATGAATGACTCCTCCATTGGGATCCATGAGTAATTTACACTATTCGGCGGATCCTCCGAACTCTTCTTGATACTACGGCACTGACAGGCTCTTTATTTCCCGATTCTCCGGCGGCGCCCAGCGTCCGGGGCGTTGCCGAAAAAGTCGAAAACCCATTGGTTGCGTGTTCCACCAGGTGAAACTGACACAATCCCCTGTATGCAGGAGGGATAGGAAGGATCGGCTGCCGTTTTCGTCAGGGCGCCGGCATTCCCTTCCCCCTCCCCTCCTCTGATCAGCCCCATCATGGCGGTTGTGAAAGCACCATCCTGACTATGGGGGGCATTTTACCCCAAGATCGGGGCAATCAACATGGATTTTGGCCGCGACCCGCCATATTGCAGACCCACCGGCATTCATTGCCGGGGTGGAAGCCAGAACCAACCGGCAAACGGGGGCCCGGGCCGATTCGAAGCCGCACGGGAAGCCGCATCTACCAGGGGATGCCGATTCCGGGGGAGATTCCAATGGTCCTCCGGTTCGAGGCGGGCGGCTGCGGTTGCCTGACCTGGGGGCGCCGCTCGGCGTTGCGGCCGGCTTCGCGGATTTCATCGGCGCTGAATTCCATTTCGAGGTAGGAAAACCGCAACGGTTTGAGCAATTCGAGATCGAAGCGGGTGCCCGGCGCGATTACGAGGTCCCGCCCCCGGGAGAAGAGGACCGAGGCGACGCCGGCGGCGGCCCCGGCCCCGGCGCCGACGGCGGCTCCCGATCCGCGGCCGATGACGGCCCCGATGATGGCTCCCTGCGCGGTGGTGCCCACGATCGTCCCGGCGTCCTCCCCCTCGGAGCCCGCGGCCGTAACCGTTTCGGAGCCGCGCTCCATGCTCTCGTCCCCCGGTCCGTGCAGGCCGCGGAAGGAGGCCGACAGGTCGCGGCGGATCCCGTTGGGAAGCAGGATGTCGTCGAAGCGCACCGCCATCCTCCCCTTGCCCCGGATCCGCCCCGGGCGCTCGACCATCGTCACCGTTCCCCTGAGGATGGATCCCCGGGGGATGACGAGGCGCTGATCGATCCAGACGGGGTAGGTGGTGTCGGCGTAGAAGACGTCGCCTTCCTTGCTGCTCTTCGTGTTCAGGTAGTCGGAAAGGGCGATGGGCACAACCGTTCCGGCGGGAACGACTATTTCCTCCGGGGCGCGGTTTGCGGCCTCATCCCCCGGCGCCGCCTCCCCGGCCGTCAGCCCGGACAGGAGCAGCAGTGAAACCAGAGCGCGCCAACCCGATATGGGCATGATTTGCCTCCCCCGGGCGCCCCTTCCGCCGGGGTACGCCGGTCAGATACCATTATTATAGACGGGATCCGCGGGGCGCGGGGTTCACTTTTTTTCTCCCGGTCCGCCGCCGGCGCACCCTCGCGCTCCCCGGCGCCACGGAAAGCGCCGACAGCGTCGGCAGGGCGGTGTTGCGGAACGCGGAGGACAACCCTTTTTCGTCAGGGCGCCGGCATACCCTTCCCCCTCACCTCTTCCGTCAGGCCTCACCATGTCGACGGCGAAAGCACCATCTTGACAATGAGGGGCGTTGTGCTCGAGGATCGGGGCGATCGGCATCGATTTTTACCGCACCCGTTTTTATCGCAGGCACAGCGGTATTTGTTGCAGCGGCCTCGCAACTATCGCGAGGCGGTTACCGCCCGTTGCTCCACTCACTCCAGGAATCCCCGCCTCGCATTGTTGAGTCAGACGCCCAGCCTCCCCCTGGCAGCCATGGTATCTGCCATCCTCTTCATGCCCAAATCTTCCAAAGTCTTTCTGGTCGGCCAGCCGTGGTCGGTATCCCAGCCCTCCAGTTTGTAGAAGTGGGTTTTAAATTCCTCCACGCCACCCTTGTCCAGGTACATATCCGGGAGGTTGTCCCAACGCCATTTGCCGTCTTCGTATACCGGGACCCCACCAAAGGCGGCCATCCCGCCGGCCCCGGGCCTGTACATGTACGGGAAGAACAATTCCTGCTCCCGGCTGAGCCCGGCCACGGTTCGAATGGACCGCTCCAGGGTCCAGATCTTCCTGCCGGTTTCCATGGTATCGGCAAAGGAACACTGGCTGCCGGTGACCGCCCGGTAATAATTCATTTCCATTTCGGGAGTGACCGTGTTCAGCCGCGGCAGGATAAATTCGCAGAAGGCCATGGATTCGTTCCAGAAACTTGCATAATGCCGGGTCCAGGCCACTTCCTTGGCTTTGTGCTCGGAATAGATGCCGGTTTTTCTGGCTTCCTTTCCTTTCCAGGCATAGTTGAACATGAAGATATCGTCATTGTAAGGAATGACCCTGGCGGAAAGCCGCTCCAATACCTTCTCAATGGGAGTGCCATCCCGGGAAGTCCCGACGGCCGAGCTGAACCCATGCCAACTGGGATCGCCTGCTCCGAGCAGGTAGCTGTAGGCCCATTCCACGTACGGCATGGTCCAATGCCCGGTGGCCCCCCAGGCCGGGAACCGCAAGGCGCCGTTCTCCATGTCCTGTTCCAGCCGCCCCCATCTCTTGGCCGCCTCGCAGACGCCTTCGGCGATGGCGTCGCCGATTCCTTCGCGCCGGGCTATCGCATCGAGGAACGCTTCGCGGAAGACCAGCTCTCCCCATTGGTCCATGGGCAGGGGAGCCGATTCGATCTGCTTTCCCGGACCCAGCACGCCCTGCTCATAGAGGTACCGCAGATACCAGCCGATCCCCGTTTCCATCGGCACTTTACCGTGGAAGAACTCCGGCGCATCGGGAACGTCCGACACGAACGCTCCTGTGAAATGCGCCGCCCAGGAACTGGCCCCGTATTTCATCAAGGCCCCGGCGGCGCGGTCCGCAGCCTCCGTTCCACGATCGCCCAGCCACAACTGACTGGTGCACATGGTTTCGCCGCCATACAGGGTGTTGCGTCGACGGTCGGCGCGGATGCAGGGATTACAGGAACCGTCCCCGGCCACCGCGGGACCGAATTGTCCTGTCATGATCGGCGTCTGCATATCGGCCAATCTGGCATCCAGGACGCCCTTGGGATCGGCCATCGTTACATTGCCGGTCCCTGTCACGCTGATGGCCTTTAAATTTTTCGCCCCGAAAACCGAGCCGTAGCCGCTGACGAGGCTGCTGCAGCCGCTGCCGTGAATCAAAGACGCCAGACTGGACCTGGCTTCTCCGATCGGGCCGATACATACGATCTGAGGCCTGGCCGTTGTATAGGTATTCCCGATCTGTTGCCATTCATCGCCGAATCGGGTCCTGCCGGCAACCATGGATTCAATCCGGGTCTGAGTCGTCCAGGTATCCAGGCCCCAGAGCTCCTTCGCTTCCTCGATTTTGACCTGGTCGTTGATGATATTGATCCATACCGGCCTTTCCGCCCGGCCTTCCACTACCACGCCATCCCACCCCGCCAACTTCAACATGGTGGCAAAACGGCCGCCAAAATTGCCGCGGTGGAATTCCCGCGTGGGAAAGGTTTCCGGGCAGATGCCGCAGACACTGGTTCTGCCGGCTCCGGGAACGCCCGTAGCCGCCAATCGACCCGCCATGATGGGAAGGACATGACGCGGATCGTGGGGATCCTTCAAATCCCATTCGCCCGGAGCGACCGCGAGATCCCAGAAGATGGCCGCGCCCATACCATAGCCGCCGCCGTATTCCTCGTATTTTGCGGTGTCGATCGTGCTGATTTCTCTCGTTGTCAGGTTGACCCGAGCAATTTTACCCGTGAATCCGTAGGCCATATCTGTTCTCCCTCCTTAGGATTTCGATGCCGGTGGTTCTTTGGCGGTTGCGGTTCCCGGCTTGCGAGACGGCGTCTTCGGCGTCGGAGAAGCCAGATTGACGTCGTACCCGGATACATCCTCCTGCGGAGGAGTTTCATGGACAATCCTGAGCGCCTTGGCCGGGCAGCTCGTAACACAGGCGGGTTCTCCATCGGGACCCCCCTTTTTGCTCCAGAAGGGCGCATCGATGCACAGGTCGCACTTGGAGGATTTGTTCTTGTAGGGATTCCAGACCGTTCGGCGCGGCCGTTGAGGGCAGAATTGGATGCACCGCTTGCAGCCATATTGCCATTTTCAGCATGGGCTGAAAAACCGGATTCTCGTGAAAATTGGAGGACATATCCCCCTTTGAGCTAAATAATGCTGGCCTATAACTCATAATATGACTAATATGTGAGCCATAAAAGAGGTTTCTATAACTCATGCCATGGAATTGGGAACTACCGGACTGGCCTGATTTTCGCTATGAAAGGAATCGACTGGAGTCGAGGGAAGCTCGCTTTCTGCATTCAGCTGGATTGATTTCGGGATTGATCAGGCATCTGGATCCCGGTGCCGGCGAACAATTGCGAATCGAACTGATCGGGGACGAAGCCGTTCAGACTTCCGCCATTGAAGGGGAAATCCTCGACCGCGAGAGTGTCCAATCTTCTCTTCGCCGTCAATTCGGTCTGCAGACTGACGACCGCCGGATACCGCCTGCAGAACAGGGCATCGCGGAGATGATGGTGGATCTCTATCGGACCTACGATCAACCATTAGCCCAGCCGATGCTTTATCGATGGCACCAGATGTTGATGAAGGGACGCACGGATCTTCGTGATATCGGCCGCTACCGGACTCATGAAGAATCGATGCAGGTGATAACAAACCGGATGGATCGTATAGAGGTTCATTTCGAGGCACCTCCGTCATCGGTTGTCCCCAAAGAGATGGCGCGATTCGCTGAGTGGTTTAATCGAACAACTCCCGGAGGCGAGTCTGCTTTGCCGCCGATTACCAGAGCCGGCATCGCACACCTGTATTTTGTCACCATACATCCCTTCGAAGATGGCAACGGCCGCATCGGTCGCGCGGTCTCCGAAAAAGCACTGTCGCAGGCGGTGGGTCATCCGACGCTCCTGGCGTTAGCGGATGCCATCAAACAGAGGCAAAAGGAATATTATCGAGCGCTGCAGGATGCCAACAAAACCAACGAGATTACACCATGGCTTGAGTGGTTTGCGGACACGGTTGTCCTGGCGCAGGAATCGACTCAGATCCGCGTCGAGTTTCTGATCGAGAAAGCAAAGCTGCTGAATCGACTGCGCGATCGACTGAATCCACGGCAGGAAAAGGCTTTGCTGCGAATGTTCGAAGAAGGCCCTGGCGGATTCAAGGGCGGCATGAGCGCAGAGAAGTATATTCGCATCACATCGACTTCTCGCGCCACGGCCACCCGCGACTTGCAGGATCTTGTCGCAAAGGGCGCGCTTATTCGCCGCGGCGAGCGGAAACACACGCGCTATTTTTTGGGAGTTGATCCAGTCATCCGTAATCTTGGCGCTTAGCGCCAGACCCCACTCCTCCGGTATTCCCTTCCCCCTCCCCTCTACTGATAAGCCTCATTATGTCGACTGCGAAAGCACCCTCTTGACTATGGGGGGCATTTAAATCGAAGATCGGGGCGATCGACATCGATTTTGGCCGCACCCGTTTATATTCATGGCGATTCATTGTCGGGCACGGCAGGGGCGACGGGTGGCGGGCGGATCGGGAGGCCCAGACAGGCGAGGATTCTCGCGATGGTCTCGGCCGACTCGCACACGGCGCGTCGTCCCCAGGCTTCGAGCACGGCGGCCGGACACCCCATGGGTCTCTCCTTCCGGCGGTGATGACGCCGGATCTTCCCTCCCCGTATCCAATGGGGCCAAGTGTGTTTTGGGTGAAGGATTCTGGAATCAGGGGCCGACAGGGAAGCCGGCTGATCGAGATCGACATCCCGGGGCATTGACGCGGAGCCTTTTTATTGTTATTTAATCCCTTCGCCCGAGCGCGGGCGGAGAGTTATGCGCGCATCCCGAGGGCCGCGAGGCGCGGCGTACCCGCCCGGCCCCCGATCCCCCGGACCCGATGGAAGACGGACCGCGGGGGGATGGGAAGAGCGCGTTGGACGATGGCGCCGTCGGTGGTGATGATAGGGCCGACGCGCGGATGGAAACACTGGCAGTCGTTTCAAAGCGGAGCATCTTGGCGGTAGTCTGATGTCGGCTCGGGACCCCGGGCAACGGGGCCTTTGGAACGTTAAGGATTCAGGGTTGACGGATCGATGACGTCGGGGGATGTGTGCCCGGGCCGGCAGGCTCCGGGCGCAGCCTGCCGGAGTCCGACCGCCGCACTCCCCTCCTCGACGGGTCCTGCTTTAAAACCGCTGCCTCAAGCACGGAAGGACCTTTTATCCCATGGCGAACACCAGCAGACGGGCGACAGCCCTGCTCGCGGGCATCGGCATCGAGGCCTGCGCCGGCATCGGCTATGCCTGGAGCGTTTTTCAGAACCCCCTGATCGAAAAGTACGGCTGGACCACGTCGGCCGTCAGCGCGGCCTTTACCCTTTTCATCCTGGCGGGGGCGATCGCGCCCCTGGTCGGGAAACTCCAGGAGTACCTCAGGACCAGGACGATCGTGCTGATCGGGGCCGCGCTGTACGGCGTGAGCCTCTACGCCACCGGCACGGTCAGTTCCATCCCCGCCCTCTATCTCAGCTTCGGCCTGGGGGTGGGCGTGGGGACCACGACCATCTACCCGCTGATGATTTCCTACATGGTCAAGCTCTTCCCCGAGAAGAAGGGGCTGATCTCGGGGGTCATGGTGGCCAGCTACGGTTCGGGCGCCGTCCTGCTCGCCCCCGCGGGAGCCTGGCTGGCGTCCCAGTACGGGATCGGCAACGCCTTTAAAATCCTGGGAGTGGGGCTGTTTGTCATCATCGCCGCCGCCTCCCGGCTGATCGCCGACACCCGTGACATCCGGACCGGGATGCACAAGGTGGCGCCCTCGGCCTCCCCCGCCCCGGCGGCGCGGGATCTGACCTGGCGCCGGATGCTCGCGACCCCCCAGTTTTACGTCGCCTTCGCCGCGCTCACGATCGGGGCCACCTCCGGGCTCATGATCCTGGGGCACGCCTCCCCGATGATCCAGTCGGCCATGGGGATCCCGGCGCAGCAGGCGGCCTTCATCGTCAGCATCCTGGCCGCGTCCAACACCATCGGGAGGCTGTTTCTGGGCGGTGTTTCGGACCGGATCGGCCGCTACCCCCTGATGATGATGCTCTTCGCCTGCTCGACCCTGTCGTTCGTGGCGCTGGCGGCTTCGGGCTGGGTCCCGCTCTTTCTCGCCGGCGTGCTCCTCGTCGAACTCTGTTACGGGGGCTACATCGCCCTGATCGCGCCCGTCACCGCCGACCTGTTCGGAACCCGGCACCTGAGCATCAACTACGGGCTCATGTTCATCTCCTTCGCCATCGGCGGCGTGATCGGCCCCCGGATCGCCGCCGTCACCAAGGAAATGCACGGCGGCAGTTACCAGATGGCCTTCGTCATCGCCGCCGCCCTTTGCCTCGTGGGTCTCGGGCTCGCCCTGGCCGCGGGGAGGATGCAGCGCCGGCAGCGGGACGCGGCGGAGGATTCGGAACCGATCGCGGCCTGAGGCTCACGCTTCGGGCGACCGGGCGCCCCGCTCGAGCCGGCGCCGGAATTCGCCCGAACTGACGACCCGGGCCCCGAGCACCCTCGCCTGGCGCGCGAGCGCCCGGTCGGAGGTCACCACGCACACCTGATCGCCGTCGCCGTGGCGGTACAGGCGCTCGAGGATGAGTTCGTCCGCGCTCGAGCCGCGGCGCGCGTACAGGGTGGTCAGGGGCGAAGTGTCCATTTCCACCGCGGTCTGATCCGGGGTGCCGGCGGGCGCGGCGTCGAAGACCAGGAGGTGCGCCTCGTTTTCCCGCCGGGCGAAGCGCTCGACCTCCTCCCGCAGGCGCCGCTGCGCCGCGGGCTTGTCGCGGTGCCACCCCACCCGCTGCCCCATCACGTTGTTGCCGTCCACGATGACCATGGTTTCATTATACCCCGGCCTCGCCGCCTTGACCCGGGAACGCCCTTTCCGTTAGGGTAGTCCCGAAATCACAACCGGGAAGAGGGAGCCCTGCCATGCCGAAACGATCGGGAATCTTCGCCTTCATCGCGCTTTGCCTGACCCTGGCCGGCGCCGCCTGCCGGAAACCCGTTGCGGAAACCGCCTGCGACCGCGCCTGCCTCGAAGGTTATGTCGACCGCTACCTGGACGCGATGCTGGCCCACGAGCCGGACCCGGGGCTGTTTTCCCCCGGCTGGCGCTTCACCGAAAACGGCGTCCGGCTCGAACCGGGGGAGGGGCTCTGGGCCAGCATGACGGGGAAAGGGAGCTACCGGCTCTATGTCCCCGACGTGAAGAGCGGGCAGGTGGGCTTTTTCGGGACGGCCAGGGAGGAGAGCGAGCGGCCGGGGGAGGGGGACCCGGTCGCCGTCGCGCTGCGCCTCCGGATCCGTTCCGGCCGCATCGACGAGGCCGAGCAACTCGTGCTCCGGGCGGACAGCGCGGCGGGAGAGGACTTCCCCCCGGCGGGGATCAGCGTGGAGCGGCTCGGGGCTCCCCACCCGCTCTTCAGGGAGGAAATCCCCGAGGACGGGCGGATGACGCGCGGGGACCTGGTCCGGACGGCCAACATGTATTTCTCGGGGATGCAGCAGAATGACGGCAGGGGGGTCTATCTCTTCACCGATGACTGCGACCGGCTGGAAAACGGGGTGCGCACGACCAACGTGCCGCTGGCACCGGGGGAGCCCAGACCCGACCCCCGAACGGCGACCTCCTACTCCTCGTCGTGGAGCTGCCGGGAGCAGTTCGAGTCGGGACTGCTCCATTTCGTGTCGCGCATCCGCGACCGCCGGTTCGCGGCAGTGGACCGGGAGCGGGGGCTCGTCTTCGCCTTCGCCTTCTTCGACCACGGCGCCGGGAAGACGCGGCACTTCACGACCCCCTCGGGCCGCGAGGTGACCCTGGGCCCGGTGACCCCGTGGACCTGGCAGATCGCGGAGGTGTTCCGGATCGAGAACGGCCGGATCCGCCGCATCGAGGCGCTGTCGCACAAGTGCCCCTACGGGATGAACTCGGGCTGGAGCAGCTGGGAGGAAGGGCGCTCCGACGAGGCCCGGGTCCTCGAATAAGCGGGGCAGCCACCCGATCCCGTGCGGGAAAGGGGGGATTCCCAGCTATGACTCCGTGCCGTAGGAGATTTCGAGGCGGCCGATGGCGCGGCGCGCGATCCCGAGCACCAGCGCCGTGAGGAGGAGGAGGCCGAGGATCGAACCCGCGCGGGAGGCCGGCTCCGCGGGGGCCAAAAGCAGCTGCAGGAGGGCGGGCAGGTCCCGGCCCGGCGGCGCGGGGACCGGGCAGAGCGACTGCAGGTAATGAAGCACGCTCAGTTTCTGGAGAACCCGGGGGAGGAAGGGGTGGATCGCTTCCCAGCCGAGCAGGACGGCCGCGGGAAGGATCGGGTTGCGCACGAGCAGCCCCGCCGCCAGAAAGACGCTGCCGTACCCCACGCACCCCAGGGCCGCCGCCAGGGCGTACCAGAAGGCGTGGGCCATCCCGCTCCCCCGCCAGTAGGCCTCGACCTCCGCCGGGTCGTGAGTCCACAGGAGCACCAGCAGGCAGAGGAGCGCGCCTCCGGCGAAAATCACCGTCGACGCGATCAGCCCGGCGCCGTATTTTCCCGCCAGGAGCACCCCGCGCCGCGCGGGGGCGAGCAGCCAGCAGTGCAGGGTCCTGTCGAGCATCTCTCCCCGGAAGAGGTTCATGAAGATGCCCAGGCAGCCGAAGAAAACGGCCAGGCGCAGGTAGAAGTACTGGAACACCCCCGCGAAGATCGTGCGGTCCCCCTCGAAATCGCGCAGCGGGCGGATGTCCGTGGAGGCGAGCGCTCCGTCGGCGAACTCCAGCCGGGCCTCGCGCCGCCCGTCGAAGTATGTCAGCGCCCGGTGGGCCGTGATCTCGTCGACGAGGCGCGCACCGGTGCCCTCGACCACGGTCGTGAACAGCCGGTTATCCGCGCTGGTCTGGACGCTGAAGAGACGGGTGTTGAGTTCTTCCGGCTCCCCCCCGGCGCCGGCGTGCCGGATCACCACGCGCCGGACCTCGCGCGCCGCGCCGAGGTCGACCTGCAGATAGGGACGCCCCCCCCGGGAGCACCAGCGATCCGTCGGGCCTCCCGCGACGCTGCCGTTGAACGCCTTTTCCGGCCCTTCCCCGGCGCTGCAGGGGGGGCTGGAGGTGGCCGGGCGCCCCAGCGCCAGGTTTTCCGGGCCGTCGCCGTAGACCTCGAATTCGTAGATCCGCGCCGTCCGGTCGCTGCCATAGGCCGGCTGCAGGATGTTGAGCCGGACATAGCGGGCCTCGACGGCGGGCTGGATCGGATGCCGGGTGACCCCGTCGCGTTCCGAGGCGTCGCGCACGCGCCGGGAGGTCACCCACTGGCGGTCATAGACCGGCCTGCCGAGCCGCTCGAGCACCTCCGCGGGCGCCTGGCCCTCCCGGAGCCCGTCGACGAGGGGGGCGGGGGTCAGGCCGCCGGCCGAAAGCCTCGACTCGCGCAGGCGGGCCTGGAGACTGCCGCCCAGGAAGATGAGGGAGGGGAGCAGGGCCAGGCCGTAGACCCAGAAGGCGCGCCGGGAGACAAACGCGCGCCGCAGTTCGATCCTGGCAATGGTCCATGCCTGCCGGGCCCGGTCCAGATTGTGCATCCTACCTCCCCGCACCGATCAGGTATTCGTAAAGGGCGTCCGTGTTCTCGTCCGCGGGGATGACGCTCTCGATCCGCTCCCCTTCGAGGGCCATGCAGCCGAGGGCGCGCGCGAACCGTTCGCGGTCGCGCGTCAGCACCCGGAGCCCCGTCCGATCCTCGAGGAGCCGGACCTCGACGACGTGGCTCCCGCCGAACAGCCGGGCCGCCAGGCGCGAGGCGTCCTCGCAGCGGACGATATACTGGCACGGCTGCTCGCGAATCTCCTCCCGGACATCGCGGATCTTCCCCTCGGCGACCACCATCCCGTTGGCGATCAGGATCACCCGGTCGCTGACCAGGTCCACCTCCCGGAGGACGTGGCTCGAGAGGATGACGTGGCGTCCCTGGGCGGCCCAGGAGCGGAAAAGCTCGATGGTCGCCGCGCGCACCAGGGGATCCAGGCCGTTGAGCGGCTCGTCGAGCAGGAGCAGGTCGGGCTCGTGGGCGATCGCCTGCGCCAGGCGGACGCGCTGCCGCATCCCCTTGGAATAGGATTCCATCCGCCGGTGCGCCGCTTCCTCGAGCCCCAGCCGCCCGAGCGCGTTCCAGGCCATTTCCTCGGCCTGGCTCCTCCCGTACCCGTACAGGAGCAGCCCGGCGGTGAGGAAGCCGTGGCCGGTGGCCCGGCGCGGCGCCGCGTCGTACTGGGTGGCATACCCCGTGATGCGCATCAGCCGTTCGGGGTCGCGGGGGGAGATGCCGCGCATGAGGACCGACCCGCTGTCGGGCAGGATCAGCCCCGTCATCAGGTTCAGCAGGGTGGTCTTCCCCGAGCCGTTCGGTCCCACCAGGCTGGTGATCCCCGGCGGGATGGCCAGGCTGACGCGGTTCACCCCGAGCACCTCGCCGTAGAATTTCGACACTTCGTCCAGGATCACCTCGGGGCCGGTCACGCCGTCACCTCCACGGGGCGCAGCCTCCGCGCGAGGAGGGCCAGGAGCAGGAGGGCGATAGTCACGAGCGCCGCGGCGGACTCCCATGCTCCCGGCCCCGCGGGGGGATCCACCCCGAGCAGGGCGTACCACAACCGGCGCGCCGCCCAGGCCGGATTCAGGACGCCGGCCCAGGTGGACCGGAAGACGGCGTTGATCATCGCGGTGGCGCCCCCCAGGACGAAGAAGAAGCCGAGCACGAGGCCCCCGGCCACCACCCGCATCTTCACGGCTGCCGACGCCGCCAGCGCCACGAGGCTCACCAGGAGGATCCATGCGCCGAGTCCCGCGACGATGCCCGCGCCGAGCCGCCAGTTGGCGCCCGCCCAGCCCCCGCCGGCCATCCCCGCCTGGATCCCGAACAGGACCAGGCCCGGGACCCACGTGACCAGGGAGAGGAGGCCGGAGAGCGTCAGGAGCCGCCCGAGGATGTACGCGGCCCGGGAGAGCGGGCGGCTGAAATAGAGCTGCAGGGCGTTGTCGGCGAGATCGGGCGCGATCAGGCCGGGCCCGGCCAGGGCCGCGACGAGGACGGCGAGGACGGCCTGCACCCTCATGAACACGATGAAGAAGGGTCCGCCGATCCCGGCCAGGTCCCGGAGCGGCCGGGCCATCCCCCCGAGCAGTTCCGCCTGGTGGCTGACGTAGATGTACAGGGCGCAGAGCAGGGGCCAGACCAGGGCGGCCATCAGCAGGGCGACGATCAGCCGCTCCGCGAACAGGCGCCGCCAGGCCACCCGCGGCAGCACCCAGAAACGCTCCCACCGTCCCGTAACCGGCCCCGCGTACCGCCGATATCCCATCCTGTAGACGGCCATCGAATCGCTCCCCCTTCCCCGCCCGCCTTCAGGAACGCGGCGGTGCGTCCCCGGCTTCCCCCGGCGTGTGGGTGATACGGCCCATCGCCTTCAGAAAGATCTCCTCCAGCGTATCGCGCCGGTGCGCGAGCTTGCGCACGAGCAGCCCCTGCCGCGCCAGCAGCCCCCAGAGCGCGTCGATGGCGACCTCGGGCGGGAGGACGATGCGCCAGCGGCCGCCCCCTTCGGTGATCCCGTGGGCGCCGGCCGCCTCCAGCGCCCCGCCGAGACCCGCGTCCCGGCCCATCACCTCGAGCTCGATGAAACGCCGGTTCGAGCGCCGCTCCTCCTCGAGGTTGCACGCGTGCACGATCCCGCCCTCGCGCATGATGACGGCCTCGTCGCACACCTCCTCGACATCGCCGAGGAGGTGGGAGGAGAGGAGGACGTTCATCCCCTGCTCCTCCTTCATTTCGCGGATGAGCCGGAGCATGCGCCGGCGCGCCGCGGGGTCCAGCCCGTTGGTCGGCTCGTCGAGCACCACCAGGTCGGGGCCGTGGATGATGGCCTGGGCCAGCCGCGCCATCTGCCGCATTCCCAGGCTGTAGGTGCCCAGTTCGCGGTAACGCGCTTCCCCGAGGCCCACCTGGAACAGTGTCCGGTGGGCCCGCTCCAGGGCGGCCTTTGCGGGGAGCCCCGAAAGCCGGGCCATGAGGGTGAGGAAGGAGACGGCCGACATGTTGCCGATGAAGGCGTCGGTCTCCGGCATGTAGCCCACGCGCCGCTGCACCTCGCGGCGCTCCTTCCGGCAATCGCATCCGAGAACCAGGGCCCTCCCGGCCGCCGGCCGGTGGAATCCGAGCAGGGTCCGGATCAGGGTCGATTTGCCGGCGCCGTTGGGCCCGAGCAGCCCGATGACCCTGCCGACTCCGGAAACGCCGAGGCGGCAGGAGATCCCGCGGAGGATCTCCCGCCGCCCCAGTCTCACCCTGAGATCATCCAGTTCGACAACGGTCGACGTCATGAAGCGCCCATACCCCCCGGCCTGCGGCCGCCCCGGGGCATCCCTACGGATTCCGTGGGAGGTTCTGCAGGAGCATCAGGTCCATCATCAGCCCCGTTAATCGATTACGGCTGGACGCACGGATTTGTTCCCCGGTCGTGCTGAAAACCACCAGCACCGGCTCGCGCTCCTCGAGCAGGGTTCGGAGCACCGGGTCGGCCGTCAGCCCGGCGTAGCCTTCGAAGGCCCCTTTCGTGTCGAGCCAGGCGAAGCCGGACGGATGGAGTCCCATCGATGCGGGGAGCCGCGTCCGGAACTGGTGCGACCAGACCAGGGCCGAACCGCCCCCCCGCGTGGCGATCGCCCGCAGGGCGGCGCCGCGATCGGAAGCCGCCACCAGATAGCCGCGGTCGTAGGTCCATACGAGGGGGACGGGGCCCGAAGCGGGTTGGAGCGACATCCAGGTCCGCCCGCCCGATGCCTCCTGCTCCACGAAGATCCGCCCCGGCCGGCCGGCCGCCTCGCTGGCCTCGTTGCAGGCCCGGGCCAGGGCGCGGATCGCTCCGTCGAGACGGGCCGGGTCGTGGACCAGGGTGGCCATGACCCAGCCCAGCCCCGCGGTCGAGACGCTCTCGATTCCCACCGCCGACTCCGTCCCGATCGACGCGGCGATGTCGCCCGAAAAGCTGAGGCCGAGTTTTGCTTCCGCCTCGGCGAGGCGTCCGGCCGCCAAGGGATCGGACTGCGTCGCCAGCCGCAGCATCTCCCCGAAGACCTGCTCCGGCTCGCGCATGGAAACGTAGCCGGCCGCGAGCACGCCGGAGGGGAGGTATTCGGCCGCGCCGCCCGACCCGGCCTCCGCCAGCACCGACGCCATGCCGGTCCGCGGGCCCGCAAACGCGAGCGTCAGGTCGTTCTCCTCGACCCCCTGCGGGGCGCGCCGCTCCAGAAACAGGTGCCGCGCCCGGCTGATCCCGGCGACATCGGCCGGGGAACCGCCCGGGGAGGCCGTCGAGGCGAGAATCGACTCGAGATCGAGCGCGAGCAGCCAGCCCGCGCCGCGCGCGTACCGCTCCCCGATCGCCCGGATAAAGGGCGTTTCCCCGCCCCGGCCCAGACCGGCCACCACCCGTTCGAGGTGTGCTTCGGAATCGGAGAGGACCAGGAGCGTGTCCGCGAAACGATAGGCCGGCGCCCGGCCGCCGCCCGGGCCGGCGAGCGCCTCCAGCACGGTGGCGATGTCGGCCTCCCTCCCGGGCTGCACCTCCGCGAGGATCATGGGGAGGCTCGCGTCCCCGGCGGCGCCGCCGCGGGACCATCCAAAGACGATTTCATCGGCGCAGAGATGCGCCGCGGATTCCAGGTGCCCGAGCAGCCGTCGCAGGGAGCGCCCGGAATCGGACGTCCACCACGACTCGAAAGCGGGGTTGGCGGCCGCCTGCTGGTCGGCGAACTCGAGCGTCCGGCCGACGGTGTCGCCGATGTTGGGCATGGCGCCGTAGACGACGGTTGCAGGGGGGAGGAGGTGCAGCAGCCGCGACCGGGTGCGCAGCTCCGGCGAGGGGAGGAGCGCCACCTGTTTCTCTATCTGCGCCAGCGAGGCCAGGATCCCGAGATAGGTCCCGGCGTCAGGGCTCCAGGCCACCGCCTCGGGAACCGACCGGATCAGCGCCGGGCTGGAGGCCGCCTGCTGCCCCGGGCCGAGGAGCGTTTCGCCCCCGCCCTGGGCCACCGCCACACTCCCCTCCACGACGGAGACCAGGGTCCCGCCGAGTCCCGAGGAAACGGCAAAGACCGTCCCCTTGACCGAGGCCGTCGCATCGCGCGTCTCGACCCGCAGCCGGCCGCGGCGCTGCCTGGCCGCCTGCACGATGACGTCGCCGCGCTCGAGCCGGACGACCCGGCCGCTCCGGGCGGCGTGGACCGAAAGCTCGGTGCGCTCGTTGACCTCCACCAGGGAACCGTCGGCCAAGCGGAGGACGGCCCGCGAGCCGGGACCGGTGCGCACCACCTCGTCCTCCCCGATCTCCGCCCCCGGCGCCAGGACCCCCTGCGGGAGGAGGTACAGGCTCCCGGTGACCGAAGCCACCGTGGCACGCGGACCGCCCGGCGCCAGCAGCGAATCCAGGTGCGCCCGGCCCAGGTAGGCGATCCCCAGGAAAAGCGCCGCCGCCGCGGCCCAGGTGCCCCAGCGGGGCCAGCGCGCGGCGCGCCGCGGCTGGGGCGCCGCCGTCCGTTCCCCCCTTTGCGCGGCCAGGGCCGCCCGGCAGCCGGCGCAGCGGCCCAGGTGGTCCTCCAGCAGAAGCCGGGGGCCGGACTCGAGTGTCCCGTCCGCATACTCCTGAAACCGCGCCCGGAAATCGGCGCAGAGGGCGGCCTCCGAGAGCCGGCCCCACACGCGGTCACGGGCGCGGGCCAGTTCCCCGTCGTCCGCGGTCTCGTTCCTCATCGCCTCCAAAGCCTTGTCCAATCGCTCTTCTGACATCGCCGCCTCCTAACGTTCCAGTTCCATCTGCAGGGCATGCCGGATACGGTGGAGCCGGACGGCTATGTTGTTCTTGTCCTGCCCGAACATGCGCGCCAGTTCGCCGTTGGTGAATCCTTCCACGTGCCGCAACAGAAACAGGAGCGCGTCCTCCGGCTGCAATCCGGCGATCGCGCGGCGCAGCCGCTCCTTGAGCAGCACCTCCGTTTCCCGCGCCGCGGGCGCCGGGGCGCCATCGAGCCCGGTTTCCGCCCGCACCCTCCTGCGGCGCAGGAGGTCGATCGCGGCGTTGGCCGCCGCGCGCCGGAAAAATGCCTCCGGCATGCGCGCGTAGTCCCGCCCATGCTCCCGGTCGAGAACCCGGAGAAAGACGGTCTGGACCACGTCCTCGGCGTCCGCCGGGTTCCCGGTGACGCGGAGCGCCGTGCGGTAGACCGCGGCGAAGTGGCTTTCGTACAGTTCGGCGAAAGTCGATGATGGAGTCATGGCGACCGCCTGCGCGCTCATGAAATTCGCGGCTGTTCCCATATCCCTGCCCTCGAACCCATAACGCGCCGGCGCCCCGATTATTACAGACTCTATGCCCGGGCCCCGGAAATGGAACAGGCAGGCCGCATATCAGCCCCTAAATAGCCGAGGATCTATTTCTATCTGTCGGCCAGGATGTCTTTCCCCTGATCAGTTCCATTCCCATCCAGATGATGACTGCGTAAGCGATATAAATGGGTTTGACCAGTCCGATCTGGGGAATCATGAATTCAGGGATCGCGAGGATGCTGGCTCCAAGGAGCAGCCATCCGAGAATTGGGCGGAATACCTTCGTTTTTATGATGGCCCATCCGGCAAAAAGTACGGCCCACATGCCTGCATGACCGCCCGCATTGTGCAAGCCGTTGAATATGGCATCGAGGGCCCTGTAGGCGGAAGCATCCCGGGCTGGCGCGATCAGCTGCATGCCCGTTATCCAGATCACCACTTCCATGATTCCCATGGCAGCGGCCGCTGATATGGCTATCAGCATGATGCGCGTGAGATAAGGGGCGCCGGCGTGCATGCGCTCATGAAGAGCCAGAAAAAAAACCATCAACAAAAGGGAGCAGGCTTCAATCAATACCAGGCAGATATTTGAAGGAGCAGGGTCCGCCGAATAGGCCTCCATCGCCTTGACCGGATCGTCTGGAAGACCGGAGTAGTGGTATATCAAAACGGCCGAAAACCATACAAAGATGGAAGCAATCGCGGCAACCCCGCCGATTTTCTGAAGTTTCATAAATCCTCCTCTTCCCGAAGTCGGATTTTTTGACGGCAAACCTTGTTTTTAACCCGAATAATTCATGAAGTGATAAAACAAAAAGCCCCTTCGTTCGTATAACTACTTGACGCCAATCAAGTTGCATACGGCAAAAGAGGCTTTTTGATGACTCAATCTACCACACAGCCTGTACTTTTCGGAACACATTTTCACAGACCCATCACTGTTGCCTTCGATCAGCCGGACAGCAGCTCCGATGGAGGCGCCGTTCTGCTCAAGGCGGTAGACAAAAATCTCAACCTGACTGAACGCCTTGCGAAAACCATTTGCGATTCCCGCCAACCCGGCAAGGTCATTCATCGAAACCTCGATCTTCTCCGGCAACGCATCTACGGCATTGCCGCTGGTTACCCGGACTGTAACGATGCCGAATCCCTGGCCAAGGATCCGATACACAAGCTGCTGCTCGATCGCGATCCCATGGATGGACAGGATCTCGGATCGCAGCCAACGCTTTCACGTTTCGAGAACTCTGTCACGTCCAAAGATTTGTTTGCAATGGCCGAAGGTCTGGCCGATATCGTCGTCGAACATCATGCCCGCAGACTGAAAAACAGGGCCCGCCGCATCACGATCGATTTGGATCCCACCGACGATCCAACCCATGGCGCCCAACAGCTCACCTTCTTCAACGCGCATTACCACTGCTTCTGCTATCTCCCCATGATCGGCACACTGCAGTTCAACAGCGAAAACGAAAAGTACCTCTTCGCGGCGGTCCTTCGCCCGGGCAATGCTCATAGTTCTCGTGGCGCCATCGGCATTCTTTCCCGGATCATTCCCAGAGTACGCGCGGCGTTTCCGAAAGCCCGGATCCGCGTACGCCTCGATGGCGGTTTCGGCTCTCCAGATATCCTTGATTATCTGGACGAGGAAGGCGTTGAATATATCGTGGGTTATGCTTCCAACTCCGTTCTTGTCTCCAAGGCCAAGAAAGTAATGGATATGATGCGTGCCCTTTCCGTCATCAGCAACAAGACCGAAACCATAT
>Ga0209510_1000326_pt1 | contig 69055 bp, 74 predicted proteins | sample BiotimSIPDNA_FD_185749 | JGI IMG/M metagenome (GOLD analysis project Ga0209510, IMG submission 185749) | Anaerobic biogas reactor microbial communites from Washington, USA - Biogas_R1 time_0 SIP DNA (SPAdes) (version 2) | ecosystem: Engineered > Bioreactor > Anaerobic > Unclassified | place...
CTCAATTCAGTTTCTTAAAGCCCATTTTCGGTGCCCATTCGCGGAAACACTGTCGACAGAAGAATATATTGTATCTGCGGACAAGACCCTGTTTCCTACCACAAAGCAGACATTCATGGGATCCACGTCCAAAAATTTTGGTCCGTTCTTTCCCGGCTTTGTTATTTGCCATTATTGTACCTCCACATTATAGCGATCTTTGAGGAAGAGTTTTGCATCATCAACAGTTACTAACTGCTTTAGCGGCAGTTTTTTCTGCTGAATGTGGCGTCTTGCAATCCTTACACCATTTCTCCGAAGAACAACTGTCACATCAAGGCCAAATATTCCGACTTTTGGATCATAACTCTGCCCGGGATAATCGGTGTGTTCTTCAATTCCAAAGGAAAAATTTCCTTGCTTGTCAAATGAGCGGGAATTTATCTTATTTTCAATGATACGGATTGAAGTTTCAAGGAATTTGGTTGCGGTTGATCCTCTGAGGGTGACCCGGCAACTCATAGGAGATCCTTTACGGATACCAAAAGCAGGAAGAGTCTGTTTGGCAACGCTTCTGACCGGTGAATTTCCGGTAATCTCAGAGATAATCCGTTCAGCATTAACCAGTTTATCTCCAGCTTCCCCGACACCCATATGGACAACAACCTTGTCAACTGCAACTGCTCTGTTTGGGTTCATTCCTCAATCCCCCAACGATCAATTGCAGGTGACTCTCTGCCGACCATGACAACATACTCATCGATGGTCTCAAATGAGTCCCCAGACTCTTCGTCTTTCAGAATTACACGGTTTGGAAGACTTCCCGGAACAGTAATGCATTCAATTATCCTGCCAACAACACCGGAGTGTTTACCCCCGATGATCATAGCCATATTACCACTCTGGAACGGGAAGTGATCTATTATCTGATCCTTCTCCCCTTCCTTCAGAGAGAGGACTATTGAATCGCCGGATTTGAACTGTTTATCAGTGATGACATTAGACCCGTCACGAAGATTGAGCTGAGTCTTTCCTCCTTTGATAATCGTCTTGTTAGTGATTTTAACAAGACGTGAGGATGCTGCTGCTTCATCGATCGGAATTGTTACGTGTCTTCCCTTTTTATCACGAAGAATTCGGAAATGTTTTCCGCTCTTTGGAATGGAAACGATATCAAAGATACCAATACCCATATCAGGGTGACGAACCGGTCTGCCATTCACGATAATGTTTCGCTCACGAAGAACATGCTTGGCTTCCTTCATATTCCGTACAAAACCCATGTGATCACGGGCCCAGACAATAATCGGAAGTGCATTTTTATTATGCGGGCCTGGAGAAGTCTTCGTGACAAATTTATCTGTCTTTTTTGTAATTCCCCAGGATTTTGGAGATACTACCCGCTTGAGGTGATGTCCCATCTTTACTCACCACTCAGTTTCTGCTCACGCAGTTTGTCATCAAGATTCAGTTCGGTAATCACCACATTGGATGGATCCACTGGTCTTGGGACTTCAGTTCCGTCTGCTTTCTTCACTGAGACTCCATCTACCACTATTCGTGCACTTTTGGTAATGACAAAGTCCACAAGACCGGTAGAACCAGCATGATCCCCACGGATAACCTTAACCGTATCGCCTTTAATTACCCGGATGCTCCGGCGTTTGTATTTCCCCTGCAGTTCTTTAGAAAGAGCAGCGTGCAGGAGTGAGCCACGCATATGATGCGGAGCATTGTACCTGGCCTTTCTCTGTTTCCTGGGCTGACTACTAATTACTCGTACCATGTACCTCTCCTCACACAATGATGGTGGCCATAGAGCCAATACGGGGGTACCGAATTGCAACCTCACGGGCTACCGGACCCTTGATTTCCGTCCCTCTTGGTTCATTCTTGTCATCGACAACAACTACGGCATTATCCTCAAAACTGAGGCGAAGTCCACTTGGGCGCCGTATCTCTTTCTTTTGACGAATAACAACTGCACGAACCAGTTTGCGGCGCATGTCAGGGGTTCCCTTTTTAACAGACACCGTTGCAATGTCTGCAAGTCCTAATTTTGGTTGTCTTCTCCGGACACCATGATAACCAAAAACTGATACCACCTGCACAACACGTGCTCCGGTGTTATCAGCACAGATCATTTTTGTACCGGTGCTGACTGCCCGTGGAACTTTAATTCCAAGGCCCTTCATGACCGGTTCACCTCAACAACAACATAGGTTTTTGTCTTGGAAATTGGTCTGCATTCTGCTATACTTACCATGTCACCAACCCGTGCACCCAGACATGGAGGGTTGTGTGCATGAATCTTTGAACTCCGCTTCTCGTATCGCTGATATTTTCTGACAAAATGAAGATAGTCCCGCTGAACTACTATCGATCCTGTCATTTTATCGCTCACGACCTTGCCGGTAATCACCTGGCCGCGCACCGGCAAGGTGCCGTGAAACGGGCAGTTTACGTCACTACAGTCCTTATCCGGGACTGGGACATTTAATCCGATATCTCTTGCCATTATGAGCCTCTATCTCTTGATTCTCATGTTGATGCGTTTTTCCGGCGCCATTACAAGCGCTTTACCGTCCACATCAACACAGGTTCCCGAAGGGAGTGTTATTCGGAAAGTTACACCGTTTTTTGCAATGTTCCGAATCCGGTCATTGGTTTTTACAAGAACCATGTGTCTGGTCTCTTCAACAACCATACCGATTATCCCTTCAAGATACTGGTTATTCGCTTGCTTCACCTGTACATCCAGACCAGTCAATTCATGACGAAGGATGTTCTGTGGGGTGATCATGCCTGCATTCTACGGTTCTGCTCGGTTTTCATCCGGGCAATGGTCCGACGTATTTCACGAATCCTGCCAGCGTTTTCAGTGGAACCTCCGGCACTGACCTTTCCATGGTACTGAATAAGTTCCATCCGGAGTTTGTCTACCTGTTCCACAAGTTCCACATCGGAAAGCTGTGAGACATCCCGTGCTCGGAATATTGCCATTACTCTTCCTCCATGAAGTCATCGGATTCATTAATGATAGCATCAAGATCCAGGTTTTCCTCATCATATTCTTCAGGAATCCGAGTAATATGAGCCATGTTCCGCTGTTTCTTGGTTACTTCTGCAGTAACCTCGAAGTGGTCCGGAAGGAGTGCACCCGGTGGAATAAGTCTGACCTGAACGCCAATTACACCAAGTTTCTTGATTGCAACTGCGTATCCCTTATCAACGAGAGTGTTTACCGGATCCCCGGAGTGCTTGATATATCCTTCAACAAACTTCTGGACACGACCACGGGCACCGGTAAGTTTCCCCGAAATAACAACCTCACATCCCAGTGCACCGGAATCCATGATTCTCCGAAGGGTTGAAGAGCCTGCTTTCCTGAAATACCAGCCACGTTCAAGGGCACTTGCAAGTCTTTCAGCCATGATCTGGGCATTAAGGTTTGGATTATCAACCTGTTGAACCTCAATCTGGGGTGATTCGACACCATAGGTAGTGGCAAGATCCTGTGTTAGACCTCTGACAACCTTACCACCTTTTCCAATGACTATCCCCGGCTTTTCTGCAAAGATTGTCACCTGGGTGCCAAGAGGAGTCCGGATGAGGTCCATGCCCCCATATCCTGCACGTTTTAGTTCATGTCCGAGATGTCTTTCAACACGAACTTTCCTGACGCCATCTGCAACGAATTTTCGTTCTACTGCCACAATATCAGGCCTCCTGCTCGCGGACGACCAGCTCAATGTTTACGGTCTGACGGTCTTTGGGAGTTGCCCGTCCCATTGCACGAGGCATGAAACTCCTTCTTCTTATGCCACGGTTTGCACATACATGGACAATACGAAGATGTTCACCTTCGAGTCCATTGTATTCTGCATTTTTCCGGACATTGTTCAGTAGCCGGAGGTAAACCCGACTTGCTTTCTGGGGGTACCGGCCGGCATCCCAGCCGACAAGGCCCTTCCGGTGGGGGACATTCCGGTTAAACCGCTTGAAAGGGATTGGTTTTTCAAGAGCGACAACACTCTGCAGGTATGCAGAAGCATCATCAAGCTTCATGCCATTGATAAAACGTGCAATTTCTATTGCATGTTTTGGCGAAACCGGAGCCTCGTTCACGCGTCCACGGGCAATGTCCTTCCCGGTCACCTGGTTTGAATAATCAAATCTGGTCATATTCATCACTTCAGCGGAACGAATTTACTCGATCTGGTTGCACCAATACCGGCAGAACCATGTGTTACCCGCCTTCTCGTTAACGCAAATTCCCCAAGATAATGGAAGACAGATTCAGGCTGGAGTTCAACACGGATAAATTCCTTACCATTATATATCTCCAGTTCTTTTCCGATCATTTCCGGGAGAACAATCATATCACGCTGGTGAGTCCTGATACGGGTGTTATCACTGCGGATATCTGAAAGGAGTTTTTCTTCTCCAATCGTCCAGCCACGGTTGACTTTTCTCCGGGCATATGAAGGCATGACAGGAAGCAGATCCTGCAGACTCATTTCACGAAGTTCATCAATTTTATAGCCATGGTAGGTAAATTCCTCCTTCCGTCGTGGCAGTTTCTTCTGTACTTTCTTTGCCATCCCGTTCACCTCCGTCCTGTCCGCCGGGCTGCTATATGTCCAACCTTTCTACCCGGAGAAGTCCCACGGCTTACTGTCTTTGGTCTGCCCGGATGCTGATGACCTCCACCACCAAATGGATGATCGATGACATTCATGGCCATGCCTCTGACACGAGGCCAGTTACTTGCGGTATTTTTCATCTTGTGATATTTCTTTCCGGCTTTTACGAACGGTTTTTCATTACGTCCTCCACCGGCGACAATACCAATTGTTGCCCGACACTGGCCGTTGAACCATTTCGTTGATCCACTCGGCATTTTGACTGCAACGCGACCTTCCATCTTATCTGTTACTGTTGCCTGCACACCGCCTGCACGGACGAATCTGCCGCCGTCATTTGGATTTGCTTCAATATTACAGACAGATGAACCAGTAGGAATTGCCTGAAGCGGAAGGGTATTACCATTTTTAATTTCTGCTTCAGCCCCCCAGGTAAGAACATCCCCGATACCCATTCCCTCTGTTACCAGGACATATGCGTTCTCTCCATCAGGAACATCAACCAGTGCGATTGGGGTGTGCCGGGCTGGATCATGCTCAATATCCATGATCTTATAGCTGACTGTTTCTCCGGACCGGCCAAGGTGCCTTAGGGCTGCTTTATACCGGTGTGAAGGTGCACGATATGTCGGGCTTCCATGTCCACGACTCTGTGTAGTTATTCTATGTCCCATGTTGACACCTCACATTATTCCAAGCCGGCTGAGAATCTCTTCAGCAGCTTTCGGATTTGAAAAACTCACCATTGCTTTCTTCTCTCCGCGGTTTGTCATCAAAGTCCGGACTGAAGTGACGGGTTGATCAAACATCTTCTCAATAGACACTTTGATCTGTTCTTTTGATGCCTTCCGATCGACGATGAACTGGATCTGACCATCACGCTCTACAATCATGCTGGCCTTTTCTGTTGCGTAAGGATATTTCAGAATCATTACTGTTCACCACCAAGTTTCTTTACGGCATCTTCAGTCCAGAGTGTCAGGCGTGCTGCATGCGTTCCTGGTGCAAGCAGTTCAACATTAAGATTGTCTACCCGGCAAACATCAACACCAGCGAGGTTTCTGGCCGCCAGAAGATTTTCATTACAGGTGACGATAAGAAGACTCTTTCTCTGTTTGTAACGCCTCCCACGAAGCTTTCCCCGTCCGGCTCGAACCTTTCTTGACCGCTCTGCACGCTCGATATCTCCATAGACCCCAATTGCCCTCAGTGCAGAGATTACCTCTTTTGTCTTTTTCAGGGTTTCAAACTCTCCGGATAAAACATAGGGGAGTGAACCGTTGAAAACGTGACCACGTGAACGGACCAGATCTGATGATATTGTTGCAGCAATAGCTGATTGCAGTGCCTTGCGTTTTTCTTTCTGGTTAATTTCCCTGACCAGAACTTTCTCTACTTTTGGAGGATGTGCTTCACGTCCGCCTTTTGCCTGCGGAACTTTTGCTGCCCGTGAACTGTTTTTCAGACGCGGGACATGTGAAGCACCACGACCACTTCCCCACCCTACGGCAGAGGCAGTTATTCCTGCATAGACATATGCACCATGTGGCTGGTATCTTCTGCTCTGCTGGGCTATTACTGCTTTCTTGATAAGGTCGGGGCGATATTCTGAACTGAAGATCGATGGAAGGTCAATTTCATGAGCCACAGTTCCGGTAAGTGTCAATACCTGTGCTTTCATTTACTTCACCCCTGCTTACTCTCCAGACTTACAAATCCAATAGTTGGTTCGCGGATCTTGTGTTCTCCAAGGCGCATTGCATGCCTTATCCTGACAAGACGCTTTGAGGGGCCTGGAACTGAACCCTTAATAAGAACATATCGTGCCCGGACCAGACCATAATTGATAAATCCACCTTCAGGAGTAATTTCAGTCCCGTCCTCACCGATCTTAATAAGACGCTTGTTAAACTCAGTTCTCTGATGATATCCCATCTGACCCATCATTGGTACCTGCCATCGGACATGATGAGGAGTCCATGGTCCAAGAGTTCCGACATGACGCTCTTTTTTACCACGGGAGTGTTTTCTCTTTCGAAGGTGAACACCCCACCGTTTTACCGGGCCCTGGGTTCCTTTACCCTTGGTAATGGCAGTCACATCAGTATACTGACCGACTTTAAAGAGAGACTGGATGCTAAAATCCTTACCTAAAATTGTAAGACCATATTCAAATCGTTCAGTCATGGAACCGCCATCAATGCGGGTTTCCATCAGGTCAGGAACCTTCTTTGGAACACCAGTAAGAACAGATGGACGGGTATAGGTCAGTGCAAAGACATCTACGATCTTGCCAGCTTCAAGTGCTTCGCGGATTTTCTTTTCAGCTTCTTCACGCTTGTAGTTTTTCGGAAGGTTGAGTCTCCGGTTTAATTCCTTATCAAAAGAATCTGCCCAGATCTCTGTCAGGACGTGGTTACCATAGGTATCATGGTAATAAACCCGAATTGCAGCAACACGCATATCAGGAACTTCAATCACCGTGACTGGCACCATGATATCTTTCCCTTCGTTCGGGCTGTTGGCATGGTCATCTACCATGACAACATGGGTCATCCCCACCTTGTATCCTGCAAAACCCTGAAGTGCAGGCTCTCCCTGGTACGCCGGCCACGCATGATATTTTGGAACAGGGCTTTTTGCCCTCTTCCTTGGGCTGTATGCCAGAGAACCCATGCGGGGTCTGTGAATATTTGACATGTATCAATCAGTCCTTCTTTTCTGTATCTGGGAACACCTGCAGAATCTGCAGATGCTTCGATGCAGGAAAGAGACACGGGACTTGAGCTGTATGTGCGCTTTCGCCATAACTGCATCATGCCGGAACACGTTCGTAGATTTCTCCCTACCTCGCGGAGATCCTAAAGGATGCGCAGGAAACCTGCCAGAATATCTGCTCGCACGTGTAGACAAATCTATGATTGTCGTCCGGATACCGGTCTCTCGTAAGATGCGTGATAACTCGGCTTACCCTGCAAGCAGGGTTCGGGCCGCATCGTCCACCCTTGCCGACATCACATCCCACTCTATCAGCCCATTGCAATTAAAGCAATATTTGCCTGCTTCATGACTAAAAAAAGTCAGAATCAAAACATTCAGACCACTATGAAAGAGATTCCATAGGACCTAGGCTTCCTTAATATTCACCAAAATAAGGTATAAAGATTTGGCAGCACCCTCATTCAAAATAGAGGTCGCCATCATCCTTGAGATACACTTCAATCTTTTCACGGATTAACCGTGACTTGTTCTTCTCAGGAATTTCATCCCTGATACGGTTCATGAGTTGTATACTGTCATATCTGACTTTTATACCAGCGCTTTCAGCTTCCTCAAATATTTTGTTGACCGCGACGAGAAGATCTGAACCTTTATCAATGGTACATAAATGCCTGGCATCAAGACTATAGAAGAAATCAAGTGTTTCGCGTGCTCTTTTAACATTTTCCATTGCAGATTTTTCTATGGTGCAGATATTTGCCTTGGAGGTATGGATGATATCGGCTATTTGCTGTTGGGTAAGGCCTGAACGCCTGTACCTGAGAACTTCTTTCTGACGGTCAGTAAGTAACCCTTCTTTCATAGAGAAACTTGTTCATTAAAATTTAAACAGGTTTCGTTAACCCACTCAATAATTCATTACAGTTAATGGAAAAAGACATATTTTTACACAAATCTCAGTAATTCGCGCCATTTCAAAGCAATTGATGAAAAAACGATTTCACAATATTTATTATGATATTTGGTCAAAGTATCGTTGAACACACAGAGGTGTAGTATGGTTGTAAAAGTAGGAATTGCAAAACTTGGAAATATCGCCAGCGGTGTCATGGCAGAACTTCTGCTTGACGAGCGTGCAGACCGTGAAGACATGCAGACTTTCATGGCAACCTCCGGTACCAAACTTCAGCCAGAAGATATTGACCGCGTCGTTACCAATATGAAAGCATGGGGACCTGACTTTTGTGTTGTCGTTTCCCCGAACGGAGTTCTTCCAGGACCAAAGGGTGCCCGTGAAGCACTTGGTGCAGCAGGTATTCCCTGTGTTGTCATAACTGACGACATCACCACAAAGAAAGAGGAATGGGAAGCACTCAAGGCAAGCGATTTCGGATACATCATCATGAAAGCTGACTCCATGATTGGAGCCCGCCGCGAATTCCTTGACCCCATCGAAATGGCAGATTACAATGGCAACCTTGTCAAAGTTCTCTCTATCACCGGAGCATTCCGCAAACTGCAGATCGCTCTTGATGAAGTAATCGACCAGGTAAAAGCAGGAAAGAAGGGCAAAGACCTTGCACTCCCAAAGATCGTAATGTCCTCAGACAAGGCAATAGAGGGAGAATTCAGCAACCCATACGCATATGCAAAAGCACGTGCAGCATATGAAATCGCGCAGGCAGTAGCCGGCGTCAATGTCAAGGGTTGTTTCATGACAAAAGGATTTGAAAACTACACCCCGATTGTTGCATCTGCACATGAGATGATGCGCCAGGCAATGCTCCTCTGTGACGGAGCACGCGAGATGGAAAAGGCAACTGACGCAGTTATCCGTAAGCCACACAAGAATGATGGCACCCGTGTTGCTAAGAAAGCACTCATCAGCAAGCCAGAGTAAAATCCCAAAAATTATCCTTTTTTATATTGAAAGTTACTCTCTGTTGCTATTCCGCCAGATACTTCCAAGTTCTTCAGGGAGCGTCATAATTACCGGTTCCAGGTGAAGTTTCTCCATAAATGCAGTATCTGACGTGGATAACGGGTTGGGATTGATTCTGGCCACAATAGAGGCAAATCCAGAAAAATATTCACGCTCCTTATCGGTCCCAAAGAATATTGACATGTTCCAGGCACCATGACCCATGTCCTGGAGAAATTCAATAATTCGGAGAAGATCCTTAGCAAAGAGGAATACTGATGATTGAAAGTCGCTAATTGTCACTCCGGGAAGGATGCACCGGATCTCCTTTTCACCAATCGGGACATGGTGTGCATACCAGAAAAGGTTGGTTCCACTAAGACATCGTTCACTTTTTGATTCCGATTCACGCAATAAGTCCCACCATGATCTTCCATGAAGGTGATAATATTCCTCCGACCCTTTAATATATGCATTAGGAAGGGTGTCAGGAACTACATCTGTCAGACCCTGAAGATGAGGATGAGGAAGAGAGGCACCTGCAGAAGGAAGATAATTCCAGTTGATAGAAACATAGCCTGTCTGCTCATTCATCACACAGATCTGCCCTAACAGAGCATCATACAGATGATCAAAAGTAAACTGAGAAACCTGGTGATCATGAGTCATAACGGTTACAATATGAAATAAAGCATATGGGTATAGATTTGGAAAAGTAGTACTCTCACCGATACAAAGTCTTGAACCACTGGGAAAGACCGGAGTGACCTCCTTAATCTTATCAGGACAGAAAGGGCAGCCATCATTTGAGTAAAGGGGAATAACCGGGGCGCCAATACCACGTCTGATCCGTTCAGGACAGATTCGGGTCCGTATACCAGTCAGGCATTCGGTTCTGTATTCAATAATACCACCTGCATGATCATGACGACTGGAAAGAAACATCTCATCTCCTCATGCCGTTTGAAGATATCAGTGTTTCCATGAGACAAAAACAAATTTATTCAATATCATGTTAAAGACATAATAACTGACTAATCTTAAAAAAGAGGATATTGAGAAAGAATTTACACGACGTACTTGCCGAGCAGACGGATGGAGTTTACCATGTCCGGACCAAGCGGTGAGCCGAAGATAATCTGGGTTACACCAGACTTGGTGAGATTCTCGCACTTCTGCTTGACAGTGTCCGGGTTTCCTGCAATAGTAAAGGCATCGATGGTTGCGTCGTCAACATTCTCACCTGCAGTCTTGAAGTCGAACTTTGCAAGAGCTGCCTTAATGTTGGCAACCTTGCCAAGGTCCAGTCCATGACGCTGGAGCAGTGGTTCTGGAGAACCTGCGGCGATGAAAGCTGCAACAATCTTTGCTGCGTTGCGTGCCTTTTTCTCATTCATGTCAATAGACATTGCAGTGTAAGCACCAATATCAAAGCCCTTTTTACCGACCTTGTCACAGGCAGCTTTGATGATTGGAATTGCAACATCGAAATCTTTCGGGTTGGATGCGTTAATCAGGGCGCCATCTCCGATAGTTCCTGCAAGTTCCAGGACTTTGGGTCCCTGGGCTCCAATGTACACTGGAATTCCCTTCTTTCCAGGCAGGGTGACACCAGTAAGCTTTGCACCATCATAATCGAAGAATTTCATGCCACTCTTCTTAACCTCTTCTCCACCCCAGAGCTTGCGCATCTGCACAACTGCTTCTTCAAGGCGGCCGACTGGCTTTTCAGGGGAGATTGCCAGCTTCGGAAGGGTGGAAAGGTCACCTGGTCCGATACCCATAACTGCCCGGCCATCAGATATCTCGTTAAGAGTGCAGGCAAATGAGGCCATTGCTGCCGGGGTGTCAGTAAATGAGTTCATGATTCCCGGACCCATCTTCAGGGTTGTTGTTGCCTGTGCAATTGCAGCGAGGGTCGGGTAGCAGTGGCGGTTGTTATAGTGGTTGGTAATCCAGGCAAAATCAATATCCTTTGACTCTGCAAGTTTACAATAATTGACCACCTGTTTGACGGTAATGTTTCCCGGAACGAATTCTATTCCATAACTCAAGGTAAAACACCTCATTCCACTATTAACACCCTTACCGGTAAAAATATTATCATTTGATATTGGGGTTTTTTGATATATTTCTCAATAATAATGACAATTCAAGATTTATTGTGAATCAGGAGAAAAATTTGGAAAAATATCCAGCCTAACGCATCGGTATCTCTTTGAGAAACGCACTCTATGAGGATATCTTATGGTAATAAATTCAGGAACACTTGTATCAGATGAACAGAATACATATACACAGGATTTTGAGTGAAATAATTCGGGTGTGATATGAACACATGAGACTGCTGATTCTCGGACTTGGTACTGCTGGAAGCAAAATTGCTGATGATATAATCAGACCATCAGATAGTTCTTCCCGTTGTTCTGATTTGCATGCAATAGCAGTAGATAATGATCCGAATGTTCTGGAACACCTTCATCATATTGACGAGGAAGCAAAATTTTATTTCCCGAAAGATGATATCGAAGCCCCTGAACTTCTCACAACACGCTTTACCATTGATGAAGTTAAGAACAAACTGAAAGGATTTGATGTGGGAACCCATGATGCTGTTCTCATCTGCGCCGGACTTGGAGGAGGACTCGTGGATCTTGTTCCGCATCTGGTTTCAATTATTAGGGAATCCATGTTTGAACCAGTTTTTGCACTGGTTACGATTCCTGCCGAAGAAGAAGGAGAGAGACGACTCATCCAGGCGATGAAGAACCTCTATTCAATTCGTGCCCTGGTCGATGGAGTAATTATTTTTGATAATCAACTCTGGTTGGACAAAGCGAGGGGAGAACTTCAGGAAACAGCAATAAAAAAAGAAACATCCAAACCAGATCTATTCCGATTGCCCGGTACTGCTGAAAAACAGAGTATGGATCCATATGACATAGTAAACAGGCACATTGCACGCAGGATACGTATTCTTATCAATGCTGGTGAAATTCAGAGACAAGCACCACAAACTGTCCTGGATTCACGTGAAATTCTCAATACCATCATGGGAATGTCTTTTATTACCATCGGCTTTGCAGAAGAAAAACTCCCGGATTCTGGAAAAATCAATATTCTCCGGCAAAAAAATGAGACTCGCGTAGGCAGACAGGAACGGGCTGCAAGGATCGTAAAACTGGCAGAAAGAGCGGTTTTTAGAGAAATATCTGCATACTGCGATTTCTCTCAGGCAAAAAAGGCATTAATCCTATTATCAGGCCCTGAAGATGAACTCTCAATGAAAGGGTATATGGCTGTCAGGAAATGGATCGATGAAAGTATTGATGGTTTTGAGATGCGTTCAGGGGACAATCCGGTATCAGCCCGAATTATGAACAGCGTATCAGTGCTTATCATCTTTTCAGGACTCCCAACGGTTACCAGAGTTCAGGATTTATACGAGCGGTTTGAACACAAAAAAAATAATGAATAATCACCGGTCTCCCACCTTGGAGAAGGGAATTGTTCCTGCACCTATTTCGGTGTGAAATTTGTATCCTGCTTCAAAAACAGAACCGATAGAATTCATTCCGGAAAATGATACCAATGATATGCGGTGAGGATCGGTCAGAAGATTAAAGATCCTTCCCTTCCCCATTGTCAATGGAAACCGAAACCCGCAATCCTGCATCTCCGAGATAAGAGAACGACTCCGCTCCTCTGCTCCGGCTGGAATCTGCCTGACATTTGCGAGAAGCAGGCCTGAGTTAGTATCACAATACCTGGTTATTGCAGTAAGACCGGCCCCGATGAAAAGTTGAAGAGGATCAATCGTTGATCCCTGATATCCGATGATATTCATAAAACGGATAGGATTCTTATTTTCTATCTGGAGCGTTCCCCCATATGCAACTTTTACCGGTATTCCATGGTGCTGAAATACCCCATCCATTGTAATACTACAAAGGGTGAGGATTCCGGTATGGCCAGGAGGAACTCTCGGGTCCCGGTCAACAAAAGAATAACCTGAAAAGAAACTGCACCCGGCGTCCCTGACTTTATCAAAGATCAATGATACCGGATCTAACACTTCATTGGGTACTATTGTCAGGTTGTATGCTACATCACCAGTTGAGGTAGAAGGATCAAACGTACTTCGGAAAGCCAATCGTTCCAATTTTGAGATAACAAATCCAATCCTGTCATCAACAAGCGCCCGATCGGTCTCCATGATACCAGAGGGCGTAAGTATTCTTCCCTGGTTGCCAACTTTCTCAGTAAATCCCCTGGTATCCAGGTATCGAAGATAATACTGCACAGCCCGGTCAGTCATTACGTACCCGCGTTCTGCCAACAATTCGGATAAACGCTTGGCACCCATCGGTTCCTGATGATCCTTTAAAATACGAAGGATTTCGATGTATTTATGCTCGGTCTTTATCATCGCGCTGCTACCACCCCATGACTATCCTGATATCTCCCTGAATATCCAAGGGTAGGTATGTCTACTTCATGAAAGACCATTTGTACTATTCTGTGTCCTTCCTGTACAGATACATCTTCCGTTCCACAATTATAGAGACATAGCGTGAGATGTCCCCTGAATCCAGGATCCACAAACCCCCCACTAATAAATATTCCGCGCCTGGCAAAAGAAGAGCGACACCGAAGAGTCGCTGCAATATCATTAGGAAGTTCAACCCACTCTTTACTTGCTAAAAGAGTCATGATATTTCTCCTAATAATAACTGGTTCCGATGCCCTGAGATCATATGAAGCTGGCTGCTGACTCTCCTCGGCGTATGGTTCTATAACCAGACCTGATTCTTCCTCTGGATTGTTTAAGCGTGATAGAATTGATTGTGCTGATAGGATCATACCTTATTGTGGGATAATAAAGATTATCAGCCTATGGATAGAAGTTCTGAGGGGATCCATGGGGTAGCGGATATCCTACCGGGCTTCGGACCCGGGGACGTGGGTTCGATTCCCACTGGATCCGTCACTTATAGCGATCTCCGACGGCTACTACGGCTTTTTCTTCTCGGTTGTTTCCTTCTGGACACTACCAGGTACACACCGGCAATAACAATGAGACCAATAACGACTAATGCACCATAATACCAAGGAATACCTCCCCCGGATGAGGGAACGGAATTGATGGTTGCAGGAGTATGAAGAACAATTGAATTTGGATTACTCTGTGTATTTACTGTGGTTGTATTTGGATAATAACCTCCTTTCTCAGCTTTTACCCGATATGACTTTCCTTCAACGGCAGGAAGGATGCTAAAACCATCCACACCGGTTTCATTAGTGGATAATGAATCCTGGTTATCCCCCAGAAGAAAAACGGTCACATTAGACAAGGGTTTTCCGGCACTATCACTCACAAAGACAGAGAGATCGATCAATTCACTTGGTAAAACAACGATAAGTTCTCCGGTCTCATTTCCAGGAGTATACGCTTCCAAAGTTTCCTTGTACCCATCACGGATGACCCTGAACTCATATGGTCTCATTTCCAGAGAGCTCACCATCAGTCTGCCAAACTCATTGGTGATACCTAAGTATTCACCATCCAAACTTACCCTGGCACCTGAAAGAGGTTTTTGATCTTTATTATATACAGAAACAAATACGGTCATCTTTGCTTTTTTTAGCGGGATATCTAAAACCTGATCCTCAAATAAGATTGTCCGGCTAAAATGTGATGGATCATACCCTTCTGCCGTGACATCAAATTCATGTTCAACATTCCGGCTGGTATTCGAGATCACTACACCTCTTTCATTGGTGATACCTGCTGTTTTCCCGTCAATTTGTATCAAGGCAGAAGGAACAGGCAGATTACTAATGGAATCAGTCACCCTTAAAGAGATCCGATCATTTCTAACAAGGGGATATTGGACCTGGGAGGAATCCCCCCCGGTAACAATTGTGTCATGCACTGCCTGAAAATCCTGCGCATTAATCTCAAGATTGTAGACCTTTTCAGCACGCAGAGCTAGATCAGCTTTTCCCTCATAATTACTGTATGCTTCAATGCGGCTTCCATCTTCGCTGGTAGCAGATATGTACGCATTCCGGACAGGAATAAGGGTATCAGCATCGAAAATATCAATATGCAATGTGCTGTTCCTAACCTGAAGAGGGACTAGGATTGCCGTATCATTTGCCGAAGGAGTCCCGATCCAGTCTGAATACCCCCCTTTAGCAACCCGGATGGTGGGTTGATAGCCTTCAAAACTCATATTGTAGGCGCCATTAACGTCAGTTTTACCCGCAATTTTTCCATCTGAATAGATGATAGCTTCAGGGATCAGCACTGTCCGGTCAGACTGTTCAAAAACTATCACCATCACCGAAGAGCCTGATACGAGGCATAGTGAAAGGATAAGAATGATACTGGCGATACATGCCGCAGGAATATGCATACCTAATATAGTGTGTTGGTGGTTCTATGAGAAAAGGATGCGGGATATCCCGTTATTCAGAAGTAGGTGATCTTCCGGGATTCCACACCATTACATTTGGAACACGATCGATAAGCATCCCTTCTACCATAACCGGGTGGAGTCTTCGTGCCACCTCAATTGCTTTATCAAGGCGCCACTTCCTGTCTGCGTATAAGGTAAAGATAGGATCCCCTTTTGAAAGACTTACCCCTTGTTTAGCATGTAAATAAAGACCTGCCCCATGATCAGCCGGTGCCCCTGCAGTCCTTGCAATGGTGATCAATGAATGGTTATTTAAATCAACAACATACCCGTCGCTGTCAGCACGGACAATATACGAATGCTCACCCGGATTGATCTGATCTGATGTAATATCAGCATTTCCACCTTGAATCGCTATAATTTCCTTAAATTTCTTCAAAGCTTTTCCAGATTTGATAATTTCCATAGCAAGGTCTGCTCCATTTCCACGATTGGCTTTTCCAGCCAGCTCAAGGGCTATTCCGGCAATCACACAACTTTTCTGCAGGAATGAACGGGGAGATTCATTCCCTTCCAGTACGCTTAATGCTTCCTTAATCTCTAGTTTTGGCCCGATTGTACGACCAACAGGGGCATCTCCATAGGTCAGAGCACATTCAACCCGCATGTTTAGTCTTTCTCCAAGGTCAATAAACTGGCGGGCAAGTTTTCTGCCTTCTTCAATAGTTTGTACCTTGCAGTGTTTTCCTACAGGAATATCAATGGCCACGACATTGGCTCCGACGGCAAATTTTTTTGCCATAACACTTGCAATCATCTGACCTATCTGGTCAATTTTAAAGGGATATTCCTGGATAATGATTTTATCATCAGCTGGAGCAATATTCGTCGCTCCTCCCCAGACAATCACAGCTCCGGTTTTTAATGTCATTTCCTGAACTTGTGTCGCACTAAATTCAACCGGAGCAAGAACCTCCATTAAATCAGCAGTTCCTCCGGCACCGGTAATAGCGCGGGAACTTGTTTTTGGGATCAATAATCCGGTTGCAGCGATAACAGGAACTACCACGAGAGTAATTTTGTTTCCAGGTACTCCACCGATAGAGTGTTTGTCAACAATCGGTCCGGTATGAAATGTAATCTGGTCACCAGTCTCAACCATAGACCGGGTCAGGGCTTCAATTTCATCCATGTCCAGCTGGTTGATATATGAACTAACTACAAATGCAGTAATTTCACTCGGAGAGAGAGTATCATGTACGATATCGGTAACAATCGTCCTGATATCATCACGGGAGAGTTTCTCCCCGTTCATTTTCTTTTTGATATAATCGAGCGACACAGGGCGGTCTGAAAATCTGACCTCAACCGTTTCACCTTCTTTTAAATCCAGTTGATTGCTGGTATGGTGATATACCCCTATTAGACCCTGACCAATCAGGGTTGCTGTTGTCTCAACATAATCTGCTGTTGCTTTTCCGGATCCTGGAGACGATACCACAACACGGTCACCAGGCAACACACCCAGTGATTTCGCATCATTCTGATGCAAAAGAATTCCCCGTGCAGCAATATCAACCAGTCTGACGGTAAGTCTCATACCGGTATATGCAGCCTGATTCTATTTATGGTCGCCTGATTGGACCAACAAATAATAAAAAAAAGTTTAGATTTTGTTTTAGTTCCGGCGCATTACAAGGAATGCGACAGCACCAAGACCTGCAAGTGCAACCAGTGCACCAAATCCTGGGGACTGCTGGGTCGGCTCAGGGGTTGGTGGAACGGTGGTTGGTTCAGGGGTTGGTGGAACGGTAGTTGGTTCAGGGGTCGGTTCAGGGGTTGCTTCCGGAGTCTGTTCAACAGTGGGTTCTACAGTTGGAATTGCTCCTGCTTCAACAACGTTGAAGAGAGCAGTCTCAACAACACCGGTGGTAACACCATTGACACGGACAATGTACTCATCCGGCTTGAAGGTGCTTGCATCGACATTGAATGCCCACTTGTTCAGACCATCAGTGCCCTGCTGGACCTTGACAGTTCCGGTTGCGCCACTGAATTCACCACTCTGTGACTTGTCGGTCGGCTTGAATGAAGAGGAAGTAACCTCGACAAGCAGATCGTTGTCGTCATACATGAGGTTGGTGGTACCGCTGATCTCGAACTTTGAACCTACAGACTGTTCACCGATCGGATTGATGGTGACCTTTGCTTCCTCAACGAGGAACTGCATCTTGGTGTAGGTATCGTCTACCATTGCGGAGTTTATTGCCTGGATAAGTGCTTCTGCTGCATCGGTACCCTGGAGTGCACCTGAACCACCCAGCTTGAATATCTGGGAGTTACGGGTTGGGTATGCTCCATAGACGTACTGTGGCTCGAGTGGATTGTCTGGATAGATATCAAACTCGTTGTTGTACATCGGGTGCTGGATTACTACAAAGTACTGTCCTGCATAGAGAGAGTCTGTTACGGAACTCTTGATTTCGTGCTCGAATGACATATCATCATTCACGCTTTCAGTTGCGTAGAGCACTTTGTTCTTTCCAAGAACCCAGATTGCGATACCTGCAGATGGGTCACCTTCTGCAGTTCCACGGATGAACATCTTGTCACCCTTTGCAACAACACTTGCAGATGCAGTTGCCTGGATGTATGGTTTCTTGATTACAAGGGAAACGGTGTCATACTGTGCATCGCTCAGGTGAGCCTTGTCACGTGGAGCGCTTATTGCATATACGGTATAGGTTCCTGCGTCAATCTCAAGGTTGGCGGTCTGCCACTTGAATTCGTAATTGTCATCATCCTGGACATCAGCCTGGTCAAAGGATGCTGCCTGGTCATTGTTGACTTCCTTACGTGGAGATTTAAGCATTCCTCCATTATTTGGGAGGTTTGGACCGGTTATGAAGAGATAGGTAATGTCAGTCTCGGAGTTGGTACCGGAGAGCTTGACTTCCTCACCAAGGTAGTAACTCTGGTCACCAGAGGCAACGATGGTTACATCGCCCTTTTCTACCTTGACATCGACCTCATCAGACTTGTACTGGCTGCCGGACTTGCGTTCGACACGAATGGTGTACTTCTTGTCCTTGGTGTCTTTGGAAGACTTCCACTCAACAGTTCTGGTTCCGCTGGAATTAAGTTTTACAAGTGCGTAGAACTTGGTTCCATGGAATTCGGGGTCATCGGGGACATCCTGCTTGATGCTCTTCCCTGCTCCGCCCTCATACTGGTACTTTCCAATCTCGTATGGACCTGCGGCTGCATCCTGCTTGACATCAGCCTGGGAATCGAGAATCATTGGTGGCTGATCATCTGGCTGGCCGGTCATTGAGCCGGTTCCTTTTGCCCAGACATAGTACTCAGCGTTTGGAACACCAGTAATGGTTACAGAGTAGGGGTTGCCACGGACTACTGTGTCCTTGTTGGCTTCGATTTTCACCTGGTCGGTGGCAATCTGAACACTCTTTACTGCAGAAATAGTCTTACCGGTATAATCAGAACCGTCAGGTGCGGTATACTGATCCTTCATACTGTTTGCGTTACACTCTGCCCAGACCGTGTAGGTACCAGCTTTGTACATCCGGTTACCATACCGGTCTTCAGCTGCAGTGTACCATCCATCATTGGTAGCTGGATCGGTGTGCTTGTTATCCGGACTTACCCAGTACCAGAGCTGTTGGTTAACAGCCAGCTGAGTAAGTGGAATTTCCTTGCCGTTGTTTCCAACAAGTGTGGTATAGACACCACCATCTGCACTCTTTACTTTGATCTTGAAAGGTGCATCTGCAGGCTGGGAGCCTGGACGGGTGATGATGCTCTGCATGTTGGTTTCAACAACAAAGTTTCCGTAGTTTCCTACCGGAATTGCCTTGCCGGTTACATCCTCATCAACAGATCCATCCCAGATTTTAAGGTTCAGGGAAGGTTCCTTGATGTTAAATGCAAGTGAGCCTTTTATACTGCCATTCCACTGATACCAGTTGCCGGTCTTTCCGACGAAGATATCAGGGGATACATAGAATGACTGTGCATTGGTTACCTGCTGAATATCTGCAGGCTGCTCAGTCTCTGTGTTGGTACCTGGCTGCCACCATGCAATCTGGCCTGCTCCTCCAACTGCTGCAGATATGTCAAGACCTCTTTCTCCAATGAAGACTTCTCCACCGGCAGGAATCTTGTTGATAGCTGCAGTTGCTGGGAGTGCCATGATTGTAAGTGCAACAAGCACCATCATGACTACTGCTAATCGTGCGTTCATTACATGTCCTCCGAACAAAGTTCGTTCGCATCTATCCGCCGATCAGTCATTATTATTGGTGACTGTTCACCGGACATGTGCACATACTCCGAGAAATCGAAGTATGAATAGATATTTGTGAAATGCCTTTTATATCCTTTTTGGTATTGCACTTAAAAAAATGGTAAAAATGTGTCCGCAATTTTTGATTATCCCAAAAAAATGGAAGTTTTCTTAACCCGGATTTAATCGGTATGATCAGAAGCCATGTCAGATAATCAGGAAGATATAATTTTCGCGCATTTTCGTTTAATTTGAGAAGGGAGAGAGAACACCGTGCAAACATTTATTTACCATATTATTCAACATATAGAGGCTCGCAGCCCGATAGTGTAGAGGTCAATCATACAAGGCTCTGGACCTTGTGACAGCAGTTCGAATCTGCTTCGGGCTATTCATTTTTTGCCTCGAATATTCCCCATATAACCACATGACCGGTATGAAATCTCTCAATATCCAAAACATTGGTTACACAAATCCCGACACCTTCAAGCATCTGCCTGACGGTACCGATGACAACATCCTTTTCTGTCCTGACACCCATCGAAAGCATTTTCAGAAAAAGGATGAGACTCCCACCTTTTTTTAACATCGGCAGGTTTTTAATTGCAATATCTGCCTGATCACGCTGAGAAATATCCTGAATCATAATATCCACCAGCTCAACAAAAGGCATGTATTGCTCCGGATATCTGGCATCACAAAAAAAAGGAATAATGTTTGTTCGTTTCTGAGCAAGACGAACCAGGTTTCTTACCGGCCTTGATGAGAATTCAACTGCATAGACCACTTCAGCATAATCAGAAATGAACGATACCGTAGATCCTGCTGCTGCACCAAGGTAGAGTACACGTGCTCCGCACAAAGGAGGTTCCATGCAAACATGACACAAAGCTGCTACTTTGCTCCGGTTCGGATCCCATACCCGCATTCCCTTATGTACAATATCTCCAGGAAGAATTTTCCCGGGAGAAACCAGTTTCCCATCCTGCCATAAAAGGCTCATTTTCCTACTCTGCATATCCGGTCCATAGCTCTGCGAATAAATTTTTCGTCCTTCAATCCACGGTAAAAATCAATTTTAGCGGCAATTGCCAGTTGACAGGCAAGAGACCTGCTTACCCTTCCTCTTACCCGTCTTTTAGCATTGTGGATGCTCTTGTTCTGGAAAATAATCCCGTGTTTCGGCGGATTAGTCCCAGAATTAAGGTGCATAAACAGAGAAGGACCTGCTCCGAATACCTGAAGCGATGAAGACGGCATCATTGCAAGTCGTTGTTTACTTCCAGCCAATGCCAGAAGCCGGGCTGCAACAACTGGACCAGATAGTGCAGACATATTCGGAAGCTCCCTTTCGGCATATTCTCGGACACTTTTTGCTATAGCAGCTCTTGAATCATATAAACAGCCAAAATTTTTTGCAAGAGGATAAAGAGGGTGATCTATAGATTTACCCATTTTATCAATAATACCCCGGACATTTCTCTCATATCCTGCTAGCTCTGTAGGATTAAGTGCAATATAATAATCCTCAATTTTTTCGGATAGACGTGAGAGAGCACGATCTGTTTCATCCAGTATTCTGACCAGGTGAATAAGAGCCAGTTCCTGAGTATTGCACTTTTCCTGCAGATCATGAATAATAAGCCCGATAGAAATGGTGTGAAGAAGTGAAAGATATTCTGACCTGTCTGCAACATAATTCCCTGACATTGCATCTTCCCACAAAGGGAAAAAACAAAAATCTCCTGCTTCCCTTAATAGACAGATATTCTTAATTATATCTTCGAATTGAGACGACCCAGGCATAATTGAAGCGTCCCCATTATTGCCATAATAGTGATACCAGAATTTTTTCTCTTTCTTATCGAGATTTGACAATTCAGATCACCTCTACACCAAATGAATAAAGAATTACCGGTATAGTAACTGCCCCCATACAGGGTATTCTGGAAGTAACTAATAATTCCGGGACCATTCCTATTGCTGTTGCTAACATTAGAATTACCAGGCCAAAGGGACCGGTCAGGATCCCACATAGTAAAACGAGCAGTATCGAAACACCCGTATTTAAATATGAACTATTAAGACCTGATAGTGATTCAGCCATTCCACCAAATGAGATCGTAATAAGATATGCAAAAAGGGCAGTTACTCCGGCAATGAACAAGAGAAGGAATAATGGAGGAGTTTCAAATCCAGAGAAGGCGACCATTACCCCATTTCTCATCCTTCCAATTGCAATAAAAACCGCGATACCGATAATACTGTTAGCAAGTGTTGAAGCGCCAATTGCAGCCAGATAATTACGCCTTTCCTTATCATAGGGAATCAGTCCGGAAACAAGGGTGTTGGCAGAAGCTGTGGAAAGACCTGGAAGCCATCCAACCACAAGACCGGCAAAGGTTCCCGGAATTGCTGATAATAGTGCCTGGCAGCCGGACATCCAGGTTTTTGAATGATGTTGCCTTGGAATCATCTCCCCGGAGGCAGTGAGAAGGAAAGGAAGACCAAATAAGCCGGTAAGAATAGGCATCAGGATACTCCCTGCACCATAGGTATTCCAGGACAGATAGTCAAACCGGAAAGCAAAAAGGCCTAGGATACCTGATACCACAAACAACAGGAAAAGCCATCCAGGAGCATCACTGCGAACAATAATTATCCCCATGATAAGGACCAGGAGTGAACCGGTCAGCACATCAACAGATGACTGCATCAAGGGGATAAACCACATGGCACCGATTGCAAGGGGAATGGCAAATATTACTCCCCACAGACTGCCAAGTGCTGAAATCCTTACCGCATCTTCACCTTTGCCTTCCATCGTCATCGCATGAGCCGGAAGCACAGTCAAAGAAGTTCCTTCACCAGGAACTCCCAGAAATGTGGCAGGAACAATTTCGAGGAAGGAATGTGTTATAAGCGTGGCAATGAGCACTGCAGCCATACCTTCTGGGCCAAGAAAGGGGAGTATTGCCGGAGAAAATCCCAGCATAAAGGCTGCAATCATATTTGCGTGAATTCCAGGGGTCAGACCACTAATAGTCCCGAATAAAAGACCACATATAATACCAGTCAAAACAGGAATCATCTGGTTCTCATGGATTTAAGTGTATGAACCGCATAAAATATCCGCATCGGTTCTGAATGAAAGCGGCAGGGGGATGATATGCGGATTGCAATTACACGTCTAAAAGGGAAAGAGGGAGATGATCAGGCAAGGTGCGCACGAAGAGGCCATGATTGTTATTCAATATCTCCGTTGACAGGAGAAATGGACTTGGACCAGATAGACCTCTTTATTCAGGATGTAAAAGACAGAAAATTTGACTGTATCTTCTTTACCAGTGCTCTTCCGGCAACTCACTTGGGTCCATATCTACAGCACCTTCCCCTTCCCCGGGTGATTGCTATCGGCCCTCAGACTGCAAAAGCTCTACGCGAAAACGGAATTATATGTGAAGTGCTGTATGAATTTTATTCCCGGGCTTTTGTTCCCTTTCTGGGTGATTGGATAGTCGGGAAAAAAATCGGGATTCCCAGATCTGATGCTCCAAATGAAAAACTCATGAACGGAATACACAATGCAGGAGGGTTTCCAGTAGAATTCCAGATCTATTCACTTATCCCTACCAATGAACTCCTCAACCTGGAAAATGCTGAAGCAATCCTCTTTACCAGTGCGATGTCTTTCAAAACCGCCCTCTGGAAAAGAAGAGAAGACCTTATCCTGATTGCCATCGGTGAAATAACCGCAGAAGCGATGGAGAATGCAGGTCTGATACCAGACGTTATTGGGGACGGATCGCTGGAAGGGACCCTGGACGAACTGAACCTGTTTCTCCTTATGAACCCGGGTGGATGATGGAAGAAACCAATTCAATATTACAAAATATTTCTTCTCACCAGGGCTCGATAATCCTGATTGATAAACCAAGGGGGCCCTCAAGTCACCAGGTAGCTGCCTGGGTAAGAGAGATGACCGGAGTAAAATCGGTTGGTCATACCGGCACATTAGATCCCCCAGTGTCAGGAGTTCTTGTTATTCTCATCGGAAGAGCGGTCAGATTAACTACTATTCTGCACCAGGATGACAAGGAATACATCGCCCTGCTCCGCCTCCACGGAGACGTCCCTGAAGGTGAATTAAAAGAGGTTATATCACAGTTCACCGGGCGGATTTATCAGCGACCCCCCAAAAGAAGTGCAGTTAAACGTGCTCTTCGTATTCGGGAAATACAAGAGCTTGAGATGCTCTCTAGGGACGGACGGCTTGTGCTGCTTCGGATCAGGTGTGATTCAGGAACATACATCCGATCTCTCTGTCATCATATCGGCCTGGCCTGCGGAGTTGGCGGTCATATGGCTGAACTTCGAAGAACCAGATCCGGCCCATTTCTTGAGAAGGACTGTGTTACTCTCCATACCCTTCGGGATGCAGTTGTTCAGGCGCAGCAAGGAAATGAAGAACCACTAAAGAAGATGATCCGATCACCTCTTGAAGCACTTGAAGGAATTCCCCGGATATACATCAAGGAGTCAGCTGCTGATGCCATATGTCACGGTGCAAGGCTCTCATCCAGGGGAATTATCAGTCATGATAAGTTCCAGATGGAAGATTTGGTTTTGATGCTTGCGGGGGATGACCTGATCGGGATTGGTGAGGCATTGATGACCAGTTCCCGTATTGTCCCGGGCGAAAAGGGCCTGGTGGTCGCACCCCGCCTTATACTCCAGGATACTGGAGTCTACCCGGCGATATGGAAAACCCATAAGACGATGAGAGAGAAGTCTTAAAAGAGCTGACTGCCAATGTATGTAAGCATCTCATTATTGCTGAGGTAGTCTAGTCTGGGAAGGCGCAAGATTGGAAATCTTGTGGGAGCAATCCCTCGGGAGTTCAAATCTCCCCCTTAGCGCTCATACTTCTTTTCATTGCCTGAGGAATATTCTCACGTATTCATACAGGACCATGTTTTTTAATAAAAGAAATTAACAGGTTGGATGGACACACTATTGTTACCAGGAATTCATCAATATCAGGATTCTCTCAACACATCATCTTAGTTATTCTTTTTAATCCTGAACCGATCTACCTTCAAACACCTTCTGGTTGTTCGGTGATATTCGCTTCTCCAAAATCACTAATTCCTGCTCTCGTCAATGACTATGAAACAAATAACCAGATAATATCAGCATTCCACCATTAATGACACTCACATTCAAAGTGTTATTGAATGTTTTTTACCTACCGGTTTTATTGCAGGAGAAAGTTCTCTTCTCCCTAAATTTATCAAACCATTCGAATAGTCCCAATTATGAGAATTATTTTGATTCGGAGATATATAGCATCATAGAGTTTATTATCCCATTATCATAATTATTGATGGTTTTTTTTAATAGATCTTCAAAATATCCAGATTATATCCGCATGGAAAATTAACGTGCAGATTGCCGTAATAATGAGACTAAGGATGACCAAAACATCCTGTAAAAAAAGTAGTGAGGGCAAACGTTACGATTTGGATATCCACTTCGAAATCCAGTCACCAACACCACTAGTACTGGCAGAGCCACCCATATCTTTTGTTACAACTCCATCCCTGATTGAAGCTTCAATGCCCTGCAAAATCCGGGCAGCAGCTTCCTTTTCACCAAGGTGGTCCAGCAGCATTGATCCGGCCCAGATGGTTGCAAGCGGATTTGCCACGTTCTGACCCTTATATTTCGGTGCAGAACCATGAATTGGTTCAAACATGCTGGTCCCATCCGGATTAATATTACCTCCGGGAGCAAGACCAAGACCTCCCTGGATCATGGCTCCAAGGTCGGTGATGATATCCCCAAACATGTTCGGAGTCACGACAACATCGAACCATTCCGGATTTTTCACAAACCACATGGTGATGGCATCAACAAAAGTAAACTCATGAGAAGTTCCCGGATATTTTGAGGCCGTTTCGAGGAACACATCCCGCCAGAGACCGTATACATCAGAGAGGACATTGGCCTTGTCTACCGAAGTAACCTTCTTCTCTCTCGTCTGTGCCAAATCAAAGGCATATGAGATAACCCTGCTGGCCCCTTCACGAGTGATAACGCCTATCTGGTACGCTAGTTCATCCGAATCGGTCTCGACATCCAGGCCAAATTTGACGGAATAGAGATCACGTTTAACCTCAAGATCCTTTTTTTCGTGGCCCTTTAGGCGTGAACCGATACCAACGTAGAAATCTTCTGTATTTTCCCGGACTACGACAAAGTCAATATCTTCAGGCTTCTTGTTTGCAAGAGGAGTTTCCACTCCGGCAAGCATCCTGATGGGACGAAGGTTGATATACTGGTCAAAGTAAAACCGGAGATTTAGAAGTATTCCCTTCTCCAGGATTCCTGGTTTAACCCGGTCATCGCCAATAGCACCAAAGTAGATAGCCGAAAATTTCTCCAGTTCCTTCAGGTCATTCTCGGTCAGAAGATCGCCGGTTTTAAGATACCGGTCTGCCCCTATATCAAATCCGGTCCATTCGATATCAAATCCGAACTTTTCTCCGGCAGCATTCAGGACTGTTTTTCCTGATTCGATGATTTCAGGTCCGATGCCATCCCCTCCAATCACCGCTACTTTATGCACAGATCTTCACTCCTTATGGTTTTTGCATAGGCAACAAGGCCCCCGGCATCAATAATCCGTTGGAGAAAATCAGGGACCGGTTCTACAGGCATCTTTTTTCCTGATACCTCCAGATATCCTTCACCCGTATGCGGGACCAAAGAATCCTTTTCAGAAATTTCTGATGCCTGTATGCATATCACAGGTAATAGTCCGACATTGATACTGTTCCGGTAAAAAATCCGGGCAAATGACTTGGCAACCACCATCTGAACACCGGCTCCTTTCAGAGCAAGGGGAGCATGTTCACGGGATGAACCGCATCCAAAATTACTGCCTGCAACTATGATATCACCCTGTTTTGCCTCTTTTGAGAATTCATCCCGGATACCTTCAAAGGCATGAGCAGCTAGTTCCTTTGAATCATTGATAGTCAGGAACCGGCCGGGAATAATTGCATCAGTATCAATATTGTCACCAAATTTCCAGACCCGCATTATCGCACCTCCCGTGGATCAGTAATCTCACCCTGTACAGCAGTAGCAGCAGCAGTCGCTGCAGATCCGAGGTAAACTTTTCCTTCGGCAGAACCCTGTCTTCCCTTGAAATTCCGGTTTGAGGTCGAGAAAGAAACTTCACCGGATGCGATGAGTCCAAACGATCCCCCCATACACGGGCCACAACAGGGAGCTTCCACAAGAGCTCCAGCTTTAACGAACTGTTCAATTATTCCGGCCCGAAGAGCTTTGAGGTACTCATCCTTTGATGCAGGAATAACAAGAACCCTAACACTGTCAGAGAATTTTTTATCTCCGAGAACCTCAGCAGCCTCCTGGAGATCTTCAAACCGTCCGTTCGTACACGAACCAATAAAGACCTGGTCTACCGGAGTTCCGGCGATATCAGTGACATCAACAACCTGGTCAACATTATGTGGTACGGCAACCTGCGGGACAAGGTCTGAAACATCAAAAGTTCGCCAGGAAGTATACACCGCGTCAGGATCACTGACAAGGACTTCGTCCCTGCAGGTACATCTGCCGGAGAGATACTCCGTTGTTACCTGGTCCGGAGGAACAATCCCTGCTTTCCCGCCCATTTCAATTGCCATGTTACAGCAGGTCATCCGGCCGGCCATGTTCATAGAACCCATGGTATCACCAGTAAACTCAACCGCCTTGTAGGTGGCCCCATCTACGGTGATATCCTTAATGATATTCAGGATAAGATCCTTTGCGCCGACCCGTTTCTGGAACTTTCCGGTAACATCTGCCCTGATACTCTCCGGAACCCGGAAGTACAGGCATCCATACCGGAGAGCAAATCCCATGTCAGTAGATCCTACCCCGGTGGCAAATGCTCCAACTGCACCATACATACAGGTATGTGAATCACTGCCAATGACGATATCACCCGGACAGACCCGTCCTTTTTCCAGGGTTACCTGGTGACAGACACCCTCCCTGATATCGTAATTATGAATGCCCTGCTCTTTTGCAAAGAGACGCATGTTCTTTTGAATCTCAGCAGCATTGAGGGAATCTGCCGGTACCTGGTGATCAAAAAGCATGATAACCTTTGCCGGATCAAAGACTTTTTCACCACCCATTTCGTAAAACTTCTCTATTGCAAGCGGTCCGGTAATATCATGGATCATGGCCCCGCTTATCGGAGCCATGACCACTTCGCCTGCGGTTACCTCCTGTCCACAACGGGCGGAGAATATCTTTTCAGTGATTGTTCCTGCCATTCCGGTACACCATATTTATTGCGTTTATCATCGCCTCCGCTGACGCTAACACGACGTCAACACCTGATGCGGCAGCATCATACAGCCTGCCTTTCTCATCCTCAACCACCAGGGTGACATGTCCGATTGCATCACTCCCTTCAGATATCGCAGAGATATTAAATTCCTTTAAGGTCGCCTGTTTAGGAACGGTTCCAATCAAAGCCCTGATTGCAGCATCAATTGCACCATCCCCGGTCTCACTACAGACCTCTTCCACGCCGTTCACACGAGCCCGGACCGTTGCAGTCGGAATCATGTGATTTCCAGTCATGACCGCGATATCCACCAGCTCTACGTACCGTCCTCCTGCAGATGTGCCAGTTACTGTTTCAGCAATCTCATACAGATCATGCTCGGTAACTTTCTTTCCTTTCGCAGATATCTGCTTAATCCTGCTGATTATCTCATCCATCTGCGTGTCATTTGCAGAAATGTGCACCTGGTTTAACATCTCCCGAACTGCATGTCTGCCGACATGTTTGCCCAGTTTCAGTCTTCTGCGGTGACCCACCATTTCAGGAGTCATAATACCCGGTTCAAAGGTACTGGAATTTTCAATGATACCCTGTGAGTGGATGCCACTTTCGTGTGAGAAAGCAAATTCACCAGTCACCGGATAGGTCGGCGGGACCATTATACCTGAAAACCGTGAGATCATTCGTGAAGTCTCAACCAGCCGTTCGGTTTTAATCCCGGTCCTATAACCAAAGATGGACTCTATGACCATTACCGTGCAGGCTAAATCTGCATTCCCTGCTCGTTCACCAATTCCATTCACCGTCACCTGGACCTGGTCTGCACCAGCTTCCACTGCTGAAATGGTGTTTGCAGTAGCCATTCCAAAATCATTGTGACAATGAACATCAATGGTGACAGGAATTTTCGGACGTAATGCACCAATCATTGCCTGCATGGAAGTCGGTGTTGCAACACCGACAGTATCAGGCACATTGATGGCAGTGGCCCCGGCATTAACTGCTGCAGTGTAAACCTCAATCAGTTCCGGAATCCCGGTCCTTGTGGCATCCATTGCGGAAAAAAGTACTTTATCCACATGATCACGGGCATACCGGATGATATCACCGGTAATAGCAACCACTTCATCGTGGCTTTTTCGGATAGTATGGACTCTCTGTACCTCTGAAGTCGGGATAAAAACATGCACCATATCAACACCGGCATCGATGCACCGGTCTATGTCTTTTTTAACAGACCTTGCCAGCCCACAAACGACTGCATCCAGATTTTCTGATGCTATAGCCTTTACTGTTGTGAACTCATCGGTTGATGATGCAGGAAAACCTGCTTCAATGATATGGACACCAATGTCAGATAACTGGTGAGCGATTTCTATCTTATCTGAAGGTGTAAATGACACACCCGGAGTCTGTTCCCCGTCACGGAGTGTCGTATCGAAAACAGTAATTTTTCTAGTACTATGCTTATCGCTGGAGAAAGCGACCTGCCGCATCAGATGATACGACGTTCCCTGTCCCGGTTACTTTTTGAGACATGATCATACAGGTTGTAGACGCCGGGTTAAATAGGTTTGGATCAGTGGTGCGGAGAAGTCCAGCCCCAATGCACCACAAACACCAGGGGTGTTGCTTCTTTGTAGCGTAATGGTGCAGATAGCACTGATCTTGGTGCAACCTTCAGAGATGTACAATCTAACTTCCAATATCCATACCTGAAAAGGTGTTTTTATTTGAGAAGATGAACAATTTTTGGAATCGAATCAGCATTTTCAAACGTCTCGGTGTGTCCATCAATAAAGTTCATGTTCGTGATTTTTGGAGTGAAATCCAAAGAAAGAGCATCTTTTACCCATTGTAAATTTTTATTAAACAGGTCTTCAGCCTGCATAAACTGAAAAGCAGGAGTGGTAATGGTATCATTAATGATATATGCAAAATCATACACCCTGAACCGGGTAGTTTCAGGGCTGATCTCCTCAACAGCGACAGTTTTTTCAAAGACATTCTCGAGCCTTTCTTTTGCAACGCTTTTTACATCCATTACCACATTGGCAAGAGCGTATGCACCAACCTCGATATGATCCGTTTTATAATTCATCTGAATTGTCGCATCCCCGGTGGCACCTATTGAGATATCAACCAGTTCAACAGAAAATGCCTGTACGCAACAGGGAATGAGTACGAAAAAAAATAATGGAAAAAGGAAACTGAATCTCATGTTACTGTTGGTAGTTAATCAGATTTTCCCGCTTCGATTCCCATATCAAAAGCTTTCAGATTGATATCTACAGTTTTTTGAGGTACGGTCTCTCTGATTGCTTTTTCAATTGACTCCCGTTTCAGGGGGATTTCAGGAGATGCAGCACCAAGGAGCACGATATTCTGGGTCAAAAGATTCCCAGCCTCTTCTGCTATCTGGTGGCAGTCTATCATCTTATATTTTCGGGAATCCAGCATTTCCAGTAACATGTGTTCATCTGGTGCCGGATAATCCTGCATGAATACCGAGGTCGGTACCACAAACTCCTGGCTGGTAAATATTTGTCCATTCTCTTTTAACCAGTGTACCGCACGAACCGTCTCCATAAGGTCAAATGAGAGGAGGAGATCAGCAGTCCCCGGGGGAATGAGAGGACCATATTGCTGACCGATTCTGATCTGCGACTCCACTGATCCGCCCCGCTGGGCCATTCCATGGGTTTCTGCTCCCCTGACCGGAATACCTTCAATTACACATGCTTTTCCCAGGATATTTGAGGTGAGAATTGTTCCCTGGCCACCAATACCTACGATCATGACATCAAAACTCATTCCTTCACCTCCCTGCCAATTGCCCCTACCGGACATATCTGGACACACACTCCACACCCGGAACAGAGATCGGTGATTGCTGCAAGACCTCCACGAAGTTCAATTGCCGGACAACCGAATTTTATGCATGCTTTGCACCCGATACAGGACTCCTGGCGAACAGCATATTTCCCACGGTTGGTTTTTGATCGCTTTTCTGAAATTACGCAGGGTTGCCGGGCAATAACCACTTTTACTCCCATTGTAGCTTTCGCTTTTTTTAGAACATTAAGAAAGGTAGTAAGGTCGCTGGGGCTCACGGTCTCGACAAACGTCGCCCCACAAGCACGACATATCGCTTCAAGAGACACGGGAGGTGATGATACACCACAGGCTGTCAGTCCGGTAGTCGGGTTAGGCTGGTGACCTGTCATCGCCGTAATACGGTTGTCAAGGATAACAACAGTAATATTTGCACCATTATACACCGCATTTACCAGACCCTGAATACCAGAATGGAGAAAAGTGGAGTCACCAATGGTGCAGACAATATCCCTGGCATCACCTGCGAGAGACATTCCGGAAGCAATGGTAATAGATGCACCCATACAAATGGTGGTGTCTACCGTACCAAGCTGAATTCCTAGTGTGTAGCACCCGATATCACTTGGAAATATGCCATCTCTGAAGACTTTCTTCATCGCATACATGGCTGTCCGATGCATACAACCGGCACAAAGAATCGGCGGCCGGTTTGGAAGTGCCGCAGGTTTTTGGGGCTCTTCATACCTGACAGAGGTAGCAATTCCCGCTGCGGTGAGATAATGTGCAACCCGTTCAGGTGACAGTTCTCCCTCGTATGGCACATGCCCGGACTTCTTTCCATATACCAGAACACAGCCGCTAACCTGTCTTACAATCTCTTCAATGACCGGCGAGAGTTCTTCAACGACGAGGATCTTGTCATGTTTTTGTATAAATCCGGCTAACCATCCTTCATCAACCGGGTATGCGCCAATGACAGCAAGTGATACATCAGGGCCGATAACTTCCCTGACATAGGATGCTCCAACACCGCCACAGATAACTGCCGCTTTTCCCTTAATCTCATATCGGTTATACCCTAGTTCAATAAGCCTCTTCTTAATTATCGGTTGTTTTTGATTTAGTTTCTGATGAAGAATTCGAGTATGCGCAGGTATTACCACATACTGCCGGGAATCCTTATCAAAAAACGCTGCCCGATCAGATTTCTTTACATCTCCCATGTCCACGTCACTTTTCGAGTGACAGATTCGGGTAGTCGGACGAAACAGGACAGGAAGGGAGAATTCTTCCGAAAGGGCAAATGCATCCCGTACCATATCATGTGCCTCCTGCAGGGTAGAGGGATCAAGACAGGGGATCCGTGCAAACAGGCTATAACACCGGCTGTCCTGCTCATTCTGTGATGAATGTGCAAAGGGATCATCGGCACTCAATATGACAAAACCACCTTTTGCCCCGGTATATGCCGAAACCATGAGAGGATCAGCGGCAACATTCAGACCCACATGCTTCATCGTGCAGATGGCTCGAAGACCGCACCATGATGCGGCCAGGGCTTCTTCAAATGCAACTTTCTCATTGACAGACCATTCAACCTTATAGGCGCGGTCAGGATCCATTCTCAGGGTATCAATCACTTCTGATGAAGGAGTACCCGGATACCCACAGACAATATCAACGGCTGCTTCAAGGCACCCGTGTGCAATAGCCTCATTTCCTAGCAGATAATGAACAACCATATACAAACCCGGAAGAGATTCACTAATACTAATTAACCGTCATAATATGAGTCATATTCCCTTTTGCATATGGTGGAGTATAGATGAAATACACAAGATTTAATTAAGCGTGGGATCTACCTGATAAGAGCCTCGGGCCCGTAGCATAGCCAGGTGGTGCACCCGGCTGATAACCGGGAGGTCATGCGTTCGAATCGCATCGGGCCCATTCCTGTTTTATGTCAACTCTACAGTCCATTCTGGGTGATAAGCGAATTATTATCATTGCTTTCATAGGCGCAGCACTTGCAGTCACCCTGTATCTGGCCAGTCAGCAGATATTTGCAGGAATTGTAATCATCATTTTCGGGACACTAGTGTTAAGCCTGGCAATATCAGTTGATGTTGCAAAAAACCGGCGACCGATAATATATGCAGATTTCTCTGAAAATCATCGGGAAATAATCGTTGGAAATTCAGGCACAGGAACTGCTGAAAAAGTCGAAGTGAGTGTAGCAGGAATTGAAAACTCCTGGAAGATTGATATTTTAGAGCCAGACAGGGCGATCAGCCTTTCCCTCCCCTCCATGATTTCTACTCTTACCGCGGAAGTTACATACCAGGTCCAGGATAATGCCAGAAAAAGCAGGGTTTTTAATCTGGGCAGCCCGGAAAAAGAGTACGATCCATTCAAACCACTGTTTCCAATTTTTAACTGGAAGGAAAAAAAATAAACACCAGATCATTATCATGATCTGATGAAAGATATCGTTTTTTCAAGGGCAGAAATTAGATCTTTCTGGTTTTCAAGATATTGCTGCATTGCTTTGTAAAGCATGTACATTGCCTCGTATCCATAAAGGTCGATAACCTGCCGTGAAGAAATTTCTGCAAGATAAGAATCAATTACCAGTTCATCTGCACCATACATAATCTCGTAAAATTTTCCGTCTTCACTCAGGAGACAGAACTGGTCAGTTACCGCACGAGACAGGTTATCCGGCCGATATGGGACAGGATCGGCACATTTACCCAGAATGATCATTTTTTGTGGATAATGCCGGGGGTCATAAATCTCACCCTGGTTATCTTTCTTCCCTTTTTCAAGAAGTTCTACACCGGTTTTTGAGATAACCGGTTTTAACTGCATAGCCATCCGGCCCAAAAGCTCTGCATCCATCTTCCGGATTTCTTCTGAATATGCATCAATAGATGTATCATGCAGCCTGATTACCTCAACGAGCCGGTTAAATCCCTGTTCAATCATTTCTTCCATCTTAATCAGTACATACAAGTCATCCGGTGAGGCAAAGAACCGTCTGATCATGTTGGGACCAGTTCACCTACCAGATAATGGGGAGTGCATTCGGTAATTTTTACCGTGCATAATGTACCAGGCGGGATATCTTTCTTAATCACGACCCCTTCATATGATGATGACCGGGCCATCGCTGACCCGGGCTTAGGCGATTCTGTTGTGACTACCTGCATTATTCTTCCCGTCTTAACCTCATTAGCCCTCAGCAGCATCTCATATGCATCATGGATGATCTCGCGGGAGCGGTCTTTGCAAATTCGATCGGGAAGTTCCCCTTCGTGGTCCATCCCGGTCCCGGGGCGCCATGAGTACCTTGTTACATTGACCATACCAGGTTTCATCATATGCAGAAGATGGAGGGTTTTCTGATGATCATCCTCTGTCTCTCCGGGAAATCCGGCAATGAAATCGGTTGCAATGGTAATATCCGGCATTTCAGATCTAAAAATACTGATGATATGCAGAATGTCGGTAACATGGTATCCCCGTCTCATGAGATCAAGCACCCTGTCTGATCCCGACTGGACTGGAATGTGTAGAAATGAAAAAAACGGCCCTTTTTTCATCGCCTGTGCAACATCCTGTGCAATCGGGAGAAGTGTTGCCGGGTTCATCATACCAGGACGGATACGACAGGTTTCAGACATCCAAGGGATATTCTGGAATAAAGAACCCAGAGATTCCTGACCAGTATCCATTCCGTACGAGGAGAGATCCTGACCTGCAAGGCGAATTTCCACGGCACCTCCTTTTGTACACGCGGCAATTTGATCGATTATCTCACCAGAGGGAATACTTCGTATTCTTCCACGGGCACACCGGGTGATGCAGTAACTGCATGACCCCATACATCCCGGACCTACCTGCACAACCTTAACAGGCCCTTCCCAGGTAATTGGAATTTTTTTCCCGGCCTGGTGAATTGAGTCAGGATATATAATCCCGACACCGGGAAACTTTAGTAAAATTTCCGGACGGGCGAGAGGGAGACATCCGGTTATCCACAATTCTTTCCCGGCGTACTGTTTGATAAACCGGATCATCTTTCTCTCCGTCTTATCAATGACAATACAGGTGTTCAGAATTATGACATCAGCATCTTCTGGATTCGTTGTAATGGTGCAGTGATGGTATTCCAGGATTTTTTTTAAGTATGCCGAGTCACCCTCGTTATAGGCACACCCAAAAGTGCTGATACCTACCTTCCGGTTGGAGAGATGCAAAACCCAGTTTTCCTGATCATCCATAAACCCATAACATTTGAAGGGAAGGATGAAAAATGTTTAAATCGGGAATGGTTTTGTTAAGAAGGTGATAACCGGTCATGAGAGTGTGTTCATCAGAGACCATATAACCATATTATGCATATATGTAGGCAATGGTCAGAATCGGGCTTCTTGGGTGTGGCAATGTAGGGAAAATTATTGCCACCCACCAGGATGGATTTACGGTAGAGGCACTCTTTGACCGTCTGCCGGACCATGCAGAGGAACTTGCCCGAATATGTGGCGCTCCTGCATTCTCTGATTTTCAGGAATTCATATCCCAGGACTTTGATATATGCGTAGAAGCTGCATCGGTTCTGGCAGTTAGGGAGTACGCACCGAAGATTATTGAAAATCATAAAAATGCCCTCATCCTCTCCGTAGGGGCTCTTTCAGACTCTTATTTCAGGAAAGCCCTTCTGGAAAAAGCACGACAAAATAACAAAAAGGTCCATATCCCAAGTGGTGCCATTCTGGGACTTGACAACCTGAAAGTCGGCCAGATAAGCAGGATAGACTCGGTCCTTCTCCGGACTACAAAAAGTCCGGAAAGCCTGAAAATGCAGGTCACGAAGAGAACGCTTGCCTTTAGGGGAAAGGCCAACGAATGTATCAAACAGTTTCCGAAAAATATCAATGTATCAGTAGCAATCGCTCTTGCAACTGAATGTGACGTGGATGTAGAACTCTGGGCAGATCCTGAAGTTGACCGTAACATCCATGAAATTTTTGTGACCGGTGAATTCGGAGAAGCAAACATCAGGGTCGTAAACCTTCCAAGTCCGGACAACCCGGCAACAAGTTACCTTGCAGCGCTTTCGGTGCTTTCCCTTCTCAAGAACCTTGACAGCCCACTGGTGATAGGATCGTGACGAAGCGTAACCTTATCGCAGATGTACTGCGCCTGAAAACCGAAAGAAAAGCCCTCATCCTGGCACATAATTACCAGCTACCGGAAATACACGCAGTGGCAGATGTCATTGGAGACAGCCTTGAACTTGCCCTTGCAGCACGAAAGGCAACTGAGCCGGTTCTGGTCATCTGTGGTGTCAGATTCATGGCAGAAACAGCCCATATTTTAAATCCTGACCGTACAGTCCTGATTCCGAATTTGGATGCAGGATGCCCGCTTGCAGACTTTCTGACACCTGATATCATCCTGGAAACGAAAAAACACTACCCTGAAGCTGCAGTTGTGGTATATATCAACTCCACGGCGGCATGCAAGGCAGTTGCTGATTCAGTATGTACATCAGGGAATGCAGTAAGGATTGTCAGTTCATTTCCAAACAGACAGGTCATATTCGGACCTGATACAAATCTTGCCTCTTATGTCCAGTCAGCTCTCCCAGAAAAAGAGATAATTCCTATACCAGAGGGAGGGCATTGCTATGTTCACATGGAGTTTTCTCCAGAAGATATTGTAGAAGTAAAAACCACCGGAGCATCCGTTATTGCACACCCGGAATGCCCGGAGGAGGTACGGCGGCACGCAGATTATATTGCATCAACCGGAAAAATGGTTGAGATAGCAAAGACAGGAGACTCATGGTACATCTGCACAGAATCCGGGATGCTTGAGAGGCTTTATGAACTCTGTCCGGATCAGTCATTTATCGGAAATGAAGATGCTATCTGTGCAGACATGAAAAAGATCACGCTCCAGGAACTGATGACATGTCTTCGTGATCTCTCCGGTACTGTTCAGGTTCCGCCTGAGATCATGGCTGGTGCCCGAAAATCCCTGGAATACATGTTAAGCGTCCCATGAAACTTCCTGATATTCCCATTTCCAAACTCATTTCATTCGTTGAAGAAGACAGTCCTTTTGGAGATATTACATCGGAATCGGTAATTGATCCAAAAACGTGCTCCGCAGTCATTTCAGCAAGGCAGGATTTGATCCTTGCCGGGGCTTTAGAATGTGTGCAGCTTACAGAATGGTATGGTCTTTCTGTCGACAAGGTATGCCAGGACGGAACACCACATGGTACTGGCGATGAAATACTCATCATGTCCGGATCAATTCACACCATACTCCTTCTGGAGCGGACACTCCTTAACATACTCGGGAGGATGAGTGGAATTGCAACCCAGACTCGGACATTCCAGGAGAGAGTAACTGCAATAAACCCCGGCTGCCGTATTGCAGCGACCAGGAAGACTGCACCGGGTCTTAGGCTGATGGATAAAAAAGCAGCCATGATTGGGGGAGCTGATCCCCACCGGTTTTCACTTTCAGATGCAGTGCTTATTAAGGACAACCACCGTGTTTTGGTGAAGGTTGATGAAGCAGTCAGACGTGCAAAAAGGGCAGGTGTATATCATCGCATTGAGGCTGAAGCAGACACTATAGAAGAAGCGGTAATGATAGCAGAGGCAGGGGCAGACATTCTCCTGCTTGATAACATGCCACCTGACCAGGTCCTGAAGACCGTTACTCTCCTGTCTGAAAAAGGGCTTCGGGAACTGGTTATAATAGAGGTTTCAGGAGGGATCACCGGAGACAATCTTGATGCGTATGCCTCTCTCCCCATTGACCGGATAAGCCTTGGAATGCTTACTCATTCGGTTACAAACGCGGACCTGTCCCTTGATATTATGAAATAACCCGGATGTCAGATGTATCCTCAACCATGATCTCTTCTGTTCCCTTCCAGTGCTGAACTACCCCGGTAATGTCGATACTTCTTCCCTCTTGAATGTCAGGAATCAGACCGGCAGAAGCGGGGACAAACACCCTGACACCTGATACCTCAAGCATAACACTCCCACCTTTCGCATAAGTAACCGGGCCGGCAATACCAGAGTAACTGACCAGAGTACCATCTGTTAGCCCGGGTACATAATCCTTTGAAAATTGTTCTTTTCCGATTCCGTCAAGAAAAATTGTTCCTGCGAAACACAAACAAGTAACAAGGGCCAGTATGCAGACAGCGACAATCTCCTGTCGACAGAGCACAACCATCCCTCTCAGGTTAGCTGCAAATACCTATGAGGAATGGTAATTGACCAAGAGCCTTTGATATGATCAATTGCAGATAGAATATGGAATGAATACCATCCTGATTTTCATCATCGTGATGGTGGCAATATCTGTAATTGGATTCCGATTCAGACTTCCACCATTTTTTACCCTTATTGGTGGGGCAATTGCATTTGGTCTTATGATCGGGACTGACCCGGATACGGTCTTTCAACAGGTTGCTTTAGGATGCGCCAGTATATTCAACAGTCTTGGTATCCCAATCCTGGCAGGATCAGTCATCGCAAAATATCTTTCCGAGCAGGGATTTATCCAGCAGATTGTATCTGACCTTAAAACCCTGTTAAAGCGACCACCAACCCTGTCAGGTATCGCAGGATACCTTATCGCTGTTCCGTCAACCTGCCCGATAACTGCTTTTATCATCCTGACACCGGTTATTGAATTCTTCACTTCAGATGAACGAAAGCGTTCACTGCTAATTTACCTGGTTGCTATCGGGTCTGTTCTTGGTGTTGCCTATGTCTACCCGACTCCGGTGACCTACACACTCTTTGATGCCTTTGCACCCGATTATTCTCCACTTACCTATAACCTGGTGGCGATTCCCTTATCACTCCTATTTATCGGGAGCATGATATGGTATGTCAGGAGACAATGCGACTTTGCTGATATTACCCATGAGCAGATTGGTTACAAAAGAGAAGAAGGGACTTTTCATCTCAGGGCATGGGCACCATTCCTGGTGATTCTGCTTGCAATTCCGGTCGGGTACCTGCTCCTCAACCTGACCCATGCCGGTCTTTTGCAGTTTATCATGATTGCCGGGATGATCACCGCCGTTGCAACGGCTCGCCAGGATATCAGGTGGAGTGGATGGGTTCTTGGAGCAAAACATGCAGGAGTAGTCATATTTGATATCTGTGGAGCCGGAGCACTCGGATATATTATACAGCAGAGTACGTTTCCGGCAGATGCCTCAATCCTGCTTGCGTCATCACTCCCGATCTTCCTGTTTCCCTTTGTTCTTGCTGCACTTATTCAGACAGCACAGGGATCACGTATCGTCACATCATACCTGACCGCCCAGGTGCTTGCAACAACGGTAATTCCATCCATGATAAACCCGCTGGCCCTTTTCCTGATGATTATCGGAGGTGCAGGCCTTATCTGTTTCGTGACCGATCCTTATTTCTGGCTGCTTCACCGGACGACGGGAGATGATGTAAAAACTGTCTTTAAAAGGTATACAGTTCCCCAGGTACTATTTGGAATCGTCACGTACCTGGTTGCACTGCTTATCCAGTTTTTAATGCCAGTCAGATAACCCCCTTTTTTTTAATCTTCCTTGAAGTATATGAATAAGAAACCTCAGATATTTCTTCATGCAATATTACCGGACCGTATTCCCGGTCATCATGGGGATCCTCATTGCAGCCCTTTTGAGCACAGGATGCCTTGCAAGTGAAGAAAATCCCGATGTCACCTATACTGAGACTGCTTCCCCAGGACTTGCCTGGTTAACAGCTTCACTGACAGATGTTTCAACAGGAGAACGGTTCTCAATCATGGACCTTGCAGAAGAAGGAAAACCAGTTATTATCCATAGTTTTGCCATATGGTGTCCTGGCTGCTCTATACAACTTCTCGAAGCTACAAAACTACAGGCTGCGTACCCGGATGAATATACGGTTATCGCTCTTGACATTGATCCGAATGACAGTGCAGATAAGGTAAGAAGACATAAGGAATCCAATAAATTTAAAGGAATTTTTTCTGCCGCACCCACAGATGTGACAAGAAGCCTGGTTAATGCATATGGACCCGGATTTATCCAGTCTATTCCCCAGACCATCATAATCTGTGATAAAACAGCCACGTATCTTGAGGACGGGGTTTTCAGTGCAGATGTGTTGAGAAAGGCAACTGGAGAACTTTGTAATTAATATCCATGGAAATCACCCCTGAAACCTGGATTATCTCTTTTTTAGCCGGGTTATATACACCGCTTGGAGCTATGTGTGTGCTGCCTCTCTACCCGGGGTACCTGGCATTTCTTGCCGGGCGAACAAAATCAGGGGGAAGTTCTACAGCTCTCCTGGGTCTTGCAGTGACCAGCGGAGTTCTCCTTGCCATGTTCTTTTTTGGCATGCTTTTCGTCTCCATTCTGAAAATTTCCACCGGAGATGTCATTGAAATACTCGGACCGGTCATCTACCTGATCCTGGCTATTATGAGTATTGCCATGATAGCAGGAGTTGATATCAGCAGGTTTTTTCCGGTAGTTTCAACTCCTACTGGGAAAACACCATACATAACAGCGGTCCTCTTTGGTGCATTTTTCGGTCTTGTAGCCCTACCCTGCAATCCGGGATCAATCATCCTGTTATTTGCTATCTCATCAACTACTGCAGACTTTATCGCCAATTTTATCAATTTTGTACTGTTCGGTGTAGGAATGGCAAGCCCGCTTCTGTTCCTCTCATTTCTTTCTATGGAAAAAAGCAGAACGGTGATAAAATTTTTTACTACTCACCATCTGCTTATAAACCGAATTGCAGGAGTGTTGATGCTTATTGTGGCACTCTATTACCTTGTTTTTGTGTTCCTCATGGAACACATCTGATTACCGATGATACCTCCGATAGATCAAAATTAAAATCACTATGACCAGCATTAGGGAAATAGTCCGGATAATCTCGGTATCATTACTGGTTGTAGAGTCATCTGCCAGCTGACGATTTCTTACTCCCGACCAATCGATAAGATATACCGAGGCAAAGTATGAAGCAGCCTCCCTGTTTTGAATAATGACTCCTGCTTCACGATTAAAACAGGCTGAGTTCTCATTCCAGTTCATACTGGATACAAGAACCTGGTCATCGGCGATGACCCCTTTGGTATGAACTTTCAGGAGACCTGTCCTTTCAGGGTAGAGAACCTTTGCCTGAAGAGAAATGTTTTCACGGGCTGCCAATGTTGAAAGGGTTGTTACCATCTCATCGTTGTCTTTGTCTCCCTCAATATTGTAATAATAACCGTCCAGAAGAATCCTAACATCCACTCCTCGCCGTGCAGCATTCACCGCTGCGGCAAGAAACGGATTCGAGGCATTTTTTGGATATTCTGTAATATATGCCTGCTGTATCCATACCCTGCTGCTGCTCTGATTAATCATATCAGCGATGAGATGACTCGTGTCAGGTGAAAAAACCGGAGTAATTGTCGCACCTGAAAAAGGAAGGGGGGTAAATACCGGGTGATATGAATCAACTACCTGCTCATCAAAGGACCCCTGACGGCCTTCTGCTTCCACCATACCAGGCCCGTCATAATCATCCAGGAAAACTGCACCGAAGTATGTAGCCAGTTCCGGTGAAGCAAGAAGCACACTCCATCCCCTGTTCCCTGAATGACCAGTTACAGGAAATGAATGCTCCTTGAAATTTTCTGTCGTCAGGAAGATCTGCCGGTTATCCAGAACGATGTACTTTGCATGGTTATAGCGATATGGAGGATGGTTTTCATCTTCTCCGTCCATTATCATGACAGTTACCCCGGCCCGATTAAGAGTATGAATAACAGAAAACTCCTCTGCAGGAATACCACCAACCGGCCCGCCTTCCAGGAGTACATGGACTAAAACCCCCCGGTGTTTTGCATCAACGAGCAATTGAGCAATACCAGAATCGGTAAACTCGTAGACATTCAGCAGGATCTTCTCCTTTGCACTTCTGATAACGTCCTCCAGAACCTGCCTTGAACAGTCAGGTGACACAGAGACTAAACCAGAAATATTATGGAATGTTTGCGGGACCAGCCTGCTTCCTCCGGCCATGAGAATCCGCTGATCCCATGATTTATCTGATGCACAAAAATGGATCTGCCCTTTCCTGGATTTGAATGTACCAGGCCATGAAGCAGAATCATAAACCGTGCCATGTTGCGACAGGGCCAGTTCATCTTTTCTGTTAGATAATTGAAACTTTCCCTGTGCCTGAACCTGGGGAACGGTTCCTACCCCGTCAAGGATTTCATAATCCGGGTAAGTACCAAAGACCTCCCTGAAGACTGCTGCATTGCGCGCTATGGTGCAGGTTTTCTCATCGCCACCCGGGGGACATACAGTAATCGAACCTTCACCGTCGGAGATAACATATTCACCAGGAATTCCATCCCATCCGATTCTGACATATTCATCCTCATCCCCGTTTGTCCATGTATCAGGATATATTTCGACAAAAAATGGCACTGCACTAACAACGGATGTGACACAAACAAACACTGACAGCACTAGCAGGTAAATCCGCATGGAGAACAGGGTTTATCGATCATTGGTACATGAAGGTACTGAAATCAGATGTACAAAGACCAGGGTGTTGTAGTCAAGATTGGGGGGAGCCTGATAGAACATACACCCTCAATTATCAGGACTATCAGGGAATCAGGTAGATCAATCCTTATCATTCCGGGAGGCGGGTTTTTTGCAGATCTGGTCCGGCACAGGAATCTATCTGATACAGCAGCGCATTTTATGGCGATTGCGGCGATGGATCAGTATGGATGGCTGCTTTCCACGTATGGAATACCTGTCACAACAAAGCCGGCTTTGGAAAGTAAAGCGAAAATACTTCTTCCTTATACTCATCTCCTCCAGACAGATCCTCTTCCCCACTCCTGGGACATAACATCTGATACCATCAGTGCGTACTATGCAAATCTTTTGTCAGTTCCGCTCATCATCTTAAAATCGATACGGTATATTCGCAATTCTGATATCCCGGTAAAAACCCTGCTGCCCGGAATGATTACTGATGATCTTGACCGGGCATTCATTCCCTACATCTACTCAAATAAGGTATCAGGAATGATAATTCAGGGATCTGATAGTGCGATCCTGTCAGCTGTCCTGAAGGGAAAAGAGGTACCGGGAACCATCTTTAACGGTACCATTTAAGGCGATGATGAATAAACCAAATAAGCAGCTTTTTGGAAGTCTGAATATGAGTGGAACGAACTGCACATCATGTAATGGCCCAATGGCAGAAGAGGGCTCAGTAGAGTTCGGCTGTCCGGCATGCGGGGCCAGAATCCGCCGGTGCTACCGGTGCAGAGAACAGAGTATTGAATATGTCTGCCCGACCTGTGGTCTCCGGGGGCCCTGATTCTATGGGAGACGTAGCGCTTATCATAAAGGTAATGCCTGAGTCACCAGAAATCAACCGGGACGGAATCATTGCATCTATCAAAGAAAAATTCCCCCGCGTCCAGGACATCAGAGAAGAACCGATAGGCTTTGGACTGGTTGCATTAAAAATCGCTCTGGTCGTACCAGATGCAGAAGGACAAACAGAAACCATCGAATCGACGCTCAATTCCATCGAAGGAGTCGAGCGTGCAGAAATCGTTGAATCAACCCTTGTGTAAACAAGGATTGTAACAATCATTATTCAGGGGATCTTTTACTCCCCGTTCTCCAGAGTTGTAAAGACTTCTTTTGTCAACCTTCGGATCTTTTCTACAGACATCTGGAAATTCCTAACTTCCAGTGGTTCTATCCGTATCGGGACAGGGTACACACCACTACGGTTCATCCGGGCAGGCACCCCGATGCACACATCACCAATGTCATGAATTTCCGCCTTTATGTATGCCGAAACTGTCAGTATACGGTCTTCATCTCCAAGTATGGTTCTGACAAGGGTAGATATTGCTTCTCCCGGCCCCCAAACCGTCGCTCCCTTTGATGCAATGATCCGCTGACCTGAACACTTTACCTGTTCCATGATCTCATCAATCGGAACCTGGGCAAAACTGGGCAGGTTAGAGATTTGTATTCCACCAATAGTAGTTGCAGACCAGAGAGGAACCATACTGTTACCGTGTTCACCGATGATACGGGTGTGGACTTCACTGACATGAACATGAAAGAATGCGGCTATTGCAGATTTCAGTCGCATAGAATCCAGATGTGTTCCGATTCCAAAGACTTCATTCGGCTTTTTCCCGGAATATTTCAGAGCCACATGTGTCATGATGTCAACGGGATTTGTGATCATCAGAATTAGCGAGTCTGGGGCCACATTGCTGATTTTTATTGAGAAATCCCTTACAATTTTAGCGTTTTCAAATGCCAGATCATTACGGGTCTGATCAGGCCTTCGTGGAACACCGGCAGTAAAGATGATAACATCCGCACCTGTAAGGTCATCAAAAGAGCAGGTCCAGCTTACATGGCTGTCTGTTCCGGTAGCAGCAAATGAATCATTAATATCACGGGCAATTCCCTCCAGGATCCCTTCAGATCCAGGTCTTCCGTGGAGCTGAATTTCATGAATATATGGGATACGTGAGATTGAAAGAGCCGCGTACTGCCCCACCTTCCCGGTAGCACCGACAATCGCAACTTTTGCCATAAGAATCAGATTAATAGGGACACGTTATCAGTCGATCGGCCATTTCAGCCTTTTCCAAGGGTTTCCTTCTCCACCCCGCAACCCTATGGGCGCCGAATGTTCACGGTAAGTCTGCTCCCTTCCGGGCCTGAACCGGTTCCCGCGACAACAGGTCGTTCCTTCCTCCGAAGGTGTGATATCTGGCCACCGACCTCACAGGACAGGGTTTCTACGTCAGAAACACGACAGATACGGGCCGTATGTTCCAACCTTCCTCAAACTTCGCCCCCTGCATACCGACGATTTCAGGTCACAAGTGACGCCGATCCACCCGGGCTAGTCCCCATTATTATGCTGCAGCTACGGAATAAAAACTTCCCCTCCAATCTTTTCTGTCCAATACGTCAGAAACGGATCATTTTTCCTAAAAGCCGCTTTGTCAAAGGGATCAAAGACCGTCAGTCGCCTTCCCAAAGGGAGATCAGGACCCAGAAATTCGTATGAACCGTTGTAGAGCAAAATGTGGATCCCATTACCACGGGCTTCACAGATAAGGACAGGTTGTCCACTATAGACTGGTAGCCTTGTAGTAATATCCTCATAAATCCTGATTTCAGAAATCCCCAGTTTTATTTTATTCACGCGTATGCTCTGTATCGCACTCCAGACGGAAGCAAACCACACATCACACATGATGATTTCAGGAACACCAAACAGAGCTGCGGTGATTCCAAGAGTACCAGGGCCAGCACAGGCATCAATGAAAACATCAGGATGTAACCGACGTACCTGTTCCTCGACGCTGATTACTTTCGGATCAATGCCTTTTGGAAATTCAATATGCATATCAGCCTGTTTCTTGATTACAACAACAGGTCCCCTGCCACTTAAAAAGATATCAGCCCTCACATCACATCCGGATAGTAATCTTCCTTCCCGTATTGCGGATTCATGACCGGATATGACATCACCAGGTCCAGGGAATTCGTGTGAATGATAAACAATGCCCAGGAGTTCAGGAACCTGCTCATATACTTTTTTTGCAGCGGAATCAGGAATAATATCTGAAATCAGAAGGAGAGATCTTCGGGGAAGAACGGGAGGCCGGCGGAGAAACATTCCTGGACATATGAGGGGAGTTCCAAGCTTTGAAAGAGGTTCAGTCCCGGATAATGCCCTTTCTTTCACGAGAACCTGGTAAACCTCTGCCATCACATCGTCAAGAGATCTCCTGTTGCACTGGCATGGACCAGTTATCTTTTCATTCGGATCCACGGGCAGGTCTTTAGACCTTGCTTTCGGTCTGCAATGTGGACAGGGAGCAAAAAGAACAGACGGGCGGGAACTCAAATCTCCAGGACAGATGATATGATCCTCGCCACAACAGGAACACTTCATTGAATTAAAATAATAACTTGTACAATAAAAAACAGGTCATGGGCCTGATGCGATTCGAACGCATGACCGCCCGGTTATGAGCCGGGCGCTCTCACCGCTAAGCTACAGGCCCAAAAAATGAGACGCCGCCAACAGGACTCGAACCTGTGACATACTGGTTAACAGCCAGTCACTCTACCAACTGAGTTATGGCGGCTCAGATGTGCTTTAATACGTGCGACATTATTCCTAATAAATGTAATGATTGCTTGCAAAACAGGGATCAGGGCTGCTTCATGAGGGATAAAATACGAATAATTCCGTCAATGTCCTCATTCAGGTGCAGAAACATCTCCTCAGCCTTATTAGTAACCATGGCACCTGCACTTGAAGCGCGAATGTATCCACTGCTTTCCAGAACCCTGAGTGAGTACCGGATCCGGTGCTGGGGAACACTGAGTAGTTCAGATAATTTAATGATTCCAATGGGCTGGTGACTGGCAACAGCCCTGAGGACCTCAATATGTCGTAATGTAAGATGTATGTCTTCAGATATTTTTTCCAGCATTACAATCCCGGTGTTTTTTTACGTATGTACATCAAGCCACGCTTTTGTCTTGTGGTAATTTTTAACAAATATTACTGCCAGGATAACTGCCAGGACCAACGAAACTACTGCTCCAGGCACCCTGAAGGCTGCAGGAAAGAGAAAAAATGCAATAACCGACAATGCAAAAAACAAGATCACACCATTTAAAATAACGGTAAGGTGCCAGAACCTCCATTTGAACTGCTCTTTGGAATTATCATCCATTATTCAATCATTACTTTTTGCGTAAAAGTACTTGTGGTCTAACTTAAAACCTGTAAGAGATGGATAGCCTCGATGACCTGATCAAAAGGTATGGCGCAGCCATATACTGTATCTATGCTTCTTCAGAAAATGCAGCAATGCGCCATATAACCAGGTTTGTAACCCATGATCCGGTCACAATACTCAAAAAATTACATAAGCCGCCTCTGATGATTGTCCCCCAGATGGAAGCATACCGGGCAGCCAGTGAATCACCTGCACAGGTAATGACCCGCCAGCAGGCAGGATATCTTGAGATATTTGAACACGAGAAAGATCCCTGGAAGATACAGGCAGAGATGATTGCAAGGGTATCTGACGGTCCATACCTGGTTCCTCCGGATTTTCCCACCGCACTTGCGCGTGCTCTTGAGGTACATAACACTGTTATTGTGGATTCTGCATCACTGCTGTCAGCTCCACGCGCTATAAAAACTCCCGATGAAGTTCGATGGATAACACGGGCACAACGGGCAGCAGAGGCTGCAATGGATACTGCAATAAACCGGATCAGGACATCGGATATACGTTCGGGAGTGCTCTGGTATGATGATAAACCGCTGACGTCTGACCTGGTTAGATATGAGATGAACAAAACCATGCTGGCTCATGGCTGCACAGCGGACGATACCATCGTTTCCTGTGGAGAAGAGACGGCAATACCTCACTGTCCTGGTTCAGGGGAACTGAAAGCCCACGAACCCATTGTGATCGACGTCTTTCCCAGGGATACAAAAACCGGATATCATGCTGATATGACTCGGACAATAAGCAGAGGGGAGCCATCTGGAAAGGTAATAGAACTGTATAATACAGTAAAAGATGCCCTGATTTTATCAGAAAAGAGTGTCCGGGCTGGAAAAACTGGAGCGGAATGTTACCATGAAGTCAGGGATTTTTTCTCTGAACTTGGATTCAAGTCAGATACAGAAGGGTTTGTGCATAGCCTGGGACATGGAGTAGGTCTTGAGATACATGAAGCTCCTTCTCTTTCAACAATGGGCGGGACATTACAATCAGGAAATGTCATTACCCTTGAACCCGGCCTTTATTACCGGGGAATCGGGGGAGTCAGAATAGAAAACCTCGGGGTAGTGGAACAATCAGGATTTTCTAAAATTACCAGGTATCCCATGGAGATGATACTATGAAAGAAGAGATATTTGACCGGTACATGCAGGCAGGATCTGCAGCAAAGAAGATCCTGACAGCCGGTGCCGACCAGATCAAACCAGATGTTCCACTCCTTGAAGTCGGCACATTTGTTGAAGATATGATCATTGAAATGGGATTTGGCATAGCATTCCCTGCTAATATTTCACTCAATGAAGCCGCTGCCCATGATACACCATCCCCTGATGACACCCGGATTTTTACAACAGGAGATATGGTAAAACTGGATATTGGAGTGCATCTTGATGGATATATTGCAGATACCGCCTGCACGGTTGACCTTGGTGACCAGCCATTACTCTGTGAAGCCTCAATTGCTGCGCGTGATGCGGCAATAGCTTTTGTAAGACCGGGAGTTGCGATTGGGGAACTTGGTAGTATTGTGGCACAGGAGATAAAAAGCAGGGGATTTTTGCCGGTTGCGAACCTGACCGGACACGGCCTGGACCAGTACTGCCTCCACAAAGGACCTAATGTACCAAACATTCCCGGGAGCGGAGGAGCAATACTTGAAGAAGATATGGTAGTGGCAATAGAACCTTTTGCAACGACCGGAACAGGATTTGTCCATGACGGCAGGCGGGAAGAAATATTCGGGCAACTAGTAAACCGTCCGGTCAGACTCCCTGCGGCACGGAAGATCCTCAAAGAGGTGGAAGAGAGAAAAGGTCTGCCATTTGCCCGCAGACACCTCCATGTAAAATCCGCAGACCTTGGCCTTGCCAGGCTGATTCATGATGGCATTTTACGGCCTTATCCGGTCCTTTCAGATGTTTCCGGCTCATACATCTCTCAAGCCGAACATACCATGATCGTGACTGCTGACGGATGTATCGTAACTACTGTATGATAGCGATTCTTCAGTGATGAAAACGTATTATAAGGATTATCGAAATGACCCGTGACGAGGAGATCCTGGACCTGATCGAACTGCTTCTGACCGCTGAGATCTACAATCAGCATACCGGCCTGACCGTGAATGACCTAACTCCCCTATCACGGGAAGTCTATGGTATTCATTCCCTTGACGGGGAACGCACTCCGATTGTGGTGGCTGAAAGTGCCCTGCAACGGGTGCTTGGCATCCCGGATGCACATCTCAGGCTTGATAAACATCCCCTTACCCTGTACGAAGAATTCGGGCACCGGCTCAGGATTACATCACTTCCTGCAGGGCTTACCTGGTTTCTTAAGAACGGCGGAAAACCAAGAATAGAAAAAAATCCGGCACTTGCCTGGTATGCACAGCAACAGGATCCGTCAATCGGTATTTCCTACGATGAAGTCAGGGACGCAAACCCACGGTTCGAGGATAGCAGGGTTTACCTTGACCGCCGTATTTCCCGGATGCTTGCAGAGGATGACAAACTCAGGTCAGGTCTTGACCTTATCATAATCAGTGCTCCTGAAGAGGTTGAACAGACAATTGATGACATCATCTGTTCTGCAGACCAGCTCAGCCGAATTGTAAAACTTAAGGTGGCCCTTGAGCATCTTGAATTTTTAAAAAGCAGGCGGGTTTACGAAATCGGAAAACTCCTCTTTATCGGACCTCCCGGGACTGGAAAAACTTCTCTTGCATTTGCCCTCACCAGGGTGCTTCATATGCCCATCCTTGAAGTCAGGCTCTCAATGGTTACATCACAATACCTTGGAGAGACATCAAAAAATATTGACCGGATTTTTGACGTGGCTAGACTACTTTCTCCCTGTATCCTCTTCATTGATGAGTTTGACTTCCTTGCAAAGAGCCGTGTCGGTGATGATCATGGAGCCATGAAGCGTGCAGTTAATGCACTGCTCAAAAATATCGACCGGATCAGCCTTATCAGAAACCGGGTTCTCCTCATCGGTGCAACCAATCACCCCCAGCTCCTTGATGAAGCAGCCTGGAGACGATTTGACGAAGTAATCCCATTTGACCTACCCGATATTGGGACACGCGAACTTATTCTCCGTCGGCTTCTTTTGGATTCAGATACAGCAGTCGATATTTTATCAATTGCAGAAAAAACCGAAGGATTTTCCGGTGCAGATCTCAAGATGCTTGTCAGGGAAGCCATCCTCTCAGCACTTACCGATGGCAGAACTGAACTTTCAGCTGAAGACATCGTAAAAGGTGAGATGCTAATTAAAAACAGGGACGAACACAGGGCAAGGAACTGGATCTGATGGAAATTACTCTCCTCGGAACTGGCGATGCCGTCGGGACACCTCACGTCGGATGCTCATGTCCGAACTGTACCTATGCCAAAGAACATAGCATAGAACGGCTCCGGACATCTCTTCTTATAAAAAACGGTAATTTTCACCTGCTCATTGACACTACACCGGATATGCGGCGTCAGCTCCTCAATGCCGGTTCACCTAAAATTGATGCAGTTATCTGGACACACGGGCACTATGACCATTTCATGGGATTTGGTGACTTCTATCGTGTCCAGCGGATTCCCCCCGTTTATGGAGCACCAGAGGTTCTTGCATCATGCAGACAGGTATTCCACTTCCTCCTGAAGGAAGAGCACCCCGTCAGCACATATACCCCTTTTACCGTTTGTGGGCTTGAGGTAATTCTTGTGAGAGTGGTGCATCCAGATATGTTTACCACCGGAGTTGTCATTTCGGATGGAAAAATCAAAGTCGCATATACCTCTGATACCAATGAGCACATCCCTCAGGAAACAAAGAATCTCATGAAGGGAGCAGACCTGCTCCTCATAGACGGACTTTTTCCTGCTTCTTTTAAAAAAGTTGAGAAACATCTCAATTATGAAGAGGCGATAGAGATGGCTGGAGAACTCATGGTGAAAGATTTCAGAATCGTGCATATGAGTCATATCATCCCATTTCTAACTCCGCACCAGGGACACGATGGAGAAGTTTTCAGGTTTGCCTGATTTGGTATGCGCTGCACCTTTATCTTATCTGAACTCCAACAAAGTACAAATGAATATTACGGTTCTCGAACTTAGTGAGGATATGGTCAGGATCTCACTTGCCGGCCAGGGACATACCTTTATGAATGTACTTAAAACGGAAATTCTCACCGATCCTACGGTTGATGTTGCTAACTACGTCATTGAATTCCAGTTTTCAGATCCGGTCCTGACGGTTACCACCCACAATAAGGCAGACCCGGTAAAACCAATTATGGATGCCTGCAAACGCCTTTCAGGCCAATGCGAGGAACTTTTATCCTCTCTTAAGCAGTCTGCAAAAAAATAGATTCAGGGTTTTTCTGTAAAGATAATTGACCCGGATATCTTTGCTATTCTCACTTTTAATTTCTGACCTGGTCTTCCACCGGCTACGTACACGATATATTTTCCAATCTTTGCTACTCCGTCTCCCCGACGTGATGTGGATTCGATAGAGACTTCGATAATATTGCCGGGTTCAAGTGCTGATGCACCGGTTTCGATCTTTGATTTCCGTTTCCTTACCGGACGGTGACTACCGCAGGCTTCACATTTTAGCATAAGAACGCGGTCATCTTTAAAGAGACGGGTATCCGGTTTTCCACATTCAGAACAGATAACGTAGTCATCGACATAGCTGCGGATCATCGGGGAAAAGAGAGAGTCCTCGAACTTTCCGTTAAAAATTGCACGTGACCCGTCGATCTTTCCTGCAGTTCCCAGTTCGCCTAACAGGAACTTCATGAGATGATCAGGATCCCGCCTTAAAGCACTTACAATATCTGTAAAGTTCTCAAGGATGGTAGTCTTTCCCTCGATTATTGATCTTGGTTCAGGATATGACCAGCGTTCACCATCCTCTGAAGGTTCTGTCACCTCCTCATATGCCTTATTTAGAAGGGCCTCGTATGATTCGACCATGTCTTTATAATTTCTTTCTGAACTGCAATTAAATGTCCCTTCTTTATCAAGGTAAAAGTTTTTTTAATGAGATCTTTATCCATCCCCCTGGCCTTTGTATACGAGATTTTATACCTATGAAGTACTGAAAAGTTTTAGTATTCCGGAGTTCCAGTTATGGGAACCATTAAATATTTTTCCTGAGGGCTCAATGTCTCCGACAAAAACATCTGAAAGGGTTTTTTCCCGTGAACTGCCTGATGTGCAGTCCACACTTCCTGATGTCAGGATTAACCTGACAAGGGTTGGCGTAAAGAATGTGAAAAAACTGGTCGAGGTAAAAAGACTAGGAAAACGCCCGGTTATTTTCATATCAGATTTTGATATCTTTGTTGATCTTCCTGGCAGTCTGAAAGGAGCAAACCTTTCCCGGAACTTTGAAGTTATCGATGAGGTGCTCCAGTCAGCGATTGAAGGTGAAGTAAAAGAGATCGAAGAACTATGTAGCAGGGTTGCAAGAAGGCTTCTTGACAAGCACGAGTATGCAGATCGAACCGAAGTGCAGATGCGATCTGAGTTCATGATAGCCGGAGAGACACCAGTGACAGGAACTGCCTGCCAGGAAGTTGTAAAGGTCTACGCCAGTGCTATTGCCCAGCGGACGTTTAAGGAACCAATAGTAAGGAAAAGTATCGGTGCTGAAGTAACAGGTATGACTGCCTGCCCGTGTGCCCAGAATATCATGCAGGAAAGGGCTCGTGAAGTTATGGAACAACTGAACATTGAGAAAGGAAAGATAGAAGAATTCTTCAAGGAAGTCCCAATGGCAACACATAACCAACGGGGACGCGGATTTCTTTCCATCGAAACCGATGATGAGAGCCATGTGAAACTTGAAAAGATTATCATGATCCTCAAACAGTCAATGAGCACTCCGATATTTGAACTCTTAAAACGGGGTGACGAAGGTCATGTAGTTTTGTCAGCTCATAAGAACCCACGCTTTGTTGAGGATTGTGTCAGAGAGATGGCAAAAAGAGTCCATACAGAATTCGGAGAACTACCGGGAGATTCTGTTGTGACAATTGCACAGGATAATGAGGAGAGTATTCATCAGCATGATGCATTTGCAGAGCGTCAGGCAACAATTGCTGAACTCGCAGATGAGATTAATGGCGAAAATATCAATATTAACTAAAAAACCAAAGCAGTATCAGGATTAGAGTTACAAGGGCAACTCCAATCAGGATAGTTCTTTTTGTTAGTAATTCTGCCCGCTCATGTTCCTTCTCCATAATAGTGACAAAATCCAGGTACATGGGGAGGTTTGAATAGACATATTCAATATCATCCCTAGTAACCAGGTAAAAATGATGGGATACCTGGTTTCGAAAGTTGACAAGGTTAATCATTTCCTGTCTCATTTCCCACGCTATCACCGAGTAGTCATGTAATCGTTTGAAATAGACCTTGTTTTTTATGGACTCATCTTCTGTTATGTACCTTCTTGTAAGACAGGTTTCCTTTGCAAGATCTATTAGCCGGTTACTCATAGCAAAAAGCACCATGGTACGTGCATAAAAATCACGTTGATCCTGATCAAACCGTTCTTTTCGTCTGAAGATGCTCTCCGCATCATCAACATAGCGCCTGATATCCAGGATGATGTCATCATACCGTGATGACCTGTTATCACTGTCTGGCATGAAATGTAACCAGCTTCTCTATGATTCTTATTTTAAAAAATTTCACCCTTCATTCATTTACGGATTTTAGATAATCGCGCAAAGAGGATAGAAACCATGATTTAATCTTTAAACCATTTTACGATGGATTTGTAATAAAATTGCCAGAATGATGAAATGGCGAAAGAAAATCCACTTAATTAGAGGAGTACCACAAACCGTTCTTAATCACCTAAATAAGTAGCACTGGGATCAGGGATTAAATTTAGTTTATACAAATTAAAAATACCGATTTTACACCTACAACAAAAAAATCTTCATAGAAATAAAGGGCAACATTTTTTTCCAGTACAATATAGTATGAAAAATTTGAAAAATGTAATATTAATTTGCGGGCAGATCAATTCGATCGTGACTTGATTTAGGGTCAAATGGCAAATTAAATATATCTCGCCGCCAAACAACCAGTTGTCGTACAATGGTACGGTCATACCCTCAGATCTCCTGAGGGCTCTTGATATGAGTTGTACAGCATTGCGAACAAACAAATATCAAAGGCGATTCTCTTGTCCAAAGTAGTAGAAGTTTCCCCAACCACAAGACATGAAGGACACTCCAAGCTTGTCCTTAAAGTCAACGATGCGGGAATAATTGAGCGTGGAGATTGGCTGAGTATCACTCCGGTAAGAGGTATTGAGAAACTGTGTGTTGGCAAGTCCATGCACCAGGCACCCAAGATCTCATCCCGTGTTTGTGGTATCTGTCCAATAGCCCACACTCTCGCAGGTGTCGGTGCCATGGAGGCATCGATCGGCTGTGAAATCCCGCAGGATGCATATCTGCTCAGAACAATCCTTCAGTGTGCAAACAGGCTGCACAGCCATGCACTTCACAATATACTGACTCTGCCGGATATGTACATCCCAGGAACAGACACCAAGATCAACCCGTTCACTCCGGAAGAACCAGTTAGAACCGTTGCAAAGCGGATCCAGAAACTCCGTGAGATCGGGCAGACCGTCGGTGAAATCGCCGGTGGAGAAGCCATTCACCCAGGGAACCCCCGGGTCGGCGGTATGTATTACAACATCTCCCCACAGGCAAAACAGAAAATTTACGACCTTGCCAAAGAAGCTCTTCCCCTTGCCATCGCCCAGATGGAATTCATGATTGCAGTTTTAAAGAACTGGGAGAACCGTGGCACTGTTACTGTCGGTAAAACCGAAGTCGAGATTCCGGAGAAGTTCGGATGGCACGACCAGGGATACATGGCAGTAGACCCGGTATTTGACAGTTCAAGTCTTGACTTTGAACCACGCTGGGATCCGGACCGGTGGACTGATGTATCACCGTACAACTGGTACCAGGGAGAGATGGAAGTCAGTCTTGAAGATGCTGACTACCCGGTTGGTGGAACCACCAAGGCAGGAACCAAAACCTGGCCACAGATGCAGGCCTGCACCTCCGTCCCGCTCTATGATGGATGCCCGGTTGAAGTAGGTCCACGTGCCCGTCTGGTCCAGTTCAAGAACTATGACCGCAAGGGTGCCATGGGTCTGCAGATTGCACGGCAGATGGAGTATCCGGACTGTCTCTACACCATGATCGAAGCCTGTGATGCACTTGACTGTAATGGTTCAGTGCTTGCAGACGAGATACCACAGGGTGACGGCAGCCTTGGATGGAATGCAAACGAAGCACCACGTGGTTGTGACGTTCACCTTGCCCGTGTCAAGGAAGGAAAAGTCCAGGAGTACACTCTCCTTGTTCCAACCACATGGAACTTCCCGACCTGCAGTCGGGCTCTCGAAGGAGCACCATGGCAGCTTGCCGAGGTCATCATGCGTGCATATGACCCCTGTGTGTCCTGCGCTACCCACATGCTGGTAGTTGACGAGAGCAAGAAGATTGTCACCCAGAAGCTCGTCCAGTGAGAGTGCCCTGCGCATGCTGTTCCAGGAGATCGTAATCTGCGGGTGCGGAAACCCGCTCTTTGCGGATGATGGGTTTGGACCCGCCGTGGTTGAGGAACTCCAGAAACTCGACCTGCCCGAGAATGTAAAGGTAATAGATGCCGGCCTTGGCGGTCCGCATTTCCTCTTTACTCTTCTTGCGCAATCGGATGAACCGGTCAAACACCTCTTCATCATAGATATTGCTGATTTCGGAGGAAATCCAGGAGACATAGCGAACATCAGTCCTGATGATCTGCCACCGGGAAAATACCGGGATGCTCATTCCTGGGATTTGGTTGAACCTATTCACCAGTTGAAACACCGGGTAAAAATTGATATCATCGGATGTCAGCCAAAACGGGTTTCTGAACCAGAATATGAGATAGGACTCTCCGAAGAGGTAACAGAAGCGATCCCAAGGACAGTACAGCTCGTGCTGAAAATGATTGGGGTAAATCATGGGACTACTATCAATGATCTTCGGGAAGAAGGAGAAGAAGGAACCTGCTCCGAAGGTGCAGGCACCTAAGGCTCCAGTATCTGAACCGATTGCGAAAGAAGAACCAAAAAAGGAGGAAAGGCCTGTGGCTAACAAAATAACAGTAGGACATGTACACATGAGTGGGTGTACAGGATGTCTTGTCTCCCTCGCCGACAACTACGAGGGGTTATTTACCATCCTTGACAATTATGCTGACCTCGTATATTGTTTGACTCTTGCCGATGCACGACACATTCCAAAGATGGATGTTGCACTGGTTGAGGGGTCAGTTTGTCTTCAGGATGAATGTTCTGTTGAAGAGATTAAGGAAACACGTGAGAAAGCAGCAGTCGTTGTTGCTCTCGGTGGCTGCGCTGCATATGGTAACATCACCCGGTTCTGCCGTGGTGGTCAGTGGAACCAGCCACAGCATGAGGGATTTGTCCCCATCGGTGATGTCATCGATGTGGATGTATACATCCCCGGCTGTGCACCATGCCCGCAGCAGATCAGGAATGTCTGTGTCATGGCATACCTGCTCCTGAAAGGAACTCCGGAGCAGCAGGCACTTGCAAAGGCATACCTGACACCGCTCATGGCACTTGCCAGTGAAGGAAGCAAGGCAACTTCCAGTGAGGCTTGTGGCTGTGACATCATGACCAAGGTTATCAACCAGGGTCTGTGTATGGGCTGTGGTACCTGTGCCGCATCCTGTCCGGTCTTTGCCATAACCATGGAAGAAGGGAAACCAAACATCAACCGTGACATGTGTATCAAGTGTGGTGCCTGCTATGCAGCCTGCCCACGTGCATTCTTCAGCTTTGATGTTGTGAACCAGTACGAAAACATCCTTGGTATTATCGATGGTGCCATGAACCCGGGAGGGAACTAATCATGGATTATCTTGGTAAATATAAATCCGCAGTCGCTGCCCGCAGCACCTGTTCAGAAGTTCTGGCAGGCTCCCAGGATGGCGGGATTGTCACCTCAATGTTCATCTATGCCCTTGAAGAGGGTATCATTGACGGTGCAATCGTCGCAGGCCAGGGAGAAAAACCATGGCAGCCAAAGCCGATTGTGGCAACCAGTGTTGAAGAGCTCCTGTCTTCACGGGGAACCAGATACAATGTCTGTCCAAACATGTCTGTCCTGAAAGAGTCTGTACGCAAGTACGGTCTTGACAAGGTAGGTATTGTCGGAACTCCCTGTCAGATCCAGGCACTCAGAAAAGCACAGCTCTACCCGGTCGGACTTCGTGACGTTTGTGATAAGATTGCTCTTGCAATGGGTATTTTCTGTATGGAAAACTTCTCATACCAGAGCATGACCCAGATCGTGCAGGACCACTGCAATGTCGATCTGCACTCACTCAAGAAGACCGATATCGGAAAGGGGAAGTACTGGGCATACACCAACCGTGGTGCAGTCTCCCAGATCCCGCTTAAACTTACTCACAAGTACGAACAGCCAGGCTGTCATGTCTGTCTTGACTACGTGGCAAACCTCGCTGATATCTCCACCGGTTCAGTCGGATCTCCGGACGGATGGTCCACTGTGTTTATCCGGAACAACAATGGAGAGAATATCTGGAACAAGGCAGTCGCTGCCGGTGTCTTTGAGACCAAGCCGATTGAGAGTGTCAAGCCAGGTCTTGAACTCGTCACCAAGCTTGCAACCGAGAAGATCACCAAGAACCAGAAGGAACTCGAACACCGGGCAACTTTCGGTGTCGGGAAGGGTCTCCGGAACCCCTATATCTAATTTTTTTTCAACAAGCAATTTTGAAAATTTCTTAATTATTTACTGCACACAGGATTTTTTCATTATATCTTATAATATCGTCACGGTCTTTGATCAGAATATCCCAGATAACATCGTCATCGATTTTCCAATACTGATGTACCAGACGATTCCGAAACCTTGCCATATCTGCCAGATGCTCAGCTTCATCCCTTGAAATGAACCCATTCTCAGCCATAACAAGGAATGTATCTGCATAATCTTCAGGAAATCTCCAAGAGTTCTGAGTGATAAGATGGCTTGAAAGATCCAAAACAGCTTCAATTGCCACAAGGAGATGATATTTCGCACTACCCCGTATATGCCTGTTTGCCATGAATTCTTCTTGTCCGGATGAGACAATATCATCAAGAGCATCCATTGCAGTATTAAGTTCTGAACATAATGTGCTCACCACTTCTTTATCAGATAATACCAACCAGCTCCCTCCTGTATCGGTTCAGATAATATGAATAATCCAAATATTCCCTGAGTATTCTTGATTCAAATGATGAAAATGCATTCTGGTTTGAACAGAAGATAACTTTCTGTTTCTTTAAGACCTGATATACAAACCGTAACGGTGCGGTGTTAAGAATTCTGATATCAAGAGGAAAATGAATAAGATTTGAGAGTTCCCGTTCAAGCCGTTGCTCATAGTATCTTGGCGGACTAAAGGATATATCTAATACAATTCCAATGTCAATATCCCGAAACTGACCCTCCGCAAATGACCCAAATAGCAATGCGGCAATAATCTCATTTTTTTTGGAAAGATAACCTGATATTTTATGCAGAATAACGTCTTTTTCAGCCGGGGAAAGTGAATGGGGAGTGAGCAGATCCATAGGAATTATCAATTGTATCGTGTATTACAATGAAAAAGATATCTATTTATCAATTTTTGGATCGTTTCTCCTGAAATATGAATTTATTCTGACTGAGACATTTTCCCCGTAATTCTTCGAGCCTTTGTGCCTCCCCCTGTTGGAATGCAGAGGTTGTTCCAGGATTACTCATCACCAGCATCTTCCTTCAGGGTCAGATATGCACTAATTCTGTCAGCAACATTCTGCTCAAGGTTCCTGTACCAGAATGCATAGTCATACCGGTGGTATACTCCTTCAGAATACGGCCCGATATCGAGTTCTTCACCTTCAGGTATGGTTGTTGTCAGGGCACTTGATGTCAGGTTTATCTGTGCATCACAGTAGTGCAAAACCTCACGGAGGAATTCTCCGGTACTATCGTTATAAAATCGTGCACCCAGGTTTTCTGAAACTGGTGCGTAAGTATTATCCGTTTTCCAGTTCAGCGGATTGATACAGTGAGCTCCGGCCATGAGCATCGGACCACCTTCGGAAGTCACAGACTGGGTATTATAGGTGATGACAACTCCCACATCATCAGCAGCTTGTGCTGCACTAAGACCGGCTTTTTCAAGGTCTTCATCCGTCACCGTGTACCCGATAAGATATGCAGCAACCAGTCTTTCGCGAAGGTCCTCATCATCTCCGAACCGGTTTTTAATCAACTCGATGAGGGCCATTGTCCCCTGGCTGTGGCCAGCAATGATGAAGGGGCGGCCTTCATTAAGAGTAGTGATATAATACTCAAATGCCTCCTCCACATCTGCTGCACCTTGTTTAAACTCCATGGTATCGGTTGCAAGCATGTCAGGTCCGGCTGCAACAGCGGTTGACATCTGCCGGTAATATGGAGCAAATACATTGGCATGTGGTTCGAAAACATTTGCCTGTGCATCAAAAATTCCCTTAGCCAGGGCCCGTTCTTCATCATCCGTGATGTTCATGGAACCATCTGGATTGCTACTGACCGTGGGGTATACATAAAACACATCCACCTCGTTATTTACAGAAGGAAGCGAAATCCAATAATATGAATCTTCATAATCAGGTCCGGAATTGGTTGAGTTCATCATAGTTGCAGATATGTTCCCATCAGGGGATGGATTTTCATCACTCACGGCTGCCTGAGAAAAAGCAAGATAAAAATCAGGATAAAAACCAGATATATTGGACAGTTTATTTCCTTTTTCATACTAAAACACCATTATTGTTTGTAGAGACTCCGCCCTAATATCCCTTAAAAGCTCCGGTACAGCAATTATTCTAAAAAAACTGCATATTTATCGGGCAGGTAAAAAAGAATTATTTCATTTTAAGATAGCGGGAAATCAGAGGGATCAATTGGAACCTGTGGATCGGGGGAATCTGCAGATAATACAATTCTGCTTTCCGCCCATATCCATTCATCAGGGACGGTTTCTTCAGTTGTAATCCTGGTGACATTATAGACAGGGTCAAAATACGTTCCGGTAATGATGGTATGGGAATCACTTTTTTCTTCGTGAACAGTTCCATCCCCTCCTGCATTCAGGATATTGGCCAGCATATAATATTCGGGCTGACTAATGAACTGTTTTTCTGCATCATTCCATCCAAACCCGAGAGTATAATATACCTGGTACGATTTGGAAGGGAGTGATAAAACGCCGGTCTCTTTTGGTGAAACATAAACAGCAAACGGAATCGGCCAGTTTAATTCTTTAAACACAACAACCGCTTCTTTTTCATTGTGGGAATTATCAAGAGTAACCTTGTTAACTCCATTTTTTGGAACACTCCCGTAAATTTTTGTCAGTTCCTCTCCAAAAACCGGGATTACTACAAGGAGAACGACAAGAATCAGGGTTATGCACATTCGGGTGTTCATGATTGCCTCCTGGGATGCACCATGTCGAATATCACCCTGGGAGTAGATATCTTTTTCCAACCTCCTGGTAGAATGGGGGGATTATGTAATTTTCCATCAATCCTTCTCATCCAGGCTATCTTTCTCCAGGTTCCCATGCACAAGTTGAGAGACATATTCAGGAGCAATCACGTATGCTTTCGCAATCAGATCTGCAACATCATTCTTTCCAACCTTACCCGGAGAAGGTCCAAGTGACCTGATAAGTCCTCCTTTTACCTCTGCCTGCCTGGTCAGATGAACATCAATACAATCAAGGGATTTTCTCATGGAAAAAAATCCGGTTCCTGAAACAACCGGACAAGTAACCTCCTGTATGGGGGGTACTTCATCAGGCATTTCAGGTTCTAGCATGCCTCTTTCCTGCCTCAGGGCATCCAGAAGATTATCCTTTCCCATCCCTCTCATTGCATAGATCAAAAAGGGATCCTTGTCAAACTGTTCGGCCAGGATATAATACACAGCCGCGATGTGTTTACAGGGATTTGCATAATCCGGGCATGAACAATTAGTTTTCAGGTCTCGTCCATCCTTTGGAAAGAGGATTGTCCCTGCCTTTTCTATAATCTCCTCTATTTCATGGGGCATTTCTCCAGCAAGCATCTGGGCAGAATAGAGAGCCTGTTTCCCAATAGCAGAAATCACATTCTTCCATTCCTTCTCATTCCATTGGCTGATGCTGATTGATATCTGGTACGGTTTAGAGACTGACCCCTGGACTGCTGCTGTCACAACTCCCTTGGAAATATCAAGTCTCATTACTTGCCCTTTCCTGGCATATGTTCGTCCCCGGGCCAGGCGGTTATCCATCCCCATCTGATGAAGAGTATCAAGAAAACGTTTTGACCACCACTGTTCTCCGATAGCACCCCTTTTGCTTGCAGCCTTAATTCCATCTTTTACCGGACGCGGACTGCTCTTTGGAAAATACCAGTCACTCATGATTCACCACCGATTAGTTCTCGGATCCTGCATTGAATATTGAGGGGAACTGCCACATTCGACGGTGGTCACTCCTTCAGGACTGATTACCCCGGATACCGGATATGTTGAGTAACTTCCTGCTTTCATGTATAATGCCGAAGAAGTGATGGTGAATGGTCCGAGTTTTTCAAAGGTGGCAGATATGGTATGGGCTTCCTGAACATTGGTAAATGTATAGGGAAATGGTGAGGTCTGTGATCCAAGCGATGTACCATCTACCATGACATCTTTTATCCGGTAACAGGGATTTGCCGTGATGGTATAACTCTGACTTTCTCCACATGGTACAAAGGTAATTCCGACCGGAGTTATGTTTCCTCCGGTTCCTGCGGTTGCTGTAATCGGATACTGAAGGAATTGAAATTCAGCCCGGATTACATGGTTTGTAGTGATATTCGTGAATGTTGTTATGTTGGTTGTTGTGCCGGTCGGTCCGGATGATACTCCATCGATTATGATGTCAGATATGTTATAGCAGGTATCGGCAGTTATTGTAAAGGACTGATCATTTCCACAGGTGACAGGAACGATTCCGGATGGGTTTATGGTTCCTCCCTCTCCTGCCGAAGCACTGATTGACAACTGGTTTGAGAACCAGACCTGGATAGTATGATCTTCCCGGACATTGGTAAAGGTTGTGGAATACGGGTTAATTTGCGGGCCTTTCGGCGTTCCATCAATGTTAATATCTGATATGGCATAACAGGGATTCGCAGTTACGGTTATGAGTTGATTTGCACCACAATTGACCGTAACCGGCGATGGAGGTGTAATTATTCCTCCTCCCGGGGGAATTGCGGAATGTGTGATGGTACTTGTATTTGGACTGAAGTTTGCATGGATAGTATGGTCCCGGTCAACGGTTTTGAAGGTATACGAGGGATGTGAGCCGTTTGAGGTTCCATCCACCCAAATGTCATTGTTATAGTAACAGTCATTCACGGTGATTGTAAATGTCTGATCGCTGCCATCTTCAACAGATACATTTCCACTTGGAGAGATGGTCCCGCCAGGATCGGCGGTTGCCCGGATGATGTGTCCGGAAGGGGGGATGGGAACCGTGATGGTATAGAATTTGGAAGATGAACCACAGAGGTTGTACGCAGTGAGGGTGACGTTGTAATCTCCTGCAGTGGTGTATGTGTGTTCGGGATGCTGGAGGTTTGAGGTACTTCCATCTCCAAAACTCCATTCCCAGCGGTTTGGATCTCCTATTGTCGTGTCGGTGGATATTACCTTGAGCGGGGCAGGGCCACCATCACTGCTTACATCAAAGTCTACAATGATTTTTGAGCCTATAGAGGGTGTCGCACTTAAGCAACACCCTCTATAATTATTAATTATTGGATATTTTCCTGGCGATGTTCGATTTTTATTTCGAAGACAACAATTAATTTTAAAAAAGGCTTATGGGATTTTTGTCAGAACAAAATCAATATTCACAGCACAACACTTAGAGGTCCCATAACCGGGAACGAGTTGTTGCTGCAAATAAAACGATGGTGTAACGGTATAGCCAAGACAAACTGAGCCAGGGCAATTTTGAATATTTATATCATATTTATCTGCATTATTGCGAGGTACTTCTATAACATAACTCCCATAAGGGTTGGGTATAGCATAATATTTTGTATTTTTGTCACCAGTAGCAACAATAGTGAGTTGATTGGGCAGTAAACCACCCCCAGATATCGTAACAGTACCTGATATGTAAAAGCATCCCACTCTTATCCACTGAATTGCTGAATCGGACCCACAGGGACCTGATACGTTAAGAGTTATTGGATAAATGGGATAAATTCCAGATGCATGGGTATAGTAATGATCATGAGGTCCCGGCCCAGTAACAAGAGCAGAACCATCACCAAAATTCCATTTCCAATCCGTAATAGAACCAATGGAGGTATCCTCAACCCTCATTGTCCACTCATCTAAAGCATAAGAAATGAATGAAGCAGTCGGAGGCAAACAAATGTTGATTACCTCATTATAAGGGTCTTCATTACATGAGTTATTGACAGTAAGAGTTACAGTATATGCTCCATCGGAGGCATAGGTATAACTTGGATTTCGAAGAGCAGATGTAGATCCATCGCCAAAATTCCAATTCCAATCTGTAATAGGGTCACCCGGATCTTCATATGTTGATGTGTCTGTAAAAATAATGTTCCGATAGTTCAAAATATTACGAGAATATGTAAAACCTGCTGTTACTGACGGGCATGAAGGACCTGGTATAATCACACTTTCTAATTCTGTGGAAGCTGAACCACAAAGATTAAAGGAAGTTAATTTTACCCAGTATTCTCCGGATTCTTCATAGTGATGTTCGGGATTTCGTACGGATGATGTTTCTCCATCGCCAAAATCCCACTTCCATCTGTTTGGATCACCAGTTGTTTCGTCTGTAAAAAACACTGTAAACGGGTCATCCTCTTTATATGCATAAGAAAATTTCGGGGTGATTGTTGGGCAGACCGTAATGTAATTGGTTTTTGTTATAGGATAATCAATTCCATTTTGAGTCACTGTAAATGTAATGGTATAACGGGTGACTTTTTTGTCACCATTTGTAATTGCTACTGCATAAAAGGGGATTTTTGACTCTTGGTTATTATCAAAAGTTTCATCACCCTTTATAGAATCAACAAATTTCCATGAATAACTCTCCCCTTCACCGCACCTAGACAAATCAGTGAAATTTACCAACAAAGGTTCGAATCCAAAGACCGGAGAGCCGGAGAAGTCTGGAACGATTGGCTGGATTGAGATGTAATTTGTTTTTACTTCGGTGATGGCAGGATCTCCGGCGGTAAGGGTGACGTTATATTGTCCAATGCTATTATAGGTGTGATTCGGGTTTGGTTTGTCGGAGGTTGTTTCGTCACCAAAATTCCAGAGCCATGAACTTGCATTATTCGTTGAAGCATCATAGAACCGGATTGATTCACCAACACAGGCAACACGTGGCTGGACATAGAAATCAACATCTAACCCAATTTTTTCCTTTCCATAACTCCAGAGTAGAAATTCAGACCCATCAGGCTTTCTTTCAATGAAAGAAATTGAATTAGGAATTGTGTCATTATAAAAACCTTCCAGAGTGTCACCTGGAGCAAAATAGTCCTCATATCCTAAACCTTTTTGTGCTTTATGGAGAGTAAAATTGCGAGGATGTTCAGTAATATTAATATCCCAAGGTACGCTATCTACCAAAATTTTTAATCTTTGATTCATTCCAAGTATTTTTCCCTCATTATAAATTTGAAATTTATCTCCCCTTACATGAGTAATGTATATTTTTGCACCATCTTTTTGTGGTTCGATTTTTATCTCGAAATCACCGGCTGATCGTTCAACTGGAGGAGGTTCAGAGGTTAAAATGACGACAACGAGGCCAAAACCTGCTGTGATTATTGCAGCCAGGAGGAGAGCTCCGATCATAATTGCAGTCGCAGAGTCGTTATTCATTTTTTTCACCACCATAGGATGACCTATTCGGCAAACTGAGTAAGCAGATTCGCTATTTTAAGCCAATTCAATTCGATGAGGTTAAATATTTGAGAAGGATGTGATGATAATCAGAGTCAGAAAAGATAAAGATATCTCTGACATCCGGATAGTCGGTAAAATTGAGAAAATTAGGAAAATCATGAGATATTAAATTTCATGATCGAATTTTCTTCTGATGAAAAAGATCATGCAAACCAAAGAAATTATTGTGAAGATGAAAGTAAAATTTGGGGTTTTCTGAACAGGAGTCGGAGTGAGAGAAATTCCATTTTTAGGTACCATTTTTGCAGAAACTTCGGTGTGATTGTTCCATTCAATGGTGCATGTCTTTTCCCAGTTATAATATCCATCGGATTGTAATTTTATGAAATAATCACCAACTTCCATTTTACGAGCATCAACTGGGGTGTTGCCAACACGAATTCCATTCAGGTATGCTTCAACACCTATGGGTTCTGAAGTAATTAGGAGACTCCCATATTGAATAAGATCATCTAAATGAACAATAGTTGTATTATCAGCATAAACAACAACACGTTGTTTTTCGATCGGATATCCTTCCTTTTCTGCAGATAGATTATATAATCCAGATGGAATTTTTGAAATCATCAAAGTACCTGATAGCGGTATTTCCTTTTTTGTGATATCTTCAATGGTCACAAGAATCTCATGAGTTCCAAAAATCTCAATATTCCCTGTTTTATTTTGTTGAATGGTAGATGGCATTACAATTTCTGGATCACCAGATAACGCTATATTTCCCGATAATGGATGAATTATTAAAACTAATGATAGTAAAAAAAAACAAAAAAATCGATAATTTCCAATCATCTAGTTACCTTACTTTTAAAAATATGAATTTTTTCCCATTTATGGATAAATCAGATAATCGGATGCATTACCATCAAGGAAAGTTTCTTCGGGGTTCATTTTTAGTTCTAGATATTTATGAGAATTAGGAATTATGTTATTAATATTCAAATTCCTTAATGATGGAACTGAAACATAGTTACCACCCCAAATTAAGTTTATCCAGTTCGAAGAATTTTTTCCCGAATTAATACATATTGTAGACTGAAATGCTAAGAATTCTTTAATGTTAATATCAGTACAATCTCCAATATCCACAATTTGATTATTTTTTAACAATTGAATACTTGTAAGATTACATGAATTAATTGTATTAGCTATCGAAATATGAGCTGATTCTAAAGGTTTTGTTAAAATGATTTGAGTAATATCACCATCATTAAACAAATAATTTGTATTATTTACAGTAATAGATGAATCAGAACCTTTTACCACCCATTTCAAATATCCTCCTGCATTTAGAGAGCATTTTCGTGAAGATAAAAAACTTACAGTATTAGATTGATTCGCGATGGTTATATCAGTTCTGTACGTAGAGTGTGTATCTGTTGCATTTTTGATTGTCAAAGTAACAGGATAGATTCCAGGTTTATAAAACGTATGGACTGGATTTCTTTCCGCTACTGAATTCCCAGTTATATTTAAGGAGCCATCACCAAAATTCCAATCCCATAAATTGGGCCCGCCACTAGATGTATCTGTAAATACTACCTCTTGAGGTGCAATTCCATACAACGGTTCAGATGTAAAATTCGCTTTCAATGGATTTTTACTTGGTACCATGATCTTAATTACAGGGGATTCAACAGAATACCCCCTTAAATATCCATTTTCAAAACGAGGAGTTGCTTGGATAAGCACAGGGACTTCTTTACCTGCAAAAGGTTCAGAGTTAAATGTTGCAACAGAGTTATTCCAAAAAGCATTTCCATCAGTCCATGTCATTGGGAAAACATACTTACCAAGGACATTATTCCCCACGACAACCGATACATTGTATGGATCGTAATTATGTCCTTTGACTTGTCCTTTTACAGTGATATTCCCGATGGATGGAGAATTCAGATCTATAGAGGTAATTACAGGAACTAGAGGTTCATATCCAACAAAAACATTCCTAGAAGCATAACATTTCTGTTCTTTTCTATTCTTACTGAATGTTGTTTCAGTAGTTAACTTAATGTTTTTCCCTTCGTACTTCCTATTGTCCCATCCCTTATTTCCGAAATTCCAATTAATATATGGATCTCTGTCAAAGTATAGAGTTTTTTCTTCAGGAGATATTAATTTGCACCTGATATTATCTCCTTTAAGTCTAATTCTTGATGTAAAATCATATTTTAAACCATCATAGATGCCAAATTTTTCATTATATGGAATTTCCTGTCCTTCATATGGAGGATAAATCCAACTTGATGCTGTTGAACAGGAAACAAGATTAATCTCCAATTTATCTCCAGTATAACCAGGAGGATATAATTTCGTATTATTATCAAGAATGTTGATTGTATCTCCCTCTATTTCAAACGCAGGTGGACCACTATACGAGTAACTACCCACAACCCAGTAATCAGATGAAGAAGGAGGATCATAACTTTTCATTGAGATTACTCCTCCGGGAATTGTTAAACTAAATGAGGAATTACCAAACCGTCCATAAGGAGGGACCTGATATGTGTTTTTTCTCTTTTTGGGTTTAATGAAATCACTACCATCAATAAATTGTAGTGTGTCATCATATGACAGAAAATAATTCCAAGCATAATCTTCCATTGAAAATTCATCTCCATCTGGATAGAAATAACCAAAAGGAAGTTGCAATGAGGATACGTGCCATTCAACATTGGTAAAATTCGCAATATACTCCCTCTCAGAATATATTACCATCTGCCCCGATACAGGATTTCTATCAGGACCAGATCTTCTAACACCATATGAAGAGGTTACATTCCAATAATCATCAGGAAATACTTCTTTTACTCGAAACACTCCATTATCTACATCATTCAAAATAAATTCATACCATCCATCTTTATTAGTTTCAACTGGGTCTCCCCTGTCAATCCATACCCCATTGACTAGTTTTTGTAATATAATCTTCCATTTATATAGATCCCATTCATTAGCATCCTTCTTTCCGTTAAGGTTTCTATCATCAAAAAGATGTCCAGATATTTTTGCAGGGTGTGTAACAACCAACGGAAGAGTCTTAGAAAAAATGGTACCGCATCTATTCTGCAGTTGTTCTGTTATGTAATACGTTCTCCAGTCCGAATATTCATGATCCTCCGGAGTTCTGTCGTTCTGTGGATCTTGTGAGGTCCAATTTGTTCCATCACCAAAGAACCATTGGCATGAAGTAATATTCTCATCTGGACCAGAATTTTCAAAAAATTTTACGATCACACCCTTACCGTTTGTATTAGGAGTTGCTGTAAATGAAAAATCTTGTTCTATATCAGGACAATCATGATAAACAATTCGGGGTTTTTTGAAGGGTTTACCACAATAGTTAGTAGCCGTGAGTATTACGTTAAATGTTGAACTTTCACCCACATTTTCATATACATGTGTCGGATTTTGTCCATATCCGGGAGTCAGATTATTAATATCTCCAAAATCCCAAGTCCAAGATTCTATTTCATCATTTAATGTAGGAGCATCAGCATTAGCCTCGAAAACGACTTTTAGTGAATTTTCTTCATCACCAATTATGAAAGTAGGTTTATACCCAAAATCAACTTTAAAATCGGGGCAATCTTCTACAATTATGTTTTTTGATGAAGTATTTTTACTGTTACAGGCATTTTTAACAGTCAACATTGCGGGGAATACTCCAGATGTAGAAAATGAATGTGAAGGATTCTGCTCGACTGGTGTATTTCCAGTGACATTTA
>Ga0209510_1000329_pt1 | contig 68888 bp, 56 predicted proteins | sample BiotimSIPDNA_FD_185749 | JGI IMG/M metagenome (GOLD analysis project Ga0209510, IMG submission 185749) | Anaerobic biogas reactor microbial communites from Washington, USA - Biogas_R1 time_0 SIP DNA (SPAdes) (version 2) | ecosystem: Engineered > Bioreactor > Anaerobic > Unclassified | place...
CTTTATTATCAGGGATTTAAACAAATGCATTCTCTGCGGTGCCTGTGTACGGGCCTGCGAAGAAATGACCGGCAAGGACAATCTATCCTACCTCAACCGGGGTTTCAATCGCAAAGCAACCACCGCTGGTGATGTACCATATATTGAATCAGACTGCGTTTTCTGCGGTCAATGTGTAGCCGTTTGCCCAACCGGTGCACTTACTGAGAAAACCATGGCCGGACAAGCTCGCCGCTGGGAAATTGAGCGAGTTCAGACTACCTGTCCGTTCTGCGGCACCGGCTGTAACTTTGATCTGGCCGTAAACAAAGGCAAAGTGCTCGGCGTACTATCCAATCCAAACGCGCCGGTCAATGGCCGCAGCTTGTGTGTTAAAGGACGCTTTGGCTGGGATTATATCTACAGTGACAAACGTCTCAAAACGCCGCTGATCAAGCGCAACGGCAAGTTTGAGGAAGCTTCCTGGGATGAAGCCTATGACCTCATTGCCCAGAAATTCAATGAAAACAAAGCCAAGAATGGTCCTGATTCCTTTGCGGCCTTAAGCTCAGCCCGGTGTACCAATGAAGAAAGCTACCTGGTGCAGAGATTTACCCGGGCTCATTTAGGCACCAACAATGTGGATCATTGCGCCCGTGTTTGCCACGCTCCCTCCGTAGCTGGCCTGGCTAATTCTTTTGGCAGCGGTGCCATGACCAATATTCTATCTGAAGTTAATAATGAAGCCGAACTGTTATTCTTGATTGGCATTAATCCTACTGAAGCCTATCCAGTTCTAGGCTATAAAATGCGTCAAGCTCATCGCCATGGATGCAAGCTGATCGTCTGCGATCCCCGCCGTACCGAATTGGCCGCTGAATCCGACATCTGGCTGCAGCAGAAGCACGGCACCGATATTCCGCTGCTCAATGGTTTAATGCATATTATTATCAAAGAAGGTCTTGAAGATAAAAAGTTTATTGCTGAACGCACCGAAAACTACGAAGAAATGAAAGCCTTGGCGGCTGAATACACCCCGGAAAGAGTTTCCGAGCTCACCGGCATCTCCGTTGAAGACCTTTATCGGGTAGCCCGTTTGTATGCTACAACTGATAAAGCCATGATCTTCTATTCACTGGGCATCACCGAACATATCTGTGGTACCCGCAATGTTATGAGTATTGCCAACCTGGCCATGCTGACCGGGCATATCGGTCGTCCGGGCGTGGGTGTGAATCCCGTCCGCGGTCAGAACAATGTGCAGGGTGCCTGTGACATGGGGGCTCTGCCCAATGTCTATTCCGGATATCAGAGTGTTACCGATAAAGCCGCCCGGGAAAAACATGCACAAGCCTGGGGAGCAACTCTGCCAGATAAAGTGGGTCTGAAGATTCCGGAAATGTTTGAAGCTGCCTATGAAGGTAAAGTCAAGGCAATGTATATCCTGGGTGAAAACCCGGTTTTGACTGATTCCAATGCCAATCATATTAAAAAAGCCCTGGAAAATTTGGACTTCCTGGTAGTGCAGGAACTCTTCCTGACCGAAACAGCTGAATTTGCGGATGTCGTTCTGCCATCGTCAAGCTTTGCAGAAACCGACGGTACATTTACCAATACTGAGCGCCGGCCTCAGCGGGTTCGTCAAGCCATTGAACCTCTGCCGGGTAAATTTGGCTGGCAGATTATTTGTGAAATGTCTTCTCGCATGGGTTATCCCATGAGTTATAATCATCCCAGCGAGATTTGGGCTGAAATGGCCTCATTAAGTCCATCCATGGCTGGCATTAGTTATGAACGTATGGAAAAAGAATCCGTGCATTGGCCGTGTCCTACTCCTGAGCATCCGGGTACACCCATTCTGCATATCGGTAAATTCACCCGCGGGCTAGGCGGCTTCCAACCCAATGAGCATATTCCCCCGGGAGAAATGCCTGATGAAGAATACCCCATCCTGCTGTGTACCGGCCGGATCATGCAGCACTATAATGTTACTACCCAATATTCCGCAGGTATTAACAGTGTCTGGGATAAAGAGATGACTGAAGTCCACCCGCAAGAAGCGAAAAAACTGGGCTTGGTTACCGGAAGCCGGATGAGGGTTACCTCCCGCCGGGGTTCAATTGTAACCAATGTCTGGGTAACTGACAAGGTGCAGCCCGGGGTTATCTGGATGGCCCACCATCATAGTGAGACTCCTACTAATGAAGTTACCAGTCATCATGTATGTGATATTGCCGGCACATATGAGTACAAGGTTTGTGCGGTCAAGATTGAAAAGGTCCAGGAGGTGAATGAATAATGGCAGACTACAAGGAAATCATCAATGCCTATAAAGATTTGCCCGGTGGACTGATTGAATCCTATCATGCCCTGCAGCGTGAATACAGCTATATTCCTGAAGATGCAGTTGTCTATGCCGCCCAGGTGTTTGATATCCCCAAAGCCAAGGCTTATGGTGTAGCCACCTTTTACTCCTATCTGAAAGTAGGCCAGAGAGGTAAAAATGTAATTCGCATTTGCGAAAGTGCACCCTGCCACATAGCCGGTGCTGATAAGGTCGTGGCAGCTCTGGAAAAGGAACTGGGTATTAAGATGGGCGAAACCACTGCCGACGGCAAATTCACCCTGGAGTTTGCCGAGTGTGTAGGCCAGTGTCAGGCCACCCCGGTAATCACCATCAACAGTAAACCCTATGGCGACATCACTGCAGAGAAAATCCCTGCCATACTGGCAGAATACAAGTAATTGGTGAAAGGAGGTAAGATTGTGGCTGAAGAAATGCGTATCGTTTTACGTAACGTTGGAAAGATTGATCCCTTAAAAATTGATGAATATATTAATGCCGGAGGCTATAAATCTCTGGAGAAAGCCCGCAGCATGAGCCAGATTGATTTAATTGAAGAAGTTAAAAAATCCGGTCTGCGCGGCCGAGGCGGAGCCGGCTTTAACTGCGGCATGAAATGGAGCTTCTCCTATAAAATTGATACTGAGCAAAAGTATGTGGTCTGCAACGCCGACGAAGGCGAACCAGGCACTTACAAAGACCGTATAATTATGGAAAATGATCCCCAGAGCGTGCTGGAAGGCATGGCCATTTGCGGATATGCCATAGGTGCCAACAAAGGCTATATATACTGCCGTGGCGAGTATCCCTACGTGGTGGAAATCCTGAACAAAGCCATAGCGCAAGCCAAAGAAAAAGGTTGCCTGGGCGATTTTGACATTGAAGTCAGAATGGGTGCCGGAGCTTATGTCTGCGGTGAGGAAAGCGCTTTGATCGAATCGATCGAAGGCAACCGGGGCGAGCCCCGCTTCAAGCCCCCGTTCCCGCCGGTAATCGGACTCTGGGGCAAGCCCACCATCGTGAATAATGTTGAAACATTTGCCAACATTCCTCAGATCGTGGAAAAGGGTGCAGACTGGTACAAGGCCATCGGGGCTCCCAACTATCCCGGTACCAAGATCATGACCCTGACCGGGGATATTGCCAATAAGACCTTCGTTGAAGTGCCTACCAACACCACGATCCGCCAGGTGCTGAACGACTTCGGTGGCGGTGTAGCCGGCGGCAATAAGTTCAAAGCCGTGCAGATCGGTGGAACTTCAGGCGGCTTCATTCCCGAGGCTTTCCTGGACACCGAGCTGAATTTCGACGCCATGTCAGCGATTGGCGCTACCCTGGGTTCGGGCGCTTTCTTTGTCATGGATGAAACTCGCGACATCGTGGATGTTGTAGCTAGAATCGCCAAATTCTTCGCCCATGAATCCTGCGGCAAATGCACTCCCTGCCGGGAAGGCACCATGCGCATGGAAGAAATGATGGAACGGCTCAACAACCGTCATGGCGAAGCTGCTGACCTGCAGCGCCTGGATCGGCTGGGCCGGGTTATGACCAAAGCCTGCTTGTGCGGGCTGGGCCAGGCTGCTCCGTCTCCGGTGCTGACTACCATGCAGCACTTCAAGGATGATTATCTGGCCAAGTTCAACTAGTATATTCGAAGAGCCTACCGGTGGATTCAGGGGGCTTCCCCCTGAATCCGCCGGCGATGCAAAGATTAATATATAAAGGGCTGGCACCATTTTGACTGCCAGCCCTTTATAGTGCCGTATGTGGGTACATGTATTCCCGGGTTAAGAATATATTCCAATCCCTTTACATTCGCTCTCAAAATTAAAGTTGAATGTAAAGGGATATTTCGTACCGTCTATCGATGAGATATGCACCCACCCCTGGACTAATGCACACACCTAACCCCAAGCATATAAATATGTATCAATAATAGGGTTATTAGACAGGTATAGCGGCTTATAAGCCCGAAATATTGCCGCCTCTTTATTCACCCGAACGACTTTTTTTGCGGCGGCGATACAGGTATCTGATCAGATAGAAAACCAGTCCAAATACAATCACCCAGGGCAGGATTACCACCAGGAATACTATTAAACCGCTGCCAAAATCAATCAGCGTGTTAAGACTGTTGATGAGTCCCTGCCAGGATTTACCCATGGTACCCTGCGGAGCTTTCAGGCTTCCGGGCAGGGCCTGCTCCAGGGTTATGTTTATGGTGCTGTAACTGGTAGCGTTGTTCAAGAATTTCAAACGCCCTTTGATTACCTCTATGTCGCTGCGAACGGCTCCTAATTCCTTTTCCACACTGACTATATCCGTAATAGTGTTGGCTTTCTCCAATAGAGCCAACAGCCGTGTTTCTTTGGCTTCCAATACTTTCAGCCGGGCTTCGGCATCATAATATTCCTCCGTGACATCTTCAGTGGAAATGGTCTTATCTGATACTTCACCATAACCGGATATGGTTTCCACTGTAACGGTTAATTTATCTGCCGGAACTTTTACCGATAAACTAGCCGATATTTTATCTTCGTAACGGTATTGGCGGCTGTTAACCAAATAACCACCCATTCTGCCAGTTAGATCAGTAATTTGGTCAACCGTAGCGGGAACATCTTTTACCTGCAGAGTAAGGTCAGCGTTTTGAATAATCTTACGCTCTATACTCGCCGGAGTCCTGACTTCGTTATCAGCGGGGAGCTGAAACTGTTCGCTCGGAGAATTATTTTCTGAAAGACTGATATCTTTGCTGTTACTTCCGCAACCGGAAAACATTCCGAGCATCAAGCATAATACAATTAACAGGAACAGGTTAATAAGAACTGAAATTGGTCGTCCCGGGAAAGGTTTAACATTAGGCATATTTTCAATCATCTCCCATCAAAAATAGGCAGCGGCATCATAGAATGGTTTGGCTGCTAATCGGTATAATTTAATCTTACAATAGAAACTCTATACTGGACATACGAAAATAATTATGAATCCTGTCATGGCAAAGAAGAGTGAATACATGCTGATGAAATGCAGGCGGCTTTTGCTGTCTTAAATCATAAGATCGGTAAAAGGCGAAAGGCTGCGGGACAGTACCCCCTGCACAAAGCTGATAGCTATTCCATAATTGCTGATCGGGACTCCTGCCTGCATGGCCCGGTCAATACGGTTGAGGTAATTGCGGCGGGTTATCGTGCAGCCTCCACACTGTATAATAAGCTTATAATTATGCAGGCTGTCAGGAAAATCCGGTCCGGAACAAATATCAAATTCCAGGCTTTTGCCGGTATATTGTTTAATCCAACTGGGAATCTTTATTCTGCCGATGTCATCGTTCATGGCATGATGTGTACAGGCTTCAGCAATGAGTATTTTATCCCCATCCTGCAGTGAATTAATGGCTGCTGCTCCGGCTGCCATTTTGGACAAATTACCCTTGAAGCGGGAAAATAATATGGAAAAGGTAGTCAGAGGCACAGTTGCCGGTACTGTTTCACTTACTGGTAAAACAATCTGGGAATCAGTAATTACCAGGTCGGGCGGGCTGCTTAATTTATCCAGGGTATCCGCCAGTTGATCCTGCTTTACTACCAGAGCGGAAGCATTATTATCGAGGATATCCCGGATAGTTTGCACCTGCGGAAGTATTAATCGCCCTTTGGGTGCGCCGCTGTCAATAGGAACTACCAGTACCAGGAGGTCACCCGGCTTAATGACTCCCTGCAACAAAGCCGGTCCTTCCAGGCGGCCGGCTCCCTCTATCATTCCCAACCGGTCTTTTAGCAGTTTTATACCGCTTTTATCTACCGTTGAGGTTAGTATATAATCAAAGCCTTTATCAGTTAATAGTTTTTGCAAATCACGACCGGGGGATAAATCACATTTGTTTATTACGATAATAATCGGTTTTTCCCGGGCTTTAAATTCTGCGGATAAATTTTCTTCATAATCTGTCCACTGGCCGTCGCCAATAATAATAAGCCCAATATCTGCTTTTTCTAATACGGCATGGCTTTTCTGAATCCTGCTCTGCCCAAGCTCACTGTCGTCATCAATACCAGCGGTATCTATTAAGAGGCAGGGGCCCAGCGGGTTTATTTCCACGGCTTTTTCAACCGGGTCCGTAGTTGTGCCGGGAACCTCAGATACAATGGCCAGGTCAAAACCGACCAGAGCGTTTATTAATGAGGATTTGCCGGCATTGCGGCGCCCTGATACAGCAATTACCGTTCTCATACCTTTAGGTGTTTCATTGAGATTGCTCAAAACTATATCCTCCCAAAGATTATTTTATATTGTTTCATAAGCAGGCAGATATTATCTGACCATGCTTTTCCGGCGGTTATGCCAATGAGGGGAGTCGCCCCATTTCCATAACCCAACCTGATATCCGGCAGCTTCAATTTCACCCTGAATTTGCTGAAAGGGCTTATATTGCTTTCCGGAATAAATGCTGTACTTTTCCCGGTAATAAGGTGGAGTAATTACCGGCATTACGATGTTGGCTCCTGCCTTAAGGCCCCAGCTCAAGCCATTGGCATGCAGGCTTTGTAATGCTGTAGAGGCCACCATATTAATATCCGGCATCAATATTCTGGCCAGAGCCATCATTTTGAGGGTATGCAATAACGGGTCAATTTCCCGGTTGGCTTCCTGATGATACAATGGTGTCTGAGGATGGGCTATATAAGGCCCCAGGCCCAACATATCAATATCCTGTTCCAGAAAAAATTGCAGATCGCTCACCAAATCCTCAATAGTCTGGCCGGGTAAACCTGCCATTACCCCGGTACCCACCTGATAACCAATGGCTTTTAAAGCCTGCAGGCATTCTATTCGTCGCTGCAGGCTCTGTTCAGGAGGATGCAGACGGGCAAATAATTCCGGGTTTGAAGTTTCAATCCGCAATAAATACCGGTGAGCACCGGCGGCAAACAGACGCTCATAATCTTTATAACTTAATTCACCTACGCTAAGCGTAATCCCCAGTCCAGGTGTCCCGTCATTACCGGTCATAGATTTAATCATACTGATAATTTCCACCAGATTGTCAACAGTATTTTTATCATTTATCTCGCCGGACTGTATAGCCAGAGAATGAAATCCGGCTTGATAAGCCTGCCGGGCATATTCAACTATTTGGTCCTGGTTCATTTTGTAACGCGAAACATCCCGGTTGCCTCTGCGCAGACCACAGTAAAAACAGTCCCGGCAGCAATAGTTGCTGTATTCAATTAAACCGCGCAGATATACTTCATCTCCTATGGTCTGGCGTCGAATAAGGTCAGCATGATTTATCAAGGCTTCCGTACTGTCGCTATCTCTGCCTGACAGACAGGCATATAATTCTGCATATTTAAAAGAAGTCATAGCAGGCACTTCCTTAGTGTATCAAGTACCAATGGCAATTCCTGGTCGGGGATAAGTTCCTGATTACTGATAATTAATCCCATTTGTTCGTTAATCTTGTATTTGACAGCGGGCAGGTCACCGAAACTGTCTCCATATTGAAACGCCCAGCGGCGGCCATAAATTCTGGCCCAACGAACCTTTATGCCTGGATATATATCCTGCAAAGCCTGGTGGCAGGCGGGTAGTATTTCATTGTGCTCCTGATACAGGCTGACTTTCTTAAACAATGGCTGATGCATTGATACCCCCTCCTTATAGAAACAGATCACGCTCACCAGCTTCGATACGGACCAACATTCCTTTTACCTTATCCTGTATGGCTGGATTGGGCAGGGCGGCTAATTCCTGATTAATCAGATAAGAGGCAGCATCTTTAGTCGCTTCACTGGCATAATCCAGCAGATATTCTTTAAAGGTAAGAATAGCATTGGGCATACACAAATTATGAATTTTACCGCTTTTGGCTATGCCCATGAAGCATTCTCCGGTACGGCCACAGCGATAATCGGCGGTGCAGAAGGAAGTTATAAACCCCATTTTGGCCATGTCGCGAATAGCTTCATCCAGACTGCGGTTATCACCCAGTATAAATTGCTGCCGATCGTAATTCATGGTTTCTTCCTGATAACTGCCCACTCCGATATTGGACCCGGCATCAATTTGCGTACAGCCTGTCTTGATAACTTCATTGCGCACTTCCGGGCGCTCCCGGGCAGTTAATATCATACCTGTATAGGGAACTGACAGACGAATCACCGTAACCAGCTTTTTAAAAGTGGCATCATCCACCAGATAGGGGCTATGGCGTGTAAAAGGTGTATTAAGTGCCGGTTCAATACGGGGGAAGGATATGGTATGCGGCCCGACGCCATTAAATCTCTTTTCCAGGTCAATAGTATGTAATAAAAGTCCCATTACTTCAAACTTCCAGTCATAAAGCCCAAACAATGCTCCAATACCTACATCATCCACTCCGGCATCCATGGCCCGGTGCAAAGCGTACAAGCGCCATAAGTAATTGGCTTTTATACCACGGGGATGCAGGCGCCGGTAAGTGTCATGATGATAGGTTTCCTGAAAAACCTGAAAGGTGCCGATCCCAATATCGCGCAGTATTTCCAGATCCTCTATCGACATGGGGGCGGCGTTCACATTGACCCGGCGGATTTCTCCATGGCCGACTTTAGTCTGGTAGGCTTTGGTAAGGGTATCGGCAATATAATGAACATCGGAATCCGGATGTTCACCATATACCATAATTAAACGCTTGTGGCCTTTTTGCACCAGTGATTCAACTTCTTTACCCAATTCTTCAAGGGAAAGCTGTTTGCGCATAGTCTCCGTATTATCTTTACGAAACCCACAGTACACACAGCTATTTACACAATGGTTGCTGACATAAAGCGGAGCAAAGGTGACAATGCGCCGACCGTATACCTTTTCTTTGATTTGATAGCCAGTCTGGTACATTTCCTCCCAGATTTCCTCATCAGTGCAGTTTAACAGAGCTGCTGTTTCATCAGGATCCAGTCGCTGCAAATCCAGTGATTTGCTCATAATATCCCGTAGCAGAGACTTTTCCGGATTTATAGCCGTATTCAGCGATTGCCGGATCAATTCTTCGTCTACAAAATCCTTTCCCTGCTCCAGGTATTTTTCAATCTGCTCAGGTTTTACTACTCTTTCCATCCATTCCAATACCGCCTGGTTTGACATACAATCACTCTCCTTTTATTACACAGAGACAGATTATACCGGTTTTAAAGATTGCTCACTTTGCCCATTGTTCAAAGGCGCAGGTGGTGACCAGTGGCAATAATAATAAAAAACCGCCTGCTCACCCTGAAAGCAGATGGTTGTTAAGCTCATATCAACCTATTCTTGCCCTCCAGGTCAGCCTTTAAAGCCTTTCTGTCAGATAAGCCGGATACTCTAATTATTCAACTCAAATTATATCCCTGAAAACCGTGACCCTGTTATAGAAACACATGGGTACAATTATTCATATTACAATGATTTCGTAAGCGCACTTTTTACCGTAACCTGGGGTATATTACCCAGTTTGCCGGTTAGTGAGCCCAGTTCATCAGTGGTACCATCTACAATTAACGAGATAATGGAGACCTCTCGTTCCCGATACGGAAGGCCCATGCGGCCAACAATCATATCAGCATGCTCATGCAGAATGGCGTTTACACGGGCAACTACTTCCCGATCTTCGATAACAATACCAATAACCCCCAGCCGATTATTACTCATTTTACACGCTCCTGCAAAAAATATAGCCGCCCCCCGAAAAGAGAAGCGGCATATAAAAACTCATTGCCTGCCCCCTCCAACTCAGCTGCCTGCCTGATTATCAGGGATACTATCAATACCATATATCATTTGGTTCATAAATACAATTATAAATATTTTTTGTTTTTAGCATGATAATGAGTATGCAGCAACTCATGAGATTTATGTCCCAGAGGTTCATGCAGGAACTCATCATAAATAATTTTGACTTCCGGGTTTTCATGGGATTTACGAATCGGCATACCTTCATCTTCAACATAGATGGCCTCAATGCGTTCCGCCCGTTTCTTATTGGCTTTGGTAATTGGTTGGCCACCGCCGCCTACACAGCCTCCCGGACAGGCCATAATTTCAATAAAGTGATAAGGAGATGCACCATCCCGTACCTGATCCATCAGTTTTCGGGCATTGCTGAGGCCGTGAGCTATGGCTACTTTAACTTCGGTGCCATTCAGATCAACAGCAGCTTCCTTGATTCCTTCCATACCGCGAACTCCGGTAAAGTTGACATCTTTCAGTTCCTGCTCGGTTACTACTTCATAAACGGTACGCAGGGCCGCTTCCATAACTCCGCCGGTAGCGCCAAAGATAACTGCTGCCCCGGTATACTTGCCCATCCAGGAATCGAAATCTGAAGGGGGAAGCTGATTGAAATCCATGCCTGACATGCGGAACAAACGGCCAATTTCACGGGTAGTCAGGACCAGATCAACATCCTGATAACCACTGGAGTTCATTTCCGGACGACTGGCTTCGTATTTCTTGGCTGTACAGGGCATGATGGAAACCGAATAAATCTTTGCCGGGTCAACTCCCATTTTTTCAGCCCAATAAGTCTTTACTAATGCTCCAAACATCTGCTGCGGAGATTTGCAGGTCGACAAATTGTCCAGCAGGTCCGGATAAAAAGTCTCACAGAAGTTAATCCAGCCCGGACTGCAGGAAGTAAACATGGGCAGAGTTCCGCCTTCTTTCAGACGGGTTAATAATTCATTGCCTTCTTCCAGAATAGTCAGGTCAGCAGTAAAGTTGGTATGCAGTACATGGTCAAAACCGACTTGACGCAGACCGGTAACAAATACTTCCATAGGCAGTTCTCCGGTATTCATACCCACTTCTTCACCAATAGCCAGACGAATAGCCGGAGCTATCTGGGTTACTACAATTTTATCCGGGTCGGCAACGGCTGCCAGGAACTCATCAATTTGTTCATTTTCATAGATGGCCCCTACCGGGCAGGCATGGATACACTGACCGCACAATACGCAGGGACTTTCCATCAGTGGCAATCCCATGGTTGGAACTACCATGGAATCAACCCCGCGTCCTTCAACTCCCAAAGCAAACACTGACTGTGTAACGCTGCAGGCATCAATGCAACGGCGGCACAAAATACATTTATCCTGGTCACGCACTATGGAAGGCGTGGACCGATCCAGATCATAACCGCGAACTTTCAGTTCAAAAGGATTATCGCGGATCATATATTCGTTAGCCAGATCCTGCAGTTCGCAGTTCTGATTGCGAATACAGTTGAGGCAATCCTGGGGATGGTTTGATAAAATGAGTTCCAGAATAGTTCTCCTGGCTTCTATTACCTGCGGGGTTTTGGTTTTAACTACCATGCCTTCAGTAACCGGTGTAGAACAACCGGCCTGCAGGAGTCGGTTACCCTCGACTTTGCAAACGCAAACACGGCAGTTGGCTTTAACCGCCTGGTCGGGATGCCAGCAAAGGGTGGGCAGATATATACCAACTTCTCTGGCTGCCTGCAGGATAGTTGAGCCCTCGGGAACCGAAACATTAATTCCGTCTATAGTCAGGTTAATCATTTATTTCCCTCCTCTGCTCTTTCCTACAATATTTTAGCCTGATAGTCGGCCAGGAAATGTTCAATCGTGGTTATTACCGGCGCTGGTGCTGCCTGTCCCAGACCACACAGGCAGGAAACGGACATTACCCGCCCCAGTTTCTTTAATAAAGCCAGGTCAGATAAATCTCCGAAACCATCATTGATATTCTCCATAATTTCGGCAATGCGAGCCGTGCCTTCACGGCAGGGAGCACATTTACCACAGGATTCATGTTCAAAAAATCCGGCTATTCTGGCGGCTACATCCACTATATCGCGGGTTTCATCCAGAACAAATACTGCGCCTGAACCCAGTGTAGCGCCAATGGCACTCATATTATCAAAAGCCACCGGAGTATCCAGTTGTGATTCAGGTATAAAGGCTCCTGAGGTTCCACCAATCTGAACCGCTTTAAATTTTTTGCCGGCTGGAATTCCACCGCCGAATTTGTAAATAAGCTCTCTGATAGTGGTGTTGGTAGGAACTTCAAAAAAAGTACGGTTGTTAATATCACCAGTCAGCGTAAAAACTTTGGTGCCGGGATAAGAAGCAACTCCTATGGAAGCATACCAGTCAGCACCATTTTCAAGAATAGCAGGCAGGTTGGCAAATGTTTCTACATTATTTACGATGGTAGGTTTTCCCCATAGACCCTGGGAAGGCGGATAAGGCGGTTTGAAGCGGGGTTCACCCCGGCTGCCCTCAATAGACTCAATCAAGGCAGTTTCCTCACCACATACATAAGCACCGGCACCGCTGCGAACTTCAATATTAAAATCGCCCAGTACGCCTTTAGCCGTTGCCTGTTCAATTGCTTTATCCAATATATCTATGACCTGGGGATATTCACCCCGGCAGTAAATATAGCCCTGTTTGGCTCCAATGGCATAAGCACATATGGACATTCCTTCCAGCAGAGCCTGAGGGTCGTTCTCCATTATAAGCCGGTCCTTATATGTCCCCGGTTCACCTTCATCAGCATTACAGACTACATACTTGACATCCGATTTGGCTCCGTAAGCAAAAGACCACTTCTGACCGCAGTTAAAACCAGCGCCGCCACGACCGCGAAGATTGGATATTTTTACTTCGGCAATCAAGTCCTGCTGACTCATACTGCGGGCTTTTTCCAGAGCCTTATAACCACCCTGGGCTATATAATCCTCAATTTTTAAAGGATCAATCTTGCCATAATTACGCAGGACAATGCGCATTTCCTCAGCCATTTATAAATGCCCTCCTTTCATAATCAATTGTTATAGTAATAACTTTCACATTCGTCAGAATAAAAAAGCTTAGCGATATTTTGCCAATATTTGTGGAATTGTGGCTGCATTTACATCTAAATAGGGCTCGCCATTTACAGTGATAACCGGTGTTGATTGACATTGACCTACACATTCAGTAAATTCAAGTGCAAAAAGACCATCAGCAGTACTCTCGCCCATAAAAATACCCAATTCCCGTTCCAGGGCCTGGACAACTTCGGCAGCACCTGCCACATGACAGGGAGCGCTTTCACAAATCCGGATGATGTTTTTACCTCGTGCTTCAATAGAAAACATTGAATAAAAACTGGCCACCCCATAGGCTTCTGATACCGGAATTTTAAATACCTGGGCTGCTTCGGCAATTACCTCCCGCGGCAGGTAACTGAGTTGAGATTGTACTGCATGAAATGCTTCGATAATACCCCCGGGTTTATCGGCATAACTGGCAATAATCTCTTTGTAATCCATTCTGCTTCTCCTCCCCTCCGTTCTTTAATTCTGACTGTTCATGTTAAACATATGACACGAACACTTCTGACTATGCTAAAGATAATACATGTCTTTCCTATTAATAAAGCTGCAGATTATACAGAACAATCGCTTTATTTACAAATATCGGGCAAATGCTGGATATTTTTCGAAATAGGTTAGAAATACATAACCTGAGATTATAGAGAAAATATCTGAAAATAGTTAATATAGGAATTAATTTAGTATAAATGGCTTTACGATATATAGAATATTCAAGCAGGGATAAAAAGGTAAAAGCGATTAAAAATATTTAAATACGCATATAAAAACGGGCCAAAAGGCAACATAAATACAACAAGTGCATAAACATACAGGCGGTAAATACATGCGAATATGGAAGGTGCTATCGGAAAAGAAATAAAATTTCTTAAACTGATTGATTAGTATATTAAAGAAAGTAATACATAAAAATGACAAAGGCTTAGTAGAATTTATAAAAATTATAAAATTTAATCATAATATGATGTTTTGTATGCTTATAAATATTAGATTGTAAGTGTTTTGCCGGTAGATATTACTAAATATTAGATTTCAGATTATTCTGCCGGCAGAGTTTAATGACCAGATAATCTATATGCAGGGATAGAATATTTATTCGTTATTATAGTTCTAACATACATAATAATTGCTTGCTCTTCCCCTGTAATTACCATAGTATTAGGATTAAGAACTATGAAAAAGAAGGGGGTTTTTTAATGTCAGCAGTAAAAATAGTCGATGATGTATTCTGGGTTGGGGTGCAGGATTTTGATCTGCGTATATTTGATATTGTAATGACAACTGAATACGGTACCAGTTACAACGCTTATGCAGTAAGGGGTAAAGAAAAAACCGCCATTATTGAAACGGTTAAATTTAAGTTTTTTGATGAATATCTGCAAAGGTTGCAGGAAGTAGTAAATCTCAGTGATATTGATTATTTGATTATGAATCATACTGAACCTGATCATGCCGGTTCAATCGAATTACTTCTGGACAAAAACCCGGATATTACTATTCTGGCCAGCCCTACCGCGATAACATTTTTAAAGGATATTACCAACCGAAGTTTTAAATATGAGGAACTGAAGCATGGTGATAAGTTGGATTTGGGCGGTAAGACCCTGGAGTTTATCAATGCTCCGTTCTTGCATTGGCCCGATTCAATGTTTACTTATTTACCGGAAGACTCCATTCTGTTTAGTTGTGATTTTTTAGGCAGCCACTATGCCGGCAATGAGATTTTTAATGACCTGGTCGGCCAGGATTTAATGAATGCTTATAAATACTATTATGATATGATCCTGAGTCCATTTAAGCCTTATGTACTGGAAGGTCTGGATAAAATTAAAGACCTGAAAATTGATTTTGTCTGTACCGGACACGGACCGGTTCTCAGGCAGGATATACCGAAATATATGGAACTTTACCGGGAATGGGCCACTCCTGAGAAGCTTCCCGATGCAAATCGCCCCACCATAGTAATGGCCTATGTCAGTGCTTATGGGTATACGGAAATGCTGGCTGAAGCCATTGCTGAGGGTATTACTGCTCAGGGGGAATTTGAGTTCTTAAAATATGATCTGGTCTACAGCGATTTGCAGGAAGTGTTAGCTGCCATTGAAACGGCCAGTGGAATTCTGATTGGTTCTCCTACCATAAATGGAGATGTATTGCCTCCTGTATGGCAATTGTTGATTAACCTTTCACCGATTGTACATGGTGATAAAATAGCCATGGCCTTTGGAGCCTATGGCTGGAGCGGGGAAGCCGTTCCCAGTATTGAAGCGCGCCTGCATGCTTTGCGTATGAAAGTGCTGGCGGGAATGCGGGTGAAATTCAAACCTTCCCCGCGTGATCTGGAGGAAGCTTTCCAAAAAGGAGTAGATTTTGCCAAAGAGGTTATACAAAAAAACCAGGATAAATCCAAAATGAAATGGCGCTGCCTGGTATGCGGGCATATTGCGGAAGGTGCCGAGCCCCCTGAGGTATGTCCGGCCTGTGGAGTTGGCAAAGAGAATTTTGAATTAATGCCGCTGGAAGATGAATTTAACCGGGATAGCGACGAAAAATTCCTCATTATCGGTGGTGGAGTTGCAGCGGTGTCCGCTGCCAAAGCTATACGGGAGAGAAACAAAACTGCTGTGGTTACCATGTTGACGGAAGAGAACGCCCTGCCCTACTACCGGCCCATGCTGTCTGATTTGCTGGGTGAGGAATTAAGCGATGAACGGCTGTATTTATATAACCAACAGTGGTATGAAGAACAGCAGATAACGGTTAAGACCAATACACGGGTAACAGGTATTGATGCCGCCGGTCATACGGTTTCAGCTGATAAAGAGTCTTATCCTTATAATAAGTTAATCATTGCTACCGGTGCCCGCAGCAATGTACCACCCATTAAAGGGGCAGATCAGGAAAATGTCTATACGATGCGCAGTCTGAAAGATGCTCTGCAGTTAAAACAGGCCATAAAAAGTGCTGCCCGGGCTGTAGTTGTCGGTGGAGGAGTACTGGGTCTGGAGGCAGTTGCGGAAATGGTTGATGCCGGCCTCACAGTATCAGTAGTAGAGCATGGTTCCCGGCTCATGCCCCGTCAGCTTGATCCGGACGGATCAGCACGCCTGGAAGAGTTGTTAAAGTCAAAAGGGGTAAAGCTGTATTTAGGCGCATCTACTGAAGAAATAACCGGTGATGGCAAAGCTTCCGGAGTAAAGATAAGCTCCGGGGAAGTCCTGGAGGCAGATTTTGTGTTGTTGTCTACCGGGGTTAAACCCAATATTGAATTGGGTGCTGAAGCCGGAGTGGAAATTGCCCAGGGTATTATAGTTGATGCCGGTATGCGTACTACGGTAGCAGATATTTATGCCGCCGGTGATGTGGCCCAGTTTGGTGAACGGGTAATAGGTCTGTGGCCGGTTTCCATGGAAATGGGGAGAATTGCCGGTGCCTGTGCAGCCGGTGAATGGGTTGAATATAAAGCGCCTACCCTTTCTACTTTGTTGTCCATTTTCGATATTGAGTTTTTCTCCATAGGAGATGTAAATCTGCCTCCGGAGGAACTTAGGATAATTGAGATTAATGACCCGGTCAGCTTCTATTTTAAAAAGACTTATTTACGCAATGGCGTACAGGCAGGTGAACAAATTATTGCCCGCCAGGTTGATACTACCGAATCGATGAACAAAGTGGGTACCGATGATAGTGGTAATAAGGTACACAATAAATGGAAATGCCGGTTGTGCGGATATATTCATGAAGGACCGGAACCACCCGATGAATGTCCGGTTTGCGGAGCATCAAAGGACATGTTTGACCCGGCTGACTAACAAAAAGAGATTACAAACCCCGGTAGTCAAGTGCTTACCGGGGTTTAATTTTTAAATGCTTAAAGGAGAAAATATGCTGGAATATATTATTACCCTTCTGGTAGGGATAGTGGCTGGTGGTCTGGGGTCAGTTCTGGGAGTTGGTGGGGGAGTAGTCATGCTGCCGGTTTCCGAACATCTGCTGGGATTAAATACTCCCATGGCAGTTGGCACTACCCTTTTTGCGGTAATGTTTACGGCTATGACCGGAGCATTTGCCCATTATCGTCAGGGTAATGTTCAGATCAATAATGCCCTGCTGCTGGCTGCAGGTGGTTTACTGGGCGTATTTTCCGGCTCATATATTTTTAATCTCTACCTGAGCAAAAATACAGTTTGGTTAAGTTTGTTGCTGGGCTTTCTGTTTCTAATCATGACTTACCGGATGGGCAAAGAAGTATTTGCCCATGAACAGTTGGAAGTTACCGGGCAACAGAGGAAATATTCTGCCCTGGTTTTAATGTTGTTAGGAATAATAATAGGTCTGATAACCGGGGCAGCTGGTCTGGGCGGCGGTTTTCTGATGGTTCCGGCCATGATCTGGTTAACCGGTGCAAGTCCCTTTCAGGCAGTTGGCACTACTTTACTGGCTATGTTCCCGACTGCTGCCGTTGGGGCATTTACGAAACTATCTCAAGGTTATGTTGAATTACCGGTAGCTTTATTAATGGGATTAGGTACTATAATTGGAACTCAAATAGGTGCCCGGGTCATGCATTTAATTAACCAGCGGCTATTCAGAATTATATTTGCTGTTTTATTATGCTATCTGGCATTCAATTATTTATATGCCGGTCTTTCAGGGTTATAACCAGGTAAAGCCAAATTACCTTTTCAACGATAACTTACTAATAGATAGCCGGAGAGGTGTATTATTTGAACCAGTCTGCAGAGTTTATAACCAGTTTAAAACACAAGCAGGGAATTATGTTAATGTGGACTTTATTGTCGCTTAATGTAATGGTTATTTATGTGCTTATAAAAGGCTTTGCCGTATCGGCAGTAATTGTTTTTGCGGTTATCTGTTCTGCAGGAATATTAGTGATTAGCTTCCTGGGTAAAGTAAACACCGGCAACCAACAGGATCATAAACAATTTCAGGCCAGGCTGAATAATTTAATGCTGCAAATTCGACCTTTATGTGATGACATATATGAGCACCAATTGAACAACACCATACAAACCTTGCAGGCCAATAGTAATGATGAGTTTACCCGGGGATTGTCCTGGTTATGGGAGCAAGTAGATGATTTTTTCCTTCAGGTTGAAACAGAAATGGCCAAAGGACGCACTATGTATAAACAGATTAGATCGATTAATAATACCAGAATTCATATGTTGCAAAAAGTGCAGCGACATCAGGATGAAATAGATGACATTCTAATTGAAATTAATAACAGCCGGGAAAAATATGAACAATACCTGGATAAGAACATTGAAAAACGGATGGATAGTTTTAAAGATAGTTTGGCCAATGAAAAAGAATATTTTTATGAATTTGTTTATAAAATATTAAGTGAACAAATCAGCCTTAATGATGAAGACACGGATGTACTGGAATATTTTAGTATTAACAAATTAGGCGAACAGTTTTCTGTAATTATATCCAAATCAATTGATAATCGGCTAACCGCTTTTCAGGAATTGCTGGTTCAGGATATGGAGATTCTTTCCGCTGATGTAGTGGGTAGTATGCAAAAATATACTTTGCAGCTTATGAATCATTTTCGAGAAATGCAAGATGGATTGGAACAATTAATGGATAGATATAAAATGGATGAGGCTCTGCCTTTGCTGCGTATTAGTGAATATCGGGACATAGTATTCAAATTACACGAAAAAACCGGAGAAATTCTGATTACTTTAGCCTGGCAGGATATTATGATAGAGCGACGCTGGCATGAATTGCAGCAAAACTTGCTGGCGGTCAGGGACGAAGTAATGGACAGTGTAGATGAAAAAATACCGGCTTATATTGAAGAGATATTAAAAGATGAAATACCTGGTTTTGTTTCTATAGAGCGGACTCCGGAAATTGCCCGGTTTTATAAAGCAGTTATAGATGCAGAAGTGATTTATCAGGTGTTTATGGGTAACAAACTACCAGAAACACTAACTGACGGAGTTTATAGTTTACTTCAATTTATATATCCGTTGGAGATACTGATAAGTAAAAGTGTGCGTTTAACTGAGCAGGGTAATAATCGTCGCAAGAATCTAAAATCTGAACTTAAATCAGGTAATCTGCAAAAATACTATACCCGGGTTCAGGAAAGCATACCGGAACAGCATTCACAATTAAGCGAGTACTTAAAGGGGCTATTTCCGCGTTATTTTTTGTCTTATTGCAGCAATCCCTATCTGAGGCTTAAGCCGGAAAACCTGGAACAAGCCGCCTGGGCAGTTTTTTTACTGCTAATTGATAATCCTGATGAACCAAAAGATGAGTTATCGTTTCTGGCAGCCTTATTACTAATAGCTCATCAATTACGCAATCAACACATAAATCCGCTTAAAAGCATACCGGTGGAATTAAATGACCCGAACAAATTATCTGACATGCGTTATGTCTGTTACCAGGCTATTTCGATTCTGATAAACACCAGGGTTGACGGTGGCAGTGTCACGGTGACGGTCCGAGATCACTGAAAAAGTCCCATAAATGTCATCCTGAGGAGCTGCAGGCGACGAAGGATCTCTTTAAAGACCGTAATATTGGGATTAAGCCAATGAGATTCTTCGCTAGCGCTCAGAATGACACGCAAAAGAGGACTTTTTCAGCAGTCTCGGACGGTCCTTTTGACACCCCAGTGATCTCGAACCGTGCCCCTGGTTACGAAATAATTATTAAGTAAAGGAGATTATCGCTATTGTTTCCGTTAAGAGACAGCACGCCCAGCAACAGTTTTCCAATTATGACCGTAACGCTTATAGCCTTAAATACGTTAATTTTCATCTATGAAATATCTTTAGGTCCGGAGGGCATGGAAAATCTGTTTTATTTGTTTGGCATTGTCCCGGCTAACTACGGCGGTGCGGCACTGGCTCCGCTTGGTTATATGCCCTTTGTCAGTTCCATGTTTTTGCATGGCGGATGGATGCATCTGATAGGCAACATGTGGATATTATGGTTGTTTGGTGATAATGTTGAGGACCGAATGGGACATGTAAATTTCCTTATATTCTATCTGGTATGCGGTGTTCTGGCGGGCATGAGCCATTTTTACATTAATGCCTATTCTGATATTCCGGTAGTTGGTGCTTCCGGTGCGGTTGCCGGTGTAATGGGAGCGTACTTTCTGGTATTTCGTAATGCTAAAGTGCTGACCTTTATACCACCGTTTTTCCTGCTAAACCTGCCAGCCTGGATCTATCTGGGCTTTTGGGCCGGTTCCCAGTTGTGGTCCGGCGCAGTAGACACATTTGCGGGCAATTCAGGTGCCCAAATAGCCTTCTGGGCGCATGTGGGGGGCTTTGCTGCCGGTATGCTGCTGGTATTCATCTTCATGACTCCTTCCCGAGAATATTCCGAACTGGAATAGAGAGTGTCAAGAGAACGGTTCGAGATCACTGAAAAAGTAGCATAAATGTCATCCTGAGGAGCTGCAGGCGACGAAGGATCTCTTCTAAGGCAGTAATATTGGGGTTAAGCCAACTAGATTCTTCACTATCGTTCAGAATGACATGTAAAAAGGACTTTTTCAGCAGTCTCGGACGGTTCTTTTGACACCCTCTTGACACTCAGTCCCCTTGACACTCCCCTTGACACTCCTGATATTATATTTGCTTATTCACCCGTTCAGGTGATGTAATTTAAATGATGATTCAGGTATTATTAAATTAAAATCCAAGCTGGAAAGGTGGAGTCAATTTGAGGAGAAGCAAGGGGTTAAGGCTTCTGTCGTGTCTGGTAATAGCAGTATTTTTGCTAAGCGGCTGTGGTGGCAGCAGCGGTGATACCAATTGGGAGTATGAAAAGACTATAGCAAACCCTCTGAAAGCAACCTGCTCAAATAGTGAAGTGAAACTCGGTAACCTGGATAAGGATGGGGTCGAAGTGACTATTCCGGCAGGTGCATTTACCGAACCAACTGAGGTTAGTTTGATTAATCCGGATAAAGCCCCCAAATATGAGAGTAAAGAGATGACCGGTTTTGGTGTACCAATTGAGATTTCAGCCGGAGAAAAACCGGTGCGTTTGCAACAGCCGGTTACAATTAAGATGAAGTTTAATCCTGCTGCTCTGGGAGGTGCCGACCTGGAATCGGGTTCTCTGTACCTGGGTTATTTCAACGGCAAGCAATGGCAGTACATAAAACCGGCAGTAGACCGGGAAAACAATATCATGACCTTTACTACCAGCCATTTTTCGTTGTTTGGTCAGTCCAAGCTCACCGTTGACCAGAGAATTGAGCAGTATACGAGTAATAAAGCCCTGGCTGACTGGGCACAGAAGCAAAGCGACGAGATGACCAATGCGGCCGCTGAAAAATTAATTGACCATATTTTGCAGGATAAGCTGGGTATTTCTGATGAAGCTACCAAAGGCAAGGTTTTAGGCAGCTTGTTGAAAGATGATGAGTGGGGCGGGATGTTAAAAAACCTGGCTAGTGGCGATGTAGCGGGATTTAATAAGGATTTACAAGTTCTGGCCGGTAAGAAGATTGTGGAAAATGTACCCAAATCAACCTTGTCCAAAGCCTTGGGTGGCTTAACTTCCGATTTTGGTACGGAAACGGTAGCCAAAGCCAGTGAAGCAGCTGGTTACCTGGCGGAAGGACGGACCAGGGATGCTGCCAGAATACTGGGAGAACATATTGCCGACCAGTTTTTGATAACAACGGCAGGAAAGATTGCGGTAGCCGCCATAGAGCATAAGATTTCTTCCTGGAAAAACGAAGAAATAGAGGCTGCCTATCAGGCGTATAAAAAAGGAGCCAGCAGCAATGTACCCTGGTGGGGTTACCAGGTGGAAAAAGGTAATTTTGATGATGTGTGGAGCCAAATGGGGGGTGCTGCCCGGCAGCTGGAAATAGAAGCCATTGCTGCCCAGGAAAAAGTTCGGCAAGATGCAGGTATGCCGCCATTGGATGATAATGAAAAAGAAAAAATCCGCACAATGGTGCATAAGGATCTGAAAAAACAATTTGAACAGCGGGTTAAGACGGATGCCGAAATCGAAAAGCAAAAAGCTGAATATGATATGATTATGGGCATGTACAAAGAATCAGGTTTTATAGAGAAAGGCCGCTGGGGATGGGAAAAAGATTATGAACTGGAACAACGACTGGATATATTAACGCATTTCAAAGATAAATTGTTAAAGGATACCGGACGCAATTTTATTAAAGATGGCAATGGACATACCAAAGATGCCATTTCCATTAATGAACTAAAACTGATCACCATGAATTGGTTTGGCACGGATGATCCGGCGGAAAGACAGAGAAAGTATGTGGAGTATCTTAAAAAGGAATTTGGTATTATTTTGAGTCCCAAAGCCGAATTGCTAAATGGACAATGGTCATCCGCCTCGATGACCATAACCGAGTTTGACCTGGGACCGGCCCCGGAACCTAGTGAAGATTCAGAGTCTGTGGAAGGTTGTGACCTGAATGATCTGGATATATACAATATGATTAAGGCTAATCTGGAAGAACAGAAGGGTAAACCTAATCCATTTACTATGAGCCTGCAGCTGGATGCCAATGGCGCAGGAAACATGTCTATTATCAGTGAAGACGGGGATAAAACCAATCTGCCGGCTACCTATAAGGATGGTACTTTATCAGCAACTATGCATCAGGAAGGAGCAAAAATAGACTTTCGGGGCATGGTAAGCGAATATGGCGGGGCAATTTCCGCCAGCGGCAGTTTTAATATTAATTTACCTTCTGAAAGCAACAAAACCTGGATAAAAGGAACCTGGTCAGCTAAAAAGTAGGGAGTCTGCAGGAGGCACCGGGTACGCCCGGTGCCTCCACAGGTGTCATGGGAGGTGTCATGGGGACGGTTCGAGACCACTGAAAAAGTACCCTAAATGTCATCCTGAGGAGCTGCAGGCGACGAAGGATCTCTTTTGAAATCCGTAATATTGGGTTTTTAGCCAACTAGATTCTTCACTATCGTTCAGAATGACATGTAAAAAAGGACTTTTTCAGCAGTCCCGGACAGTTCTCTTGATACCCCCTTTGAGGTGTCAAGAGAACCGTCCCCATGACACCCCTATGAGGAGCAGCAGGTGTAAAAGGGTCTCTGTGGAGGGGTTTGTTTGTATCCTTATCTGGAATTGAATTTATGGTCTAATCTATCAATAGGCATATCCAGCTATCGATTGTTTTTCTGGCTGGCTTGTATGGCGGTACTGGTAATAAGTTATGCCGGTATTAGAAAAGGGCAATTACCATTAAAAAAATCATTATTTGTCCTGACCTCTATGGCATTGGCCGTACCGCTGGGGGCCAGATTATTGCACCTGGCAACCAACCCGGTTATTTATCAGCAAAACCCGGCCAGGTTATGGTCGTTGCACTTAACCGGGTTTTCTCTGATGGGAGGGCTGATACTGGCAGCCCTGACCGGAATTATTCTTTCAAGATGGGTGCATCTTGACCCCTGGCCGCTGGCAGATAGCGTAGCTCCCGGGCTGGGAATCGGGATAGTCTTCATGCGTATAGGGTGTTACTTTAACGGCTGCTGCTTTGGAAAGGTTACCAATATACCCTGGGCAGTTCATTTTCCGGTGGGCAGCATCCCATATAAGTATTATCTGCCCGGTTTAATTGAAAAGAAAAGCCTGTTACCCTTGAATTTAATCAGTTCACCAGGAATTCATCCCACACAAATTTACGAGCTTTTAGCAGCCATAATCATAACCATAGTCACAGTTTTTATAATTCGTAAAAAACTACCTTCCGGAGTTGCTTTCCTGGTATTTACCGTGTTATTTGCCTCATTTCGCTGGGTAAACAGTTTTTTCAGAGTACCGGCTGCAACCCTCTGTGTAGCAGAATGGTTTTACCCATTGCTGTATTCTACGGTAATTCTGTTATCAATTATTTTGCTGATATTTCGTTTTAAATCTCAGCGGGCAACGGTTGATAATTCTGGTTGCTGAGCTGATTCAAAAATAACTTCCGGATGGGCGTAATTAATTTCCTGCTGCCTTTTGAGGATGTTTTCCAGTTCTTCACCGGCCAGACGCCCCGATTCAGAACAATTTTGCAAAAAATAGATAGTATTTTCAATACGCTCCTGACCTGCTTTGATTTCATTCCAGTGCTTTTCTTCTTCAAACAAATTCATACATTCCTGTATATCGGATGCCCGCCCAGTTTCCAGAAAGTATCTAAACATACCCAGAGTTTCCGGGTTTTGATAATCATTGTGGATAGGTGAACTTTTTAAAATTGCCAGATAATGACCTTCTTTTCCACGGGCAGTTTTCAATAGGTCTTCAACCTTATTAATCTCATTAAGACAATTATCCAAAATAGCCTGAGAAGTAAGACTCCATTCCTCAAGAGCCATCTTATATCGTTCACAAGCCTTTTCATATTCCCGATAACGAATTATATATACTTTCATTTCGTGGTTAAATCGACTGCCTTCATCCAGGGCGGCCCGATTCTTCCAGCGGTTAACCCGGCTAAAGGAAATGATATTATCGGCTATACTGGTAACAGTTTGACTTTTAGTCGGTTTTACCGGTAAATTATCTGGTTCTTCCGGGCAAAGATCAGCCTCTCCAATCAGGTTTTGCCTCTTTAAAAGAACTTTTCGTAAATAGTTGGTGTGACGATTTAATTGTTCTATTTCCTTAAGACTTTGCATGCACATCTTTATATCATTTATTATTTCATCACGGGTTTTAAGAGCCTTACGCGCTTTACGGGTTTTGGCATATTGCTGTAAACTGTTGTTAATAGGCGGGGAAATAGCTAATTCCTTTAATATTGATAAATCTGTGGCAGTAAACATTGAAGATTCGTCCGGGCGATTTTTAACAAAATAAAAACGGGAATTGGTAATGGGATAATAGTACGGACCCAGCGTTAAAAGAAATTCATTTTGCGAAAAAGAGATCAAACTTTCAATGGCCTGTAATTGTGTTTCAATCAGACTTAACCATGACTGTGCATAATCTGCCTGCTCACTTCCGGAACCGGATTCCAGCTCTATTGCATAAAAATCATTTAGAGTTATATACAAGGGACGATTATAAAAATAGTATAATACCTCTCCGGGGTTGGCGGCCAACATTACTGATTGGTCCAGGAATTTGGGTTCTTCTTTATTAAGATAAGTAAAAAACATGTCTGCTCCTCCCTTAATTTAAAAATGTATCAATAAGCAACTTCTATAAATTACCAAATTTTCCTTCTTAGTGTTATTAAAAATTTTGCGAATTACATATATAAACAAATAATAATTTGCTCCTGCTCCAACAGATGCCTATAATAGAAGATAATACCTGAAGGAGGCGGGAGTATTTGGATAGCAAGCTGCCATGGTTTGTTGATAAAATGGGAGATTATGACCACGAATATTATGTTTTATTAAAAGAGGTGTTGCAGAAAGCCATATCAACAACCGCTCTTGACAAGAAAACCTGCTATTTAATCCTGTTGGCTCTGGATACATTAAAAGGGGCAGAAACTGGAGTAAAGGTTCTGGCCGGGCAGGCCCGGGAAGCTGGAGCAACGGAAGAGGAAATCAAAGAGGTCATTAGATTAGCCTATTTTGTCAACAGCATGGATGTAATTAAAACTTCGCTTAATGCCTGGAGTTAATACAATAATGTGATTGTCATCTAAGGAGGACTGGATAATGTTCAAAGCAATTTTGTTTGATCTGGATGGCACCTTATTGGATATTGATATGGACGAATTTATTCCTCATTATTTCAGAAAAATGATGGATATGGCAACCAGAGAAGGTTATGAAAATACAGAACAGTTAGTAAAGCAGGTTTTTAAGTCTACTGAGGTGATGATTAAGAATACAAACCCGGCACTAAGTAACAAAGAAGTCTTTTTGGAGGATTTTTTTACCCACTGGCCTTATCCTCGTGGAGAGTTTATTGATTTTTTTGAACGATTTTACATAAAGGAGTTTCCGCTGTTAAAAGAATACTGCCGACCTTTTCCGGGAATTCCCGAGATGATGCAATTAATAATGCAAAAAGATATGAAAGTAGTTATTGCGACTAATGCCGTGTTCCCGCAACTGGCTTTGCAACATCGTCTGGAATGGGCCGGGGTAGGACATTTTGATTATGATTTGATAACCTCTTATGAGGTGATGCATTTCTGTAAGCCACACCCGGAGTATTATCTGGAAATTACAGATATTATCGGGGTTAAACCACATGAATGCCTGATGGTTGGGAATGATATCGGGGAGGATTTATCAGCCAACAAAGTTGGCATGAAAACTTTCCTGGTCGAGAATTTACTGATAGATAAAGGTCATGGATATACTCCAAATTATCGGGGCTCTTTGGATAATTTGTACTGGTTTGTAAACTTCTTGTAGTCATATTATTTCTGCGGGCGGGAATTATAATTCAAAGAATCAGTTTTTTGTTTACTGAGCCGGGTGGAGGTAAATACAATGGCTAAGAAGAAAAAAAAGATAGAAACAGAAATGGATCGGCTTAAAATGGAAATAGCCTGGGAATTGGGTTTAGGGGAGCAGATCGAACGGGATGGCTGGGAGTCTTTAAGCAACGCTGCCTGCGGAAGAGTAGGCGGAATCATGAGTAAACGGTTAAAGGAACAGCGAAAATCTTAAGTTCATATAAAACATAACTTCACTTAAAGCCCGGCAGGTATTTAAAAAGCCTGCCGGGTTTATCGTTTTTTCATCAATTGGTTTATAATCAATAATAAGAGCTTCCGCTCTGGCGGTGAAAGAAGCCCATGCCATTTTTTACAGGAGAAGCATTTTTTTACGCATCCGAATAGGGTTTGCAGTAGATTTTATTTTATAAAGCGCAGGAGAGGTGACAAATAGTGAATGAAATTGAACGGGTAAGGGAGTTTATTCAGGCCCTGAACCCGGAGTTGAAGATTATTGAATTTGAACAGGATACCAGCACTTCCTGCCTGGCTGCTCAGGCATTAGGTACGGAAGTGGGACAGATAGCCAAATCCATGTTGTTTAAAGCTAAAAATGACCAGTTTTTTATGATTGTTTCCGCCGGTGATGTTCGTATTGACAATAAGGCAGTAAAGGATTTGGTCGGTTCGCGGGTACGAATGGCTTCTCCGGAAGAAGTTGAAAGCGTGACCGGATTTCAGATTGGGGGAGTATGCCCTTTTGCACTACCGGCACCAATTCCAATATTTCTGGATGAAAGCCTGCAACGCTATCCGGTGGTGTATGCAGCTGCCGGAAATGCCCGGTCGGCTTTGCCGATTACCTGCCAGGAACTTCAGGAAATTACTCAGGGCAGTTTTTGCATGGTATCAATATTGCCTGAGTAAACCATTAAAGGGGAAACAGTATGAGTCAATTTGTTCATTTACATAACCATTCGGAGTACAGTTTACTGGACGGTGCCTGCCGGATAAAAGACCTGGTCGCCCGGGCGATAGAATTGGAAATGCCTGCGGTTGCTTTAACTGACCATGGGGTACTTTATGGAGCAATTGATTTTTATCGGGAAGCTAAAAAGCAAGGCATTAAGCCTGTTATAGGCTGTGAAGTATATGTAGCCCCCCGTAGTCGTCTGGACAAGGAAGCGCGGGTTGATGACCGGAATTATCATTTAATTCTGCTATGTAAAAATGAGCAGGGTTATCGTAATTTAATACAATTAGTCAGTCGGGCTTATCTGGAAGGTTTTTACTATAAACCTCGGGTAGACCGGGAGTTATTGAAACAGTACAGCGAAGGGTTAATAGCTTTGTCAGGATGCATAGCCGGAGAGATACCTCAATTATTGCTGCAGGGGAAATATGAGGAGGCTTTGGATATTGCACGGTTTTATAATCAGGTATTTGGAGAGGGTAATTTTTATCTGGAAGTTCAGGATCATGGTTTGAGTGAACAAAAACAGATATTTTCCTATATGGTACAGCTGGGGCAGGAAACCGGAATCCCTCTGGTTGCCACCAATGACTTACATTATATAAATCGTAAAGATGCTGCCATTCATGATGTACTGCTATGTATTCAAACCGGGTCAGTGGTTGCCGATGAGCAACGGATGAGATTTCCCGGCAGTGAGTTTTTTATGAAGTCGGCTGAGGAAATGAACAGTTTATTTCCGCATAATCCGGAAGTGCTGGTCAATTCATTGCTGATTGCCGAACAGTGTAACCTGGACTTTGAATTTGGAACTATGTATTTGCCCAATTTTGATATACCATCCGGTTACACCCCCGAATCCTATCTGGAGGAATTAGTCTGGTTACAGGCACAAAAACGCTATGAAACCCTCACCAACGGGATAACTGATCGATTAACCTATGAGCTGGGGGTAATAAAGACTATGGGTTTCGCCGGTTATTTTCTTATTGTTCAGGATTTGGTCAACTGGGCGCGTAACCATGAGGTACCGGTAGGGCCGGGCCGAGGTTCTGCAGCCGGCAGCCTGGTTTCCTATGTATTAGGTATTACCACCATAGACCCCTTAAAATATGGCTTGCTTTTCGAGCGATTCTTAAATCCGGAACGAGTCAGTATGCCGGATATTGATATCGATTTTTGTTTTCAAAAACGGGATCAGGTAATTGAGTATATTATCAATAAATACGGTGCTGACCGGGTAGCCCAAATTATTACCTTTGGTACTATGGCGGCCCGGGCAGCGATTCGTGATGTAGGCAGAGCCCTGGATGTACCCTATGGTGAGGTTGATCGAATAGCTAAAATGATTCCTGCTGAACTGGGGGTAACTATTGAACGGGCTCTGGAAATCTCGGTTGACCTGGCTCAGGCTTATGCAAATGATTATGATACCCGCCGTATTATTGATGTGGCCGGAGCTATTGAGGGAATGCCCCGTCATGCTTCCATCCACGCTGCCGGGGTAGTAATCGGGCAGGAGAATCTCAGCCATTTTCTTCCTTTGCAAAAGACTCCCGAAGGTCATGTAATTACGCAGTATGCCAAAGAAACTGTTGAAGATATCGGCCTGTTGAAAATGGATATCCTGGGATTGCGTACCCTGACCGTAATTGATCGTGCCCGGGAAATCATCAGTAAAACCCGGGGGATAATGCTTGATATGGACGATCTCCCTCTGGACGACCCCGAAGTTTATGAGCTCTTATCCAACGGGGATACTATAGGTGTATTCCAGTTGGAAAGTAATGGTTTACGCCGTATACTCAGTGAACTTAAACCCAATCGCTTTGAAGAGATAATTGCGGTTATTGCTTTATATCGTCCCGGACCGCTGGGCAGCGGTATGGTAGATGATTTTATAAACTGCAAACATGGCCGTCAGGAGATTAAATATATTCACCCTGAGTTGGAAAACATTTTAAAGGAGACTTATGGTGTAGTACTGTATCAGGAGCAGGTTATGCAGATTGCCAGTCAGATGGCTGATTTCACCATGGGGGAAGCAGATGGTCTGCGTCGGGCCATGGGTAAGAAAAAACCGGAGGAATTGGCCCGGCAAAGAGATAATTTCATTGCCGGAGCTGCCCGTCATAATATAGATGAACCTGTAGCTACCCGTATGTTTGATATAATGGAGAGTTTTGCCGGTTACGGTTTTAATAAAAGCCATTCAGCCGCCTATGCGGTAATCTCATATCAGACTGCCTGGTTAAAGGCCCATTATCCGGTTGAGTATATGTGTGCCTTTCTAACCAGTGTCATTGATAATCAGGATAAGGTAGTCTTTTATATCCGGGAATGTCAGCGTTTGGGTATTCCCATCCTGCCACCCGATATAAATCAGAGTTTTGAAACCTTCACTGCTGCCCGGGATGGTATTCGTTTCGGGTTGGGGGCTATTAAAAATGTAGGTAAAAATGCAGTTAAAAGCATTGTTCAGGTGCGTAAAGCAGGAGAGTTTGTCTCATTGTTTGATTTTTGCCGCCGGATGGACCTGGGTCAGATTAACAGACGAATGCTGGAAAATCTGATTATAGCAGGATGTTTTGATAATCTGGGATTAACCCGCAAACAGCATTTGTCTATTATGGATGAATGTATGGATTTGGCTGCCCAGGTGCAGAAAGAGACTTCCAGTACCCAGGCATCATTATTTGGTGATGTTATGGAAATGGTAGAAGAACCGGTACCGCGTTTACAAGGTGAACTACCTGCCCGGGAGCGACTGGCCCGTGAAAAGGAAGTGTTGGGTTTCTATGTTTCTGCCAATCCGCTGGATGAATACCGGGAGGTATTACCGTTGGTTACTACCCATCAATTGGCCGATTTTGATGTAAAAGATGATGAGATATATGTACGGGTAGCAGGAGTAATAACCAACTTAAGCCGTAAAATTAGTAAGAAAGGTGATACTTATGCCCGGTTTTTTCTGGAGGATTTGTCCGGCCGTATGGAAATGCTGGTTTTCCCTGCGGCTTACAAGAATAATCTAGACCAGTTGGAAGAAGACCAGGCCGCTATTATCGAAGGGTATTTTGATACCCGTGATGAACAGCCTAAAATTGCAGTACGGCGTATTTATAAGCTGCCGACGGTATTAAATGAAGTACAGGTAAGAATAACTGAGGAAATGAATGATACTGAAAACCGGCAGCGATTATTAAGTTTACTAAAGAAATATCCCGGTGAATTAGATGTGTTTTTGCATATTGCCGGTAAAAGCAAACCATTGCTTATGAATGATTATCGTGTGACCGCCAGCAGCAGGTTAAAGCAGGACTTGACCCGTATCTATGGAATAAACAATGTATGGTATAGTTAGCTATCAATTAAAAAGAGGAGGAAAATGCATGAATGGTGCCAACACAGGAGAAGATTATATTATTATAAAAGCGTTGGAAAATGGGGTCACTATTATCGGACTTACCCGTGGTAAAGACACCAAATTTCATCATACTGAAAAGCTGGATAAGGGTGAAGTAATGATTCTGCAGTTTACCGAACATACATCTGCTATGAAAATTCGCGGAAAGGCAGAGATTACTCACCGATTTGGGGTAGCAGTCAGCGACAGTCAAATAACCCGGAATGCTTAAACCTTATGCCAATATATATCTGATCGCAAAAAGAACTGCCTTCTATCCAGCCGGGGTGTATTTAAAGGAGGTTGCAATAGATTGAAAAAATTGGCCGTTCTTACCAGTGGCGGAGATGCTCCGGGTATGAATGCTGCCATCAGGGCAGTAGTAAGATCAGCCATATACTACGACATGGAAGTGTTTGGTGTTCAACATGGTTATGAAGGTTTAATTAATGGTGACATTCACCCTATGTCACTCGGTTCGGTAGCTGACATTATCCATCGTGGAGGAACCATTCTGCAAACTTCCCGATCCCGTGGATTTATGACTGATGAAGGTCGACAACAGGCACTTATTAATCTTAAACAGCAGGATATCGAAAATCTTATAGTAATAGGGGGCAAAGGAACATTAACCGGCGCTTTTGCTTTTTCTCATACGGGTATAAGAGTTGTGGGCATTCCTGCTACCATTGACAACGATATAATATTCACCCGCTCGATTGGATTTGATACCGCGGTTAACACTGCTCTGGAAGCAATTAATCGGATTCGTGACACAGCCACCAGTCATGGGCGGGTGTTTATAATTGAAGTAATGGGCAAAGATTGCGGAGAAATTGCGCTGGCAGCCGGAGTAGCGGGAGGAGCCGAGTCTATCCTGATACCGGAAATAGCCACTGATTTTGAGCAAATAGTATCCAAGATAAATAACGGAATGAAACGCGGTAAACTGCATAGCATTATTGTAGTTGCAGAGGGGGTTTATCCTATAATGGAACTAAAAAACAATTTACAGCAGGCTACTAAACAGGACACCCGCGTAACCATTCTGGGACATGTGCAGCGGGGTGGAACTCCGACAGCTTCGGATCGTATACTGGCATCCTGTATGGGAAAAGAAGCCGTTGAAAGTATAAATAAAAATATGGAAAATATGATGATTGCGGAAAACCAGGGACAAATTTATCCTATTCCGCTGGCAGAAATAATTTATGGGAAAAAGAATCCTGAAATCAGTATGTTTGCATTAGCCAGAATGTTATCAATTTAGTATTGAGGTGGAATTGCGGTGAGAAAAACTAAAATTATCTGTACTATCGGGCCGGCCAGTGAGGATTTGGATATTATTATGCAGATGATGGAGGCGGGTATGAATGTAGCCCGTCTGAACTTTTCGCATGGTACTCATGAAGAACATCGCCAGAGAATAAATAAACTGCGCTATGCAGGACAGCAAAGGCGTTCGCCTCTGGCCATTATGCTGGATACCAGAGGGCCGGAGATTCGCACTGGTTTATTGGAAAATAAGAAAGTACAGCTAAAAAGCGGGCAGCAGTTTAATCTGACTAATCGTTCTATCAAAGGTGATGAATCCCAGGTAGAAATTAATTATGCCAACCTGCCCCGTGAAGTTCACAAAGACAATATAATTTTGCTGGCAGATGGCTTAATCAGTCTGCTGGTTAAAGAAACTACTGATACGGACATAATATGTCGGGTTATGAATGGTGGAGAACTAGGGGAGAGAAAAGGGGTTAATGTTCCCGGAGTAAGAATTGAATTGCCTTTTATGAGCGATAAAGACCGTGAAGATATTTTATTTGGCATTGAGATGGAAGTTGATTTTATTGCCGCTTCATTTGTAAGAAGTGCTGAGGATGTAATTGAAATTAAACGCATTCTGGAACAGAAACATGCTGACATAGATGTAATTGCCAAAATTGAAAGTCAGGAAGGGGTTAATAATCTCGAAGATATCATTCAGATTGCTGATGGAATAATGGTTGCCAGAGGGGATCTGGGAGTCGAGATAGCAGCCGAAGAGGTACCATTGATACAAAAAGAAATATTGAAAAAATGCAGTAAAGTGGGCAAACCAGCTATAATTGCTACCCAGATGCTGGATTCGATGATTGTAAACCCCCGACCTACCCGGGCTGAAGTATCTGATGTAGCCAATGGTATCTTTGATGGCTCAGATGCCATTATGTTATCCGGAGAGACGGCAGCGGGAAAATATCCGGTCGAGGTAGTAGAAACCATGGCCCGGGTAGCTTATCGAGCTGAACAATCATTAAATTATGGAGAAATTTTGCGACAAAAGAGCCGGTATACAAATCTGAGCGTAACCGATGCTATTAGTTATGCCACCTGTGCAACGGCAGCTAATTTGGGTGCCTCAAAAATTATTACCGCTACCCAGACCGGGCAAACTGCCCGTATGATAGCCAAGTATCGACCCCAGACTGATATAATTGCTACTACCACCGATAAAAGGGTTATGAATAAATTGTCATTATTATGGGGAGTTCAGCCGATTCTAATTCCGGAAACAATAGGAACCGATGAATTATTTGAGGAATCTATTCGTTGCGCAATGGAAACCGGTTTAATAAATAACGGGGAACTGGTAGTCCTGACGGCTGGAATTCCTACGGGCAGAGCCGGAGCCACCAGCCTGATGAAAGTCCATATTGTTGGTGAAATCCTGGTACAGGGTATGGGAATTGGCAGTGGAGTTGCCAGTGGAATTGTACGTATCATACGGGATGAATCAGATCTCATCCGGATTGAGCCGGGCGATATTGTAGCCATTGGTGATGCCAACAGCAGTCTGGCTCCGTATTTGAAGCGAATTGCTGCCTTGGTTGCCGAGGCCGGGGGGTTAACTTCTGATGCAGCCATAATGGGATTAAATGCCCGTATCCCGGTGATTGTGGGGGCAGTAAATGCTACCCATCTGCTGGAGGAAGGCATGCTGGTAACAGTAGACGCACCCCGGGGCAGAGTCTACAAAGGTTTGGCCCGGGCATTGTAGCAAATAGTGAGGTGTGAGGAGTCAGGAGAAAGTTCTTAATAGACGCAGATATCTGCGGATTTAACGGATATTCGCTGCATATTTATAATATTTAGTACCTAACTTGACCTGACGATACTATATCTTTTGGATTTAAAGAAGGAGTTTATTTAATTGGAGGTCACCCAAGCGTCCTTAACCGTACCCCCTAATGTAACATTCTAAGGCGATTGCTGAAAATAATAACCGGGGACACATTTTAATGTGTGTCCCCGGTGTTTTTGGTGTATTCATACTAATCCTGCTTGTACATCTGTACCATGATGGCAGTGTAGAATATCCTGCGATGGCAGGTTGAGTGGTATTCACACCGACGGAACAGATGAGTTCACAGGTATAAGCCAATATTAAAGGCGATTATTTACCTTTAAAGTCTGCTTTTCTGTTTTCCAGGAAAGCTGCCATGCCTTCTTTTTGGTCCTCGGAGGAGAACAGCATTGACCAGGCAATCTGTTCTGCACGGCATCCTGCCTTAATATCCAGATTCATTGAGTTATTTACACATGCTTTGGCTTCTCTCAATGCCAGAGGCGGTTTCCTCGTTAATTTACGGGCAATCTTGGTAGCAGTTTCAACAACTTCAGCAGCCGGTACCACCATGTTGGCCAGGCCGACACGATATGCAGTTTCCGCGTCAAAGAAGTCACCAGTGAAAATATACTGTTTAGCTATACAAATGGAAGCATTGCGTGGAAAACGCTGTGTTCCGCCAGCTCCCGGGAATATACCGATATTAATTTCCGGGAAGCCCAGGGTAGCATTATCAGCCATAACACGGATATCAGCGGCCAGAACCATTTCCAGACCACCACCGAGAGCTAATCCATTGACGGCTGCAACCGTAGGTTTGTGATTATCTTCGATAGCAAACAGGGTTCTGTGAACTTTATCCAGGAAATTACGGGCTTCAAAAGCATTATATCCGTTTACGGCTTTTAGATCCGCGCCAGCCGCAAAGGCGTTTTCATTACCTCTCATAATGATAGCCCGTACTTCCGGGTCATCATTAAAGCCGGTAATAATTTCATAAGATTCATCAAGTAATTTGATGTTAACCGCATTAAAAGCTTTTGGACGGTTAAGCTGAATAGTACCAATATTATTTTCCACCGATACCAAACATGTTTCATATTGTTTATCTCTGTAAGACATTTATTAACCCCCTTGTTTCATATATAACCTTAATCAGGTTACTTGCTGTAATCGTAAAAACCTTTACCGGTTTTTCTTCCCAGCCATCCGGCCCGAACCATTTGTTTCAATAAACCAGCCGGGCGATATTTGGGATCACCAGTTTCCCGATATAATACATTACATACTTCCAAACCGATATCAACTCCAACCAAATCGCACAGGGTGAAAGGACCCATAGGCCATCCGGCACCCAGTTTCATAGCCTTATCAATATCTTCGTAGCTGGCCAGACCTTCCATAGCAATGAAGGCGGCTTCGTTCATTCCCGGAATAAGAATTCTATTGACAACAAATCCCGGACCTTCCTTTACCTTGATTGGTTTTTTACCAATAGCTTTGGAAAGTTCCATAACTGCTTCCACAGTTTCATCTGAAGTTTGCAAAGCGGGAATAACTTCGATCAGAGCCATTACCATTGCCGGATTAAAGAAGTGCATTCCCACGACTTTGTCCGGACGGTCATAGGTAGCCGCAATTTCTGTAATGGAAAGAGATGAAGTATTGGTTGCAACGATGATTTCAGGTTTAAGAATAGAGGACAATTCTGCATAAACTTTTTTCTTGATTTCCATGTTTTCTACTACGGTCTCAATAACGAAGTCAACATCAGCAATATCCTGCAAAGTAGCGGTTCCGGAAATATTTCCGGTAACAAAATCTTTGGCCCCAGCAGGTGCTTGACCTTTTTCTTCGGCTCTTGCCAGACCTTTACCAATTCTTTCTAAGGTTTTGTCGACAATTTCCTTTTTAATATCATACAAAACCACCTTTTTACCTGCACCTGCTACTGCCCAGGCAATCCCCATCCCCATGGTTCCGGCACCCAGGACAGCAACCTTATTTACTTCCATACACCAGACCTCCTTGTTTTATTGGTGACCAAACAGACAGAAAACAAAAGGACAAATCATTGCGAATTATTTTACTTCCCAATCACCTCCCTTATCCAGTGTATACCTTTAAGGCTGGTATATGCACTATGCGTATACGAACCTATTGTAAGGCGAAAACCATGTAAAATTACATAAAACAGGTACTTAATCCCGGAAATAAATCCTTCAATACTGTCACGCGAGATGACACTCTTATTACATTGATAATTAAAGAAAAAGTATTATGCAAAACTCTCAAGTAATATATTTCACACTAACTAATAACATAATAGCATAACTGGAACGAAAAAATTAGAGAAATATGGTAAGTACAAGAAGAATGTATATTCTTTATCTAACCATTAATTGGTAAAAGCCAATCTTATGGTAAAGAAACATAAGAAAAATATAAAAATGACCGGATTAAATCCGGCCAGCTGCTCGTGAAGCCTGGTTAAGCGTTACCTGGGTAATTATCAAATGAAGTGTTTTCGAATCCAATGTACCAGTTGCCGGTAAAGAATTTTGCTGCTGAAATTCGCTTATAAACTGGATATTATCCTGAGCATCAGTTTTACCTAATTGTTTAAGCATAGCATCTATCTGTTTTTGCTCCAAATCAGAAAGTACCATTAATTCATAAGCAGCTTCAGTTGCAGTATCTTTATCAGCATTTACATCAACAGCCGATGTATTTTCAGTACTTTTATCCGGATTAACTTCTGATTGTGGAGCATTATGGTGATTGATTATTTTACCCATATTACTAACAACTGCTATAGTCGAGCCAATCAAGGTTGCCCCGGCAATAACCAAAATAAAAAAGAAATAATATTCCTTTTTCATTATATTCCCTCCAATAGCCATAGTTAGTTAATATATTGTAAATTATTCAAGACAATTTTACAATTTATTCTGAAAAATTACATCCTGATGTAAATATAAAGTTTTACTTTTTATTTTTCGGATTGGTTATTATCCTTGATTATCGTGACATCAACTGAATTAAACAGAGCAAAAACTTGTTCACCTTTCTGTAGATTCATGGCCTCGGCAGCACCATTGGTGATAGTTGAATAAACCGGATGATCTCCAATATCAATTATTACTTCGGTTAAATCCTGCCCTGGTTTTACATCCATGATTCTGCCGGTTAATTTATTGGCCTGACTTATTCTCATTGAAAACGCCTCCTTTTTTATATTTATTGTGCTTACTGAGCAAATTTATAATCAAGCAAAAATTCCCACAGCAGAATAAAAAAATTTAAATACTTTATAAAAATATATTTAAGGATAGGATATTTCACTCATCTGTCGAATGAATAAAGGCAAGACTATTAAAAAAAGGTGGTTATTATATGGAATTAAAAGATCTTATATTTGAAAAAGATGGGCATATAGCTTATGTCTATATCAATCGTCCGGAAGCATTAAACAGTTTTACGCTTGACACCCTGGAAGAATTTTATTGGATACAGGATCAGATTTTAGCTGATATGGATATTCGTGTAGTAGTTTTAGCCGCCAAAGGGAAAATATTCTCGGCCGGAATTGATGTTTCCGTTCTGAAAAGTGGTAATCCTCAATATGCAGTTCGTTATATTCAAAAATTGCAGGAATACTATAACCGCTGGGAAAAGATGCCCCAACCGATTATTGCCGCTGTTCACAGTACCTGTATCGGCGGTTCAATAGAAAACATTTTAGCCTGTGATATACGCATTTCAAATCAAAGCGCTACTTACAGCCTGCCGGAAATAAACTTTGGTTTCTCTCCGGATATGGGCGCTACCCAACGGCTTACCCGTGCAGTTGGGGCCGGTCAGGCCAAAAGGCTGATTATGACCGGCGATTTTATCAGCTCCGAAGAAGCTTTGCGGATTGGTCTGGTTGACTTTGTCGTACCGGATGAGGAACTTATGGAATTCACCGCTAAATTGGCTAAAAAAATAGCTAACAAACCTCCGCTGGCAATCGGGGTTGCTAAAAAAGCCATTAATCTTGCCCAGGACACCAGCCTCAGCGTAGGTCTGCAATTTGAACAACTGGGTTCCTCTTTCCTGTTCTGTACCGAAGACTTCCAGGAAGGCCCCAAAGCCTTCTTTGAAAAACGCAAACCCAACTTCCAGGGTAAATAAAGCACATAAAAAACGAGTCAGAATTTATCTCTGACTCGTTTTTCGTTTTTATTTTGTTTCAGACTGACCAGCTATCGTTTATCTTCAGCATTTCGCAATGCATACTGGTAAATATCTTCATCAATATATCCTTTATCCCGGAGAAACTTTAGGGTATGAGTATAGTAAGCTCCAATATCATACCAATAGCCCCTCACATCCCGATACTTATTATGAACCGGCAACTGAGGCCTTTCAACTGATATCTCCATTGAAGCAATAAACTTCCCCGGGTAATTAAGGATCTGCTCATCAGTCATATCACGGTAATCCCACTTCAAAGCAGTCAGTAAACCTTCTCTATCCGGCCTGTGTATTTCAATAGCCTCATTATACCGCCGGGGTGTTTTAGCAGCAGATTCATTTTCAAGTATGACTTCTTTTGAAACCACACTATCAAGTACTATCCGGTAAACATGATTAGCAGACATATCCAGCGCGGCTATCATCTTCTGGCGTTCTTCATCACACCCGGCTATGGAAGCCATCTGATCTAACATTTGGGTTTCCCATGCTTCCGGAGCATTGGTGGCTAAGTGAACCGGATATCTGCAGTTTTTTATATTTCCATTTTTCAACCGATATTGGAAAGTTATATTATACTGCCGGTTATTATCATCAATAAACATGGTGGTCCGGTACTTTTCTCTGAGGACACCAATATTATCAATCATATACTGATGCAAGGCCGCAATCTGGTCTTTACTGTCAGCCTGGGAGAAAATCCCCGGGCTCGCTGACCATAACAGACGGGTTTCCTCCGGGGTTAGATTGGCCATGGCCGGATACAAATACTCGTTACTCCGGGGGTCTTTTTCCGGACTAATAGGGGTTCCGTAAGTTAACGCCAGTGATTCGGGCAGATTTGGTATGCTATCAAAATAAACCGGCCCGCGGTCAGCCTGCAAGGTGTTTTCATGGTAATAAGCATAATTACTGCTGAAAGCTACGGCTTCAACCTGATTTACATCCGGGATGCGGGTAGCATATCCATACCAGTCATACCAGGCAGATAAAATAACCAGGCTCATTATCAATGCATAGACGACAAAGCCTTTATAGCTGTCCAATACCTTAAACGATTTTCGCAATAATGCTTCGGCAACATAATATCCCAACATACCTGCCAGGATGAATACCAGCCAGGAAACCAGCAATCCGGAAGAGGGATTGATAAATCCATTTAATATAATTTCTCCCAGGGTCAAACTGGTACAAATAGTTACTCCATATTTAAAAATCGGCTCCAGTCCGGAAATAGTGATTATATCTCCGGCTTTTTCCATTTTACGCTCCTTATACATTTGTAAAGCTGCCCCGATAAAAACCATGCCGGCCAGCAAATAAGCAATCCATACCCACCAATTGACCGGGGTATAAGTGCTGCTGAGCCCGGCAGTATATACTATCGGAGTTAACAGGGCTTCAATATATAAATTACTATGGGCGAACAGGCTGGTAAAACCATATAAATACTGACTGAGAAAGGCATCTATAACCATCATAAGACCAAATATAATGATATTGGCAATACCAAAAAAGGCGATATGTGCAAATATGTTGCCGGTTAGCATGGCCATAAATACTGCCAGAGAAAACAGCAACAAGCTAAGGGATGCAAATATGAATAACCACCCCAGCAAAGCCGTGAAATCCAAACAGTTATGGATTATTCCGATTCCCGTCAGGGTCAGAAAGAATACTAACAACGGCAGAATAATCATAAACAATCCTGACAAATAATTGCTGAAATACATGGTACGGCGGGTATAAGGCAAGGCGTTCATCATTCCCGCTGCTGAAGTATTAAACAAATAGGAAAATACCGCTGTAGCTGATACTATACTGAATAATGCAACTATAAGGGCCAGACCTCCGGATATGCTATAAACACTATCCATAAATAATTGCGGTGTAAGCGGTGTAAACACTTCCGGGGCCAATCTGCGATTATAAGTTAAATTAAAACCAATTAACAGAACAATAACTATATAGGAAGCAAATACAGGCCAAAACCGCTGCAGGTTTTTTCTGAAAAGGGCCTGGCTAAATATCGGTGCTGCTGATGCCATAATCCATCCCCCCCAACTCATGAATAAATATTTCTTCCAATGAAAGCGGCAGCACATCTATCATCATGGAATCCAACTGAGCTGCCTGGTTGATAATTTGCTCTTTCTCCCCGCGGACTACCAGGTGAACCACACTGCCTACCTGATTTTGCGACAATACCGTCAGGTGGCTCAAATCCGGAACATCCTGGCGAAATGCCAACTGCAGCTTGAAAATATTATTCTGCAATTCATCCAGATTACGCTCCAATACTACTTCACCCTTATGCATAATGCCTACGCAATCACAAACATCCTCCAATTCCCTTAGATTATGCGAAGAAATAAACACGGTAGTCTGCCGTTCGGCAACATCCTGAAAAACCAGACTCCAGACTTTACGGCGGGCTACAGGATCCAGTCCATCCATCGGTTCATCCAGCACCAGAACCCTGGGCATGATACACAAAGCCAGCATAAAAGCGGCATGTTTTTTCATTCCCCGGGAAAATCGGCGTAACGGACTATGGTGATCCAGAGGGAAAATCGGTATCAGCTTTTGCAAACGCTCATCATTGAAACTCGGGTACACCTGCCGGTAAAAACTAATCATATCTGCTAAATCAGCCTGAGGGAAAAAATAAATATCATCCGGTATGTATGCTATGGACTCTTTTAGAATTGGATTGTCAAAAACCGGTATATCACCAATTGTTATTGAACCCTGGTCGGGGATCAGTATACCGACGATATTCTTAATCAGGGTGGTTTTGCCCGAACCATTTGGTCCTACTATTCCATAGACTGAAGATTTGGGTACGTTAATATTTACATCCCGTAAAGCCTGAAAGTCGCCAAACGACTTACTGAGGCCACGCACTTTTATCATTTTTTATCTAACCTCCTCTATTCGAAATTACAGATCTTCAAGCACCTGTTTGATTTCCTCTTTGCTAACGCCCAAATAGATTAATTCCCGAACTCTATCTGTTATCTCCGCTATTAACTGTTCGGTTTTCCCGGGGTTTTGGCCAGGTGCCCGGGACTGGACAAAAGTACCTTTGCCGGGAACCTGATAGACAAATCCCTGAGCTTCCAGATCGCGATAAGCTTTTTGAATAGTATTGGGATTTATAGCCAGATTCTGCGCCATCTCCCGTACCGAAGGAATTTTCTCATCAGGCTCCAGTACGCCGCGAATAATCAAATTCTTAATCTCATCGCGTACTTGTTCGTAAATCGGTTTGGGATTTCTTAAATCAACACTGATAATGTAAATCACCCCCTAAACTTCCAGCGGCTCAATCTATGTGTATTACTACTCATAGTACACATAATACACCTGCGCAACCAACCCGTCAAGTAAAATCTGGAAGAGGATAAAACCGGACATTGTATTGCAAATGATATTGATGTGATAGCTATGATTAATAATTTACTGGTGGCCATAGTCTCTGACAGATCGGCTCAGCCTGTAATCAATACCGGAACCCTTTACTAGGGGATAGAGCAATGGCCGGAAAAAAGTCATTTTTATTACGCATTAATCCTGACTTATACGAAGTTATGGAAAAGTGGGCGGCTGACGAATTTCGCAGTGTAAACGGGCATATAGAATATATTCTCCGCGATGCAGCCATAAAAAGCGGACGCCTGGGGAAAAAACACCGGGATTTATCAATTACAGGATCGGAAAGCGCTTCCGGATATGACGATAAAGAGGGGGGATAGCCCCTACCACTATCATGATACCCATCGCCTCACCGGGCTGGAAACCATGAATGAAATTTTGGTATTAGATCAAGGTCAAATAATAGAACGGGGAACCCATCAGGAACTTATCAATTCAGGGGGACTTTACCATAACATGTATCAATTACAGCAAAACATTTGAAAGTTTATCTCCCCGGGCAGCGATATTAAGTCTGCCTTCTATGGAGTGTTGAATATCTTCTTTTTTAAACCGCCATTCCCGGACACACTTAAACCCTATGTCTCTAATAGCTGCATCAGTGCCCCTCCATATCTGTGCCAGTACTTTACCTGTTAATAACCGGTATGCTACTATTGTGGAAAGTACTTGTGCAAACTTTTCCGGTTTGCACCAGGAGGTTATTAAAATGTCCCGTAGCCTGAAAGTAGCAGCTGTGCAGATGGATGTAGCCCCGGCATCTGTTTCCGACAGACTTGAGCGAGCCTATAGTTTAATCCGGGATGCTGTCAGCCAGGGGGCGGAGCTGGTAGTGCTGCCGGAGGTTTTTAACACTGGTTATGCCTACACCGATGCGAATTATGAAAACGCTGAAAGATTCGATGGCCCTACGATACAATGGATGAAGGGCACTGCTGCTGAATTTAATATCCACCTGGCAGGTAGTCTGCTGCTCTGGAATCAGGAGCATAGCGACATAGTTAACACCCTTGTGCTGTTTGACCCCAGGGGGCGTTCCTGGAGTTATGATAAGAATTATCCCTGGAGTTGGGAACGAGCCTATTTTGTACCGGCAAAGAAACATTCCCAAACAGTTGTAGCTCATACGGATTTGGGAGACATTGGATTTTTGGTTTGCTGGGATATTGCGCACGCACATTTGTGGAAGCAATATGCGGGCAAAGTCGATATGATGGTCATATGGAGCTGTCCTCCCGATGCCTTTAAAGCTGAACTAAAGCTCCCTTCAGTACAGTTAGGGCCAAAAGATATGGGTTCTACCATACAGTCCATGCATGATGAGGCCTATAACCTGTTTGGACGAACTCTTGAACAACAATGTGCCTGGCTGGGGGTACCCGGGATCAGTGCTATATGCAACGGTACTCTTAGTACACCAATCCCCAAAGGCAAAGGTGCTTTTTTGGTTTATATTTTGTCCTCTCTTAAACTGGCTAAATATATGGGTGAGGCTAATGATCTGGAAATGACCTGCCAGATGTATTCTGCCTGCAAGGTGATAGGAGCAGATGGCAGTGCGCTGGCTTTTGAAACAGGCAGTGACGAAAAAGCCGTAGTGGCGGAAATAAGCCTGCCCAATCAAAAACCGCGTCCTGTTGCACGCCAGCCTAAACCAATTGTCAGAAAGACATCCTATTTGCTGGCCGATTTTTGGTTTCCACTGCTTACTCGCTCCCTGTATGTGCGTAAAGTTAAGCAACCACTTTTAAAATAGTTATTGCTATCATGGTGAAACAACTCATCAGGTTTTTAAAGAGGAGGGGACAGGTATGACTCAGCGTCTGGTCACTGAACAATCCAATCAATTGCATCAACTGCTGGTTACCGTATCCAGATATTTATACTTTGCCAGTGATGGTCAGGTCAGGTATCAGGAGAAGCCCATGGAGGTTAATACCGGTAATCTCAGCAAATCCCACAGGGATCATCTGGTCTATTATATGTGCTGTGTATACAGTTACAATTGTTTTTTTGATATTACCAGCCCGAAAAAATGTAGCCCACCCGCATACGCTACGCAACAAACGGCAGTAAAATTGGCAAGTAAATTTAACCGAAACCGAATATCAGAAAACAATTAAGGGGCTTCAAAGCCCCTAATTTTTTGTATGGTGCCAGAGGTGGGACTCGAACCCACACGCCTCGCGGCACACGATTTTGAGTCGCGCTCGTCTGCCAATTCCGACACTCTGGCCTGTAAACTATTATTTCAGCAGAATTAATTATAAGGCGAGGCCATATAGTTGTCAAGCAGGGGGGATCATTCTATTTGGTGCTTTTTCATCAGTCTGTATAGTGTAGTGCGGGAAACACCCAGTATTGCAGCGGCCTGCTGCCGATTACCGTAACTTCTTTTTAAAGCCATACGGATTCGTTCTTTTTCCGCTACATCTTTTCCTGATTTCAAATCATAATCTACGGGAGGGGCATCAAGTGACTGCTGATGAAGAAACAGGGGCAAGACATCACTGGTCAGAGTGGAGTGAGGGCAAAAGTTCATTGAGGTTTCCAGAACATTAATTAATTCTCTGGTATTCCCCGGCCAGTTGTATTGCAGCAGAACCCGCATGGCATCATCCTCGATGGCTTGAATCTTTAAGCCTAGCTTACGATTAAGCTGATCCAGATAATACTGGACTAAAACTGGTATATCTTCGGTTCTTTCCCGCAAAGGCGGAATATAAAGATTGACAACATTTAACCGATAATAGAGATCAGGCCGGAAAGTGCCCTGGTTGATCATCCATTTCAAGTCCTTGTTGGTAGCTGAAATAACGCGTACATCTACAGGTATGGTATGATCATCACCGATGCGCTCAATTTCTCTTTCCTGGAGAACTCTTAACAATTTTGCCTGCATGGACAAAGGCATATCGCCAATTTCATCAAGAAATATGGTTCCGTGGTTGGCCTGTTCAAACTTGCCGATTTTTCCACCTTTACGGGCTCCGGTAAAGGCCCCTTCTACATAACCAAACAGTTCCGATTCCAAAAGTGGTTCAGGTATGGCGGCACAGTTTACCTTAACGAAAGGTTGTTCGGCGCGTGCGCCGCTATAATGAATTGACTGGGCAAATAATTCTTTACCGGTACCGCTTTCTCCGCTAATAAGTACTGACGATGGAGAGCTGCCAATCCATAATATAGTTTCCCGCAGAGCTTTAATAATCGGACTCATTCCCTTAATAATATCCTGGCCTGATCCGGCTACCGGTTCAATGTTGAATTCATCCTGATAAGATTTTAATTCATGCATAAATTTGGATACATTCTGCATAATATCTCTGGTGTTAATGCGGGAAATAATGTTTATATAATCGTCAAAATCTATGAGGTTCTTTTTTACACAAGTTAAATCAAAAGCTTCATATCTTCCAACTACGCCAATAATTATATTATCAGCAATAACCGGCTGGCGGGTGGCCAGTACTTTATTCCGGGGATAGAAGGCCAAAAGGTCCGGGCGACCTGTTTCAACCACATTCATTAAATAGGGATCAAATTGAAATTCATCAATATGATGACTGATCAATTGTTCCCGAGTTAAATCCAGGTAAGCGCAAAGGGTATCATTTACCAAGCGTATGATGCCTTGTTGGTCAACAAATATGGCACCTTCATAGGGAAGATTGAATATTTGTTTTAGCATTTCAGATTCTTCAATATTAGAAAAATCAGCATTTTTAACACAGTCCATAATAAGACTCCTTTCCAGTATCCGGCAAGAATCCAGTAGACAGAATAGAGAGTATATTCAAAATAATCAGAGTAGTTGTTGCAAATATGTTACATTGTAACATATTTGCAACAACTACGCAAACCTCGTAATATAGTGCTGTCAAACCGATTGCCGCCCGGATAATGTTTCATGAATGAAACGGCATTGTAAAATAATCCCTCCAAAACCGGTGTTTATAAGTTGGCTTATATTTTGCATATATATAGCATAAGGTCATTATTGACCTAAAGGGGGGAGATAGTTGCTTTAATGATTGTTTTAGTGGAAAGTATTCCAGATAGTAGTTGACAGTCAAGTTCAAAGAATAAACCGGTTGGATGTGTCCGGTTTGAAACAATTGAGCATTTGTAATGGGTTGTGGAGGAGTAAGATGGCAGGTTTATTAAAGGGGATTCGAATAATTGATCTTACCAGGCTGCAATCCGGCCCCTATTGTACAATGGCTCTTGGTGATCTGGGGGCCGAGGTTATTAAAATTGAGAACCCCAGAGGAGGGGATTTGATCCGTTGGTATCCACCACTGGGAAAATCGGAGAGTGGATATTTTCTGGCTCTGAATCGCAATAAGAAGAGTATTAAACTGGATATCTGGACTGATTCGGGGCGCGAAGTATTTAAGCGTTTGGTAGATTCGGCTGACATAGTTATTGAGCAATATCGGCCGGGAGTATTAAAAAAAATTGGTCTGGATTACCAACAATTGCAGGAAAGAAACCCAAGAATCATAATGGCTTCTATTTCTGCTTATGGGCAAACCGGGCCTTACAGTTCCTTGCCTGCCCATGACATAAACCTACAGGCTATAAGTGGAATACTTAAGGGCGTGGGAAGGAAAAATAGTGAGCCGGTTATTTCGGGAGTTCCCATTGCTGACATGGCGGCATCTTTGTGGACTGCGTTTGCTTTGCTGGCTGCGTTATGGGAAAGGGAACACAGTGGTCAAGGTCAGTATATAGATGTTTCAATTCAGGAAGCTGCCCTGAGTTTCCAAACTCTTGCTGCCGGAGAGCTGTTCACCAATAATTATTTCGCCGAGCGATGCAATGAACCTCTTATTGGAGTGAGTGCCTGGTATAATGTTTATCCAACTGCTGACCAAGGTTATCTGGCTATCGGATTATTGGAGTTCAAGTTCTGGAGTTCTTTTTGCAAAGCCATTGAATGTGAGGAGTTCGTCGAAAATCAATTTGGACCACCTGAAGTTCAGGAGAAGATGATTCAAAAGATTGAGTCCCTTACAATTCAGAAAAGCTTGCAGGAATGGATGGATATTTTGCAACCTCTGAATATTTGTGTAACCCCGGTTAATAATCTGGAAGAAGCACTGAAAAACCAACAGATTGAATTTCGCCAAATGGTTCAGGAAGTCAATCATCCGGTGGAAGGAGTGATAAAGCTGTTAGGTATACCGGTAAAGTTTAGCCGGACTCCTGTAAAAATTCAGATGCCCCCGCCTCTGTTTGGCCAGCATACTGAAGAAATACTTATGGAATTGGGATATAACATATCAAGCCTGGAAAGGTTTAAATGTATGGGAGTAATATGATGTGACTGGCAGAGTTTAATCAATTAATGTTCCGTCAAATATAAAAGGGGATACGAAAGATAATTAATTTAATTAAATAATTGGAGGGATTTTAATGAGTACTTATATGCAGGAGTACAAAAGTAAACTGGTTACAGCTGAACAAGCAGCCAGATTGGTCGAATCCAATGTGATAGTTGATTATGGAATGTTTGCAACCAAACCGGTGGATTTTGATATGGCCTTGGGAAAACGGGCCGGCGATGGCCTGGAGAATGTGGCCGTTCGGGGAACCGGTTCTGTATTGCCTATTCCCGAAGTAATAAAAAACGATATTGAGCAGAAGACTTTTCAATATTTTTCCTGGTATTTTACCTTGCTGGACCGTAAAGCTGCTGATATGGGTCTGGCGGCCCATAACCCTTTTAATTATCATGAAGCTACAATGCTGGCTTACAATCTGGAGGAATACAGTCATATAGCTCCCCAGGTATGGTGCGCACAGGTATCCCCTATGGATGAGCATGGTTGTTTTAACTTTGGACTGGGCAATTCTCATAATCGTGGTATGGCCCTGGGGGCTAAAATTGCCATAGTTGAAGTAAATGAAAATATGCCCCGATGTCTGGGCGGTAATGATGAGTATATGCATATAAGTGAAATTGATTATATTATAGAAGGTTCTAATTCACCAATATTCACTACCCCAAAATCTCCTGAGGCCAGTCCGGAAGAAAGAAAGATTGCGAACTATATTCTGGAAGAAATACATGATGGAGCCTGTTTGCAGCTGGGAATAGGAGCGCTTCCCAATCTTATCGGTCATATGATAGCTGATTCGGATCTAAAAGATTTAGGTATACAGAGTGAAATGTTCTGTGATGCCTTTGTGGCCATGTATGAGAAAGGCAGAATAACCAACGCCAAAAAATCCTATGATATCAATAAGAGTACCTATTCATTCTGTCTGGGTATGCAGGAAACCTATGATTTTTTAAATGACAATCCCCGTTGTGCATCAACTACGGTTCTTCATACTAATGATCCCTCCAAAGTCGCTTTGCAGGATAACATGATTGCCATTAACAATATTCTGGAAGTTGATTTGTTAAGTCAGGTATGTTCGGAATCATTCGGACTTAGACAGATATCAGGAACCGGTGGACAGTTGGATTTTGTTATTGGAGCTTTCCATTCCAAAGGAGGCAAGGGTATCCTGGCTTTCAGCTCGACTTTTAAAGACAAAGAAGGCAATATCCATTCGCGGATAAAACCTCTGTTAACACCCGGCGCGGCTGTAACTGTTCCCCGTACTCAGATCCAATATCTGGTTACCGAATACGGAATTCAGAACTTTAAAGCTACATCTACCTGGGGCCGGGCGGAAGGTTTGATCAATCTGGCCCATCCGGATTTCCGCGACGAATTAACCAAGGCTGCCAAAGAAATGAAAATCTGGTCCAGAACCAACCGTATTCCATTTTAAATATGAAAATAACCAATAAATAATAATACAGGGCTTTGCCAAGCCCTGTATTTATTTGTATTAAATGGTGGGCAGGCAGTAATTGCCATCAGCATGGTTAAAGGAGATTTTACCCCTTCTGTCACAAAGAGGAAAGATAAGAATAAAGGATATGCTTCAATAAATGCCGAAAGAAGTGTATTATAAAAATGTTAATGATGGGATCTTTAATAAAGCCATAAGTTCCATACTTTACATAAGGAGAAGTATGAGGATGACATTAGAAGAGCAACTGGTTAAGAAAAGCCTTCTTGGTGATACAGCGGCTTTTGAGGAACTGGTCGCCCAATATCAGAACAGGATTTACGCCTTGGCGTATCGGTATATGGGTAATGAGGAAGATGCTTATGATATGACCCAGGAGGCATTTATTAAAGCCTTTCGTTCTTTGCGTTCTTTTAAAGGTGATTCCAGTTTTGGTACCTGGTTATACCGGGTGGCCACCAATGTATGCCTGGATGAGCTGCGAAAAAGGAAACGAAGGGTTCTGACTTTATCGCTGGATGAACCGTTGGCTACACAGGACGGCGATGAAGTGGAAAAAGAGATAGCGGACACATCTCCTACAGTAGACATATTATATGAACAAAAGGAGTTCTCTTTATACATACAGGACATTCTCGATGAAATGAAGCCCGAACATAAAAGTGCAATTGTATTGCGTGATTTGATGGAACTTAGTTATGAAGAGATTGCAGAGGTCCTGGATTGTTCCATAGGAACGGTAAAATCCAGGTTGAGTCGGGCACGAACTGTTTTGAGAAAAAAATTGACAGACAGGGAACTTTTGCCTTAAGCACCTCGTCTAATAAGCGAGGAGGATATAACTATGAGATGTGAACAAATGCGAGAGCTATTATCTCCATATATGGATCAGATGACCAGCGAAAAAGAGACTCGTATGGTTGAGGCTCATCTTGTGGTGTGTCCGGAATGCAACCGGGAACTGGAACAATTGCAGCGTATGGTTGCCCTGATGGGTAATCTGGATACGCCTCAGTTGCCGGAGCATTTTTCAGCAGATTTTCATCGTCGCTTAATGAATGAGCAGCCGCTTATATTTAGAAACAGTGAACTGAAAAAGCCTCGAAAACAGGCTTGGATTGCTGCTGGAGTGGCTGGTTTGGCTTTGACCGTAGGCGTTTACGCCAGCAGTTTATTGCCGGTGGGTATGGTAGCAGATTTATGGCAGGATAAAGAAGATAAGCAAAACAAAACTACTACGGTGGCCGTTGATGATATTATTCAAAGAATTCAGCTGTGGGGACATCAGGATAAGAATATTCTGCCTGCAGAGCAAATAGCTGATAAGGGTACTACTGCTCCCGGGCAGGAAAAAGTTCCGACTGCCGGACCTGCTTCTAATGAACAACCACCAGCCGAGGCCGTCCCTGCAAAGATACAGATAGAGCCTAAACTGGCAGATGTGTTTAAGTCAACCATCAAAGTTGATAATTTAAATGACTCAGTTTCCAGGGTAGTCCAAATTGCTGAAGCCAATGGAGCCCAGGCCAGAGTAACTCAGGCCGGTAATGAGGTTCAGGCATTAAATGGTATAACCCGGGAGGTTAGTTTCAAGGTTAGTTCCGAACAGGTAGGAGCAATCTTAAAACAATTGGAGGCTGTTGGCCAGGCGGGTATGCCGACAGGTGATCAGGTAGTTTATACGGAACAATACAGTGAGGCTGTTAATCAAATCCAAACCCTGGAAAAACAGATTTGTGAATTGGATACTTGCGATGAGCAAAGCAGGATTAATTTACAAACTGAATTGCAAATATGGCGGGATAAAAAACTAAAGCTGGAAAAGGAATTACAGATGGCAACCATTAAGGTGCAACTGGTTCAGGAGGTTAATCCTTAAAAGTTTAATACACAATTTAATAACACATAATTATAATGGGCAGGGAATAGTATCCTGTCCATTGAATTTTTATGTGTATATTATTGAGGAAAGGTGGAACTTCTGGTGACAGAATCCAAGTTTTTATTGATAGATGGCAATAGCCTTTTGTATCGGGCTTTTTATGCGCTGCCATTACTGCACACGCGCGAAGGGATATATACCAACGGTATTTATGGCTTTCTTACCATGTTTAACCGGATAAAGGCTGAACAACAGCCTACTCATTTACTGGTGGCTTTTGATAAGGATAAGCAGACTTTTAGAAATTCCCTGTTTAATGAATATAAAGCCAATCGCCAGTCTGCGCCGGATGAATTGAGAGATCAGTTTACCTTCCTGCGGGAAATTCTGACTGCCATGAATGTAGATTTTCTGGAAATACAGGGCTACGAAGCAGATGATATTATAGGTACAATAAGTCGGCAAACAGAAGAAAATGATATTCCGACTATAATTCTGACCGGAGATAAGGATACCCTGCAGTTAGTATCAGAGCAGGTAACAGTTATGATGACTAAAAAAGGTATTACCGAAATGGAAACTTATGATCCGCAGGCGGTTAAAAACCGCTATGGAGTGACCCCGGACCGATTAATTGAAATTAAAGCTCTGATGGGGGATGCTTCGGATAATATTCCCGGAGTTCCCGGTATAGGAGAAAAGACAGCTATAAAGTTAATTGGGGAATACGGTAATCTGGAAAATCTGTATCAACATATTGACCAGATTGCGGGGAAGAAGTTAGGAGAGCGGTTATCGGAAAATGAAGCCCAGGCGTATTTAAGCCGTGATTTATCGCGCATTGTAAGAGACATGGAATTAAACTGTGATCTGGAAGATTTTCGCCTGAAAGAACCTGATTATGCACAGCTAAGAGAGTTGTACCGCCGATTGGAGTTCAATAGCTTTTTAGCCTCTCTGCAGGAAAGTGAAACATTGGAGCAACTGGCGGAAGAAGCAATATTACCAGTTGTTGATATAAATAGAGCTGAACAGATAACCAGCATAGTTGATTCACTTTCTGCCGGGCAGGATTTGGCAGTTATTATTGAGGCAGATTATCATCATCCCATGTGGGCGAAATTGCAGGAGATTTATCTGTATAATGGACAAACTGTTTATCGCATGATTTTAGATGAGAATCCAACAGGACAATTGGAACATTTGCGTCCGTTATTGGAGTCGGGTAATATACCTAAAATATTTCATAATGCCAAGTTTGCCCAGGTAATATTAAAACGATTTGGCATTGAACTGGATGGAATTAAAGGCGATACGCTGCTAGCTGCTTATATTAAAGACCCGGCCTTTGAAGGGGAATTGTTGCATGAAACCATGCAAAAGCATTTAAATATGAATGCAACTCCTGCCAATCATGCCTTATCCGTCAGCAAGCTACCCGAATTATATGCCTGTTTAATTAACTCTATCTCACCTGACCAGATTCATTTACTGGATGAGGTGGAGATGCCTCTGTCCACAGTATTGACCAATATGGAGTTTTGCGGGGTAAGAGTAGAACGAGACACCTTAAATGCTATTTCAGCAGAATTATCTGCCGGTATTAATCATAGTGAGGAAAATGTATTTGCTATGGCCGGACAAAATTTTAATATTAATTCTCCTAAACAATTAGGCAAAGTATTATTTGAAGACCTGGGGCTCAGGGTAGTTAAAAAGACCAAAACCGGCTATGCCACTGGAGCGGAAGTCCTGGAAGAATTATGTGACGACCACCCAATAATCACGCATATATTAACATATCGTCAATTGACTAAATTGAAATCTACTTATGCAGATGCCCTGCAGGATTTACTTCACCCCGATACCGGACGGGTACATACTATTTTCAAACAGGCTCAGACAGCTACCGGCAGATTATCCAGCGTAGAGCCCAATCTGCAGAATATACCGGTTAAGATGGAGGAAGGCCGGCGGATTCGCAAAGCGTTTACAGCACCGGCAGATGATTGGTCGCTTTTATCAGCTGATTATTCCCAGATTGATTTGCGGGCCCTGGCCCATATAAGCGGCGATGAAACTTTGATTGAGACCTTCCATAAGGGGATTGATATTCATGCCCGTACAGCCTCGGAAATATTTCATGTGTCTTTGGATGAAGTCACCCCGGATTTACGGAGGCGCGCAAAAGCGGTCAATTTCGGCATTATCTATGGAATCAGCGACTTTGGACTTTCCCGTGATACCGGAGTCAGCCGTAAGGAGGCCCGTCAGTATATTGATAACTATTTAGCCAGTTATCCGGGCGTCAGGCAGTATATGGAGGATATTGTGGAGTTTGGTATGCGCAACGGTTATGTGGAAACCATACTGAAAAGACGGCGCTATTTACCGGACTTAAATGCACGCAATAAAATGGTACAGTCCTTTGCCCGGCGTATGGCACTTAATACCCCTATTCAGGGAACTTCCGCCGATATTATAAAATTAGCCATGATTAATATATATAACGAATTATTAAAACAAAAACTGCGCAGCCGGATGCTTTTACAGGTGCATGACGATCTGATATTGGAAGTTCCCCGGGAAGAGCTGGATTTGGTAATGGGAATTTTAAAAGATAAAATGGAGAATGCCTGTACTCTGAAGGTTCCGCTGGAAGTGTGTCTGAAAGTGGGAAACAATTGGTATGATATGCAGGAAATTTAATAAAGCTACCGGACCCGTTGGGAGGTGAAATATATATGCCGGAGTTACCAGAGGTTGAAACGGTAAAACGTTCCCTGTTAACCAATAAAGGAGCAAAGTTTATTACTTTACAAATAAATCATCCGGCAGTTCTCAGACGCCAGGATTTTAAGCCGGAAGAATTATACGGTAAAAAAATCAAGTCTATCGAACGGCGGGGCAAGTATTTGATATTATCTGCAATCAACGGGAGGAACCTCATAGTTCATTTGGGTATGAGCGGGCGTTTTTATATGCTTGATGTTGAGGAGCAGGTGCAAGAGCCCCATATTCATGCAGAAATAGTACTGGATAACGGGCGCAAGTTACTTTATCAGGATGCACGCAGGTTTGGCGGATTATGGCTGGTAAAGGATACGGTATCTTTTTTCAGCCGTATGGGAAAAGAACCTTTAGGGGAAGATTTCAATGCGGTTTATTTAGCTGAGGTCATAAAAAATCGTAAGGTTGCTATTAAGAGCTTATTACTTAATCAAAGCCTGATTGCCGGAATTGGTAATATCTATGCAGACGAAGCTTTGTTCCGGGCGGGAATTCTTCCCACCCGACCAGCCGGTTCGTTGAATAACGAAGAAATAATCCGCTTATCAAAATCCATAAAAGAAGTATTACAAATGGGCATCGAACAACGGGGGACTACTTTTCGTGATTATCGGGACGGAAATAATGAGGCCGGCAATAATCAGAATAGCTTACAGGTGTATGGACGAAAGAATATGCCGTGTCCGGTATGTGGAGAATTAATCTGCTGTGACCGTATTGGAGGACGCAGCAGTCATTACTGTGAACATTGCCAGCTGTAAAGGCCAATATCGGTAACACTTTAAATTCCCTATCCATATAGTATTTATATAACTGCGTGGATAGGGGTGTCTTCAGGTGGAATGGTTGGCAGTACCATTATTTGCTCTGGCAGTAAGTGCGGACGGATTAATTGCCGGTCTGGCTTATGGGGTTAAAAAGATTAGGATCCCGTTATTGCCGCTTCTGCTGATTGCTTTGTCATCCGCCCTGGCGGTAACATTATCGATGTACTGCGGGCAGGGATTGGCAGCAGTTATCCCACCCTATTGGGCGCAGAAAATTGGAGCTATGTTGCTTGTGATTATTGGCGGATATTTCCTGATGGGTGCATTGCGTGATCATATCGGTAGTCTAAGCGGAGATGAACAACTGCTAAGTTTTAATGTAAAACCGTTGGGGGTTATAGTTCAGATTCTCAAAGAACCGGCCAGCGCTGATATGGATTTATCCGGAGAGATTAGTCTTAAGGAAGCCGTATTTCTAGGTCTGGCGCTGGCTATGGATGCACTGGGTGCAGGTGCAGGTATGGCTATGGCTGGTTTTAACATTTTGTTTACAGCCTTGTGCGTGGGTATGTTAAAATTTATATTAATATATAGCGGAATGTATCTGGGCGGAATTTGTCCGGGGGACCGGCTGAAAGGTGTTTCAACCTTATTATCCGGGTGTATATTTATTGTGATTGGAATATTGGAAATTATGTAAAGTCGGTGATAATTTATGAGAATCATCGGTTTGACTGGTGGGATTGCCAGTGGCAAGAGTACAGTTTCCAGGGCGTTAAGGGAACTGGGGGCCATTGTAATCGATGCCGATGAAGTTGCCCACTCTATTGTCGAACCAGGTAAACCAGCCTGGGAAGATATTGTGGCCTTGTTTGGAATGGAAATACTGCATGAGGACCAAACTATCAACCGGGACAAGCTTGGGAGTATCGTTTTTGATGACCCGGAGCGATTACTGGAGCTTAATCAAATAACCCATCCCCGTGTAATGGAACAATTTAAACATATGTTGCAAACTATTAAATTCGAAAAACCTGATGCGGTAGTTTTTATTGAGGTTCCATTGCTATATGAAACTCATATGGAGAGAATCTGTGATGAGGTATGGGTAATATGGGTAGACGAAGAAACTCAGATTGAGCGATTGATGAAGCGGGACAACCTGGGGCGGGAAGATGCTATCAAAAGAATTGATGCTCAGATGAATTTGGATGAAAAAGCCAGGCGTGCCGATATCGTTATCGATAACCGCCAAACAATGGAGGAAACAATAGAGACCGCCACCAAATATTACAAATCTATTCTGGGGCAAATATAATATATATAATTAATTGCTGCTATTGTTGGGGGTAGTTGATTTGAAAATCAAGGCAAAAAACCGCTTATCGATTTTGTTATGGTCAGGTATACTGCTTTTTTTAGTGGCGGTTTTGACTTTTCCTCAATGGATTACTATATTTTATCCTCAGCCACATCAGGAGATAGTTATGAATTATGCCAGCGAAAGCAAGATTGATTCTTGTCTGGTGTTTGCCATAATGCGGGCGGAAAGTAAATACCAGACTGGTGCCCAATCTTCGGCAGGAGCCAAGGGATTGATGCAGATAATGCCTGAAACGGCTGCATGGATTGCCAGTAAGCATGGTATTACTGATTTTAAGATCGAGCAGTTACATGATCCTGAAGTTAATATTCAGTTTGCCTGTTGGTATCTGGCTGATCTGGAGCAGGAGTTTAATGGAGAAACTCCGGTGGTAATTGCTGCGTACAACGCCGGACGGGGAACCGTCAGCAAATGGTTGGAACAGGATGTGTGGGATGGCAGTTCCAAAAACCTGGACCAAATACCATTTACAGAAACCAGAGAATATGTTACTAATGTGTTGAAAAACTATGAAGCCTATCAGGCAATTTATGAATAGTTGCATCACCATGAAATATGGTAAAAATATGCATTGGCCGGAATAAATTCCTAAACCAATTAATATAATGTCCCCAGAACAATACATGTTAAAAAGGGGGCATTTTTTTGTTTATTACAGCCCGGCGAATAGCATTCACGGCACTATTACTCGTAATTATAATAACGGCCTGGATTTATTATCATAATCAGGCGGAATATACTGCCGGTCTTGATTCCCGGGCTATTAACATTGGCCTGGTCGGTAAAATTGATTCATTGGATCCGGCATTGCTTGATAATCATGAGGAAACCCTGATTGCTTCAGCGATGTATGAAAGCCTGGTTTATTATGATGAAGAAACCAGTAGTCTTAAACCCTTGTTGCTGAAAAACTGGAAGTATTCATCTGATGGCAAAACCCTGACCCTTAATCTTAAAAAAGGAATTAAATTTCATAATGGAAAGCTGCTCACTGCCCAGGATGTTAAAACCGCCTGGGAGAGAAACTTTGCTACATCCCGTGAATGGGCCAATGTTTGTCTCTTTCTATCTATTGTCGGCAGCCGGGATAGATTGGAAGGGACAACTGCTGATATTTCCGGAATTATAGTTGCAGACAATAACACGGTCAGGATAAAGTTTTCCCAACCGAATTCTGCCTTCATCTATATGCTTACTAATCCTATATTCCAGGTATATGATAATGAACAGCAAACATCGCCCCTGGCCGGAACCGGTCCCTATCGGATTAGTGACAACAAGGACAACACCAATATTACTATGTTGCGCAACGATGATTATCATCGGGGTAAACCACGGCTTACTGCTCTGGCGATAAAAATTATTCCTGATGAAGATGAAGCCTTTAAGCAATTTAAAGATGGAAAGTTGGATTACCTGGATAAGGTCCCGTTAAAGGAAATTAAAAACCTGAAAAAAGACCCGCAATACCAGGACCAATATATAGAAAGAATGTTGCTGGAAACCTATTTGATTGGATTTAATCTGTATAAGCAACCCTGGAATAATAACTACCAATTACGGCGGGCTTTAAACTATGCCATTGACCGCCATGCCATTATAGAGCAAGTATTTGCAGGAAGCTATCGGCCGGCCAAGGGGGTAATACCGGCAGGACTGCCTGGATACAACCAACAAATGCGTGGATACAGTTTCGATCAGCAAAAAGCTAAAAATTTGCTGGCCGATGCCGGCTTCCCGGATGGGGAAGGTCTGAAACCACTTACTCTTTATTATAACGAAGATGCAGGACATCAGATGGTAGCTGAAATGATTGCCCGGCAGCTTCAGGAGATTGGTATTGTAGTAGAACTGCAGGAAATGGAATGGGATTATTACAAAAAACAGTTGGCTAAAAATAGTCTGGGTTTATTTAGAATAGGATGGCAAGCTGACTATCCTGATGCTGACAGCTTTTTATACAGTCTCTATCATAGCTCTCAACTGGGTATTACCAATTATAGCGGCTATCAAAACCCCCAGCTGGATAAAATTCTTGATGAATCCCGCCGCCAGACCGGCAATAGTCATAAACGCATTGAACTGCTGGGTAAAGCGGAAGCCATTGTAGTGGATGATGCGCCAGCTATTTGGCTCTTTCAAAAACGGGCGGCTAAAATTACCGGTAAAGAGGTCAGGAATCTAAAGGTCGACGGCATGGAAATGATAGACTGGTATAAGTTGGAGCTATTAAAACCTTCTCTGGATGGTAATACAGCAAATCCTCCGTCTAAACCCGGGAAATAATATGATTGCCCGTAGAACCGGTCACGATTGACACCGCCGCAAATGCTGTTGTATAATTACGCATGGGTTTGGAACTACTTTAGTTTTTCCAACCAGTAAAACAGTATTATGTCGGAGTGGTGGAACGGGCAGACACGTACGTTTGAGGGGCGTATCCGCGAGGGTGGGGGTTCAAGTCCCCCCTCCGACACCATGAAAACTACCATCTATTGATAAAAAGTATTTTATCGGTGGATGGTTTTTTTTAACCTGAAAAGCCGGTAATAAAGCCCTTCTGCGTTTTTACGGAGCGGCTTTTCTTGTTTTGCAGCAGGTTGTTTTGTGATTGCGAGACATAATCTGGCCGTTTTTCCGATAAGGTTGTAGGGGGAATCGTTGAAATTTAGTGGGGGTGTGCATGGATAACAGGTAATCGTTGAAAGATTGGGAGAAACGTTAAAATTTATGTTAATGTCTAAAATATACCCCATAGAATGAACCAGTGAAAAGTGCAGAACCCGTTTTGTAGTAGGGTGCAAAAACACTGTCCGATTGCTGGGAATCACCACATGTAAAAGATGTGCCATTTTAAGCAGGGGTCTGCAATTTTCACGATATCTACCGACACGCCTATTTGACTTCCCTTATATTTGCAGGAATTTGGTAAATATTATAGAAGTTAGTCTAAAATCTTAATATTAAAGCAGAGATAAACACAAGTATTCATTTAGCATTTGAGTTTGCAATTACTAACCCAAAACTTGAGGATATAGTACAGGGGATTTTTGCAAAAGAAGGGCTTTCTCCAAACTGTTTGCTGCTGCTTTTTTGGAATGCTTCAATAAACAATGAATTGCTGGATTACCTAAATAAAAACGTGTATTTTCCAGCGTTATATAGTCAGCATTCGCATAACAAGTAGGAAAACAGGTGCCAAAACAGGAATGAAAAATCTACTTAAAATTATATATCGATATGGAGGACATTTTAATGGTTAGCCCCAAATCTAGGCGTGAAGCATTACAAACGACAGCACAAAAAATATTTGTGGATCGCGAAAAATTCCAAGAGGCTTTTGAAAAAGCATTAGTACGTAAACCAGAGGAAACATATAAAGTGCTTGTTTATTATGGCGTTGGCGGTATAGGCAAGACATCCCTCATTGAACAACTTCAAGGCAACCTGGCGTCAATAAATCCGAATGCAATATGTGTTTCTCTGGATTTTAAGATGCCTCAATCTCGACAGCAGGACGAAGCATTAGCTCAACTGGTCAATATGCTAAGAACAAAATATAAGATCCCACTTCCAACATATGATATTGCTTATTCATTCTACTGGAAGAAGATTCATCCTAATCAAGCATTGACCGCCAATGAAATTCCCTTCTTTGAGGATGGTTCAATGATCTCAGACATAATTTCTACGTTGGGAGATATGCCTGTTGTTGGTGTTGTGCCGAAAATTGCCAAGATAGTCTTTAAGGGGCATTCCTATATTCAGACATGGTGGACTTTGCGGGGAGAAAAGACCTTACGGGAATTAGAAACAATGAAACCCCAGGAGATATTAGATGAGCTTCCAATATATTTTGCTCAGGATTTCGCAGAATATTTGAAAAAGAAAAACCAACCGGCAGTCATCTTTTTTGATACCTACGAAGCCCTCTGGGAAAATAATAGGGATGTCGGGCACTATATGTCAAGAGATGCCTGGATACGCGACTTAATTGCTGAGTTGCCATTACCGGAGAACATCCTTTGGGTCATATGCGGAAGAGAGCGGGTTAGATGGGAAGATATTAAGAATGACAATTGGAGCGACTATATAGGGCAGCATCTTATCGGTAATCTTGCAGATCCGGATATCCGTGATTTCCTGAACAACCGGGGAATCACCGACTCAAAAATTCAGGATGCGATAGTTAAGTCCAGTGAAGGAGTACCCTTCTATCTAGACTTGACAGTAGAGATTTACCGCAATGAACCTGAGTCCCAAGCTGACAAATTTACTGGAACCCACGATGAGTTATTGGAGCGGTTCTTATGATATTTGGATCGTTCTGAAAAAGCTGCATTGGAAGTGCTATCATCAGCTAGGTTCTGGGATCGTGACTTATTCGAAACGCTGCTGACTAAATTTGATACCGGATACCCTCGCCATCTATTCACCGAATTAATGAAACACTCATTTATAAATGAAACCTTTATCGGCGGAAAAGCCATTTACTCAATACATCAATTGATGAGCAAGAATCTACAGGATTTTCAGGATGAAGAAGATAGGCAAAGGGTCCATGAATACTTGTTTGAATATTATTCCGGTCAACTGCCGGAGAAAGAAGCTAAGATAATTTCTGAACAAAACAAAACGGCCATACGTGAGGCCTTCTATCATCAAAACGAGCATAAAGATATCACAGAACTTAGTGTATGGTTTTACGATGTTGCTCCAGTTTTTAATAGAAATGCACAATACAATCTGCTTGTCGACCTATATAAGAAACTGTTGATCTTACAGGAAGAGGTCCTTGACTCCAACCATACTTATTTAGCAACGACCTGCTACAGACTGGCAGGCTTATATCAAGACCAGGGGAAATATGCCGAAGCAGAACCACTATATTTGAGGGATTTAAAGATAAGTGAGGAGGTCTTGGGCTCTGACCATCCGGATGTTGCAACAACTTGTAACAATCTGGCTGGATTATATAGAATTCAGGGGAAATATGGCGAAGCAGAGCTACTATTCATGCGGGCTTTAAAGATATGGGAAGAGGTCTTGGGCCCCAACCATAAGGGTGTGGCAACGACCTGTAACAACCTGGCCAATATATATAGGGATCGAGGTAAATACACTGAAGCAGAACCACTATATATACGGGCTTTAAAGATAGAGGAAGAGGTCCTGGGCCCCAACCATAAGGGTGTGGCAATTATTCGTGATAATCTAGCTGTATTATATAACTATCAGGGTAAATATGCGGAAGCAGAACAAATATTTATAGGGGATCTAGAAATATTTGAAGAGACCTTCGGCCCTAACCATGAGGAAGTGGCATGGACATGCCACAATCTAGCTAATTTGTATAGGGATCAAAGTAAATATTCTCAAGCAGAACCATTATATATTCGGGCTTTAAAGATAAGGAAAGAGGTCCTTGGCCCCAACCATCCTGATGTGGCAACGACCTGCAAAGACCTAGCCGAATTATATCGAGCTCAGGGAAAGTATGCCGAAGCAGAACCGCTTTATATGAGGGCTTTGAAGATACGGGAAGAGATCCTTGGCCCTGATAATCCGGATACAATTAATACATCCAGTAATATTGAAAATCTTCTAAAGTTAAAAGATTAAAAAAGTCGTATAGGCTGCTTGTCAAACATTTTGAAATCGGGTCGTGAATACAATGTGGGCTCTCTTTTTTTTGGCTCTCATGGGAGAGGAAATAGTATTAATTGCCTTAATATTTATTTTGGGTCTATTTTTCCCGGCATTTTCTGATGCCGTGATCGTAGGCGCTGTTGCGGCTTTTATAAATTATTTAATGTCAGGATTAGTCATGTGGACTCTAGAAAAATTCACTATGGAAAGAGTCGTCGAGAACATTTTTATATTCAGTTCCATAATCCTCAGCTTTGTCATAACTTATCATCTGAATTATCAAATGAGCCACTTTGACAAATACCTCTGGCTCGCTATGGCAATAGGATATTTCCCGGGCGGGCTTCTTTTAACGGCGATATTTATTGATAACTTGAAGGATTAATTCTCTATTGGCGCTTATCGGAATTCATCAAACTATATCAGGGTTTCAGTGATGAAACATGCAACCCCTCAACCAATAGGGGCGCCGCAATATTTTAATGAACCAAGGAAAAATTTACAGCAGTAGAGAATAAATGAGCTAAGAACGGGTGGGGTGACAATCTAAATGGTTAACTGGTATGAGAGCCGCGTATCTGACATATTTTTTGAGTTTTTGGCTGGGGTAAAGGTTGACGAAATCTTGGAAGACCGACTTATTATAAACGGTTTAAATTGTATCGACAGAAGAGAAGTAAATATCAAACAGCAAACCAGCAATAAAATTCATGAGCTATTCAAAGATGAAGAGGGCATTTGGATTTTAGAAAACCAGGACGGCATCTATCTCTTTCAGGCAGGGATAACGAATGAAGACATTCATTTCTGTCCGGTTTCAGAGGAACCAAGGTTTTTGAACACATTATATGTAAAGCTTTACTGCGAGAAGAATGACGATGTAATGACTATGTTTGATGCACGTATACTATCCCGGTTATTCAACGCGGACGAACAGGTGGTTTTTATAGAAATGTCTCATGAATCATATGTATCCATTGATCGGGAAGACGGGAAAACGGCAATGTTCCAGTGTCTAAACGGTCACTTTAGAAATTGTCTATAAAACCTGTCTAGCTTTTCTGGAGGATTGAAATAAAGCAAATCGGAAAATTGGATTGCAACTGACCTAGAAAAAGTATCAGTTCCCTAAGTTACAGAAATGATTCCTCTATGTCCAACATTTATTTATAAAGCATCTTTATGGGCCCAATATCTTCTAAATGGTAAGTTATGTCAGGCCTCGTTGTTGGATCAACTATGATGAATTGATCATTAGCTTCTTTTGTTTTTCTGTTAAATGGAATACAAATTAGATAGTTCTCATATGGCGTGATTACCAACATCTCGGGTTTTGTTGACGTTACAAGAAATATATTATTCTGGGATGCTCTAGAAGATCCCAAACTATATGTAAAAGACAATATTGTCATTATTGATACTAATATAAATATAAAAAGTTTATTTAATCTTCGCTGGGAGAATTTAACGCCTCCTTGAAAGAGGTCATCGCTCTTCCATATCTTTTTACATAGATAAAAATAAGGAATTATTATTCCTGATAATACTACTAAAAAAACAATAAGTGATTGTGTAGGTTTAGTAGAAATTGAATTGGAAATTCCTTTAAAGTCAAGTAATTGAATTATGCTTATACATGCTAAAACAGAAATTATAATAACAAGTATTTTATTAGGCTTTTGAAGATTTAACATATTAATTAAACTTAATATTAATAAAATAAGAAATATCAATACGAAACCAATAGTAATAAATTTAGTAATAATTGATGTTATGTTTAAATTAATAAAACTACTAGGAATGCCATAATATCTGTAATAACCATATTCATAAACATAAGTGAGTAAATAGGATAAGACGGATAAAATTCCTAATATCACTCCCTGATTAATCCACGAGTTCTTAATGCTATTAGTCACTTTTTCCCCATCCAAAATGAGACCTTCTTTCATTATAAATTAATAATAATTATATAATAAAACATTTTTAAATCTTTATTTAATTGAAACTGCTTTGTAATCAGCAGGCCGAATACCATATTCATATGCCAGGCTTTTTTGTGTTTATGAATAAAGGTTCTTCCGGATATCCATATCGGTTTGTGTTTTATCATAGGATTCGAGAAATACAATTATTACTGTAGTTAGGACCTGATCTTCAAATTGGTAGTTTATTGTTGCTCTTCTGCCATATACGTCCAGTCGGGTCTTTGACAGTTGAATAAAAGAAAAATCCTTAAGAAGCCCGAAAAGGGCTAATTTTTTTGTCAAATTTTCCATTTTGGTATTGAGTACTTTTGGGTACTGTGGTATAATATAGGGAGTGGGAGGTGTTTTTATGCGGTTGAAAGTTTCTAAGTCAAAAAATGCTGCTTCGCTTTATGTCATAAAGTCCACCTATATCAATGGTGTTCATTCCTCTAAAATTGTTGAAAAGCTAGGTACATACGATGAACTACTTGAAAAATTAGACGGGCGAGACCCTTATGAGTGGGCCAAAGAATATATTGCGGAGCTTAACAAACAGGAAAAAGAGAATAAACGCAAAGTTATGGTACCTTACTCTCCTAACAAGCTTATCCCTAAAGGGGAACAACGTTCTTTCAACGGCGGCTACCTTTTCTTGCAAAAGATATATCATGAGTTAAAGCTTGATAAAATGTGCCAGTCTATTGCTAAGAAGTACAAGTTTTCTTACGACTTGGACTCCATCCTATCCCGGCTTGTCTATGCCAGGATTATCTACCCTTCTTCCAAACGTTCCACCTGCCAACTTTCCTCGAGGTTCATGGAGCCGCCTTCGTTTGAGCTCCATCATATCTACCGGGCGTTGGAGATAATAGCCAAAGAGACCGACTTTATCCAGACATCTCTTTATTCTAACAGCCTGGCCGTGTCAAAGCGGAACACGCGGGTGCTGTACTATGACTGTACTAATTACTTCTTTGAAATTGAGCAGGAGTCTGGCATCAAGCAATACGGCTACTCTAAAGAGCACCGCCCTAACCCCATAGTCCAGATGGGGCTTTTCATGGATGGGGACGGGGTGCCCTTAGCAGTACATATCGGCAAAGGTAATACTAACGAGCAGCTGACTCTAAAGCCGCTGGAGGAAAAAATTCTGTCCGACTTTAATTGTTCCAAATTCATTGTCTGTACCGATGCCGGGCTCGCCTCCAATAGCAACCGGCAGTTCAACAACAAGGGTGAGCGGGCTTTTATCACTACGCAGTCTGTTAAAAAGCTGAAGAAGCACCTTAAGGAATGGGCATTAAGCCCTGAAGGCTGGCGCCTTCCGGGGAACAACTCCATATATAGCCTGGATAAGCTTGATGAGATAAATGATTTTGAAAAAACTTTTTACAAGGAGCGCTGGATTGTGGAGGACGGGCTGGAGCAGAAGCTTATTGTGTCTTTTTCGCTTAAGTACCAAAACTACCAGCGCAAGGTCAGGAATGCCCAAATTGAGCGGGCCCGCAAAGTCCTTAACACGAATTTGGGAAAGCTTACAAAGGTGAACCAAAACGATTACAAGCGTTTTATCAAGAAAACCAGCGTTACCCCAGAGGGGGAGATCGCTAGCAAGGCATTATATGAAATTGATAATTCTGTCATCCAGAAAGAGCAGGCTTTTGATGGTTTTTACGCGGTCTGCACTAATCTTGACGGCGACGCAACCACCGTCCTTATGATAAACAAGAGGCGCTGGCAAATCGAGGAATGCTTCAGGATCATGAAAAGCGAATTTAAGGCCAGGCCAGTACACCTCAGCCGTGACGACAGGATAACGGCGCATTTCATCACATGTTTTATCGCCCTGGTGGTCTACCGGCTCTTAGAGAAGAAGCTTGACGGGCAGTACACATGCAACGAGATAATCCAGGGGCTGCGGGACATGAATTTCTACGAGGTCAAGGGGGAGGGGTTTGTTCCCAGCTACATGAGAACAGACTTCACCGACAGTCTTCATGATGTTTTTGGCTTTCGTACTGATTACCAAATACTTCCCATGCGGCAGATGAAAAATATTTTTAAGGCTACTAAGTCTTAGATAAATGTTACTCACTTTTTCTTAAACACGGAAAAGCTCACAATCTCCTTTTTTAGGGGTTCGCGAGCTCTTTTATCTTCTCCAAGTGTCAAAGATGGGATTATATAATAAAACATTTTTAAATCTTTATTTAATTGAAACTGCTTTGTAATCAGCAGGCCGAATACCATATTCATATGCCAGGCTTTTTTGTGTTTATGAATAAAGGTTCTTCCGGATATCCATATCGGTTTGTGTTTTATCATAGGATTCGAGAAATACAATTATTACTGTAGTTAGGACCTGATCTTCAAATTGGTAGTTTATTGTTGCTCTTCTGCCATATACGTCCAGTATTTGAAGGTACCCACCATCCGGTGTATTTGACCCCGGACCAACCACCGATATCACTTCGTCCAAAGTCAATTGGAGTGAATCAGTAAAGGAAAATAAATTATTGGAGTGGTCTGTCTAATCAACGCCCTTATAGCGTATAACATGGGCGGTCGTGATGTCGTCGCGCCAGTCAACTTACAATAAATCCAAAAATCTGGCACAAAACGGGCATATGCTAATCAGACGCGCCGGGCACAAAAAAGCAGGGATATTTTTAAGAATCCCTGCTTTTCCAGCTTTTAAAATGGTCGGGGCGACATGATTTGAACATGCGACATTCTGAACCCAAAATAGAAGTTATTTTATTCTAATCCGGAATAACACTAGCGGGGATCAGCTTATAATGTTGCTAAACACTCCCAATCAAAACAGTTTGGATAATAATATGGCGGTTCTCCGACACCATATTATCTACCATCTATTGATAAAAAGAATTTTATCAATAGATGGTTTTTATATTGCCTGAAAAGCCGGTATTTAAGCCGTCCCTGTGTTTTTGCGGAGCGGCTTTTGTCATTTTGGCGAGGGCTGTTTTACGGTTGATAAGATAAAATGCTATTTATTTTTAAGCGATGTTGGCTGTGGTAATCGTTGAACATTAGAAGGAGGTGTGCATCAGGGGTGTGCAAAATGCACCCTGCGGCGAACTCTTGAGAGCCTTGACGTTATTGTTTCTGACAATATATCTGTCCTCCGTTATATCCCGTTATCGCCGATGAACGCCTTGCCGTTGTCAGTTAACCGGTACTTTTGCAGCCTGCTGTTCGGCTTATCCGGCACGGTCATCTCTATGAAGCCGTCTGCCAGGAGCGGCTCGATGTGGCGTTTGAACGAACGTGAATCGCCGTTCATTCCGATTGCCGTAAAAATTTCTTTGCGTGACAGGGTCGTTTTTTTAAGTGCTTTCAGCACTTCAATCTGTGTGTCGCTCAACTGGATTTGGTGCTTTTCTTCGTGCCTAACTTGGTGCTTTTCTTGTGCCGCAATGATGTCGTATAGAGAGGAAAGTGTAAACTCAATAAACACACCAGAGTCGTTCGCTTGGCGGGCATTCTCAATCGCCTGATAGTATTCCGGCCTATTCTGATAAAGCACCGACTCCATCGGTATCCAAGCGAAAATATCGTTCCATTTGGCAAGGAGTAGTGTCTGCCAAAGTCGACCCATGCGACCGTTGCCGTCCGCAAACGGGTGGATGGTTTCGATTTTGTAATGCAGAATCGCGCTTTTGAGCACGGGGTGTAATTCCGATTCTTTAGCCCATCCGAACAGTTCTTCCATAAGCTGCGGCACGTACTGCGGTCGCGCCCCAATATGAATCGCCACATCGCCATCGAACACGCCCACGTCGCCTCCCCGGAATTTACCGGACTCTTTGATAAGTCCGTCCGTCATCAGCTGGTGTGCTTTCAGGAAGTCGCCGATGGCGTAAGGGTCAAAAGTCATAATCTTGTCGTAGGCTTCGTAAGCGTTCTTGACTTCCTTGATTTCCGTCTGCTTGCCCGCAACCATCTTGCCCTCTATGACGGCGGTCACTTCACCCAGGGAGAGCGAGTTGCCCTCGATGGCGAGGGATGAGTGAATCGTCCGCACACGGTTCTCGCGGTGCAGTTTTATATCGCGCTTGAAGCCTGTGCCGAACGCAAGGCGCGTTACGGTCTCAACGATTTTCGCCAGGTAGTCGGCGGCTTTCTCGGTTATTGTGTACGGCGGTTTGTTATACATCTCGCTCGCCCCTCTCAGATCTTCGCCAGTACATCGACGAAAATCTCATAATTAATTTTCATCATAAGGATCAACCGTCATAAAATAACGATTAATCGGCGTTAATATGGAACCCATCAATAAAATGGCCACCATAAAATATAACGTAATGACAGGTTGTTTTATAACCATATCAAATCCAAATTTATAGGTGTCTATCACTGACAACTTTGGTGCTTGCTGAAATATGCTGTCGGTTGTCCCGTTTGTAGTTAAATCCGCATTTGGTATTACATTTGTTGTAAGATTTGAGTTGCTATAATGATTTGTATTCAGCCATGAATCGTATAGAAGCCACTGTTTGGTTTCTGCTGTATTACAATAAACATATTATGATTGACTGGCTTTTTTCCGGGCTATTTCCTGGTCCTGTCTTTCATAGAGCATTTTACATAAACCACTAACAACTGAATCGGGTAGTTTCCTAATCGCACGGCCACTGGCCAGAGCATAATAATAGGTGCGGGCAGTCTTTTCCAAAAGCTCTACATTGCGAAAGGCATTTTCAATAGATAATCCCAGGCTTATGGCGCCATGGTTTTGAACAATATAACAGTTACAGCGGTTTTTTAATTTATTTACTGTGTTTTGCGATAACTGATGACTGCCTGATAAGGCATAAGGGATGACATCAATAATATGTCCGGTATTAAAGGTTACTTCATCAAAAAGAGCCGGAATTGGTTCATTGATCAAGGCAAATATGCTGGCATATACTTGATGGGTATGAATGATGGCATTAACATCACGCCGGTGTTTGTATATTTCTATATGCATTTCGGTTTCAATTGAAGGCTTAAATTTTCCCTCCAGGAGATTCATATTAAAGTCAACTATACAAATGTCATCAACATGAATTCCAAAGTAGTCCATACTGGTGGGAGTTATGGCTACCGCATTTTCTCCTTCAATCAGCATAGATATGTTGCCGCCGGTTCCAACGGTGTAACCTTTATTCGATAGATGCTGGCTGTATTGTAAAACTGATTCTTTGTAAGGATTATACTTACTCAATTTAGATGCCTTCTTTCCGTATATTTATTTATAGTTCTCAAGCATATATTAACATAATAATTACTGCTTTTAAAATAAATTCAATAGATATATTATGGCTTATGTTGCAGATGCTCCGGGCGTTAAAAGGGCCTGCCTGCGTGATTCCATTAAACCGGTGTGGGTTGATAAATTTAAAAAACAATGGATAAATTATTAAATAATAGATATATGAGAGAAAACCATTCTCAGCAGTCTAATTCACAATATTCAGAATATTTCAGCATTATTTGCGATTTGCTGTCTGCCAGGATATTTAGTACTATTATATCAAGCTCCAGGGAATTCCTAAGATGGAAACCTGATAGAGCCGGAAGACAGAAACGGAACATGACAACTGGAAATAAGAGCCGGTGAATGAGTTCACTATATCCGGGAAGAATCAGCGAAAAAGGTTTGTAACAGTATTATAAAGCGAAAGTTCTTATAACGGTAAGTCTGAAAGGGTTTATTATCAAATAGGAACGGAAGTTAAGTAAAATTGATACAGACAAAGAGTAACTGAAACTAAGAGGAAGAAGGCATTATTAAAGGTTGAAATGGGAAACAAAAAATCGGAAGGCAATGACAGGAAGAAGTTGATAAAGGTTCGCTGGAG
>Ga0209510_1000332_pt1 | contig 68812 bp, 54 predicted proteins | sample BiotimSIPDNA_FD_185749 | JGI IMG/M metagenome (GOLD analysis project Ga0209510, IMG submission 185749) | Anaerobic biogas reactor microbial communites from Washington, USA - Biogas_R1 time_0 SIP DNA (SPAdes) (version 2) | ecosystem: Engineered > Bioreactor > Anaerobic > Unclassified | place...
CTATCATATCGGAATAAGCCACATTCAGCACTATATCGGCATCAGGTTGTATAAAAAGGCTACAAAAAGTATATAAACCCGCTGAAAGTGTCAATGTTCCACCAGTAGCCACAATACATTTTTTATAATAACCGGGAGAGAGAATTCTGTTCTCTCCTCTATTAACATATACATTTTCAGTTCCTTCATGAATAGCACTCTTTACAGGTATTTCAATTGTGGCAATTGTAACACCTTCTTCTACGGTTCCATTTACCGATGCTCCCGATTCAATTGTAACCTCACCAGCAGCATGAATATTTCCATGAACTACGGCTTGCGACTTAAGAATTATATTTCCACCGGATACTGCATTACCGTGTATGACAGCCTCCGGAAAGATATCTACTGATGTATTGGAACCTACGGCGCCTCCCCCAGTAAAATGTGAGTGATCCCTGAGCTCAGTCTTAACTGTTGAATAAATTGCAAATGAAGATAATTCCATTTTATTAGGTACAGGTATGGAAGGTTCAAGAGTAGTAATATTAATTGTTGATGAATAATCCGAATTTCCCTGATCGTTGTAAGCACGTATACGATACTCATATTGAGTATTAGCCTTAAGACCTCCATCATGATAAACACTGGAATTGGCTGGAGCAGTACCTATCTCCATAAAAGGTTGCCCGTAAAGTGCCCTCTCAATTCGAAATCCGTCCTCATTGTTGCTGTTATCAGTCCATGTAAGATCCACCTGTGTGGCTGAAACCGGTGTAGCAGCAAGCCCCCCAGGTGCATTCGGTAAGGAAGGTATAATAAAAGGAGAAAGTACTGATTTTGGCACTATCTGCGATGGTACAGAACCACTCTGCCCCGGTTTAAGCCAACCCACTGACAGGTTATCATTCTGGTTGCCTTCTTTATGAAGGATTTCAAAGTAGTAACGTACTCCTGCGTTTAGAGTTATTACGTTGCTTTTCTGAGAGGAATACTTATTCCATTCGCGATACGAAGTATATCCCAAAACTGAGGCGATAAGAACTTTTGATGAAACCTGATCATCAGTAGACAGCCACAACTGTGAACAGTCGTCACTGGCTATCCAGAAAGTATATCCTCCATTTGATGGCGGAATGATGTAACCCCGGATACGTCGCCCGAAGTAATCGCCTGCCTGTTGAGAACTTTCGAGTGAATCGATTTGTCTTATATCAAAAGGAGGTGTATCTATTGGAATATCGGCCACATTCGTCCCTGGACAACCTTTCCAGAGTTCTCGAGTTGCCCCACCTACAACAACAGCGTAAGTTGTAACCTGGATAGTATCGTTATAATCAGAGTTCCCATAGGTGTTGCAGGCACGAATTCTAAACATATAGTTTGTTTCAGGGATTAGACCTGTAACCTGATATGATGTTTGGTTTGCACCTACAATTGCTATATTCTTAAACTCTCCACTACCGAATTTCATTTGGATAGTGAAACAGCACTCGTTATTTGATGCATCAGTCCAGGAAAGATCAATGCGGGAGGAGGAGGCTGTTGCTGTGAGATTAGTGGGAGCAGCCGGGGCTTCGGTGGGGAAATAGGGTGATAGTACCGAAGATGGCACGATTTCCGAAGGAACCGATCCACTTTGACCCGGTTTCAGCCAACCTACACTGCAATTGTCATCTTGGTCTGAATCCTTATGTAAGATTTCGAAATAGTATTTTTTTCCTGCAATCAGATTCTTAACTAAAGATTTCTGTGATGAATACTTATTCCATTCATAATTATAAGAGCTTGTGTAACCATTGGTTATCCAAGCAATGGGATTTGTTCCCTTATTGGCCGGCTTCTCGTCAGAAGATAGATAGAATTTGGAATCGTCATCACTTGCTATCCAGAATGTGTAACAGCCTGATAAGGGAGCTGTAATATACCCACGTATGCGTGAACCGAAATTATTAGCGTATTGTTTGGGTTCGTCAAGGTTTGATATTGGGCCACAAAAATTCGGTATTGTAGTTATCGGAATATTGTCAGTTGATGTTCCACTTATGTTTGTCCAAACTTCTCGCCATGCATAACCTGTTTCACCACTGCCACCATCATGTTCATTCCCATAAATACGTGTCCCGGCAACATATACGCTTATATTCTGATTTTCCACAAAAGAGGAACTCATGTTGTCGGAAAAATCATTGGATTTATTCCATGAGGACCAGTTATTATAGTGAATTCCAATGCAGTTTCCGGCTCCGTGTGGCATTAGCCCTCCAGGGGTAAGGTTTGCATTGGTGATAGTATATTGAACATAATAGCCATTTCCATACTGAACGAGCATAATCTGCTCTTTGTCCGTCAAATAGAGAGGCTCAATCATGGGTACCTGACCATCTTCAGTTGAGAAAAAGTACCGGTAGGTGAAATTATCAATTGTTTCAGAGCCTGTGTTCTGTATGAATATACGCGGTTTTGAGTAATTACTCTCACTCATTGACTCATTGTAAGAAAATACTTTTACCGCGACTTTAGCTAAAGATGCATTTGGTAAATATAGAAGTAATATTAAAAAAATGCAGCTCGCAGATTTCAATTTTATCATAAACCAATTCTCTATAGTGAATAGTTTTAAAGTATCTTACTTGTTATCTATGTTTTAAACTCAAGTTTTATGATTTTTCTTGAAACATCAGTTTAATTTAATTAAATTCAAGTTTACCAATTCGATGGCCAGCTGCGTTATACAATATGACAACAGTCGACAAAAGTTGTACAGTTTTATCATCTACCTTACTTTTTACATAGGAATAAAGATCATTGTTTGTATAAGAACCAGTATTCGGATTTTTAGTGATTCCTGAAGGTATAGTATTGTAAAAACGATATGTTATCGGTAAATTTCTCCAATCATATTCAACAATCATTTTTTTAGTATAATCAATTACCAAATTTCCATAAGCATCATAAACGTATTCTTCGCCTGGTTTATCATTTTTGATTGTTTTTTTAAGTCTGCTACTCAAGTTATAATATTCATAACCCGTGACATTATTATCACCTTCCTGTTTGGAAACAAAGCGCCCTACATGATCATAATTAAATGAAGCACCAAACAAAGCTGTTTGTCCTCCATCTGCAGGTTCGACTGTCTTTAAGCGATATATATCATCGTAAGTGTAAGACATATCGTAAGCTGTCGTTGGCAAAGAAGATGCAGTTGCATAATATTTGTATTGTGCATTTAATAAGTTTACGGTTTTATCATAGGATCCGATAATTTCTTCGAAACCTGCCTTGCCGCTAGGTTTTACAATACTAGAGAGGCGATCACGAATATCGTAGGTGTATCCTAAATTATACCCCCCGGTAATTGCAGAAAAGCTCTTATTAGTCATTGTCCCCAGATCGTCATAGGTATTATGCACTATCAAATTGTCGGTATAGGTAGATCCACCGTTATTAGTAACGCAATGGTAAACATTTTCAAGTCTGCCCAGTGCATCATAGGTGTATCGTTTTTTTATTACCTCACCATTATAGAAATTGTATTCTGCTGTTATTTTGCCATGCACATCATATTCATATCGTGATTCCTGAAAACCTGTTATTCCTTCTATTATGGTTACTTTAGAGCTCAATTTGCCGTCAATATTATAGGAAAATATTTCTCCAACGCCAGTTTTTTTTGCACCATAATTTGTATAAATCACAGCACAGAGTCGATTACTGACATTACTAACTGAACTGAAATAGGTCTGTGGAATGTTCTTGAAGATACTTTTACTCTTTGCCAAATCAACATCGTCATAGATCCATGTCGCAATTTCCCGAACATTATCTGGATAAGTAATATTAGGACTGTATTCCAATAAAAGTATCGGCCTACTCATTACATCATAGGTAAATCTTAATTGCCTCACAATAGTATTACTGCTATTGAGCGTTGTTTCAAATTTGAGAGAGCCATCATTAAAATATGTATATTTTATCGTACCACCATCAGGAGATGATTTTGAAATAAGTTGCCCCAACGTATTATATACAAATTGCGTATTATTTAATAACTGTACATTTCCATTTTTGGGAGCAGTTTGAGCCAGTAGATTTCCGAGTACGTCAAAATCATTCTTAGACTGAATAACTGTTGAACGATCTGCTGTAATACGTGTTTCGAGAGTTCTTAAAAAAACATCTCTTATTTCCTGAGAATACTTGCCATTAAAATCCTTTTTAATCGTTAAAAAGAACTGTGGACTTGTAAAAACTACATTATCATAAAAATGTTCTGTTAATATGTCCAGAATATCAGGTGTTAAAATAGAAACAATAAAACCATCTATAAAATGAACTGTTACAGTAGACGAATTAACGGAAATATCAATAGTAACATCCTCTTTTCCTACTCCAAACTCCCAGCTTTGAACTGCATCCTTTTGAAATACATCTCCAGGTCCCTTTATTGATTTTATTCTGTCTAGAGGATCATCCCAGTATTCAGTTTCAGAAAATGCTCTTAAATCATTTTTGTTACTGGATTTTAGCTGACCAGACAAATATGTATTGCTTAGTGTTCCAGGCAAATACGTTCCTGCATACTGCAAATCGATAAAAGGTTTTGTGGTGTATCTCGCTCTTCCTGCGTTATCGTAAAATGTACAGGTAACTCTGTCTTTTAATGTGGCAGGTTTTGTAGAACTGTCAGGTGGTAACTGCATTTTATCTTCAATTACTCTATCTAAGCCATCGCTATACCTTGTATTTACGATATTGTTATTTGAACCGTCTACATTATATAATATTGTTTTTACGCTGTTTGGATTCATAGCATAAGAAACATGAACTTGGGATAGTATTAATACTAATTCTAAAAAGAGTTTAATTTTTCTCATAATTAATCGAATTATCATTTTTCAATCGGTTTAAACAACTGCCTCTGGTATATGTTTATTTTCCATTGTAAGTATCGCTTATTTGTAGAGTAAATATTGGATAAAGCTGTTAAGTAATTACTACTTCTTTTTTAAAAATCAGATATGAAAATAAATCTGTTTTTTTATTAAAGCAATTTTTATCTTCATTTTTACTATTATAGTGTTGATAAAAACCGTCAACACTAATATCTACCTTTTATTTTTAAGAATATTAATCAAAGATTTTCCGATTTAATTGAGTAAATCTGCATTATTTCTAAGTTCCCCTCAATTATCATCACACTACAAATTCCTTTCCCCCTCCCTTCTCCATCATTTATACTACTGATCATCTCATTTCCAGGTATTAACATGCAGAGTTTATCCACTCCATCAATCGAAATAAAAGAAACTAATTCCTTTCCCCAGGAACTCTCAATTTCCCATTCAATCCTGTCGCTTATCCCCTATAATCTGGCAATCGAATATTTTACTATTCCTTATAATATAGACTCCAAGGGAAGACTGGAAGTCTTTATGGCTTCTCCAGAGAATCCTAACACCCTGCAAAAACTGCAGCTCTTTACCGGAAGACTGATAAAACCAAAAAAAACGGACCGGGACAATCTTCTTAAACTCATCTCCAAACACTATGGACCAGTCTCAGAGAAAAATCGAAAAGAACAGAAATATTCGGAAAAGCGATTCTCAATCAACTTGACTTCATCCGCCATTACCATAGTAAATGATATTATCCATGAAGCTGTCCGGCTCAGGGCCAGCGACATTCATCTTGAGCCTTTTGAGCTGGAAATGGGAGTAAGATTCCGTGTAGATGGCGTTTTACAGGAGATTACCACCATCCCCAAAGACCGCATTTCCGAAGTGGTCTCCCGCATCAAAATCATGTCCAGAATGGATATCGCCGAAAAGCGCCGCTCCCAGGATGGGCGCATAAGAATCAGTGAGCAAGGCAAAGACATAGACATCCGTGCCAGCTCTTTACCCACCGATTTCGGTGAAAAGGTTGTCTTGCGAATACTGGACAAGAGCGGTTTTGATTATAATCTCAACTCAATCGGCATGGACCCACTGCGTCTTGCCAAATTTAAAAAAGCTATACAGCAGCCAAATGGTATCGTACTTTTGACCGGACCAACCGGTTCAGGGAAAACCACCACTCTTTATGCGGTTATTAATTATATCAAACGACCCGGTATTAACATATCCACAGTAGAAGATCCAATAGAATACAACATTCCAGGAGCAAATCAGACCCAGGTCAATTCCAATATTGGTATGACTTTCGCACATTCTTTGCGTACTCTTCTTCGTCAGGACCCGGATGTGATCATGGTGGGAGAAATGAGAGACCAGGAAACCGCAGAAATCGCCATTCGTTCATCCTTAACCGGTCATCTGGTACTAAGCACTCTTCACACTAATGACGCACCTTCGGCATTTACCCGTCTTATCGACATGAATATCGAGCCATACCTGGTGTCATCATCTGTAACCATGGTCATCGCACAGCGGCTGGTAAGAATGATCTGTTCTCATTGTAAATGTGAAGCTGTTGTTCCCGATGATACCCGTAAAAATTTAGGTATATCTGCAGATCAGCCTCTATATAAAGGTATAGGCTGTTCAGCCTGCAGTTATACAGGTTACCGTGGAAGAACCGGAATTTTTGAGGTTCTGCCAATCAGTGAAGATCTTCGATCGCTTATCAATAAAAAAGCCTACGCTTCTGAAATCCGTAATGCGGCTCTCAGTGAGGGACTGGTAACTTTACGGGAAAATGCCATTTCCAAACTGGTCGATGGTACTACCACGGCTGAGGAAGTTTTGAGGGAAGTTTCGGTTTTGGTGTGAGGAGGGAAGAAAGAATATCGAATATCGAATATCGAATATCGAATATCGAATGTAGAATGTAGAATGTAGAATGTAGAAGGTAGAAGGTAGAATGTCGGATAACGGATAAATGAATGGGATAATGAAGAAATGAGATGAACAAATGAGTGACAGTAGAGTATACGATTTAGAAAACAGGCTGATTGACTTTGCTGTGAAAATTATCAAACTTGCGGAATCTTTACCCAAAACACGAGCAGGTAATCATATATCTGGTCAAATACTTCGAAGCGGAACTTCTCCTGCTCCGAATTATGGCGAAGCTCAAAGCGCGGAATCAAATCAGGATTTCATTCATAAGATGAGAGTTTGCCTGAAGGAACTACGGGAAACAAGAGTATGGCTGATTATGATATCCAGATCTATGTTAAAACCAGAAAATGATATCGATTTATTACTTAAAGAGAATGTCGAGTTAGTTTCAATTTTTGTGACAAGTATAAAAACAGCAAATAAAAAAATTAAACAATAAATGATATTTTCTGATTCCCTAACTTCGACATTCGACATTCAACATTCGATATTCGATATTTCCTGGTTCCTTAACTTCGACATTCAACATTCGATATTCGATATTTCCTGATTCCCTAACTTCGACATTCAACATTCAACATTCGATATTCGATATTTCCTGATTCCCTAACTTCGACATTCAACATTCAACATTCGATATTCGATATTTCCTGATTCCTTAACTTCGACATTCGACATTCGACATTAAACAATCGATATTCGATATTTCCTGATTCCCTAACTTCGATATTCGACATTAAACATTCGATATTCGATATTTCCTGATTCCCTAACTTCGATATTCGACATTAAACATTCGATATTCGATATTTCCTGATTCCCTAACTTCGACATTCAACATTCAACATTCGATATTCGATATTTCCTGATTCCCTAACTTCGACATTCAACATTCAACATTCGATATTCAATATTTCCTGATTCCTTAACTTCAACATTCGACATTCAACATTCAACATTCAATATTCGATATTTCCTGATTCCCTAACTTCGACATTCAACATTCAACATTCGATATTCGATATTTCCTGATTCCCTAACTTCGACATTCGACATTCGACATTCAACATTCGATATTCGATATTTCCTGATTCTCTAACACAGATATTCTTTATTTGTTATTCGACATTTTAATTTATATTGTAGATACTGTAGTAAACTCATAGAGAATAAGTAGTTAATCAGGTATAAAAAGAAGAGATATGGTACTTTGGGAGCTGGTGATGAAATTAAGCTTTGGTATTTTTATATTGGTGTTTTCGATCTCTGCATTTTCGCAGACTGTTGACCAGCAGACGAATCAGCTGGTTGTCAGTACACCAGAACTCTACCCTATCGAAAAGATTCCAGTTCCTGATTCTGTCAGGATTCCGGTACTGGATTTTAAAAACACCGATATCCGGGATGTGTTGCGTGGGCTGGGAATGCAATACAATGTAAATATTTTCCTTGAGCCCGAAGTTACCGGTAATGTTTCATTATATCTCACCGATGTAAGTGTTAAAAATGCCATAGATTTCATTGTCAAGAGGAATAATTTCGCATATTCGGTAGAAAACGGCATTATAAAGGTTTATAAATACAGTGCTCCCCCACCTCCTCCTCCTCCCAAACCTTCAATTGTATTTCATTTTGAGAACAATTTACTGGACATCGATGTTAAATCGGTTAATGCAAAAGACCTGGCCAGAATGTTTATCGACTCGGCCGGAATCAATGTTATTATAGATGGTTCAGTAGATAAAACTATTACCGCTCGTCTGGTAAAGATGAACCCGGAAAAGGCTATCAAGGCTCTTTTTGAGAGTAACGGCATGGCAGTTACCACCAGTGATGGGATCTATTACGTAGCAAATCAGAACTGGGGTGATGACAAAAGCAGTGCAGGAGCATCTTCACAGCTAAAACGCCTTTCCATCACCGTAAAGGAGAAAAAAGTTACTCTGGAAGTGGACAATGCATCCCTGGATCAGGTGGTTCGCACCATAGCTATCCAGAGTGGTATCAATATCGTAATCTATGATAGATTAACCGGTGAAATCAGCGCTAAACTCAAAAATGTGGGTATCGATGATGCTATCCGCTTTCTGCTTCAGAATACCAAATTTACCTTCTGGAAAGAACGCGAGATCTATTTTTTAGGTTCACGGGAGATGAATCAGCAGAAGACCACGCTTATCATACCTTTACGCCATATCATGGCTGATGAGACTACGATTAACAAGATCCTTCCCCCAACAATCAGTTCAAATGCAGTAGTTAAATTCAACAGTGAACATAATGCCATTATTGTTATTGGGTCTTTCGATGTTGTTGCCCAGGCACAGGAGTTTATCGAAAAGGTGGATAAGCCGATACCCCAGGTACTCATAGAAGCACTGGTGGTGGATTTTAATGTCAACAAGATCCGTGATTACGGAGTTTCACTTTTCACCCAGGGCCCCAAAGACTCTTCCGGAAACTGGCTCAGTGAACATTTTCTTCCCACATTAGATCTCAAACCTGGCAGAAAAAAAACAGAGAAAATCCTCAATTCTATACTTAAAGGTATAGGGTCAAACCACATAGTCAGTTTACCCGATAATTTCAGGGCAGCAATTCAGGCTTTGGAAACAGCAGATGTGGTCAAGGTGCATTCTACTCCACAGATAGCCACTTTAAACGGGAACCAGGCTGTAATTACCATTGGCGAAACGAGATATTACAAACTATCGAAGGAGACTACTGCACCTATTGATAACAGAGCCACAGTTATCGGTAAAGATGAACGGTTTGAAGTGATAAAATTCAACACACAGCTTCAGGTTACGCCATGGGTTATGGATGACGGTTATGTAATGGTGAAGATTCGCCCTGAATTCAACATCCCCAGAACCGGTGGTGATGGCTCCACACCACCAAATGTGGATACCAGGGTAATCGAATCGATGGTACGTTTGAGAGATGGACAGACAATTATCCTTGGAGGACAGAGACAAACTGAAAACGTGGTAAGCAGCAGAGGGATTCCACTTCTAAGCAGTATTCCGGTCCTTGGATGGCTCTTCTCCAGCAGAACTATTTCCAAAAATGAAACCCAGATGATGATTTTTCTTACCCCGCATGTCTACTACGGAGATGACAATGCAGTGTCTCCTGATGATTATTTCGGCAAGGAGCTCAATAAAATCCTGAATAAATACGATATAGACAAAAAAGATAAAGCAAAAGAGGATAAACAGCAGGAAAAGGGAAAAAGACGGAGTAGAAAAGCTGCTGAAAAAGCCATTAAAGAAAAGAAGGAAGCAGAAGAAATAACTGGAAAGACAGTAGTTGATACATCAAAAAGAACTACACCTGTAAAAAAGGAGATAGCAAAAGATAGCACTGCTGTTAAAGCAGAGGATGATTCGTCTTCTGTCGTTTCTGTTGAACAGGATAAAAAAGAACGGAAATTCCGGTGGTTCTGGAAAAGGAAAAAATCAGTCCCCTAATCTTCCAGGCAAAAAGTCACTGAATTCATCAGGCCAAAGAGCCCCTGAATCCCCCAGGTAAAGAGCCCCCTAAATCCCCCGAAAGAGGGACTTAGGAGAAGCACCAAACCCGGGCAGGGGTTCTTCAAAGTCCCCCTTCGGGGGATTTAGGGGGCAAATGAACAGGGGGCAAACGTATGCAGGGGAACAACCGTATTTGAGGGCGAGCACTCTGAACAATAACCAGGAATTATCATGTCAAATAAAAAACTGAAAACAATACTTCCAATAATCCTCATTCTCTGCACCTGTGCGGATTATGACCTGTTAAATCTGGACGAACCCGATAGCGTTAATCTTTCTATTAAATCGGTCACAGACACTACTGTCACCGTTGTCTGGTCAAAAAGCAATGATAAAGATTTCTCCAATTACAAAGTCTATTATTCCAGAAGCGAAACCGTTGACCAGAATGATTCCCTGGTGGATTCGCTTTCTTTCAGAATAGAGACCACTAAAACGGTGCGTAATCTTATTCCTGGTACCCGTTATTATTTCCGGGTTATAGTAAACACCGGAAGGGGCCTTTTTTCTGCCAGTAATGAAGTGGATACTGTTACTCTGAGAGATACCTCTGCAGATACTTCTCAAATCCTGAAACTCTATGCACCAACGGTTATTTCAGACTCATCAATAATATTGAGATGGTCGAAGATCCATTTCACATTTGATGCATACAAGATTTTTATGGATACCACATGGGATGTGACAAATGCAGATTCTGCTATCGGCACCGTATACCATGATACCACTCTGGTAGTAAATGGACTTGCCAAAAACAAGATTTACTGGTACCGGGTTTACGCAACAAAAGATATAGGTTACATTGTTGGAAGCAATAGTGTTGAAGTCAAGATCCCTTGAAGCTGGTAGTATCAATTTATTCCAGTTTCCTATTCCTGTTTCGAATTTCGTATTTCGAATTTCGAATTTTCCTATTCACTTTTTTACTATACGCTACTGACTTGTTTAGTGATTTTTTATGTTTTTAAAAGCATTCATATTTCCAGAAAATCTCTCTCTTGGGATCTCACTGAGTTCCGGTGAAATCCGATATGCCCTGGCTTACAAGTGTAAAAGCGGAGATTATAAACTGGTATCAAGTGGCGCCGGAACCCCGAAATGGCTCTCCCCCTTTACACCACTGTTTACCCATACAGATCTTTCACAAACACCGGTTATCATAAATTCAGAGCATATCGGGCAGGAAGATCCTGATAGCTGGATCGAGCGGCAGGAATCGGGCTCATCAAGGAAACAACCAGAGAATCAGGATTTAATCAGAGAGTACGTTGTAAGAGGCTCTACTGTTTATCAGATAGAGACTTCCGCTGCAACACGGAATAACTTTCTTCAAAAACTGCCAAAAAACCTGGCAGTCTGCACTCTTTGCCCGCCACTATGGAAACTGACAGAAATTTATTATGAAAAGGTAAAGAAACCTTTTCTTCTTTGGAAAATATCTGCTGAAGGATCCATATTAGCCAGAACCGATGAGGGAAGAATCGGCAAGATATGCAATTTCTGGCCGGATGTTAATGATTTACAGGAGAAACCGCAACAGGTTCTTGAGGAAATAACCCCTCTTCTGCACTCGTTTTCATCATCAGTTAAACTGCCGGTAATAGTTTTTTCACCAGAAAAAGAATTTACGATACCAGGAGTTTTTAGCAAATCAGAGATTACCTTTGAAAATGCACCGGAAATCAAAGGAGTTTCACTACAGAATCACGAAGCATATTCTCTTGCCTGTATGCATAAAGATGACCCGAATTTAGTTCCTTTTGAAAAATTACAGATAATGGATTCTTTCTGTTCATTCTGGAAATATTCGGTAAAAACAGTCAGGTGGATTGTTTTTCTGATATTGACCAGTCTAATCATTATGCTGGGTGCCGATAAGGTTTCTGATCTTTACCTTTATTCAAAAAGTGATAAAATGGCCAGTGTTAAAGAGATGCTGGATGAACTTAAAGGGGCCAGTTCTAAACTGGATTCTGTATTGGTAAGGTTTAACGAAAAAGCTGGATTTATTGCAGAAGAGAGCAGGATTACCGAGCTTCTCAGTGAATTCCAGGATATCTTTCCTGAAGGGATGTGGGCAGAGGAGATAACCGCTATAGATATTGTTGATCGGGGTTATCAGATTGATATTCGCGCAATCGCCTCCTCCAGTGGAATGATTGGAAGCTTAATGGATAATTTGAACAAGATAAAGGGAATCAGTCAATGCAGAATGATCTATAGTGAGCAGATTCCTGCAAAAGAGAAGGCCAGAGGAATAAGGGTGAAGATACAGGCAGTTTGGAAACAATAAAAAGAAAATTCGAAATCCTAAGCACGAAATCCGAAACAAGTAAGAAAAGAGCAGACTACTGTGCCCGCACTCCGCAGTGTTCTGCTACGGAGGGTTGGATAGCTACTTAAGAAAAGGGCGTAAATGAAAAAATATTTGAATGGTTTCCTTTTTGTTTTCACAGTTTTATTCTTTAGTATCTACATGGTACTAAAAGTTCATATTCCTTATTTCACCAGCACAGCAGAAAAGATAAAAAACTTATCCGAACAATGCAGAGTTGCCAAAGACACCGTAAGTATATCTGATGAGCTTGCCAGAAAGAAAAATGATATTGCAAGAATCGATAGTCTGTTACAGCTTCAGATACTCCGGGAAGCAGAAGTGAAAAGCGGTATTATAGAAGCACTCTATCTTTTTGCAGATTCTTCCCGGCTGAAAGCATCAAAGGTGGAAGTGGGTGAAAAGTTAACCCTTAATAACAGAAATGAGACTTCTATCAGTATCAATGGAACCGGATCGTACTACTCGATCGGAAAGTTTATTGAGAACATGGAAAATTATCCGAAATCTACCAGAGTTCGTCAGCTAGTACTAAAGAGCACGGGTAAAAAGGATATCGAAGCATTAGTGGATTTCGTTTTAATGGAATAGAGTACAATGAATAGAAAAATATTGACTTTACTCGTTATTATTGCTGTTGCATTATACTCCTACATAGCCTTTTTGATAGCCGGAGGTTCTTTTTCATCTCCGGAAAAAACCGTTAAACCAGATAAAAGCAAGAAATTATCTATAGATAACCTTGTGCTTAACACTGTTCCGGTGAAATTTATTGAGAGTAAACGTGACCCATTTCTGCCCTTCAAGAAAGAACCGGTAAAAGCTGCCGCTAAGAAAGTGAAAGAGTCGGTTAAAGTTGTTCCCAAAAAAGAACCCCCTAAACCGCCATCAATTACTATAACCGGAATAATGTGGAATCCTTCAAGCCCCATTGCAATGGTTAAGATGCCGGATGGAGTGAGTACTGTTGCCAAGCCTGGATCAGTGATGGGAAATGTCACATTTAAAAAAATTGAAAAGAGTCGGATTCTGGTGTCAAGTGAAGGCAAAGATTTCTGGATAGATCGCTGACTAATGAAGTGTTTAATGTTTAAAGCCATCATTTCCAAAGGTATATCTGTTAACCAAAAAAACGGATACACGCTTCTTGAGACGCTGATAGCATTAAGCATTCTGTTAGTTGTGGCAGTTCCAATGGTCACGTTTCTTTTCAGAATATCAGGAGCTCATGATTCTGAAAAGGCTTTGACCGGGATGTGCATTCTGGAGCAGGAAGCAACTATTGTGAGAATTTTCCCCAAAAGAGCTGTGCCTGTAAAAAGAAGAGTAGTGGATGGAAAGGAATGGATTGTAACCACAGAGGTCACCGGCTCTGATCTGCCATTATACCGGATGTCGGTAAAAGATGACAAGAAGGTTAGAGGTGAGCTTGTTTTCTATGGCAGAAGAGAATAGCTGATTAGCGATTGTCATCGTTTTTTTAGATAAGAGATTAGAAATGCGTTCTATGATACATAAAAAAAAATCCTCCGGGTTCACCCTGTTGGAACTTCTTATCACCATAACCATTTCCAGCATGGTCATGATCTATGCCATGACTATCTTTACCGACCTGGGTAAAGGGTTCAGGGTACAGGGAAACAAAAACAACAGTGTACAGGCACTATTGCTGAATAAAATACAAATAGATAATGCTCTGAACACCATTGGTTCTATAGATAGTTGGACCACCACAACCATCTCATTCAAAGAATTACACACCGATTCGCTTATCTATGTTCAATTTAAAAGCGGATCTTTATTGAAAAACGACCAGATAGTGAGTAAAAACCTGAAAAGCTTCACTTTTGATTTACAGGAAAATACTGGTTCCGTAAATAATGAAAAAGTCCTTCTCTGGGAGTGCCTTTCAGATAAAAACAGTTTGATCTGTGGTGCTGTTGTTGTAAGGGAGTAATAACTTGAACCCCTGTAAATCCAATAATGACTCCGGTTATACCCTGTATACTGTTCTGATAATACTGACTGCTATCGCGATCTTACTTCCATTAACCTTCAAACATACCAGCTTTACCCGCAAGCAGACTGTAGCCTATACAAACAGAGCACAAGCCAGATTCCTGGCAGAATCCGGATTAACCCGTGCAGAATATTTTCTCAACGGTGGCGATGGTCATTCTATGGATTGGGAGACCGAAAGGTTTGAAGAATCATTTGGAGATTACGGGAAAAACATATTAAAGAGCAGAAAATTCGGTCTTTTTTCAAGAATCGAGTCTCAGGGGATCCGCCAAAAAGCCACCTTTACCATAAGCGGTCTTTTTGGAAGAGATGTTCCAGCCATCCTGAAACCATCGTTGACACTTACCGGGCATGTTGGTGGATTGATTCTTCATGAGGGCTCATCAATCGAAGGTCAGATCGTGCTTCACCATGGCGATATCTACCGTAAGCGCCGTGGAAGACCACTTGCGGATTATCAGAAAAGACTTATTACCCGGGAGTCTCAAGACTTGCCTTTTGATTCGGTGCTGATTCCACAACTTGTTTCTGATCTTAACAAAACTCATATTACCCTGCTTTCTTATGGTAACGTGCTGAACGGAAACTTATCTGACAATAATCTCAGAGAATATGCCCTGAAAACCGATACGATCGTGGTTTTAGGAGATTGTCACATAGATAATGCTGAAATAGAGAACAAGCTTATTGTCTTATCAGGAACTCTCAGTATAAATGATAAAGCTGCTGTAGAAGGATCTCAGTTTTTTGCCGAAAAGATAATCATTAACGGTGGGCATATCAATGGCTCTCTTTTTTTCAGTTCTACAAAAACCATGTTAAATGGAGGTTATCTTAATTCCCAGTTTTTTGGACAGGACACAATATCTTCAGCTAAAGAGGTCAAATATGGACCAATGGCAATTATCACCTGTATCAGAAGCAGATTAAAGGATTCGACTATAACTGGAGGTATCTATTTCGATGACGGAACAAGCTTTAAAGGTACAGTTATTGGTTACGTTGATAATACTGCAAAACAAAGCAGCCTGGGGCCAGCAGTTGTATTTGGCAAGGGGTCAAATGTCTCTGCGGTAATAATCACCAATCATGATCTGGATATAAAGCAGGTACAGATAAAAGGACATGTGTGGGCTCGTACAATCATGACTCATTATAACGGAAGCTCATTCATCAATTATCTTATCAACAGTACCATATCCAAACCAGATAACGAGTGTTTTTTCCCACTGCTTGGTGCTCTTCCGGCAAGAATAAGAGGTGCAAGGCTACCCGATAAGAGTAATTATGAGCACCGAGAAACGCCTTAAACTATTGTCTTATCCTGTTCTCCACCTCTTTGGGGTAGCTAAGATTTGGTTTTTTTTAAGGTCAAAAAGATGATTTATAATAATCTGATTCACTTCCCGGAATTCAGAATAACACTTAGAAAAGCAGTACTTGCAGATCGACCGGTTATATACAAATGGCTGGCTGAATCGAACATTACAAAATCGATGTTAGGGGAACCATATTATCCTGATGCTCCTGTTCCCTCGTTTGATGAATTTGCAGATGATTTTTCTGATGACTTTTTTACCGATAAGACCGATAGCCCGGGAAAATCTTTTATCATAATGGATGGAAATCAGGAAATCGGTACTATCTGCTATGACCTAATAAATTTGCAGAAAAAATGGGTCATACTGGATATCTGGATGAGAGATGAAAAATATTGCGGAAAAGGATATGGATCTGAAAGCTTGAAACTGCTGTGCACTTATCTATTCAAAACCAAAGGTATCACCAATTTCTACATCGCCCCATCAAAGCGCAATTCCAGGGCAATAAAATCATACGAAAAGGCGGGATTTGTCAGATTGAAAATGAACAGAACTCAGGCAAAAAAAAAGTTCGGAGTCGACATTTTTGATTACAACGATAATGTCGTTCTGAAAAAAGTTATAAACGGAACTACTGACAGGTAATATGCACTCATTCCCCTCTTATAACGCAACTACCCGTAAATGGAGCAATAATATCTCTGAAAATTCTTATCTGTGCGGCTGGTATCACATTTTGGGACCCCAATGAGCTGTCCAGAACCGCACCGGTTAATTTAAGTGGCTGCAGAAACACCTTTTGTACTCCGGTAAGCAATTCTGCAATCCGATGGACCACATCCTCACTAATAAATGGGGATGCCATGGTTATCCGCACTTCAGCAGAAGAGCCCATTTTTTTAACAATCTCAATTGCATTCCGCAGTTTTTCCCCAAAATCCGGATCTTTGCATCCTAATTCTGCATATCTTAGCGGGTCGGTTTTAACGTCCAGTGCCAGATAATCCGGTTCGCACCTGGAAATCATCTCAGGGTCTGTTCCGTTTGTGTCGATCTTTATCTTAAAGCCGCTCTCACGAATCTCCCTTACCAGATCCGGTAAGATAGCATGCAAAGTAGGTTCTCCCCCACTGAGCACGACTCCCTCCATCATTTTTTTTCGCCTGAGAAGGAATGATTGAACAGAGGTCCAGGGGATTTGAGGCAGTTTCCTTAGTACGATATCCGGATTATGGCAATAAGGGCAGCGCAGATTGCAGCCCTCAAAAAAAAGGACGGTCGAAACCGTCCCCGGATAATCAATAAAAGAGGTTTTCTGCCAACCGATTATTCCTTTGAAACCACCGGACATGCTACTTCCTTATTAATAATGGTGGCATTGATAACCGGACGGGAAGTAGAGGTTTCCTGATTAAAATTGTTATATGTTTTGCGAACACTGAATTCCGACTTTTTACCATTATTCCAGTTCTGCACCGGTCTGTAATATCCTACGATACGTGAATACACTTCTGTTTCCTCTGAGCAGTTTGGACAAGAAAAGTGTTCACCTTTAATGTATCCGTGATTGCTGCAGATTGAGAACGTTGGAGAGATGGTGAAATAAGGAATTTCATAGTTTTCCGCAATTTTTCTTACCAGTTTTTTGCATACCTCGACATCATCGATCGATTCACCTATAAAAGCGTGAAATACAGTTCCTCCGGTGTAAAGTTTCTGAATATCATTCTGCAGGTCAAGAGCCTCAAAGAGATCATCAGTCGCATTTACCGGAAGTTGAGTGGAGTTGGTGTAAAAGGGGTTGTTCTCACCCGGAATTATCATGCGTGAAAATCTTTCTTTATCCATTTTAGCCAGTCTGTATGAGGTTCCTTCACCCGGAGTAGCTTCCAGATTGTACAGATGTCCGGTCTCTTCCTGATACTTAAGGAGCCTCTGGCGCATATACAGAAGCACTTCTTTGGCAAATTCCCTTGCTTGTGGATCGATCAGACTTTTACCCATGAAATTCTGTGTTGACTCGTTCATACCGATCAGCCCGATAGTTGAGAAATGGTTGTTCCAGTGTCTCAGATATCGCTGGGTATAGGGGAAAAGTCCCTGATCCATCAATTTACTGATCACATTTCTTTTAATCTCCAGTGAATCTCTGGCAACATCCATGAAATGGTCAAGCTGACGGAAATACTCCTCTTTATTTGTTGACAAGTAACCTATTCTGGGAAGATTGATGGTTACCACACCGATGGAACCGGTAAACTCATCAGAACCGAATAAACCACCACCCCTGTTGCGAAGCTCCCTTTTATCCAACTGCAATCTGCAGCACATCGAGCGTACATCACTGGGGTTCAATGATGAATTGAGGAAATTCTGAAAATAGGGTGTTCCGTATTTTCCGGTCATTTTAAAAAGAAGTCCTGCGTTTTCACTGTCCCAGTTGAAATTTCTGGTTATGTTGTAGGTTGGAATAGGATAAGAGAACCCCCGTCCATCAGCATCACCTTCGATTAAAACCTCAAGAAATGCTTTGTTTATCATATCCATCTCAGGTTGATATTCTCCGTAAGTGCTCTCAAGTGCCACTCCGCCAACGATAGCAGGCTGATCCCGTAAGTCCTCCGGAACCACCCAGTCAAGTGTAATATTGGTGAAAGGTGCTTGAGATCCCCACCTTGATGGAGTATTAACACCAAATATGAAGGACTGGATCTGTTGTTTGACATCCTTGTAAGAGAGCCGGTCCGCCCGAACAAATGGTGCCAGATAGGTATCAAAAGAGGAAAATGCCTGAGCCCCAGCCCATTCATTTTGAAGGATACCCAAGAAATTTACCATCTGCTGAACAAGGGTCGAAAGATGTTTCGGGGGTCTGGAGGAGATCTTACCTTTGACTTTGCCCAGTCCTTCAGATATTAGCTGCCGCAATGACCAACCGGCACAATAACCTGAAAACATGGATAAATCATGAATGTGTATATCACCATTTCTATGGGCAGAGGAGATATCGTGGTTATAGATGTTTTCAAGCCAGTAATTAGCTGTTATGGCTCCACTGTTGTGCAGAATCAATCCACCCAGAGAATAGTTCACATTGGAGTTTTCCTTGACCCGCCAGTCTTCCTTTTGAAGATAGCCATCCATTGTGTTGGCAATATCCAGAACCAGATCTTTTGTACTGCGCAAGCGCCTGTGCTGCTCTCTGTAAAGAATATATGCTTTAGCAATTTTGGCGTGTCCCTGCTCGATCAGGACTTTCTCTACTATATCCTGGATCTCTTCAACCGCAGGGATAGAATTAGGATGAAATTTTTGACCGATAGATTCTTCAACATTCTTAGCCAGGTAAAGCGCCAATCCGAAGTCTTTTGCTCCTGCAGCCGATGCAGCCTTAAAAATTGCATTAGCTATCTTATAGTTATCATAAGGAACCAGTTTGCCATCTCGCTTACGGATTGTCGAAATCATCAATTAACTCCTAACAGATAGGGTGAACCACAATAGGTGCTACAAGTATGGAAAAGAGTATACAATATCTACCCCACCCAGTCAATGAGAAATATTTTAATTTTTTTCTATTCCTGTCCTCATGCAAAAATTAAACACCAGAGTAAGTCTAAAGCACTGATACTCAAGGAAATCCATCATTTCCACCGATACAGAAGGGGAAACATAAATCGAACGGTTATTTGGTGCTCCTGAAGAAATTTTTTAAAAGTTCTGCTGGCATGCTTCTTGCAACTACAGATCAGAAACGATTCTTGAGACATTTGCGTGGATATCAACATGTCACTGTTTTTACAAAGAATAATCAGGGCCGCAAAGCTGGATATCTCTCTTTATGAAGAGGTTGAAGCTGACTCTACCGCCCTGCTTCCTGCCATGCTGGTAGTAATCATCTCTTCTTTGGCCGCAGGTTTTGGAACCGTTCAGCAGATTGGTCCCCGTGGAATCTTATGGGGAACAGCTACTGCTCTTGTTGGATGGTTTGTATGGTCTTTTTTAACCTTTTTCATCGGCACCAGAATTCTTCCTGAACCCCAGACTGAAGCGGATTATGGACAACTGCTCAGAACCATCGGTTTTTCCAGCGCTCCTGGTATCATAAGGATTCTGGGACTAATACCGATAATCGGCTTCATATCTTTTTTCATTTCATCGATCTGGATGCTTGCAGCGATGATTGTAGCTGTTCGTCAGGCACTGGATTACAGCTCCACCTGGCGAGCTGTAGCAGTCTGTGCAATCGGGTGGGCATTCCAACTGGTAGCGATCATTATGGTGAGCTCAATTTTTTATCATGCCTGAAAAACATCTACTCTTCATTTAAATATTTTTCCCGATTATTTCTGATTAAATATTGTTTTGATATTGGGTCCTATTCTTTTCCGATTTGATTTTATTTTGCATAAAGGGATCTCAATGTCCCCCTTGGGGAGACTTATGAGGCTGCTGGATTATATAAGGGGTCACAAAAATCACCAGATCCTTTTTTTCCATGCTGTTCTCGGATCTCTTAAACAGATTACCTAAAAGAGGAATATTTTTAAGCACCGGAATCCCGGATTCGCTTTTTTGGGTTTCATTAGAAGTCAGACCGGCAATCACCACTGTTTCTCCATTAGAAACAACTACATTGGTTGAAGCACTCTGCTCATTTATTATTGGAACTCCATCCTGAAGAGTATAAGACTCTTTGCGGGGACTCAATTCAAGCAGTATACGCCCGTTTCCGGAAATATGGGGCTTGACAACCAATTCAGTTCCAGCATTTACCATCTGAACCACCGTATTCCCTGCCTCATCCAGATATTTAACCGGCACCTGCTGTCCCATAAATATCCTTGCTTCCTTATTGTCCAGGGTTGTGATTTGTGGCTGTGCAACTATTTCTCCCTTATTATCATTAAACAGGTATTCCAGAGTAACATCAAATTTGTCCGGACTGATCACTCCGTAGCTTATCCTCTCCAAAGCACCGGATATGATATTGGTTTTTTCCGGAATATGCACACCCTCTACTTTATTTGAAGGATCGGCATATCCCCAATGAACTCCCATTCTCTGAATGGCACCCGAGCTCACCTCTATTATCTTACAGGAGATAGAGATCTGAGCAGTTTCCACATCCAGTTGTGAAATCATCGATTTAATCTGATCGACATTCTCTTCTGTATCATAGATAATGAGAGAATTGGTATGCGCTACTACCGTAATCTTTCCTCTGGCAGAGAGAAGCTCTTCAATGGAGGTTTTCATTTCATTGGCAGGAATATGCAAGATTTGCACAATTTCCCGCTTTAAAGTACCGTTTTCCAGAAGAGTCTGAGTCGAAGCGCTTTCGTTTTGCTGTCCTTTACTCAACTGATTTGCCGGAACAACATAAAAGTATGTACCTTCATCAACCGCTGCAAGATTATTGATACGACATAAAATTGTCAGTATTTCTCTCCAGCTCTTATTTGAAACAGAAAGTGATACAGTGCCTTTTACCGCCTCCCCTGCGATTATATCAACGCCACTGAATGCACTTAACTGCTTGAACACCGAATGAATCTCTGCATTATGCACCTCGAAGAGATCAATTCTCTTTTCATTATGTCTTCGGGATGAGGACTGTGAATTAGCTTCAAAGCCAATTAAACAGAGCATAATTATGACATTGATTCTCCAAACAACTTTAAAGTTCATCGTATCCCCACTTCCTGATGTGATGAAGTACTGGTGAGGCGCAAAGTAACCGATCGTGAAATACCATATTCTGTAATCAGAAACACAATTCTGTCTCTGTAAATTTTTAAAACCTTTCCTTTTTCTACCCGGTCTTCCTCTCTCAAAGTAAATGGACGGTTATTATTCTTTTTATCCTCCAGTAAGCCGATGCGGTCCCTGTTATCATAAAGAATACCCACCAGGCGAAGGTTTTCAACAAATGGCAACCCCAGATCCGATTCAACACTGCTGATATAGGGTAAAAATGGATCACGTCCCTTGCGATTGTAACGGATCATGTTCTTAAGACTTCCTTTAAAAATTGTATCAGCCAATCCGGCCCCTGACAACTCATTATTAAGAGGCAACGGTATTTCCGAACCGAGATTCACCCTCAGTTGGGTTACTGTATCGGTCTGTACCTGCTGCATGGTTGTTATTGCCGAAGACAAGTAGCTGCTTTCCTGCTCCCCTTTTTCCTGAGGCATTCCCTCCAGGGGTTGTGGCGCTCTCTGAGCCGCAACATCAGTTTTTTTCTCCTGTATCGAAAAGAGCAGGTTTTGTGCGAAAGGCATGGAACGGTCTATCTGAATCTGCCTTTCGATTGACTTCATATCAACCTCATAGACTGGCATTTTGTAGAAGTCATAACCAAGCTCCATCCCATCCAGAGAATTCCATAAAACTGCTTTTCGCTCGTTCTTGAGCGCTGCGTATAGAGAAAGGCCCTGGCCGGTTTTACTTAAAATATTAAACGATGAATCGACTGCTTTGCGATTCAGAATGACTCTTGCCCACAGCAGACGCTTGTTCCCTGCTTTGGCTTCATCAAGTTTTATACTTTTAAATACAGTTCCTTCCGGTAAAACAAAGAAAGTCGAATCGATTTCACTGCCTGCATTGTTGAACCTGATCAATAAAGTATCTTCTTTACGTTGTATATCACAGTCCACATCGGCATTGAAATCAAAGAACAGTTCACAAGTGTTATCACGGTTAAACAAGCGGATATTTTTCAAATTTGCTGATGACAAACTTTGTCTGTCAGTCTGTTGAACCGGATTCTCTTTCTGGGTGTAATTCAAATCTGACAGACTCCATTTCGACTGGGCAAAAGGCTTACTGGAAAGCAGGGCTATCCAGGTATTTCCCTTTAACTGCGACCTGATAATGGAGTCTGCTGGAGTACGAAGAGTAATATTAAGTTCAACTCCTTCTTTCCTGTTTCTTAAAGAAAATCTTTCAAGTGCAGCATCAGATTGAAACTGGTTAAAATTGACAGAATTTTCTTTATATGCACAACCCCTGATCAGAATGCTTATAGAAGAACCATTCTTTTTTTGGATGTGAGTATTGGAAGCACAATCAGATGTAATAGAAATCGCCAACCCCCTGGGACCTGCTACAACAACCAGATCAGAAACAGAGGGCATACCACATGCAGAAAAGATCGAAAGCAAAACTGTAATGGTAATCAGCCGTTGTAATACAAGTGTCCATTCTTTCCTGCGCATAGCTATCTTTTCGATGAAAATGTGGTCATTTCAAAAGAGGAAACCACAGTTATTCCTGTCGTTTCCATCGGTTCATCTTGAGCTATAACTAAATTCGACGAACTGGCTGCAATGTTTACAGAAGTCAAATTGATAATCAATGTAAAATTAGCCAGGAACGCAAAAAATTCAGCAAGCTCATGGTAACCACCTTCTATAGTTACATTATACCGGTTTTCCACATAATATTCCTTCTCCACGTCAGGAAGAGGGTTAAAGCGGGTAGTGGTAATTCCAGAGGCACGTGCTACCGCATTAATCTCTCTGAGAAGCTTTGGTATCTCCTTATGATCAGGAAATATCGATTTAAGCGAATCCAGTTTAACCTGAGATTTTGCAAGCTCCATCCTGAGTACATCAAGCTGAGGTTTTAAAGCGAGAATTGTGCGTAAAGTATCCTGTTTTTGTTTCTGTTTTTTCTGCAGTGATACCAGTGTTTCCATCGATGGGGTATAAAAATACTGGTGCCATAATAAAGCAATCACAGCCGTGATAAAAATCACAATCAGGGGGTTTCTGACTTTGGGGTTTTTCAGGTTTAAAGAGATTTTCATGGCGTATTTCCCCCTGGAATTTGACTGGCCACCTCGCTATAAACGCTGAGTTTCGCATCGGGATTAACTTCACACGAAATATGGAAACTGAAGAGTCTGCTCTGCGAATCGATCTGCTCTATTCTCGAAAGATCGACACTGTTCACATATTCGCTTTCCTTTAGTTGTGACATATAGTTTGCAACTTCAGGGAAAGAATACGTCCGTCCTTCTATATGAATTACAGGCGGTGAACTGTTTTCCTCCTTTATGGAGATAAGCCATGTGTACTCGGGAAGCCTGCTGCTGAGCTCTTCCATCAGTCGTACCCATTTTTCACGATTGACACTGATACGTTCCAAAGCCCGGATCTTTTCTCCTATGAGAATCTGGTCCGAACGAAGTTTCTTTATTTCTTCATGAATCGGACGGTTGATTGCGATTTCCTGGTCAAGGGCCTTGATCTCATTTTCACATATTCCCTTGGTATTTTCAATATTGACACTCCAGAACATCAGACCCAGACATGTAAGAACCAGTGCGATAAGCGGGTAAACCACTTCCCTCTCGAGATGGAAGTTTCTCCGGTGAACCCGATACTCGGCAGGAAGCAGATTTATTTCTATTCTCTCTACCATCATCATTCACATTTTCTTAAAGCCAGACCTATAGCTACCGTTAACAGAGCAGAAAAGCTCTGTGGTGCCATGTTCCCAAATAATCCAGGATCGAACTGCAGAAATGACAAAGGATCAGCCACCCTGACCTGAATCTGATGTTTTTTAGCCAGAATGGATGCGATATTGGGAATATAAGCACCTCCCCCAGACAAGACCATCTTATCAATACTATCATTTTTCTCTGAACTTTTGAAATAAGAAAATGCCAGTTCGATACCCGAAGAGAGCTCCTCTGCTGCATACTCGATACTCTGCATAACCTCATTGGCATCAATAGAATCGGCATAACGCCCCCTCAATGCTTGAGACGCCTCTTCACTATTGAGACCAAGATTGCGCTGCAGGACTTTGTGGAAATATCCTCCCGCAGTGGAAACATCTCTGGTAGAATGATAAACCCCATCTTTAACAAATGTAATATTGGTGAGATCGTGACCAATATTTATCAGAGCAACAACCCCTTTGTCCGGGTTTGCAGATGATTCCATTGCATAGCAGTTATTGATAGCGAAAGCATCGACATCAATTATAACCGGGCGCAGACCGGTATCATAAAGAAGATCGATATATTTCTGCATGATCTGATTCTTTGCAGCAATAAGCAGAACCTCTATCTCCCCGGTCTCATGGTTGCGGTGAAGAATCTTGTAATCAAGGGTGATATCATCCACATCGAAGGGGCTTCTCTGGCCAGCTTCCCATAAAATCAACTCTTCTGCATTTTCATTGGGATCGATTTTAAAGATAAATTTATCTGAGATGATTCCATGACCGGACATGGACGTAACCACCTCTACAATAGAAGGATCGCATTGATTCACCAGATTACTTATGGCATCGATCAGCACATCCCGTTTCTTGATATCGCTGCCTTCGATTGTACCAGCAGGAAGCTCCTTAATTCCCACTGCTTCCAGGAAATACCCTTCTTTAAGATGAACTACTTTCACCAGTTTTATGGAATGGTTTCCTATATCAAGCCCTACGGTAGCTTTCCGGGAGCTGAGTTTAGTAAACAGTTTCATTTGCGATTACCTGTGGTTCTCTGGTTAGTTATTTTAGGGTTGATACAGAAAACCTGCACTATTAACATGTAACATGACGGCAGAAAACTGTCAACACTAAAACGTTTAAATAAAGAGAGGTTCAGATAAAAAGCGTTTCTTTAACGCATCTGCTGTGGTATCCAGGTAGAATCATTTCCTTCTACCTGAAGCATCAGTACAATCTGACGCTCTTCGGTTACGCTATTCATATACCCGCGGGAAACGATGGTCATAAAAAGGGTCTGTTCTTGAAGAGATGGGCGAAGTTCCACAGAAAAAAAACCGTCTTCGTAGCTGGTTTTCTTGTAGCCCTCCCGCCAGGATGGCTTCTCATTTATCTTCTGCAATGTCAGCAGCATTCCGTACTCACTCAGCTCAATAGCTTTTCGATGATACTCCTGACCGTTCTGCTGATAATCCTGGACCAATGAATAAATTAAGGCGCCAATTATTATAAGGGTGGTAAAAGCGGCTATTATTCTGAATATGACTCCACCCTGCTGAAGACAAATTGCTTTATCTTCATCCGTTATTTTCGCTTTTTTTATCATCAAAACTCAGTATCCATCCCGATTTGAATCCGAGTGTAATATACACAATAGCCATCAGCGCCATTGATTAATCTGACGCTGTTTTTCAAAAACGAACCTGATGATCTTCTCTCTGGTTGCCGTTTCAATATCAATAAACTGCACACTGTGCCGGTAAAAGGTAGTATCATGAACCTCCTGAAGGCTCACCCGTAAAATCCTGGCCCCAATCCCACTAAAAACATTATCGGCGATTTTAAAGCCAAGTGAAACAATGTCTCCAGGAATAAAAGACCTCTCTACTACTATACACCCGCCACCGCCACTAATATCAACCATACGGCCATTAATCAATTCACCAACCTCTGCACTACCCTCATCCCTTGCACTTCTTATCAACCTTAACTTAACCGGAATGTTTATGTCCACCCGGGCATACTGACGTAACTGATTTCTGGTCAATTCAAGGGTGTGCCTGAAATCTACCGTAGATTGATCTTTTCCGCAAATCACCACCTGAACTCCATATACTCCATCACTTTGTCTGGCCAAAGCAAGCATTACCGATTGCCCCTCAAGTATCCCCAGACTTTCCTCTTTTTCCGGATCGTACTGAATCCTGAAATGAAACTCCTTGTTTTGCACCACTCTGGCATTGTGTATGAGTGTAGCCTTACTCCTGCGATTAATCACAGTGACCTTCTGCCCTACTTCGAGGTTGCGGGTTGAGATAAGCGGATGTTCATAAGGAAGAAAACCGTAGCCCAGTTTTTTCCTTATCATACCAAGAACCTCTTCCTGCTGTTCGATAACATCCTGGGAAACATTCTGTTGAAGTAAAGAACTTACTTCTGCATCAATACATCTCTCAAAAAGTGATGCTGATTGAAAAATTATGTGGGGATGACTGACATTGGCATGCTTGAGAAGATTTTTTATTTTCTCTATTTCTGCTTCAGTTAATTCCGCTTTTTCTATATTTTTCTGAAAAATTTGATATGCCAGTCTTTCCATTTCATTCTGACGCCTGAATTTTGCCTGTAAATGTATCAGTACCATGATACCGACTCCGGCAACTGCGGTCAGAACGAGTCCTGTTACCATAGAAACATCAGCTCCTCTCCATCCAATCTGATCGAAGAGGCTTTGCCCGTTTGCCATACAGACAAACAGTACCGATATTGTCAGTGGAATAGCAAAAAACATCTTTTTTGAATGCACCATAAGCTTCACCTGATTGAAAAGTATAAAGGTTAAACATTAAATTGTCCATGTTTTTTTAACCCTTAACCCATTATGCACTCCGATACTAACCTGTTGCATAACTGCTTAACCCCGGATATAATCATTAAGAGGTCACAGGAAAAAATGAAAAAAATTGCAGTTGAAAAAATTGAAGATGGAATGGTACTGGCCAGAAAGGTCAGCAACTCATCAGGAAACACACTGGTTTCCAAGGGTGTATCACTTACCGCTGCACTGGGTCGAAGACTGAAGAACTGGGGAATTCATTATGTTTACATTGAAGGAGAAGAGCAATCAGCAGAAGAATCAAACACCATAGCCAGTTCTCCTGAAGAACTAAAAACACATCTGCTGTCCAAATTTTCCTCTGTAATGGAAAATCCCATAATGGAAAGACTTTTTGTGGCCGTTTACCAGTACCGTTTACAAAAAAACAGCAGATAGGGGAAGAATGCCAGACAAGAAGAAAATAATGGAGAAGATCAGTAATCTCTCTTCCATCCCTACTTTACCTTCTATTATCGTGCAGATTACCAGCCTTCTTCAAAGCCCCAAAACCTCTGCAGAAGAGCTGGGACGGGCTATTGCATCCGATCAGGCCCTTGCCGCCAAAGTATTAAAACTGGTAAACTCCGCTTTCTACGGATTCCCCGGACGTATCAGCACTATCACCCATGCAATTGTAATACTGGGATTTTCCACCATTAAAAATGTGGTTCTCACTGCTTCTATTCTGGATATCTTCAAAAAGAAATCAGATAATATCACCGATTTTGATATAGAACAGTTCTGGATGCACTCGATAGCCTGTGGAGCTGCTGCGAAGTCAATTGCACGATTCACGGACAATAAAAAAAAGGAAGAATGCTTCATTGCAGGCCTGATCCATGACGTAGGAAAAATACTGCTTTATCAGTATCTTCCCGAACTTTTCATGAAAACATATTCCTTTTCAATTCAGAACAAGCTGCTCTTTTATCAAAGCGAACTGCAATTATTCAAAATAACTCATCAGGAAATCGGTGGTACTCTGGCAGAAAGGTGGAATCTTCCCCAAATGCTGCAACAGGCAATCAAATATCACCATGCACCACAACCGGCTCAGGAGTGCTTTTCCACTACCTCAATTGTCCATTGTGCCGATATTCTGGTAAGAGCTCTTGATTTTGGTTACGGAGGCGATGACCAGTTACCCAACATATCGGAAACCGCATGGAAAAGCCTCAACATGGACTCCATTCAAACTTCAACCCTCTTTGACATGATTTCCAATGAGATAGATAGAGCCACCGCATTTATTCAATTATTCTGAAACGGGCATCCTCAGGTATTTGTCAGCAAATCCCCACGCTGGAAGCGCCCACCTTTTTAAGGCATAGCCGTAAAGCTTAATTCCAATTGTTAACAAAATTTAACCGATGCGGCCTTAATTTCCCACCCCTAAGTCCCCCTTTGGGGGATTTAAGATCTCATAACGCCACAGTAGATCTTAACCACAATCTTAGTTCTCTTACAAATATCACGTCCCAACGGGACTTCTTAGTCCCCTTCCGGTGCTAAGTCCCCCTTTGGGGGATTTAGGGGGCGGGAATACGTTACTCCCTTCGATTCAATGTGTTACAAATATTAACCTTATGGCTATGGGATTAAGAGGGCGAGGGATGTTTGGATTTTAAACAATTGTTTATTGGGATTTGTTTAGGATTTGGTGCTTGTGATTTGGAATTTATTGGCGCGCCCTGCTTATTAGGCAATCTTATGTTTGTTAAACTAAGGCGGACACTACAGATCCTTATCGTTTTGGTCACTGGAGATATTCTGCTCCTCCAGAGTCTTTAAAAACAACTTTTGACGAAGTTGAGAACGGGCTTTCTGATTCTCCTGGTGACTTTGAGGCATCCTGAGGCCCCTTATGAGAAATGTAAGCGCCAACAGACCAAACAATATCAGTATATAGGTTGTGAGTGGAAGATCAAAAAGATCCATGCGTACACTCCTTGCTGAAATTAATTTTTGGGCTCAGTTCCGATTCCTCACACGTTTCTCTGCTATATGACAACCCCTCGGCTACAATCAGAAAATCAGAAATACTCTTCCAGGACAGCAACCCGTGTTTTTTCATCCGGTCAACCATCACATTCAAAAGAGCAAATGACATCATACTCAATTCTGCCACTGTACGATTCCGATGCCAACGCTGCTCCATATCTACCTGAGCAACTCTTGACAAACCCCTGGAAAAATAGATATCCATCAATAATCCTATCTCCACTCCATATCCGGAAAAGACCGGCAGGGTTTCCAACAGAGAACGACTTATGGCATATTCACCAGCCAGAGGCTGATTAAAAAAGGCTAATTCAGGAATGAATGCAGAAAGCAATGGCCGCACCAGAATCTCGGTGACCCTTCCACCCTGATTCTCATACACACCAGATCCTAAAAGTAATGGCCGCTTGTAGAACGCTTTGACAAATTCATACTCCTGGTAAATCAGAAGAGGGCCTAAAAGCCCGCAGATAAACCGCTCATCAAAATCGATTATATCCGAATCGATAAATACCAGAATATCACCAGTAGTCACAAACTGAGACTTCCACAAAGCAACTCCTTTACCAGAGCAGTTTACCTTCGGACCGGCTGAATCCGGAGTGTAAACCGATGCGCCAGCCTTGATAGCCTCTTTCACCGTACTGTCATTGGAAAAACCATCCATAACCACAATTTCATCCACGATCGCAACCTCCTCCACCATCTTCTGATGAATCCTGGAAACGATCGTCCCGATGGTCCTTTCCTCATTCAGAGCCGGAATGACCACACTTATCCTGATTCCCCTCTGTTTTTTTGCCTGCAATAACTGTGTCTTTGCTAAAAAGGCACTACTGTGAAAAGTCTTTATCATCCATTTATCCGATTCAAACATGGGAATAGTAAAGAATGTAATGATACATTCAAAAGACAATATCAGGCAACCCCTTTTACTGTCTTTCGAATGCTTCTAAAACCGGCTCTGTTTTTAATTTTATGATCTGCACTCAGAAAAGTGCAACACCGCTCATCTCCTGTGGTTGAGCGATTCCAAGAATCTTTAACATTGTAGGAGCAATATCAGAAAGTTTGCCACCTTCCCGAAGTTCAAGATTGCCATTACCCACTATGGTCAATGGTACAACATTGGTGGTATGCGCAGTCATGGGAGAGCCATCTTCGAGCATGGTCTGCTCTGCATTACCATGATCTGCGGTCAGAATGCAGCAACCGCCTTTTGCTAACACTTCTTCCACTACATCATGAACACAGGTATCCACGGTTTCCACCGCTGTAACAATTGCACTGAAAACTCCGGTATGGCCCACCATGTCACAATTGGCAAAATTACAGATAATCACATCATATTTATCGCTTTTTATCGCCTCTACCAGCTTATCCCGCACCTCAAAAGCACTCATTGAAGGAGCAAGATCGTAGGTTGCCACTTTCGGACTGTTGACAAGTATCCTTTCCTCACCGCTAAAGGGCTCATTTTTTTGTCCATTGAAGAAAAAGGTGACATGAGCATACTTTTCTGTCTCTGCGCATCTTAACTGCTTAAGACCATTATTTGCCAGTACCTCTCCAAGAATATTGCTGTTTTCCATCTCAGGATATGCTTCTTCAAACTTTCCATTATCATAATAATGAGTCATGGCAATAAAACAGGGAACAGTAAACGGACGATTTTCAAATCCGGTAAAATCCGGCTCAACCATAGCTTTGGTTAATTGACGAGTCCTGTCAAAACGGAAATTGAAAAATATAAAAGCATCATCTGGATTCATCCCCTGGTAATCGATAATCCGCGGTTTGATAAATTCATCGGTCTGGTTTGACTCATAGGATTTCTCAATCGCCTCTTTCCAGTTGTTTTCCTTTATTCCTGCACCTTCGATTATTGCGCGGTAAGCAAGTTCGGTTCTGTCCCAGCGGTTATCCCTGTCCATGGCATAATAGCGTCCGATCACCGTAGCCACTCTACCTACTCCCACCTGATCGATTCCATCCTGAAGAAACTTCATGTGCTCCAGAGCCGACTTTGGTGCAGTATCTCTTCCGTCAGTAATAGCATGAATTAGCACATTGCTGAATTGACGTTCTTTACACAGTTTCAACAGTGCTATGCAATGTCTGGTTACAGCATGAACTCCTTCTTCCTGAATAAGACCCATAAGATGCAGGGTGCTGCCATGCTCCTGAGCATAATCTATAGCCTTGTTGAAAGCTTTATTGGTAAAAAAATCTCCATCACTGATTGATTTATCGATTCTGGTAAGGCTCTGGTAAATCGTTCTTCCGGCCCCGATGTTCAAATGTCCTACTTCACTGTTACCCATATACCCTTCGGGCAATCCCGCACTCAGACCTGATGTTTCAATTAAAGTTGTCGGGTAATTCTTCTCGTAAAAATCTGTAAATGGTGTTCTGGCTTTGTAAATGGCATTAGAGTCCTCTTCTTTACCTTTACCCCATCCGTCACGAATTATCAGACATACAGGCCGTTTCTTCATTTTATATAATGCTCCTTGAGAAAAAAAATTATACCTGCTCCGCTTAAGACTACCTCTCAGCGGTCTGTCGAAGCAGATTAAAAAGTACCGCTTCAGTTTACCCGCTTTAGCCCGTTACGGGCAAAGCCAGATTGAAAGTTTCTAAATATAGTAAAAAATCCTAGTTACTACTCAGGTATCTAATGGCAAAAAATAACGTTTCAATATCAAATCGAAAAAAATAGGAATTAATATCAAAACAATATCTAATCAGAAGTAATCTGATAGAAATATCTAAACTAAGAACCGGAAAGGTTAAAACTGCTAAATAGGCTTATCTGGTTTAGGTTTCAACACCCGAGTAGTAACAAAAACTATTCTTTTAAAACAGAAACTATGGTTCAGGGTTCCCGGGTTCAGAGATTAAAATTCAAATGGTCCTGTTTTTAACCATCAAATCCTTGGTAGTTTCCGTCTTTTCTTGCTTTCATGTTATTGTTTTTAGTTAGTCACTCCGTGCTCCGGCTCTCTTCCACTTCGATATTCGTTATTCGATATTCTTTCCCTAAATAAAACCCTGACCAGTAACAGATATTTTTTGTTTTTTAACCCGCAGAAAGGCTATCTTTAAGGACTAAAAACTGTTTTCTTTTAAAGGGAAAGATTAATGCGATCAGCTTCTTATACCTATTTATCTGAAGATGAATGGAATGAGCGTATTTCTGAAGCAGAGGCTATTGCCTCAAGTTGCCAGCTCTGCCCCAGACGATGCCGGGTAAATCGGCTTATTGGAGAAAAAGGATTTTGTGCAGCACCCGCAGAAATGATCATTTCCAGCATTTTCCCTCATCATGGAGAAGAGCCCCCGATTTCCGGCAAAAATGGTTCCGGAACGGTTTTCTTTTCCTATTGCACACTAAAATGCTGCTTCTGTCAGAATTATCAGATCTCCCATGAGCATGAAGGAAAGCCTTACTCGGTTGAGGAGTTAGCCGACAAAATGCTTCATCTTCAGGAGCTTGGATGTCATAACATAAATCTGGTGACCGCTACTCATTTTCTTCCCTGGATCCTCAAGGCACTAAGGCTTGCTGCCAAAAAAGGCCTTAATATTCCTATCGTTTATAATTGTGGGGGTTATGAGCTCTGCTCCACCATTTCACTGCTCTCTGGAATTGTTGATATCTATCTTCCGGATATGAAATATGGAATAGAAAAACCGGCAACAGAATATTCATCTGCTCCTGATTATGTGCAAATCAATAGAGATGCTATCCGGGAGATGTTTCGTCAGACAGGACCATTACGCCTGGATCACAATGAAATAGCATGGAGAGGCCTTTGCATACGCCATCTGGTGCTTCCAGGCAACCTGGAATCCAGCATCTCAATCTGTAAATTTCTGAGTTCAACTTTTGATCCTGAAGATATCTCTATAAGTCTCATGGCCCAGTACCGACCTCTTTATAATGCGGATCAATTTGAACCGCTAAGAAATACCCTTTCTGCTGAAAGCTACTTTCTTATCAGAGAAAAATTCCTTTCTGCAGGATTTGGAGGATATTACCAGGAATTGGAACAGTTGGACAAATCATTTCTGATTAACTTCAAGGAACATAAGGATAAGCCGTTGACCGGTAATTCATAGAGGTTCAAGGGTTTCATTTACTTCAACATTCTGCATACCCGGAATCAGTCTTTTAACCACCAACAAAATATGGCTGCAAAACGCAACTTGTGATTTGGAATTTCAGACCACAAAGCAACAAATCTCAAGTATTAAATTCCAAACAAATTCCATTCTATTCCAAAAGACAAAGAATCTTTTTCAACTCTTCTGCCCGCGGTTTCCTTTCCGGAAAAGCACCATTTTTTGTTATCTCAAACAATTGTCCTATTCCAAGTTCACTGAAGATTTCTTTTATTCTTGCATCGCTATCAAGATCGGTATATAAAAAGGAACTCAATTTATCAATATCCAGGTACCTTTTCCCGTTTTTCTCCAGACCAAATTTTTCGTTGATCTTTTCTCCCTCAGGAGTGCCATCCATCGTTATAAACAGAAATGTTTTGATTAGCAAGCATCCTGACACAAAGCAACAGACTAGGTAGCCAAGTTTAATACCATGCCAATAATAGCCAAGTAAATGTGACCCTGAGAAATTTACCATATCATTTTTCTCTATTGCTTTTGCTATAAAATCCATGGATAGATGAATATCAAAGCAATCTATCCTTTTCTCCAAAGCGTCAATTGCATGGCTCTGAATAAATACCGGATATTCCTTCCCGTTTAATGTAATGTTTGGCCACACCAGACCGGATAATCCATTGCAGTAGCCTACCCTGAACGCTTTCCTGTTATTGTTTGCAATGGTAAATTCCTTTACCTGAGCACGTTCTGCATTCAGATTAATTCGAAAAAACGATTTCCTTTCGGTATCATAACCTATATCGATCTCGAAACAGATAATAGTGGTCCTGAAGTCTGATGTAGAAACTACCCAGGTATCAACCAGAATAAGAAGACAGATAAAGACCGTCTCAATATCTTCATCGAATATTTGTTTTATCTTATCAAAAAATCTTTTTAACCACTCCTGATTCTGTTCCGATTGTGACCTGGCAATTTGGAAAAGAGGCATAAATGTGGTAAAAAATGCATTTAATGAAATTGGTATTTTGAAGTTTTTGCTTTCGAAAATATTCATCACAAATATCTTCTCAATTGTTTTGGCAATTTCCAGGTGTTTTGGATGTTCTTTGATTCTATGGTGCAATTTCACACATAGATCCGGTAATTGCAGCCTCATTATTCCTTTCAGGTATCCTTTTCTTTTGAGTTTGTAGTAAGTTTCAATTTCACCGATGGAAGAAAATATCTTCTTATAAAGGTGAGGTTTGTTATTTCCATAAGACACAATTTCCGGTTTTTTACTTTTTGCTTTTCTTTGAGTCGCTTCAAGATAATGACGGGTTGTATTCATACATGATTACCTTTGACTGTCGTTTTTTCTGCAAGCAAGCTCCATATATCAATATAATAAGCTTACACACCATATTCCATTTTTTTTGCAGAAAAATCAGACAGAGTACTACATTTTTTCCCAATGACAGAAATGGCGTTTCTTTTTTTCGTAATTCCATATTCTTATTGAAACATACAAACACGAATAAACCTTTATTTTTATAACTGCTCAGGTATATGGCAAAAAATAACGCTATAATATCAAATAAGAAAAAAATAGGAAATAATATCAAAACAATATTTAATCAGAAGAAATCTGAAAATATTTCTAAACGGAGAATTGGCACTACCTCAGTTTAGGATTTCCAGGTTCAGGGTAGGGTTTCCAGTTGCAGCTTAGCGATTTACGATTTAAGCTTAACGAATATTCATTTAAGCTTTGAAAAAAGCATTTTAAGCTTTGGAAAAAAGCATTTAAGCTTTGAAAAAAAGCATTTAAGCTTTGAAAAAAAGCATTTAAGCTTTGAAAAAAAGCATTTAAGCTTTGAAAAAAAGATATTTAAGCTTAGAAAAAAATATTTCAGCTTAGAAAAATTTCATTTTAGCTTAGCGAATTTTCATTTCAGCTTAGAAAATAAATCATTTCAGCTTACCAATTACCATATCAGCTTACCAGTTTTCCAACGAACGTATGTTGGACAGTGATTTAAGCTGGTAGTGGAATTGGTAGTGCAAGAATTAAATTACCCTGAAATAATAGCAAAAAACCGGGTCATGGTTTAACCCGGCTTTTCAAGGAGTTCCCATGGCTAATGGGTATCATGCACCAACCACCTCTGTATCTTTTTTACTATTCTCAAGAGCTTCATTTGCTGAATTTTGATTTCGTTTCGCTTTGGCACCGGCTTTCCCAAGCCGCACGTAGTAGTCGCTGTAGTAGAAACCATGCCTCGGGTCATCTTCATCAAATACGTACTGCCCCGCTTCATATACCTCTTTTAGTGCTTCATTGAGATAGGTCCAGGCCTTGTAAAAGATAACTTTGGCCTGATCCAATTTCTTTGGATCGGTTACCATGCGAGAAAGGATATCCGAGAGTTTCGCATGAAGTTCTGAAGAGCGTTCTATAAGAGACAGATCTGCAAAGACCTTCTCAAGCATCTCCTTATTTTCCTGCGCCAATTTACTCATAGAAAGGAAATCAAGAACCTGATCAAGATTACCTTTTCCATCCTTTATTCTTTCTACAGCATCGGACAGCTCTTTGTTCTTTCTGAATGCCCTTTTGAGTGTTTTCAGTAATTTTCTCCTTACCACATCTGCTTCTGGTTGCAAAGCATCCCACTCTTTTTTAGCAGTTGACTCCATGTTTATGTAGGTCACCAGATCTGCTGCAGCCCAGCTCATTGCACCAGCGCGTTCTTCAAAGCTGTCCAGATAGTGAAGTTCAATTCCCGAACGTTCAAGCTTTGTCCGGTCTTCTTTGATAAGTGCGTTTACCCGGTTTGCCTCACCCACAATCTCTTCGGGAGGGATTTTTGGTACAACATAATCAGTTATGGCAGAAATTCGTGGAAGTAACTTCTCGTAATACGCCCTCTGTTGAGGCGTTACTTCAATAGGTCTGATAGGGACATCTGTCATGGTAAACCTCCTTTAGACAGATTTCAGGTGTTAGTAAAAACCCGTGCATAATCCTGTACAAGAAGGACCGAACTTTTTGCAACCTGATACTTTTTCAGTTGTTACTGAAAAAGAGACCGGGAGCTTTTAGAGAAAGTAACAAGGAACAAGTAACAGTAACAAGGAACAATAAAACAAGAAACAAAAACAATCAGGACATTGCAAACGGGAAGTCTTTTCATTAAGATATTTGATTTACTACAAGTTTGGCAAGACTTTTTTTAAGGAAATTTGAGTTTTTTAGTATCTAATTGGCTTTGTGGTGAAAAATCTATTTATTTCTGTGACTTTTCAGGTAATTTTTAAAGAAAATGAGATTATGAGCAGGTAGTGTTTGATTAAGGATTTTACCCGATAATCTTCCATTGATCTCTCTATTGTTTAGCCATTTGATTCATTCCCTAGAAAAAAGCTTCCTTTAAACGCCTACTGTAAATAGGAATACCCGTAATCCGTAACGCCTACTGTAAATAGGAATACCCGTAATCCGTAACGCCTACTGTAAATAGAGTACCCGTATCCCGTAGGATCTGCTGTAATTGGTACTGCCCGCAATCCGAAGCGTCCTCGCGAAGGATTGTAGTGTTCTCGCGAAGGATTAATCAAGACTCCAATAGCTCCGCCGGTAAGCTCTTTCTAACATTAACCCCCATTTTCCTGAACTCCTCAACTCTGCGCACAATGTTTCCTCTGCCCTGAGATAACTGGTTCAGGGCCAGGTCACACTTTTCTGAAGCCTTACCGATTGCACTTTGTACTTCAAGCAGTGTGTCCACAAACCCCGCAAACTTGTCATACAGATCGGCTGCTTTACGGGCGATCTCCTGAGAATTGCGGTTCTGGTACTCGCTTTTCCACATATTCTCAATGGTGCGAAGCGTAACAAGCAGTGTCGATGGCGAAACCATGATTATTCTTTTGCGATAGGCATATTCAAAAATCGATGGATCCTTGCGGATCGCAGCCACAAAAGCCGCTTCCAGGGGCATAAACATCAACACATAATCAAGAGTCTTCAGCTCCGAAAGTGAATCGTAGGACTTTGCGCTTAACTGGTCAATGTGGTTTCTCACAGAAGTAATATGCGCCCTAAGAAACTCTTCCCTGAGAATTTCTTCCTCAGCATTTACCATCGATTCGTAGGCGGTAAGTGTTACCTTGGAATCGATCACTATATCCCTCTGGCCGGGGATATGAACTACTACGTCCGGAATCTGCCGATTGCCATCATTATCCGAAATACTTACCTGAGTGTCAAATTCAACCCCTTTTTTCAGCCCCGATAACTCCAGCGTCCGCTCCAGAATCATCTCCCCCCAGTTCCCCTGAGTCTTATTCTCCCCTTTCAGTGCACGGGTAAGATTCTGAGCCTCCTTATTAACCTGCTGATTGAGGTCTGTAAGTACTTTTATCTGTTCAAAAAGGCTCTGCCGTTCCCTGGTATCATTCGTATAAACATCCTCAACTCTCTTTCTGAAATCACCCAACTGGTCTCTTAAAGGGTTAAGAAGCAGATCGAGGCTGTTCTTATTCTGCTCAGAAAACTTTCTGCTGTTCTCCTCAAAAATCGAGTTAGCCAGATTCATGAATTCGTTTTTCAGTTGTTCTCTGGCACCTTCTATTAATTGCAGCTTCTCTGCTGCCTGCTTTCGCTCCATCTCCAACTGCGTCTGTAACTGTAAAATTTTTCCATGATCATCTCTGTTGATCCTGACAGATTCATTCAATTTTGAATTACTGGAATCCAGTGCACTCTTAAGCTCACCTATTTTATCCTTCTGTGCCTGTAACTGACTTTCCAATCCTGCAATCTGATTCTGAGCCGAAATCAAATTGCTCTGCAATAACTCTTTATCTTTCTGTAAGCTGACTATTTCCGCCTCAAGCTGCTCGCATTTTTCTTTCAGCACCCGCATTTCACTTCTGAAAGGAGCTCTGACGCGCATTCGCCCGATAATTATTAAAAGTGGTATAGCTGCAAGAGCAATTCCTGTAAAAAACCCCGCAATAAAAACCAGACTTTCTCCAGACATCTCCACCTCTTCTCTTTGTGTGTTTGTGTAAATTCAGCCAGCAATTATGCGCTTAAAAATGGACAACTATTTATCTACTGTTTTAGCTAATCAGCTATTCAGCTAATTAGCTTTATAGCTAGTTTAGCTGATTAGCCGTTTAGCTGGTTAGCTGGCCAGCTCTATTCTTCTCACTCCAGGTTTACTTCTTTCCACCAGTTTCTCCACTTTCTTCTCCAGCTCATCAACTCTTTTTCGTAACAGCTCCAGATTACTTTCAATCTGCTCGCTGTTGCTCTCTTTACTACTAAAGATCTTTCCTATTCTCAGGGCACCATTAGTACCGTTACCTGCCATGGATAAGCTTGCCAGAAGATGAATCGAGATAATTGTCACCAGAAGAAATAAGGTTCGCTGCATTTACACCCCGTTTTGGTTGAATATTTTTAACTGCTTTTCAACTGTTTACGGGAAACGGCCTGCTTTTATTTGTATTAATTTAAATTATTTCCTTCTTGCCGGGTATCCCTGGGGACAGAGGAATTTTTTCAACTTATACATTAAATCAGTAGTATCCGGTTAATTTTACGGGAGATCACTGCATTCCAAATAAATCACAAATCACAAAATTTTAAATTCCAAATAAATTCCAAATTTCAATACCTAAATCCTAAACAGGAACAGGAATAGGAAAATCCGAAATTCGAAACAGGATAGAGACCCTCATTCTTGTCTTCTTGAAACTGGTTCATTGCCAGGTCAACCTTGTTTGGGTTTTGAATGATTGGTTATTGGGATTTATTTAGGATTTGTTGCTTGAGATTTGGAATTTATTGTATGCTTTAGCCGCTTTATGAAATAATCTTTTGTTTAATTAACCGAACACTAATGACATTAAATACCAAAATTACCTCCGAGTAAAAGACTCTCCTGATCTCCACCGGAAGAGTAGATAAGATACCCCAAATGTTAAAATACCACATATTACAGCTAATAAAATGCTTCCCAGAAAATAGTAAACTGCCGTGTGCATCAATTCTCCACCGGAAAAAGAGGAAGGAAATATTCTGCAACAGCCAACAATCATCGATACGATACTCTCCGGAACCATAGCCTTGCCTGTGGCCGCACCTGCAGCAAACCAGAATGGAAGAAGAGGGGCAGAAGAGATGCTCACACCCAGAAGAGCTAAAGGACGGTTCAGCTTAAAAAGAAATGTAGCTATAAGAAGCATCAGGACCTGAAATCCATGAAAAGGGGTGATTGCCAGAAACACTCCTGCAGCCAGTGAAACGGATGCTTTGAAAGGAGTCGCATTGGCTCTCAACTCCCTTCTTACCAGATTCTTTACATTCTTTGCCAGACGGTTCCATGAAAACCTCTTGGCACCATCCTCCCGGGGGAAAAAAAGAGTACCCATTGATCTGACAATTCTGGCGAAATCATAGAATGGCCGGAAATGAGAAATGATTTTCTTTTCCGTAGAATTAAAAATGTGAACAGGAACAGTTTTTACCGACAGATGGTTCCATGCAGCAATAAGAAGCACTTCCAGCTCAAATTCGAAACGGTCACCGGTTCTGTATTGAAGATTATTTACATATTCCAGCGGATATGCTCTGAAACCACATAAAGGATCTTTAAGGGTAAGACCGGTACTCAGATAGCACCAGAAGCGACAGATCCAATTTCCAAAAGAATAACTCAGGGGATAGTGCCCATCACCAGACCGTTCACCTGTCCACAAAGCTTCCGGATCTTCATTTATACATTTAATTAAAAGTCCGATATCTTCCGGCAGATGCTGCCCGTCTGCATCCACAGTGATAGCATGGGTAAAACCTGATTTAGTGGCAAGATGAAAGCCGGCTTTAAGTGCAGCCCCTTTTCCCCTGTTTCTGTCAAATTGAATCAGTTGAATGCCATCTGTATTGCAGAGAATATCACCGGTTCCATCGGTAGACCCGTCATCAATAACAATAATCGGTTCTTTGTATCTTTTAACAGAACTGATTACATCTGAAATAGTTTCGGCATTATTACAGACCGGGATGATAATCGCGATGGAAATCAATATGGAATTCCTGCCGATCGAAAAGGCCGTTTACTGAAGTACTTCCGCTGTACCGGATTTTTTCCGCCAGTCCAGTATCCTTGTTTTTTCCCTTGATGAGCCCCGCATCGATTGAATCGTAGGCACATTGGAAACCAGAATCGGAAAATTCACCCCGGCAACCTCTCTGAGGTGATTTGCAATTTTCTCCACTGATGCCGGTGTGGTAGCAATATGAATTGCCACCTGGTCAGAAGAGGAGTTGTCGCTTTCGATTACCAGTATATAATCATTTATCTCTTCGATTGCATCAAGTGCATTGGTAATAATTAATGGATAAACGGTTCCGCCTCTGTATTTTATCAACTGACACGCACGTCCCAGAATCGGTCCTATACGCAGGGAATTGCGTCCGCAACTGCATGGACTGGTTATCTTGAATGTAATATCACCGGTTCTATATCTTAAAAGAGGCAAACCTTCCACACCCAGTGGGGTAACCACCAGCTCCCCTGCTTTACCATCAGGAAGCACATTTCCCCGCTCATCTACTATCTCAGTATACACCAGTTCCGGATGAGCATGCCCTCCCTGACAAGCCTCACACTCGCAGTAAGATACCGATGCTTCCGTGGAAGAATACGAGGAGTAGACCTCCGCACCCCAGAGCTCCTGAATCGATTTACCGATAGCATTAAGCTCCATTTCACAGTCTCTGAGGCTCTCACCGGTACAGATTATTTTGCGGATAGAACTTATTGCAGGATCAATCTGTTTTTTCTGAAGATCCAAAGCAAGTTTCTTGAGAAATGATGGTACAGCAACCACTACGGAAGGTTTCAGTTGATCTATGTAAAATCTTTGTTCATCCAGAGCAAGAACTCCGGTTCGCATCGTATTGCAGCCCAGAAGAGCCAACCCCCGATAATAAGCCATTGAAGCAAAACAGTGCCGGTCAAAACTGATCATTATCTGAGCAGCATCTTCATTGCATATCCCTGCACCATGAAAAGAAAGTGCCTCGTTAAATGCCAGGCGGTCAAGGTCATTTGCAGTAAGCGGAAATATCAGAGGATTGCCCGAAGAACCATTGGTTGTAACAGTCTCAACAATCTGCGTCCGATCAGCGGCAATAAACTTTGGCAGGTTATCCGCAACAGTCTGTGTGGTTGTAAATTTGAGTCTTTCGAAATCCCCTATCGATTTAATATCATCGGCTGAGACATCCCATAGAGCATTCTTGTAATACGCTGATGATTCCTTAAGGTATTTTACATGATTTCGTAATGCCCGAAGCGTTCTGGCTTCGATCTGATCAAGTGACAAAAACTCCCATGATAATTCCGGTCTGAAATTCAATGATCACCTCTTCCGCAAAGATTTCTCTGATCGATTGAACCCTAAAAATACTATGAAATTAAAACGGGTAGGTAATGAATATCAGCCCTAAGAGGGCCAGCGGGGTAAATCTCTGAGACTTATTACTTTATGATGAGAGATAATTATGTGATCGATAAGAGGAAGCTCAAGCATTTTGCCAACTGCAAACAGTCTTTCGGTAATCAACCAGTCAGCTTCAGAAGGTGTCAGACCACCTCCGGGATGATTATGAGCGATAATCATGGATGTAGCAGAACAACGTAAAGCCCTCTCAATAATCAGACGGGGATAGACTGCGCACTGGTTTACAGTCCCTTCTGCCACAATCTCCGTGTTTAAAATATGGTTGGAATTATCCAGAAAAATGGCAGCCACGTACTCATCCCTGCGTTGACCGAAATAAAACCGCAGATATTCCTCAACATCACGGCGATGGGTAATCAGGTCCTGTTTTTCATATCGCTCTTTCAGACAAATCGCCATTATGTCGCGTAAAAGATGGAAAAGAGCTGCACTGCGGATGGAAATTCCACTGACCTTAATCAACTCCTCTTCTGGAGCATTTATAAGTGAACCCAGGGTTTTGAACCGGGTTACCAGACGATGTGCAATCTGTTTGGTATCTTTCCGGGGAATTGCATAGGTTAACAGAAGCTCAACGATTTCATGTAAAGCAAATGCTTCTACGCCAGCATTGATATACCTTTGTAAAAGCCTTGAGCGATGTCCATGCAATAGATCAGAAACAGATGAAGGCGAATCAGACTGATGGTGCTGATCTTTTTCCGGGAGAGAATGAACTGAATCATCCTGATGCTGCATAGTGCTGCCCCGGCTATTGCATGTTAAAAGAAGATTATTACCGGTATCGGTTTTACCGGCCTTCTTTACTCACCTTACCATTCGATGGTAAGACCAGCCACAGTTACACCCGCACCTACTGTGCAGAATATAATGCGGTCGTTTTTCTGAAGCCCACGTTCAATTTCGGAAAGAGCAATTGGTATGCTGGCACTGGAAGTATTGCCGACTCTGTCAATATTCAGATAGAAACGTTCAAATGGAACACCGCTTTTCTGAGCAGCGGCTTTCAGAATCCTGCTGTTGGCCTGATGAGGAACGACCCATCGTACATCTTCAGGCTTCCAGCCACTTTTTATTATAAGTTCACGAACAACCGATGCAAAGCTCTGAGTGGCAAATCTGAAAAGAGCCTTACCATCCAGACGGAGCCAGGGATCAAAACCGGTAGTGTTGACAGGAACTTCGTATCCGGGATAACTTCTGCGGGCCATATTGATTCCTGCCGGATCGGCAAAAAGCATCTCACTCAATATAGTATGTCCAGGTTTTACACCCGATACAACTGTTGCACCAGCACCATCGCCAAACAGGAAATAAGTGTTTCTGTCCTTTTTATCCAGAACCCTTGATTGCATCTCAGAAGCCACTACCAGTACATTATCTGCTACACCGGAGAGAACCAGACCTCTGGCAACCGAGATTCCATAAAGCCATCCGGAGCAAGCCGCATTAAGATCAAAAGCAGGAATTCCTCTTATACCCAGTTTGTCCTGAAGAATACAGGCAGTAGATGGCATCACCACATCAGGAGTAGTGGTTGAAACTACAATAGCATTGATATCAGAGGGCTTTAGTCCGGACTTTTCGATTGCCTGAACCGAAGCAAGGTAAGCCATATCAGAGGGTTTTTCTCCCTGTTTGGCCCAGCGCCTTTCCCGAATTCCGGTTACGCCAAAAATGTAATCTTCATTAATGTCCAGATGTTCCACCAACAGTTCACTGTTAGGTACGATTCTTTGAGGCAAATATGTACCGATGCCCAGAAGGCTTACGGTCCGAATCTGTGGAGTAGACTTTGGCTTTTCAATAGCTCCAATATCCATCTGAGCAGGTGCAGACTCCTTTGCACTCACTGAAGGAATAGCACTTTTCATTGTTTCATCAGACGTTTCAATCTCTATTAATGGTGAGTCAAAAGGAACAGAGCAATTTTCCTGAAAAAGCAAATTAACGACTACACCATTGCAGGGTGCTTCAAAATCAAAAGTGGATTTTGCACTCTCGACTTCTGCGAGCGCCTGTCCCTTAACAAACGAATCTCCGGGATTAATATACCATTTTATAATTGTTGCTTCAGTTTCCGCAGCAGCCTGTGAAGGCAGATACAGCATGGTTTTAAATAACTCTTTACTCACATTCCTCTCCGATCATCGATTCTATTGCGTTCCTGATCCTGCTGTGACTTGGTAAATAAAAGCTTTCAAGTTCCTTAGCGAAAGGCGCTGGAGTATCCGGAGCGCTTATTAGTACTGGAGCACTTTTCAGCGAATTAAAACATTCCTTGCAGATAATTGAGATGATCCGATCTCCTGAACCAGCCGTATATCCACTCTCCTGCACTACCAGCAGGTGTCCGGTAGATCGTACTGATTCGATAATGGGATCCAGTTCAACAGGGTTTAATATAAATGGATTCCATACCTCTGCGGAATATTTCTGATCATTAACAACTGAAATCGCAGCTTCCACCATAGCGCCAAATGCAACTATTGTTAATCTGGATCCTTCAGTATACTTTCTTGGCCTGTATATCGAGTTGAGATCACCATCAAAATCGATATTGCCCTGTTTACCCCAGTAAAGCAATTTATGCTCAAAAACAATACAGGGGTTGGGATCATAAAAACCAGCAACAAGAGCCTCGAATGTCTCCTGTGGAGTAACCGGGAAAAAAATCTTCAACCCCGGAAACCGGGTCCATAATCCATCGAATTCGCCGGAATGAAATGCCCCCAGAGTGATACCACCGCCAGATGGCATACGCACCAGAACCGGTGCAGGCGAATCAGATCTGTAAAACCAGGTTGCAGTGTTCAGCCCCAGTTGAGTCACTGCATCAGTGGCAAAATCCGCAAACTGGAACTCCATTATGGGCTGCGATCCTGTTTGTGATGCGCCAAGGCAAAATCCAACCGTGGCAGATTCACACACTGGACTGTCTATCACCCTTTCGGGATATTTTTCATAGAGGCCTTTACAGGTCTTAAATGCTGAGCCATAGACACCCACATCCTGCCCAATAATAAAAGCATTGCTGTTTTCGGAGAGCAGATAATCCAGAGCAGACTGAATTGCATTCAGATTTCTTGCATTAGAGGCTTTGAATGGTTTCACCCGCTCAAGGCTTCTCTCAGCATAAACTTTCATGGATGTGGCATGAGGATTGGGACGCCCATACTGAAGAGCCTCAAGAATTTGATTGTTTACGGTGTCGGTAATTTGTTGCTCAAACTGACATATATCATCTTCTGAAAAACCACAGTCAAAAAGCGCAGAGCGTGCTTTAATCAAAGGATCATTTTCCCGCCATTTATTAAGAAGGTCCCTGGGAACATACTCTGCCTTATCGTAAACCGCATGTCCTTCCAGCCGTAAAGTCATACACTCAATAAGTCTGGGATACTGATCCTCATTCATAGCCTCCAAAGCATCATATACCGCATTATACACTTCCCAGACATCGGTGCCATCAATAGTTTTCCCTTTAATACCGTATCCAGCAGCACGGTCCGAAAGCCGTTTGCAGTTATACTGGTTTTTTACCGGAGTAGAATAAGCGTAATAATTGTTTTCCACGATAAAAAGAACTGGTACCCTCAGGACAGAAGCCAGGTTTAGAGATTCATGAAAATCGCCGGTGCTGCTGCCCCCATCACCAATTGTGGTCAGTCCAAACACCTCTTCACCAGCTTTTCGAGCAGCCCAGGTGCCCCCGACTGCAGTAGAGAGCATGCTTCCTAAATGACTCATGAAAGGGAAACGACGCATCTTCGGGTCACCATGATGCACATTGCCTTCCTTACCGCCTGTGGGGCTCTTTTCATTTGCCATATACTGACAGATCATAGACATCGATGATGCTCCAACTGCCAGGTGTGCACCGAAATCACGATGCCCCAGTGCGATCACATCTTTACCAGGACGAAACGGAAGTGTCATCCCAACCGTAGTTGCTTCATTACCTATACTGATTATGACTGTTCCCTTAATGTAACCCTTGCTGAAAAGTTCCTTGAACTTCTCCTCAAGCTGCCGGGAAAGAAACATATAATGATATGCTACTGGGAAGAACTGCTCTTTGGACATTCTTTGAGGAAACCGTATTACCTGTTTTTCAATTTCCTCATCGATAAGATACCTGTTATTCGTGGTGATGATAAAGACCTCCAGTCCCGAACCTGCCAAAATGAACGGCAAAATGTATAAAATAAGTGTTTTGTACTTAACTGGCCAAGACAAATTATCTGCCCCGTTTATAGTCTTCCAACCTATAGAAACCAAGGGTTTTTGCAGTTAGCAGACACTAAAAGTTGAAACTTGAATAAACAGTATCTTATCTTTAATACTTAAACCTAAATTGAATGATTGTTATTGCCACATGATTAATGTAAATACACATATCCATACACCTTATTGTTTCAGTCCCTTTGAAAGCATCAGCCAGGCTTTGGCCATAGCCAGAAAGCAAAATATTTACGTTTTAGGGATCAATGATTTTAATACAACCGAAGGGTATGAGGAATTTGCAACTGCATGTGAAAAGGCTGGAGTGTATCCGCTTTTTAATATCGAATTAGTATCAATAAATCAGGAAGACCAGGAAAAAGGATTCCACTGGAACGATCCTGTTAATCCTGGAGTAATCCATCTTTGTGGAAAAGGGTTAAATAACCCGCCAAGACTCTCGAACGATTCCAGAAACCTGATTTCATCCATGTGGAAGATAACTCAGGACCGGATCTGGAAAATGGTTGAACTGCTTAACAAACTGTTAGCAGATAAAAACATCGGGCTTTCACTGGATTACAACCAGATCCGTAATCTGCATGCAAAGAATTCTGTAAGTGAACCTCATCTGGCAAGACATCTCTACTTAACAACTGTCGACAAATGGCCCCAACATCAGGATCAGGTTTCTATTTTCAGAAGACTCTTCGATGATCCCCGATTTGAAACCGACCCTTCTGACAGTTTATTTATGCAGGATCAGATTCGTAAACGGCTTCTGGATGTCGGTAAAGCTGCATATGTTGATAAAAACCCTGCTTCATTTTACAGTACACATCGGGTCCGTTCACTTATACTTGAAGCAGGAGGTATTCCCAGTTTTCTGATTTCTGACAGCCTCTTGAATGGCTGTACTGATGTGGAAAAAAGACTGCTTTCACTGGAGCGCAAACTAAACGAACTGGGTATTTTTGCAGTGGAATTTCTCGGTTGTAATACTCCATTGGACCTGTTAAAAAAATGTGCAGATTTCTTTTACAGACATAACTTCTGTGTAACCTTTGGCACTGACCATAACACACCAAACCCCTGCACTCTTATTCCATCTGCACAAGACAGCATTCCCTTTGATTCAGAATTGCAACAGATCGCCTACGAAGGAGCCTGTATTATTGCTGCTCATCAGGAAAAACACCGTGCATGCCTTCCAGGTTTTTTAAACGAAGAAGGTTATCGCAATTTTCACGGGAACCAGCTTAAAGAATTCATCCTTATTGGCGATGAAGCGATTCGTAGAACTATTTCAAACGGTGCCAGAAGTTACATCGCTCAAAATTGATTTCCACGATTTACTATAGTTATTAGAAAGTCCGGTTTTTCTCTTTAAGAACATTTAAACAGACTGTGGCTAAAAATATCAAGTTGCAAAACTGCACTCTGTTTTGCGGCTTTTTTCAGACTTTCCTATTTTTATCAGAAATTATAAATAATGGTTTAAAATCAACTCCTGATTCAGAGAAACTAAATTTGTAGATTTAAGACCGGACATGTTTTATATTAAAAAAGTTTGACGTTTCACATTACAGTTACTATTTTGTACACCTTATCGAACTATTATAATTCGAAAATTATTTTGAAAAACTTATAAATTTTTAAGGAGAACACCTGATGCAACGGCATAAATCGGTAGAAAAACGTGCTCGTACCAGCAAAAAAGCCAATGTGATAAATCGCATGGGCCGTTCGAAGATCAAGACTGCTGTCAAACATGTCATACAATCAAAAGACAAACAAAGTGCTCAAGAAGCTTTGAATAATGCAGTTTCTGTTTTAGATAAAAGCGTAAAAAGCGGACTTATTCACCGTAATAAGGCTGCCAACAAGAAATCAAAACTCTATAAAATCGTTAACGCACTTCAAAAATAGATTCGACGCAGTCCTTCAAATAATCGAAGGACTGTTATTCTTTCCCTCCTTTTTGATCTTCCTTTTTTTTTCTGCAATGATATATAATTATATATTAATGGATTACGTCGTATTCTAATTTCCGGGTACAAGATATTTCTGTCAGGCTGATAGAAGCAAAGAATATCTCTTTTATGAACATTATCACAAAGACAAAAAACAAAGCTTTGAATGCCTCATTTTCAGCTCTGAAAATCAAACTTTTCTTGTTTTTGCTGCTTGCAGTTTGTTCAGGAGTATATCCGGCGAAACCTCTTTTCTGGGCAGACCAGATCAATTCAGCACTTAATCAAAAAGAATCCTTTTTTAATTCTCTGAATATCACTCTGGACAGCACAGCCATACAAAATTGGGATTTCAACAGAAAGTTAGCCGTACTGGAAGCGATGGATTCTTCTCCATCGCTTGATGATCCCTGGTATCACCTTACCCGTGGCCTGATCGATGGATCCTTATCAGATACCAATCAGGCGGTTTTTTTTAACAGAGCACTTTTTCTGGCACAAAACGAGCCTGGTACTATCTGGCTGCTTTTTTTTGAATTACAACGCAACAAATTCTACTCCTGGGCTGATAAGTGCCTCGAACAGCTTCAAAAACTAATGTTTCAATCAGGAGCTTCAAACTGCAAATTAATCTCCAGACAGTTGCTTTATATTGGAATTAAACAGGAAAAAAGCAACAAAACAGATGCACTGCGAATTTATGCCTGGGCAAAAAAATTTAATCCTGATCAGAGCATCATTTCAAAAAGAATTGCCTGGAACCATTTTCCTTTTGATCTATCCTCTTTCATCCAGGAATATAAGAATATTTTATATCAGTTGAAAAACTCGTGGAACTCTCAGCTACAAGTGGTTACCAGTGTATATGAGTGGCTCAGATTTTTCTTTATACTTTTGATTCTTACTCCGCTTTTAATCTTGACCTTTAAACATATCCAATATTCGCTGCACAAAATTTCAGACATTCTTCCCTGCACTGTACCTCTTTTTCTCAGAGCCCCACTTGTAACCTTGGCTTATTTTTCAACTGCTCTTCTGAATTTTTATGTTCTGCTATGGACAAGTGCATTCCTTATATGGAAACATCTCACACACCAGGAGAAAAAACTTCTGAGTATCTCTTTGGTGCTGCTGGTTCTCTCACCACTGGACAGCTACATCAGAAGCGCACTTTATCTGGCTGCCGATCCTTCAGGGCCTCTGAAATCATTTTCAAGTGCAGTAAATGAGGGATATTCTGAAGATAATTATAAAGCTATACTGGCCAGAACATCCCAGGATAAAATGGATTATCTGGCAACTCTTTCTGCTTCTATATACGAATTAAAAAAACACGATTTTGCCTCTGCCACAATCAACATTAGAAATGTTCAATCTCTGCCCGATGACGATCCTGTTTTTCTTATCACTGCCGGAAATCTTCACTTTCTTAAAAATGATATCGAAAAGGCAGAGCATTTTTATCGCCAGGTCCTAAAAAATGACAAGAAAAATGCCGAAGCATTATTCAATTTAGCCCAATGCCAGCTCCGAAAATTTAAAACAATAACTGCAACCGAATATATAAGCGATGCTGCTAATATAAAGCCAGGTCTGGTTAATTCGTTTATTCACAATAACGAAAAATTCTTTTCCAGAAACTGGCCACCACTGCGCCAGATCATGTTTTCAGATCTATCACCTAAGTTTTTCTGGACCAGATATTTTCCTGATTATGCACTGAATAGCAAAACCGCATCTGTACTATGGAATCCATCTTTTTTTGCTATCCCTCCCCTGATATCTATGACAATTTTTTTTGCTTTATTCATGATACTGCTGCTATTCTTTCGAGACCCTCATGAACAGAGAAAGCTAAAAAAAATATTCGAGTGCAGATTTTGTGGAAGAATTATATGCCGAAAATGCAAATCCGGGACATTATGTCAATCCTGCTATGAAGCGACTCAATTTATGAGCAATGAAAAATCTCTGGAAAAAATGAGGAAAATCATCTCCACCCAGACAAAAAAGATTAATCTGGTCAAATGTGCAATTGTCGGAACGGTCTTTCCCGGTGCTGATAAGCTTTTAGGACTGGAAATTACAATGTGGAAGGTCCTTTTTAACCTGCTGGCATCATCAGTAGTTTATGCCACTTATAAATCAGTGTTCAGCTCATTCTCTACTTTCTGCTCTGAACCACTCCTTCCTCTGATTCTTTTACTGGTTTTACCAATCATATATAATATATACTTCATAATAAGAAGCATTCAGGTAACTGTTCAAGGTTTTAGAGAATCTCAGAATGCGACCTAATCCTTACAAGGAGATCATGTGGTCTTAAGCGGTACCTTAAGAGAGTTTATTCTGGCCGATGTTTTCCAGCTTCTTACACAGCAGAAAATAACAGGTAAACTCATCCTGAACAGCGGTAAAAATGAAGGATTTGTAATATTTAAAAACGGGCAGATAATCTATGCCGAAAAAGATAATGAAAAGCTCTCAGAGAAAACATTGAATTACCTGAAAAGGTTTTCCAAAAAGCCACTCGACTCCATTAACGAAACCATCTCTTCTCTAAATAACGATATCCATGCACTTACATTCGAGTTGATAAAAAGAGGATTTTTAACCAAAGAAGAAATGTCCACAATGGCCGAATCGGTTATTGAAGATATTTGCTGCAGCCTCTTTTTATGGAAAACTGGCACCTATCGCTTTGCCTCTCTTCGCACAGTTGAAGAGTTCACTCTTCTGAATCTTATATTTCCAGTTGAAAATATTATCATGGAAGCCATGCGAAGAACTGATGAATGGTATCGCATGCAGGAATTTGTTAAAATTGACACGGTATTCGTACGCAATTCCAAAGAATTCATTACTGATAATTTCACTTCAGCTCCTTTTAAAGAGCCTCAGAGCTATCTTTTGAATCATATCGATGGAACATCACCAGTAAGCGAAATCGTAAAAGATTCCTGTTTATCAGAATATAAAGTCTATGAGACACTCTATAATTTATGTTTGGACAATACAATAGTTCCCCTTTCTGACCAATTTACCCGCTCTGTTAAAGCTGCGCTGGAACACAAAAAACGTGAACACTCTGTATCTCCGTACGCATCGCTGATTTCAATTACCTCAGTTGTCTGCACAATTACCCTGTTGATTTTTACCTTTTCATTACTGATAAATAAAGTGTTTCTTTCAAGACCTTTGGATGAATTTTATAAATTTAATAATGAAATTAACAGTTCTGTCTCACAGCAGAATGTATCAATCGCAGACCTTTATTACCATACTTTTTTTGGTAAGAAGGCTGATCAGGTTGAACAGCTCTCCTCTTTCAAACTGATTGGTAAAAAGGACATTCTAAATCTAAAATCAGAAGAGAAACTCACATCTGAAAGCAAAGATAAAAAATGAATAGCAAAACAGGAGATCAAAAATGTAGCCTTTAACCAAAGCAGTATCTTGCATATAACTGATAATCAGAACTATATTAGATTAGAATATTTGCATTTTTATATATATTACATCGGAACTAATTCGGCCATCTATTAAGCAGAAGGACGATTTCATGGCATCAATAAATTATGCAGCTAGGGAAATCAGTGTTAAAGTCGTCTATTACGGCCCTGGTTTGAGCGGTAAAACTACAAACCTTCAGGTTATACACCGAAAAGTACCTCCAGAATACAAAAGTGACATGGTTTCCTTGGCTACCGAAACCGATCGCACACTGTTTTTCGACTTCCTACCTTTGGATTTAGGTAAAATTAAAGGTTTCGCTACCAAATTCCAGCTCTACACTGTTCCAGGACAGGTTTACTACAATGCAACCCGAAAGTTAGTGCTTCGAGGGGTTGATGGCATTGTCTTTGTAGCTGATTCTGCTCCTGATAAAATGCAGGAAAATATCGAAAGTTTTCAGAACCTGGAAGAAAACCTCGCAGAGTATGGCTATAAAAGAGAAAATATTCCTATAATCATTCAATACAATAAAAGAGATCTACCCAACGCCATGGCGGTGGAAGAACTGCAAAGAATTGTCAATAAATATAATCTCCCTTGGACAGAAGCTGTAGCTAATAAAGGAAAAGGTGTCTTTGATTCCCTGAAATTAATCGGGAAAATTGTTATCGATCACTTAAATAAAAAATATTCCCGACAATCGCGGCCAGCGACAGCTATGAACCAGATGGCAGGATCTGCATCCGCTGCCCCATCTTCCTACCAGCAAATGCCAAGGCAGCAGCAGCCTTTTACACCAGCTACTCAGTCTCCTTTTGCTGGAAACCAATCTGGTGCATATCAGCAAAAACCAGCTCAGCCTTTTGCACATCGGCCAGTGCGTCCTGCTGCTGCACCACAAATGCCAGCGAATCGATCACCTCAACTGCCTCCGGTGGTTCCTTCGCAACCAAGTGTCAGGCAAATGCCGCCACAATTTCAGCAAATGCCACCACGGCGTCCGCCTCAGGTTCCCCCTGTGCAGATGCCACGTCCAAACCAGCAACAATTCCAGTCTCCCAATCAAATGAGACCTGCGCAGCAACCTATTAGACCAGTAGCACCACAACCACCAAAACAGCCAATTAATAACCCATTCTCAAAACAAGTTCCGCCTTATCAACAGGAGGAAACATTCGAAGTATCCTTTGAACCTAATTCTGCAGGACCAGCCTCAAGGTTTACTCCTCCTCAGCAGCCTGATCCTTCTACTCAGGATTATTTCAATTATGGTAATGTTAATTTTCAGCATAATGTGGATCAAGGCTACGATATATCCAATCAGCAACAAATGCCTGGTAATAACTTTAATGCACCCGGCAAAACCGATCTTGACCTGGAAATAGAAAAATATCAGCGGGAAATCGAAGAGAAACAACGCCGTATGCGTGCTCAACCGCAGAACGCCGGCTATCAACAGCCTGTACCTGCAGAGCAACCTATCTCTCAACCATCATCTGCTGATGATGATTATGATGTCTATAATCTGGAGTTACCATCATACCCCATGCAAGGACATCCTCCAACACAACGGCAACCTGTCATCTCCGATGAATTAAGTGATGAAACCATGTATTTTACATCTGTAGATACAGATCGTCAGAAACGACCTGTCAGAAGACCGGTAAATCCCAGAAACAAACCTCAAAAGGGATTCCTGTCTAAATTCTTTAATAAGGACGTTCCCTGATGAAGGACATGATTCTATTTCCGGAAGATATCGACCATCTTAACACCGTATTATCACAACTGGTCACAAAAGCAAACCTGCTACTGGCTGTCCTGATAAATAAAGATGGTCGGCTGCTCACTAATCAGGGCAGCCTAGAATTGGTTGATACTGTTTCTTTGGCAGCTCTGGTTGCCGGTAATTCTGCCTCAACCCTTGCCATCGCCAATCTGGTGGGAGAAACAGAGTTTTCAACCATGTATCACCAGGGAAGAGATAAACATATCTATATCGCAGTTGTGGATGATAACACTTTCCTTGCCTTGATCTTCGATGATCGTACCAATATCGATCGGGTTAAGGTCTTTGCAAGACAATTCGACCGCCAGCTCAAAGCTGCATTGGTTCAGGTCTACAACAAAACAGAAGATCAGGTAGACCTCGATCTGGGTATGAATCAATTTGATGCGGTAGATTATGATTCAACTCAGCAACCTCCCGGACCACCCCAGAATTTTCAAAATTCAGTAAACTATTTCCCAGGACAGCCCGAACAACCATCCTCTATAGATCCGGCTCCCTTCTTTGCACCACCAGGATACCCTCAGGGCCCCGAGGTTACACCTACTTCGGTTAATGGCAGAAGAGCTCAGGAAGATTCAGACATATACTACCTGGAACCAAACAAAAATGCACAAAAACCGATCAACCCCACTGATACCAACTATCTTTACCTGAAGAATAAAATCAAAGAAACAGTCAAACGGAAAAAAGAAGATTGAACATTACCAGGCGAATGAAAGGATCATTATTACAATAATTGCCAATAAGACAACACCTGTAATGATCTGCCAGGCCGGAAAAGATGTGCGTTTGCAAAACTCCCTTTCCCTGATCTCTTCATATTGGTCTTCATCGACCAAATCAATCCCATCCAGATATGTATTCTCAGACCAGCCAGTGTTTTCATCTGAACCACAATGTGGACAAGCCTTCGCCGTAGCATCAATCTGCTCACCACAATAAACACATACAGCAGTTTTCTTTGACATCTTTACCTCATAAAAAATCAATTCAAGGGAATCTGATGATCCGAAAGATAAAAATACGATATAATGATTAAATAATCAGTTATTTTTTGTTTTAATAAACCAAACGAAGCTATCTTTCTTAAAACGAGCAGATATTTCATATTAACCTGTATAGAAATAAAAACTGATAGATAACATGCAGATTCCAATATCTCTGATTTCAGCTCTCATTTTTGCACCACTATCTGCAGGATACCTCTCCACATTGCTTTTCAATCACCGAAGAAGTATCCCACACCTGCCCGGTCTCCTTTTCCACTCCGTTGTTCCCAAGCCGAAAATGAATATGTCTCATTACTCCACTGTGAGATTTAAAGAGTTTCTCCTGTGCCTGAAAAAAAATGACTACCAAACACTTACGCTTAATCAAGCAGTTCAACAACTGAACCATGCGAATGGGAAAAAATGCCTGATCACTTTTGATGATGGAATGGAATGTGTCTATACCCAGGCTCTGCCCCTTTTAAGAGAATTTAACTTCAGTTCAACAATTTTTTGCATTGCAGGTTTTACAGGTCAGAGCTCATCTTGGGATATCTTCGATGGTCAGAAACATATGTCCAAACAACAGATTAGAGGGCTTTCCGATTCCGGCCACGAAATCGGAAGTCATACGTTAACCCATGCTAATCTTACATTTCTAAATGACAGAGACCTGGAAAAAGAGCTTAAAGACTCAAAGAAAATCCTGGAAGATATAACTGGCAAAGAAATTAATACAATCTCATTTCCTTATGGAAGCTGGAATGAACATGTCTGGAGAAAAGCACTGGAATCAGGATACGTATCAGCTACCCTTTACAGAAATCATCACCCGATCTCATCAGGACTTTTTCCGGTATATGGCGTATACCGCTTTGATAAACCTTCAGATATTATGAACCGGCTCCAGAAAAGGCGCTTTTCCGCATCGATAGCAACAGCTATCCTTATGTCACATTTTTCCAAAGGAACACCTGTGGTTAAGTTCAGGAAAAACTATGTGATCCGGAGAAACGGCTTTCTTTCCTGAAATACTACCCATCATTAATTGTCAGATGCCGATAATTGCAGAAGAGCAGTTCTCCACTTTTCTGGTCACGAAGATGCAAGCCATTTCCTTTACAGAAATTCCACACTTTACAATCGGCGCATACTCCGGTTTTTGCCCAACTCCGGTTCCTCATGTTCTGAAAACGGTTATTCCAGACATCCCAGAAATCGTCTTTGTATATATTGCCCTGGATATAATCCTGTCTCAGCGATGGACAGGCAGATATCGATCCATCAACCAGCACCGATGCGATTCCTATCCCTGCACCACAATTGAAAGGGATATCACGCACTTCCATCTCATACTCCCCAATAAACCCTTCACATCCATAAGATGCAATGATTTTTCCCTCCCGGCGTGTTTCTCGGATAAATTCCATGAGCTCGATCAGTTGTTTGCCGGTTAACTTCAACTCTTCATTGCCACTTGCGCGTCCTTTGGGAAAGATGGAAACCAGCCTCCACTTTTTAACTCCACATTTAACCAGTACATCTTTTATCTGATGAAGCATTGCGATATTTCTCTGGTTTACACAAGTAACCACATCAAAATACAAGCCTTTTTTTGATGCCTCTGAAGCCAGTTCAATGGTAAGAATCGCCTTTTTGTAAGAATCTGCTCTGCCCCGGAACCAATTGTGCTCCTTTTCAAGACCATCAAGGCTGATTGCCATGGAGCATATTCCTGACTTAAGCAAATTTTCAAATTTACGAACAGTCATCAGATATCCATTTGTTACAATACCCCAGGGATATCCTAACGAACGAATCTGAAAACCCGCATCTGCAAGATCATCCCTTATCAAAGGCTCGCCACCAGTGATTGCTATCATCATTTTTGAAGGATTTACCCTGTTTTTTAAACTCTGCAACACTCTAAGAAAATCCTTCGCAGGCATATCCGAATGCTCAGAATCACTCTTGCAGTCACTTCCGCAATGCAAACAGTTCATGTTGCAACGGGTCGTACACTCCCAAAACAAATACCTGAGCTCATGAATCTGCGCATCTATACTCTTTTTCAAAGAATACAGATTCAAGGCGATTCTCTTTTTAAAGGAAATTTTTTCTGCGCTGATCATTTCACTGCAATCTTGGTGCTTAACAGTCCCTTGTCAGTCCTTACGTTTATCAGGTAAACACCACGAGAAAATCTTTCCGCATTCCAGCTCAAAACACCATCCTGTGAGATTTTGGGTGAGGCAACCAGCTTTCCGGTTATATCAATAATTTTAGCTGAACATTTATTCCCACCAGACCAGTTTCCTATCTTTATCGATACAGTGTTACCATTAACCGTTTTAGATAACGGTACCGATATCGGTTTTGTTTCCTGATAAACACCATTCGCATCATTCGGATATAAGTAGATGACAATACTTGTATCTGAAATAGAATTCAACCGATAGTCATCCGATATAGCAACAGGATTTCCGTCAATCCCTGAATTGGAGCCATAATACGCAAAAACTATGTTGCCTGTCTCCTGACTGATTATTGCTTCAGGATAGGTAGTTACAAAATTGCCTAAAGAATCAGTATTCACCGAATCAACGACATTGATATAACACGATGATGGAGTGCCCATGCCATAAAGTGGACATATCAAATAATCACCCATAAAAAGTTTTACATTTTTTACAATAGACGAATCAACACTCCAATAGACTTTCCCCTTGATAAGTTTTTTTTCCCAATTTCCATCTATGACTTTGGCAGATAACCCGGAAATCACACAAAAAACTGCAAATACAGTAGCTATAGCTTTGCTATAAAGGAAAAGCAAAGAACGACAAGTCCACAAAGAAGCTCTGATTACTTTTTTTCCCATTTCCCAGACTCCTCTTTTAGTGCTGTGATGAAGCGACTATGTAATTTTCAGGATCCAACTTATAAAAAAAATAAAATCTTACTATCCCAGGAATGGTTCGGATTTACAAAACGATCTATATCTATATAATGATACCAAATCGGTCATTAAGCAATATTTCAGAACTGCATGAGGTTTCTTCCGCTACGTTTCTTCTATATTCTGCATCTTCTGTCATAAAGTAAAAAGGAAAGGAACCAAGGTTCTCTTATTTAGTAGTCACATAAATATATTAAGTTGTAATTATTAATAACCGCAACAGATATTGTTAAAGGCATTATCTACTTTATTAAACCTCATAGTTAACGGAAATACTCTGTTTCAACCGGTATAATATTGAGCGCTCTTGGGCCGCGGGAACTGAGATGAAGGTCAAAAATAACCTGCTGACCTTCATAAACCATTCGATATCCCTGTCTTTTAATATCTTTATAGGTAAACTTGATAACTCCAGGAACCTCATCGTTTACAATAAAACCAGTTCCATTAATTTCGTTAAATGAACTGACAATCCCCCTGGACATACCCGATTCCTTATTGCATACATTTCAGATTTTGATCAAACGGAGGATATATCACGCCCTTGTCAGTGATAAATGCAGTTATCAGATGAGCCGGGGTAACATCAAATGCAGGATTGAAAATATTTACCCCCGATGGAGCGGTCTGCTTTCCAAACCCACAACTGACCTCTGTATCATCACGCTCTTCAATTGGAATCTGCGAACCGGTTTTCATTGACATATCAAAGGTAGAAAAAGGTGCAGCAACATAGAAAGGAATGTTGTGCGCCTTAGCAAGAAGCGCAACCCCATAGGTACCAATCTTATTGGCAGTATCCCCATTTGCAGTGATTCTGTCAGCACCAACAATAACCGCTTCTACTAGCCCCCTGGCCATAACAGTAGCAGCCATATTATCACAAATTAAGGTTACCGGAATTCCAGCCTGTTTGAGCTCAAATGCAGTAATCCTGGCTCCTTGTAAAAGAGGACGTGTTTCATCTGCATACACATGAAAACGCAGTCCCCTCTCTGCTCCTACATAAATAGGAGCAAGCGCAGTCCCATATTCTGCAGTAGCAAGACCTCCTGCATTACAATGAGTCAAAATCGTTCTTCTGTTACCTAGTAGCTTAACCCCAGCCTCACCAATTAATCTTCCGGTCTGACGATCCTCTTCAAGTACACAAATAGCTTCGTTAAGAAGTTCCTGCTTTATATCTATTATGGTTTTTCCAGCTTCAATCAGCTTTCTTGCAGTATCTTTCATACGCCTGATAGCCCAGAAAAGATTCACTGCTGTAGGTCTTGATTCGGACAGATAATCAGCATTCTTTTCTAGAATAGTCATAAAATCAGTTGCAGTCCCGCTTTCAGGAAAATTTCTGATTGCCAGATAAACTCCAAATGCAGCAGCAATACCAATTGCAGGTGCTCCCCTGACCTTCAGTATCTTTATCGCATGATACATCTGCTCAACAGTGTCGATTTGCTCGTAAATAAGCTCAGTTGGCAACTTCGTCTGATTAATTATTCTCACTGAATTATCAGTCCACTCGATAGTCTTGAGCCGTGACATGTATCTCCTTTATCAATAAAACGAAAAAAATATTGTCAAATTACGATAACTGAAAAACCATCTGATTCCATCATAAACAATTTAACCCCTCCATGGTTCATTCCATAAGGGGTTAAATCTACTTTACTTCCCAAAAAGAAATTTTCAGGCTTCCACAGTCTCTTCTTTCTTCGAGCTCTCAATAACTTTCTTTGCCAGCTCAGAAGGAACTGGTTCGTAATGAGAGAATGATTTGGTGAAGAACCCTCGACCCTGCGTCAGAGATCTGAGCGTGGTAGAATAGTTTAGAACCTCAGCTTCCGGCACTTTTGCTGTAATGGTTTGTTTCTTACCGCTGGGATTCATCCCGCCTATTTTACCGCGTCTTGAAGAAAGATCACCCATGATATCACCAGTAGCTTCCTCCGGAACGGTCACACTCAGATTTACCACCGGCTCCAGAAGTATTGGCGAAGCACTTTCAAATGCCTTTTTAAATACCTCCCTGCCAGCAATCTGAAAAGCGATATCCTTTGAGTCAACCGGATGAGTCTTTCCATCTACAAGAGAAACCCGCACATCTACTATAGGGTATCCGGCCAGAATCCCTTCCTCCATCTTACTTCGTACCCCTTTATCAACACTGGGCCGAAAGACCTGATCAATAACTCCACCTACTATTTTATCCACAAACTCATATCCGGTACCTCTGGGAAGTGGTTCAAGATCAATACAAACTTTTGCATATTGACCGGCACCACCAGACTGCTTTTTATGGGTATATTCTACATATTTTACTGGCTTGGTGATCGTCTCACGATAAGAAAGCTTGCGTGGCTTACGCACTACTTCCACTTTAAAACGGTTTCTGAGATTTTCCAGAATTATATCCAAATGAATATCTCCCATTGCAGAGAGTATTGATTGATGAACATCAGCCTGATACTTATAGGTGAAACTTATATCCTCTTCGTGAAGCTTGGCTAATCCAACCGAAATCTTCTCCTCATCGCCTTTCTTACTGGCATCGATTGCAATACTAACCACTGGTTCAGGCAGCTCTGTAGCCGCAAATCTGAAATGAACACTCTTATCCACCAGAGAATTATTGGTATGAGTATCTTTTAATTTTAATACCCCTCCAATATCACCACAGACCATCTCAGAGGTCTCAGTCCTCTCTTTTCCCCGCAAATAAAACATACTGCCCATTTTCTCAATATTGCCACGATCCGGATTATTTAGCTCCATCCCGGATTGTATGTTACCTGAGAAAACCCGGATCAGATTTATCTCTCCCAGATGCTCTTCGGAAATCGACTTGAAAACAAATGCAGCAGCAGGCCCCTTTTCATCACAGCTTATCTGCTTTTCCTCATCGTTTTCTATAACCGTGACACTGGTACGGGTACTGGCTGCAGGACATAGATTTACAATTTTAGTAAGCAACTGATCTACCCCAATATTCAGAGTGGCACTACCGGACAAAAGCGGATAGATATTTCCTTCCTGAACCCCTTTTGCCAAACCATTCCGTATCTCCTGATCAGATAATTCTCCCTTTTCAAAATAGGCATTCATCAGTTCTTCATCTGTCTCTGCAACCGACTCCATCAAGGCTTGCCTGAGTGAATCCACCTGAGCTGACATATCGGCAGGAATCTCGATCTTGTTGCCTATGCCATTTCCATCAGGAGTATATGTATAAGCTTCCTTTGCCACCAAATCAATCACACCTTTAAAAGATGGACCTGCAGATATTGGAATTACCAAAGGTGCAACTCCGGAACCAAAGTTCTGCTTAAGCTGGTCCAGGACCTTCTGAAAGTCCGCATTTTCTTTATCCATTCCATTTACAAATATCACCCTTGAAGTCTCCGTGCCTTCAAGATAGGAGGTAACCAGTTCGGTTCCAACCTGAACACCGCTGACACCATCGACCAGGATCACTGCTGTCTCTACCACTCTAAGGGCTGATTTGGCTTCTCCCAGAAGATCCAGAAATCCGGGAGTGTCAAGGAAATTTATTTTGGTATCGTTCCACTCACAATAACCCAAATGAGTGGAAATAGTTATTTTCCGTTCCTTTTCATCGGGACGACTGTCAAAAATGCTGCTGCCATTATCAACTTTGCCCAGTTTAGAGGTAGCTTTTGCAGTAAAACAGGATGCCTCTAAAAGTGAAGTTTTTCCTACTCCACCATGAGACAACAGACAGACATTACGTATCGATCCGGCCTGGTATTTCTTCATGTAACCTCCGTACGGGATATTCCTCGTAAGATTTTTCGGGTTATTGTGTTTAATTAATTAATTTAAGCCTTTAATTTAGCCAATCTAAGAAATATATAAATGGAAACATGCCTATGCAATTCTCATCAAAAGAATAAATCACCTTTTCATATCCCTTATCAGTTGAGATTTTACCATAGCAGTACCTCAGACCCTGATCCACATATATAGACATCCGCCACATCTATACGGGGCGCTCTTCGGTGGGAATGAAAGGTCATTCTCATTTATGCAGATTTTTCCTCTCTCCTGTAAACAATCAAAAATAGAAATAAAAACAATAAACTTATTACCAATGGGATCAGATTTTGGTTTATAGCACGCGCTAATCATGGTAGAGTTATGTCATGTTGTTCACTAAAAACAAAAAAATTGGAATTAATTTCCCCCGATGTGTTCGGAATATATTTAAATTAATTTATTTTAACCATGTTTATATAGTTTAAATTCAATATCTTATTAGATATTTTGTTCGGGCAGCATAAATAAATTTCACTTTTTTATTAGAAGTTTTGTTTATATTATTCTTCAGAAAAGGTTAGAAAGGTTTTCTGGTGAATAAACTGCTGAAAATTTCTATCTTCGATTATGTTGATTATCGTTTTTTTCTGACGGATTATTTTAACCGGGAGAAGCTTGTTGTCAGAGGGTTTTCATACAGGTCTTTTGCCCAAAAAGCCGGAGTTTCAGCTAGCCTTCTCAAAGACATTCTGTCAAACCGCCAGAATCTTACAATTCAGACTATGCATAAATACGCATCAGCGATGGAACTTGGTGCGAAGGAGATAGCGTATTTTGAAGCTCTTGTTAATTTTAACAATGCTTCAAACAATAATGAAAAAAACAGATATTTTGATGAGATGGTCAGCCTCAGGGGAAGATCATCAGTGAAATTTCTCGATCTTCAGCAGTATGAATATTTTTCTGAATGGTATCATGCAGTTGTGAGAGAGCTGATAACTCATGTGGGGCTGGGATGTGATGCTGAGGCAATTTCCCGGTGTATCGAACCTTCAGTGAGTCCTGCAAAAATTCGCAAGTCGATAAAACTCTTAAAAGAACTTGGCCTGATATATGAGAATGACGGGATATGGCATGCTTCAGATAAAGTGCTATCATCCGAGTATCAGATACAGTCCTTAGCATTGAAAAACTATCATATAGGGATGCTTGAAAGGGCAAGGGAGTCTCTTGATAAGAATTCAAGTGACGAGCGGGAATTTCAAGGGCATACATTAAGTGTGAGTTCATCGACTTTTATGAGAATGAAAGAGCGGATCAGAGCCTTTTCCGATGAACTTCTGAGCATGGCTGCTGCAGATAAGGATATTCCGGATAAAGTGTATCAGATTAACATTCAGATGTTCCCCTTGACTAAAAAAATGAGCAGGTCTTGAATATGAAACGAAAACAGGAACATTTACCGATTATTTTGTTTGCGCTGATACATTTTACAGCACTAATCATGATTACCGGATGTTCAGATCCTGTGGCCAGCGGAGGGACTCGGGGCGGCAATCCGGTTGTTACCGGGATGATCATCGGTCTTGATGGGCATGCTGCCGCTGATGTTAAGGTTTCATTGATCCCTTCGGACTATAACCCGGTTACAGATTCATCGGTGGTCCTGCCTGGCTTTACATTAACAGATGCAGAGGGCGTTTTTTCTATAGAGGCTCCAGATTCAGGAACCTATTCGATCGAAGCGGTTAATACTCATGATGGCAGCCGTCTGCTGCGATTCAATGTGACAACTGCCAATGATAGTATCAGTGAACTTCCTTGTGACACGCTCCATTTACCCGGTATGCTTAAAGTTATTGTTGCTGGAAGTACAGACGGATATCTCTTTGTCCCTGGAACAAAGCTCAAGGCGTTCATTACCCCTGGATCGGACACGGTAACCATAGATTCTGTTCCGGCAACAACTCTGCCGGCACTCGTGTCCTCAGAGATTAACAGTAATCAGACAAGTGTTTTACGAAACGATATTGTTGTCAGTTCCGGTTGTGTAACCTTAATAGAATCTGAGGTACCAGGTGGATCTCTTCAAATTACACTCAATACTGCACAGGATGGAGCTGCGATAAACAGTGATGTATATGGCTTTCCTGTTCTGATTCGTTTAAACAAGACAAATTTCAATTTCAAGGAAATAGAAAAAGACGGAGCTGAACTATACTTTACACGAATGGAAACCATCATACTTCCGTTTGAAATCGAGCGCTGGGATAGTGATGGCGAGCGTGCTGAAATCTGGGTAAAGGTAGACACTATCTATGGTAATAATTCAACGCAGTCGATAACAATGCACTGGAATAGAGCCAGAGAGAGTGAGTCCGCAGATTATGCCGGGTCAGCAGTCTTTGACACAAGTGATGGGTTTCAGGGTGTATGGCATCTTGGAGATGGACTTGTTGGCGGGCAGTTCAGTGATGCGACTGCCAATAAGTATCACGGGATTTCTCCGGACACTGCATTTCCTGAAACAGGCGAGGGAGTAATTGGAAATTGTGCGATGTTTGATGGCAAGAGGAATTTTATTACCATGCAGAATACCGCTGATGGTGCATTGAATTTTCCTGAAAACGGTTATTATACGGTTTGTGCATGGGCTCGTCTTGATACGATGGACAATCAGTCGCATTGTATTGTTTCAAAGGGATTTGAGCAATATTATCTTAGATCAACATATATCTCGGTTGAAAACATGTCGGCTCCAATGTGGGAATTTGTAGAATTCAGCGATAAAGACAAGTGGCAGACACTCAGCACTCCTGCATCAGAAAAGCAGTGGACGTTTATTGTCGGAGTCCGCGAAGGAGAAAAGCAATTTTTGTATTGCAATGGAGTACTTGTCGACACCACTTTAGATTTGTGGCCCTATCCTGCTAACAGAACTACTTCAAATGATCTGTATATCGGGAGGTTTTCAAAACAGACGAGTACACCACTTGAAGAGGGTATCTTCCATTTCAAAGGCGGAATCGATGAAGTTCGGATACTAAACAAAGCAGTTAATGCGGACTGGATAAAACTATGCTATATGAATCAGAGAACAGATGACCAACTGGTTATTATGAAATAACGATCCGGTAAATCTTCGGCCGAGACTGTACCGGATAACTATAAAACAAAAAATATGTATCTTACATTTAAAAGGAGGCATTTATGCATAATTTAAAAAGTTGTTTTGTTAAAATGACTTTTGCATGTCTGTTTATTGTGTTTACCATGTATGCACAAAAACCACAGTTAACAGAAAACGATCTGTTGTGCAATGGCGAATCATTTTTTGAAATGACTGATATTTGTAAAGAACTTTCCAATCTGGCACGGGAAGATGGAGTACTTATTAGTAATAAGAATTTCAATCAGGTTGCGCAATCTGGCCAACAGATTTCCGTTATCAGGAATAACTTTGTGACGAAAGCTAATCCTAAGCCTAAATATGTTGTAACCGATGGCGGTGGCATCGATTTGATGTTTGCTAACTGCCAACCCGGTGACAAAAATTGTGGCCAAATTCAAGAGTGTAAAAGAGAATTATTATTGTATATTGATGAAATGAAAAAAGCCGGTGTGAAAGCATTTCTATGGATGGGATATCCTGAAGTTCCAAATATGCAAAACCTTACAATCAACCAGGCTATATGGACTGAGGTAACTAAGGAACTTATAGCTCAAACAACCGAACCAAAAGCAATCTATGTTGATTTATTGCCTGTATTTGCAGGACATTATAATCAATATTTTAGTAATAATGACTACCTCCACCCTAACAATACTGGTAGTAGAGCAGTTGCTCAAGCGTTCTGGGATGCAATGAAAGCAAACAATTATGCTTTTTTCGATACCGGAGCAGTATCTGTATCTGAACAGACTGTTAACAAGGTCGTGTCTAATCATATTCTTGGCCAGAAAATGAAAAACGACAATCTATATTTGTCATTATCTGTTGATCAACCATCAGATATCAAACTTAGACTGACAACTGCTTCCGGTCGCAGTGTATTTACAGCTCAGAAACATGCTGCAGTTAGCGGAAAACAGGATGTTGTATTTCATACAGGTAGACTCGCAAGCGGAGTATATCTCTGTGAAATCAGGACTGGCAAACAAATTAGTCAATCAACATTGCTTGTCCACTGATTACAAAAATGAATAGTCCGGTATCTGAGGGCTATTGTCCCCTTTTTGCATTGGAGCTTAAAGGGAAATTATCCACTCTGAATGGCAACTATTCAATCATTAAACCGGATGGCAGTAATGCCATATCCGGTTTAATTAAACTTAAACCTGAATCGGACGATTCCTTGAAGTGATCTGTTTTGCCGCCCTGGAAATATTTATATGCAGGTTATAAAAAGCATGCTGATAAATGTATAAAATAATGAGGTAACAATGAGTAAATTTTGCCAAGTTTTATTTTTCTCTGCCTTACTCTTCATAAAATGTTCTAATGAGAATAACGGCAACCCAATCGTCCCTCCACCTGAGGTGTTGATAAAAGATGGAACAATTTCGAGTGAAGAGGAATGGTCGGAGACAGACAAAATTTACCGGATCGCAGGTGATTGTTCAATTGAATCAAAGGTAACCTGGGGGGAAGGAATTGAGGTCATCATTGATCCCGGCACAGTCTTAAACGTTGGTAATAATGGCATTCTGACCATCGAAAAAGGTGTTACGGTAAAATCGGGTGATGAATCCTATATCGAGGTGGGTATCAACTCGCAGGGAACACTTAAAGCAAGCGGATCGGCTGAATCCCCGATAGTATTTAAAGCTGATACGGGTGTGCAGGTGTGGGGTTCCTCTCAGGGCGGAGGGATTATTTTAGGTGATTCCGCAAAAAATATCCTTTTAAACTATTGTACTGTCTCAGAGGCAACAGCAGGCATAATTGTCAAAGCAGGATCTCCGGTTATTACTAATTGCAAGGTGATCTCCTGCAAAGGTAATGGCATTTACTTTGATAGTACAGCCGGGCCTGATGATTCCTTAACATTCACTAACAACACAATTTCCGACTGTGGCGGGTATCCTCTGACTTTACCTGCAGATAAACTGGGAAATCTCTCTGGGAAGATTACTTTCTCAGGATTTAATAAAGAGAATAACGGAATCCATATACTGGGCGTACTTGTTAAAAATGAAGCTGCAGTCTGGAAAAAAATGGATCTGCCTTACATTTTCAGCCGAATGACAATAATCGGCTCTTTTTCGTCAGGAGCAAGCAGTGTAACCATAATGCCCGGTGTTGTATGTAAATTCGAAAAAAATGCAGGTATCAGAATCGGTGATCCAGCTTTTGGCGTAGGAGTACTGATTGCCAAAGGTACTCCTGAAGACTCTATATTTTTCATCAACAGTTCCCCTGATGTTATATGGGGAGACAGTAGCGCAGGTATATGGTTAGGTCCTGAATCACCAGCAAGCACTTTATTTGAATACTGTTCAATACGAAACGCTACAACAGGAATTTGTGCATTAGGAACACGAGTTAACATTTCGAATTGCCGGGTCACCGGCTGCACTTCCAATGGGATAACCTTTTATTTTGCAAGCCCCGTTGATTCTATGTCATTCAGGGATAATTTTTTTGTTAAAAATGCCGGTTATGGAATCAGCATTTCTGCTAACCAGCTTTCTAATCTTTCCGGTACCGGAAGTGTAGCTGACAATGGTAAAGGTGGCGTATATGTAAGTGGTGAAACCATTTGGCAGAGCGGAACATGGAAAAAACATGATGCACCATACGTTGTGGATGGGATACTTGACATCAGTGGCCTTAATGGTGTTGAAATAAACATTCATCCAGGTACAGAGTTTCATTTTTTACCTGGCGCTTATATTGAGGTGGGAAAAGAAAACCCCGGAACTTTAATTGCCAGAGGCTCAGATAAGTCACCTATAATATTTGACTCCTATGATCAGGATGAGTACTGGGGTGCTGATGAAAACGGGATTACTGGCGGTATAAGAATCGGAAAAAATGCAGATGTGAAAACAGAACTGAAATATTGCAAGGTTAACAATGCCACCAGTGGTGTTTACGTGAATACGAATGTCAAAATTAGAAACTGCACGTTTACCAACAACCAGAATTACGGTATAGTTATTGATAAAAATGCCGACCAATCTTTAATAAAAGACAATTCATTTTCCGGAAATGGAAAAGATTCGACATTTATTGTACCATGATAATCAGAGTAGATATATTTGTTCATGATAGAAAAAACTGATAAGAAATTTGATATCTTATACAAACAAGAATAATATACTGTTATAAGCTCTCCGGGAGCGGGCAATTTGAATATGCTGTCATCTGCCCTGCAGTTCAATGTTGCCTTAATCCGGCGAAAGCACTCCGAATTATCGATGCTAATCCGGAGTGTTTTCAGCCCCGCATATTTCCGGCAATATTCTCATTGATCTTATAAAACGCTGGAAAATGTATCGTTACATCTGCAGTTCTTATGGCCGCCCAGGAAAGCCATCTGTTTCCAGTATTTAGCGGTTTGTCGCCAGTATTGATAGTCTCCTACAAGATTGGCCCATTAAGCTCATAAATTATCCAACGGCACGCAGGCTCAGCCAGATTAAAATAAAAAGGTCATTTGGTGAAATCATTTTCAGTTTTATTCAGCAACGCCTACAGTAGATTTAACACTTAAAAGGAAATCCAGAATCCTCCAACCGGCTATTGTACCATACATCTTTTTATAGTTATAACCTTCTTTATTTTCTGGTATCACCGCCTGTTTCCCGTACTAAACGGCTTGACGTCAGTACTGATGGCCTGTTGCTGATTATCCCAATCAGCTCATAAATCACCACCAATACCATCCCAATGGTCACATAGGCATCTGCCAGATTAAAATAAAAAGGCCAGTTTAGGATCGTACCAGCATGAATGTGTATAAAATCCACTACATAACCTTTAAACAAGGAATCGACCAGATTTCCTACAGCTCCTGTCCAGAAAAGAAGAAATGGAAGAAGAATAAGAAAAGACTGTTTACGTTTGATCCAGATAAACAATGTCAACCCTAAAAGTATAAGCATCCGGATAGCAGCCATTATTCCAGATGAAAACTCAGACATTTTTCCGTTAAACATACCGAATACCATTCCCCGGTTTTCAACAAATCCCAAATCCAGAAAATGCTTTGATAAAGTTATCGCAGGTTTATTCCGGAGATTTTTTTCTGCCCATTCTTTTGAGTAAAAGTCAGCTAAAAATCCACCCAGTGTTAGTAACAGAATAAGAAGAGGTTTCAAGATTGTTTTTGTCATTATTAAGATTCTCCCAAGAATAAGAAGGTAAAAATATAACGTTATAGAATCAAGTACCATCTTAATTTTTGAAATTACTGAAGCATGGTTCGAAATTACAGACATGTGATTCGAAATTACAGATGCATGCTTCGAAATTACATACATGTGCTTCAAAATTACAGACACGTGCTTCAAAATTACAGACACGTGCTTCAAAATTACAGACACGTGCTTCAAAATTACAGACACGTGCTTCAAAATTACAGACACGTGCT
>Ga0209510_1000339_pt1 | contig 68249 bp, 107 predicted proteins | sample BiotimSIPDNA_FD_185749 | JGI IMG/M metagenome (GOLD analysis project Ga0209510, IMG submission 185749) | Anaerobic biogas reactor microbial communites from Washington, USA - Biogas_R1 time_0 SIP DNA (SPAdes) (version 2) | ecosystem: Engineered > Bioreactor > Anaerobic > Unclassified | place...
GCAGTACGACGCCGACGATGCAAACTGGCCGTGTGGCACTAATGGAGCCTACATTTTTGATTATCGGGCTGATGCCAGCAATCAGGTTGCGCTATGGTTCGACCCCACAACAGATGACCGTCTACAGCTGTGGATAAATAACGCAGCACGTGTGAATGTTACCGGACAAACTTTTAAGTCCGGAGACCTGTTGCATTTAGTTGTAACGTTGGATTTTGATAATGACATCTATACGTTGTATCTAAATGGAGCAACTGTTGGGTCGAGCACCGCGTTATTAAGTGCGCCCACCGCGACAACCTTCAAACTGGGAATACGCAATGACAACAACGCATCTTATATGGGCGGCTGGCGCTTTGGTGAATACGCCGTCTTCGGTCGCGTCCTCACCGCCGAGGAAGTGGCCAGCCTGTACGCACGCGGGAAGCCGCTAGCGGATGCGGGGGCACTGAGGCGTCCTGGTATCTACATTATGGACGGCGAAATTGACCTGCGCACGTCGCAAACCGGAGCGCGAGTGCAGATTGACGCGGACGGCATCGGTGGTTACAGCGCCACGACGACCAAGACGTTCTCGCTGGAAACAGACGGAGATTTGTTCCTGGGCAGCGACATCAGCGCGGCGGGGACGACAGCACTGGCGGTGTTTGCCAACGCGCAGACGTATGGAACGGCATCCGAGTCAATGGGTGCAGGCGATGTGCTGTTAGGCGATAACAGCGCAGGGAAGATTAACCTGCTATGGGATGTCTCTGAGGGCGATGTGATATTGCGGCGGGGGACATCAGCGCGGATCACACTAGATGGTAGCGCCGATAGCATCTTGATTGGGCAGGTAGCCGCTAGCCAGAACAACATCTTGATTTCTAGCGGGGCCATCTCTGTTCGCAACAACGATGTTGAACGTATTGGTGTTACGGCTGCTGGGATATTGACCATTAAAGATAGTGGTGGCAATGCAGTTATTACTCTTGATGCATCGGCTGGTGCCGAGATTACTAAAACACTGGCAATGAAGGGGGCTGCTGCCGCGATCTCAATTGGTGAAACGCCACCGGCGTCTGCTACTTCTGGCACTGGCATCTGGATAGATCGTACCGGCTTCTATTCACTGGACACAGATGTCTACCAAGTCAAGATTGATGCCATCGATGGTAAGCTGTATGCCGGTGGTGGAAGTGTTATGTTGGACTCTGTCGGTATAACGTTGGATGAGGGAGATGACATACAGAACTACATAAAGTGGAAGGACTCTGGTGGAGATACTCTTGGATATATTACAGTCTATGATGTTGCCATACCAACACAGACTCACATGGATATCAAGACAATCTCACAAAATAGTACGTACAGTCCGTCAATCAGACTTTTGACAGAAGTCGGCGGAACTGATTATCATTCGGGTATTTTTTTCGGAACCCCGACAAGTGGTGGAGTTAATTTTTCTATAGGGGCAGATGGCTATGCTTATTTACAACTTGTGAAATCATCTGGCGAAGACCCAAAGCTTAGATTGTTCTGGGATGCTTTTATAGAGATCGATCAAAGAAGTACGCATCCAACGGCTACCACTAGCTATGGACAAATATATGCGTATACCAACGGCGTTATTTATACACAAGACGGATCTGGCAACAAATCATGTCTTGGGTACGATGCAATATTTGGCACAGTAGATGCTGTCAACAAGAAGTTTTACTTCGATAGCTCTATAGCAAATCCGTATTATTTGTGGAGAAATGGAAACCGACTTGAGTGGTGTCAAGTTGGTGGGTCGTGTACTCCTATATGTACCGTGTAGAATTGTACGTTGATGGTATAATACTAACACACTCAGGGCCGGTGTGGCCTACATAGATTAACATTTGACAGTCTTGTATTGTATGGTACAATACAACTATGAAGAAATACCCGATTGCGTTTAGATTAACAAAAGCAGCACAAGAATTGATAGACCAGTTAGCTGAATATCTTGGCATATCTAAGACAGCTATAGTGGAAATGTCAATTCGAGAGCTTGCACGCAAAGAGGAATTGTACCATGCCAGTCCAGAGAGCACACAAGATACGGCTGAATCCAACGCCTGACCAGGCACAGTGGTTACGGCAAGCGGTAGGTGTAAGCCGCTTTGCATTCAATTGGGCATTAGCAGAATGGAAACGGCGGTATGAGACCGGGGAGAAATCGTCCGCGTATGCGCTCAAGAAACAGTTTAACGCCATAAGGCGTGAGCAATTTCCCTGGACTTACACCGTGACCAAGTGTTCTGTGGACAGTGGATTCCGCAATCTTGACAAGGCATTTAAGAACTTCTTCCGGCGTTGTAAACAAGGCGTAGAGAAGAAAGGCCATCCCAAGTTTAAGAGCCGCAAGAACAAGCATCAGTCGTTCACTTTAGATGGCGTGCGGGTTAAACCGGATGGATATTGGGTTAAGCTAGAGAAGTTAGCGACTCTGGTAAACATGACTGAGGAATTACGGTTTGTCGGTAAAATTACATCGGCAACGATTTCGACAGACGGCGAACATTGGTTTATCTCTTTCAACGTAGAAGTAGAAAAGCCGGAAGGTTATCAGCATCCGCAAGAATCAGTGGGGATTGATTTAGGGGTTAAGACCCTAGCCGTGTTAAGTAACGGGGTTCAGTTTGAAAACCAAAAACTGTTACGTTCAGAACTCAACAAAGTGAAACGTCTTAACCGTGAGTTATCCCGGCGCAAGAAAGACAGTAATCGTTGGAAGGCCACCAAGTTAAAGTTGGCAAGGTTACACCGCAAGATCGCTAACCGGAGGTTAGACTACATCCACAAGATGACGACCAAGATAGCGCAGACCTATCGGATTGTAGGAATGGAAGACCTCAATATAGCTGGCATGTTGCATAACCATAAGTTGGCGCTGTCAATCGCAGATGCAGGTTTCGGCGAAATCAATCGCCAGATGGCTTACAAAGTGGATTGGTTCAATGGCGAGTTGGTCAAGATCGGTAGGTTCTTCCCATCATCGAAATTGTGCTCGGTCTGTGGTGCAATCAAGTCAGATTTAACGCTAAGCGATAGACTATATATCTGTGAGTGTGGCAACAAGAAAGATCGTGATTGGAACGCCGCGACCAACATTGAAAACGAGGCGTTACGAATAGTGGCGGGGATGGTTATCTCGACACTTAAAACGGACGTGGATGGGAGTGTAAGACCACTTGCGGCTGTCCCGTGTGAAGCGTCTACTTATCTGGGTGTATACAATTAGGCACCCGAAAGGTAACAGGTTGCAAACATGGAATTGACATACAGGCAATTGGTAGATACGGAGAAGTTGGTGGGCGAGCTGTTGCAGTTGAAGCCTGCGCCCACGGCACGGTTGGCTGCACAGATTGCGCGCAACATTCGCAAGGTCGAAGGACAACTCAAGGACTTCAATGCGGCCAAGAGTGTGCTGTTGACACCGCATATGGTTGACGGTAAGTACGACGAAGCCTTGCTGGAACCAGATGTAAAGGTGGCGTTATACAAGGAGTACGACGAGTTGCTGGATACAGTGGTTGAGGTAGACATTCATCCCATCAAACTATCTGACATTGAAGCCGTCGAGCAGGCCCGTCCAGGCTTCGAGATTCCTACAGCGCTGTACTATGCGTTGGACTGGTTGTTTGACTTTGATCACTAATTTCTGTGCAGAAATTAAAGGAGTAGCATGAGCAACGATAACCTAGTACTCAATGGGGGCTTTGAAGGTAACTGGTGGCGCAAGACACACAGTGGCCAGGAATACGGTGAAATCTTTGTACCGGAGAACTGGGTAGCTTTCTGGGATGAAGCCAAGGGTCGCCCAGAGATGCAGGTGATCAATAAGGAACCGCCGTTTCTCGATCCACCGCGTGTCATAGAAGGCAATCGCGCCCTCAAGTTCTTCACTTTCTACCGCACGCACGATGCCGGTGTATACCAGACGGTAGGAACTAAAGCCAACAGCCACTATGCTGTGACGTTTAAGGCGCACGCTTGGAGTTCCGGTGCGGAGGATCCCCATAACAGTGACGACGCGCCTGGTAGCTGGGCGGCCATAGAAGGTACGCCAAACTTAACCGATGCCCAACGCAACTTTACCTTTCGGGTGGGAGTTGACTTGACCGGTGGCACCGATCCTTTTGCTAACACAGTACAGTGGGGCACCGGTGCACATATCTACAATGTGTACAAGCCAGTACCCACCCTTGAGTTTGTAGCTACCGGGCCGCAGACCACGGTATTCCTGCGTTCGTCTGTACTATGGCCGTTGAAGCACGACGATGCATACATGGACAATGTTGTGCTCGTAGAGACAGCTCCTGGCCCTGAACCTAACCCTGTCGATTACACTGTTGTAGTTGAACTGCTGCCCCAAGATGCTACACTTGACGAAAAGGTGTATGTACTACAACAAACACATCTGGATAGACGCACACTGTTACAAAGCACCGACGATGCAGTTAGGCTGGTCAAACCAGGACTTCCGGGTAGTTGTGTCAACGTGTGGGCGAAGGACAGGTGGGCCAACAGCATTGAAGCATACCTAAGAGAGCGCGGTATCACAGACATCAACTTCTTTGAATTCTGCACAGAAATTCCAGAACCACCAATTACAGTAACGAATGGCCCGTGTATTGCTCGTGGTACCAAACTAGGCACACACTCAATCATGCCCTCGCTGGTGCCAGAGCATACGCGCCTGTGTGCTTTAGCTGGCGCGCCTATACCAGTCGTTAAGGTAGTAGACGATTGGGGCTACCTTAAAGCGATCAAGGAGCACTCGCCCACCACACTAACCATTGCGCGTAAGGTGATGCCGTTTGACGGGGCTGGTGAAGTACAGCATATGTCACCAGGCATGATTCGCGAGGCGGCGCGGCAGTATATGGAAGCTTACCACGACTTTCTGGTAGAACAAAGCCAGTACGACAACAACCAACGCTTGGGCTACATCGACTACCTGGAACTGCTCAACGAAGCTGATCCGCCAGGGGTAGATGGTTATCGCAACTTAGCCCTGCTCATGCTGGCAATGTTAGACATCATCGAGACGTGGGACTTGCCCATCAAAAAGGCTGCGTGCTTTGGTCTCAATGCCGGTACACCCGAATGGGACGAGATGGTAGCAGTGGCCGAAACGGGTTTGCTGGAACGCATTGCGGCTGGCGGCCACGTCCTGACGTTACACGAAGGCGTGCTGCCGTTCTCTGACCCCATCGACAAGTGGTGGCCGAGCACTATCCCTGGTGCTCCTGAAGTCGAACGCGCCGGAGCCTTGTGTGGGCGCTATCGCTACTGGCTACATTTAGCACAAGAACGCGGGGTGTATCTACCCATTATCGTGTCTGAGTTCTACAGCGGCCCCGACTACATCCAGGGCGCACAGATCGTAGAGCGCATAGCCTGGTACGACAACCTGGTCAAAGATGACCCCGAAGTTTTGGGCTTCTTGCCCTTTACCAACGGGCCGGGCGCGGGCTGGATGCACCAGAACTACGACCCCTTCCTGGATGGTTTCTACGATTACACAGTAGCCACCAAAGACCGCGTGAACGCAGCGTGTACACCAGAACCCGATCCATTGGTTATCGTAGACATACGCGACCAGCTACAAACTAATCCAGATTCACCGTGGTATCCGTGGCAACGGCGCACACTCGATGAGATTACCCACGTATTTGTCCACCATTCTGCCGGAGCGGCTAGTAGTAACGTAGCTACCGTGACAGCGATCAATACCTATCATATCTCTGTTAACGGCAAGAACCGGCCCGGTATCTGTTACACCTACGTCATCGGCGCAGATGGCACCATCTGGTACGTCTCCGACATCGAGAACGTCGTCTTCTCGCAAGGTAGCACCACCTATCCGGGCGACGAGAACAGATTTGGGGTAGGTGTATGTTTACTGGGCAGCTTCATTGCGGGACGCGAGCCAACTGGCGCGCAGCTAGATTCACTAGATAAGCTCATCCAACGGCTGTGTGTTTTAGTAGCTAAAGACCTACACGTATGGGGCCACAAGGATGTAGCCAGCACCCAATGTCCAGGCGATAGCTGGCCCTTCAAACCGGAGTGGGGTAGATACAACAAGACACCAGTTCTGGTGGGGTTCAACGACTATCCAGGTGATACTGGCACAGCAGCCGAGTGGCTAGAAGCTAACGGCAAACAAGGTCTGATAGTACGGCCAATCTTCTTGGGCGGTGCGGGTAGCATACTTGACTTTTCTGCACAGAAACACCAAAAAGTTATAGTTAATCTAAGGTATTCGTGGTCTACCGATATGGGTGGTTCTGGTACACTACCGCTACCAAATACACCTGAATGGCAGCAGTTTGTGGATGCCGCTATCTATACGATCAACAACAGTATCAACGTGTGGGGTTGGGAAATTGGCAACGAGTACAACAACGAACGCGAGTTTCCTGTGACAGGAGACTTGACGCCACAGGCCGTGGTACAGACTTACAATGCTATCAGGGCTGGCTGTCCAGGTAAACGTATGAGTCCTGGCGCACTTGACCCGTTCAATGCTATCGCTGGCGATCCCCGTAATTGGTTGGAGGCTGTCTACAACGGCATTACCGGAGTAGAGTTCGTAACTGCCCACGGCTACATTCGCGGGCCAGATGCAAATCTGGTAGGTAGCACTGCCAAGTTCGGTGATGATCCGCTGCGCTGGCAGTATTTGAATTACCCAGGCTGTATCACCGAATTACTCAAGGCCTTACCACAGGAGTATAAGAGTCTACCTGTGTACGTAACTGAATTCAACCATTTGTGGCGAACAGTCGAACCAGACTGGGGATGGGTAAGCGATGCGCGGGCAACCGCTGTGGTAGAAGCCGCCATCGATGCAGCAGCCATTAACGGCCTGAGCGGTGTAGCTCTCTACCGCTGGGCTGGAGACGAGTGGACACTCGAACACAACGACTTAGTTAAAATTGCTCTATAACACAAGAAGCAAGGGAGAGTATTTACACTCTCCCTTGTTGTTTGCTACTAAAGCACTCAGCTTGGTGGGGTTACATTATCCATAACAGCGCTACTATAATGCAGGCCATTACAAACAGTACCATGCCACTTAGGATTATCAGGTCTACACAGCCATCGTTGTCCATATCTGGCTCCTTTTTTCTGCACAGAATTATAGCAGGCCGAAGTACACCAGGGCCAGACACGCGGCTGCGATGAGTAACACCAGAATAACGAATAGGCACCCGAAGAATTTATCCTCAGAGTTAATCTGAATATCCATATCTCTCCATCTTGGTATGAGTAAGTGCATACCCCACTACTTTGTGGACTGGATATTTCATCAACAGTCCGTGAATGATGTGCCAAACCAGCCACCCCAACCGTGTGTGTGGTAGTGGAATATGGCCCACCGCCAGCCACTCGTCGTTACATAGCAGCTCTTCGTACTCTATGATGGAGTCGCCATCCACAATGGTCAATTGGCGGGAGTGCGGGTTGAGCCGCTCGATTTCTTCTGGCGTTAAGCTATACCAATTAGACATAGCAGTATCGCAATCAATAACAGCCACCACAGTTCGATGGCAAAGGCCAGAATAACGACCAGTATCCCAGCCGCAAACAGTAAAACCCTACCAAACGGATTGTTATGCGACATCATGGTACACCCCCTTATTTAGAAATTACTTCGCTGTACAACATATTGAACAGGTCCGGTTCTTCCCGCAGCCGCTCGACTGCATCGGCCATCCCGCGTACCCCTGGATGATTCAGGTCTACTACTTCACCGTCAGCTTTAGTCAGCTTACAGTTGCGCGTATTAACTAACCCAAGCCGTGCAGCAGTATCAAAGGCCGCCTTGACCTTGTCTACCCCAGTAGCAAACAAGATGTCCCACTCGGCCACCAGCCGCTCCGGCCCAAAGCTGTTCTTCTCGACCACGGCCTTTACCGAGAACCCCTGGCCACCTTCCTTGGCTGGAATCAACCCTGTTTTAGTCATGCGGAACGTGATAGCTGAGTAGTAACGTAGCGCATAGCCACCAAACATCTTGTAGTCCCTGCCATATTGAGACATTGACGCCCGCTCCTGATTAACTAACACCAGTGATGTTTTGGTAGCAGCCAGCATTGAAGTTACCAGTGGTAGTTGATTGGAAAGCAACCTGGCCACTAATGCAAACTGATTGGCCCCAGCGTCTGCTAAGTGAGCTATTGCCGGTGACATGGCAGCTACGCTATCTACCACGATCAAGTCGAAGTGTCCAATGGCTTCACGAATGATGTCGAAAGCTACATCGCCGGTCAATGGTACGATCTCTGATTCTTCATCAGCAGGATCGACGCGGCCTGACCGCAAGATAGTCAAGTGCTCTTCGGTGATGCCCATGCGATATAGTAGATTAGTATTCACCTTTGGTTCTAGAGCCAGATATAGCGTATGTCCATTGATGACTGGCCTAGCTACGGCTTGTAGCATTGGGTCAACCATTAAACCGGACTTACCAGCTCCTTCAGGCCCTTCGATCAGAGTGATGTGCCCACGCGGGAAACCGCCACCTAACACATAGTCCAATGGCAATATTCCAGTGCTGAGATAAGTTGGTGGGGCTAAGTGCCCCACCTGTGGAATCAGCGCCTGCTTGTCTTTGAGAATCGGACTGTTCTTGAAGATGTCGCGTAAGGTATCAACACTCATGACAGCTTCCTACCGGTGATTGCTTCTGCAATATCATTGGGTGGATAGCCGTCTTCGCCATCGATACATACCATGCCGTTGGTGGACATCTCGGATAAGCGTCCGTGTCGATCTTTGGCAGTGTACTTGCGGGTGCTCGTGCGGAAGGGCTGGCTAAGTACGTAGCGCTTATTGTCGTTGGAGATCAACGTTACCAGAATCTCGGATGCAATGCGGTTCATCGTAGTCTTAAACGAGCCTTGTAAGTTGAAGGTCACATCCATCACCGGGCTGCCTTGAATCTCGCGTTCGCGGCTGTGTGCAATGATTACCAGTGGTACCGGTAAACCATTAGCTGCCACCACGAAGGGCCACATATCGTCGGCCAGCTTACCCCAACCCCGTTCGTCCATAGCCTTGAACTTGGAGCCAGGGATGACCGTCAGATATTTGTCCGTTTCTTGCATAGCGTCTACGCTATCTACCACAACACTCCCCACCTTGATACCTTTGTAATCTACGTCACCATTTTCGTCAGGAGTTAAGCGCCGGATGCTATCCAGGATAGTTACCACCGACGCAATTACGTTGGCGTCACGTCTAATATCCACACCGTTTGGTGTTACTTTACCCCTGATCGCGGTGGTGTTGCCGTCTGTTTCCAGGTTAATCCAATAGGGATTGGGCCACGTTCCGGCTAGACGGGTCTTACCGCTGCCAGGTTCGCCCATGATCACTGTTACTGATGCCATTACTTCTCCTTCTTCAGAGATTCCAGCCAGTCGCTAATGATCTGGCTACCAAAGTATGCAGTTACGAACTGCATACATCTATCATGCATTTCTGTAGTCTGCCCGTGTGTTGCGTGGCAGTTTTCGTGCAACGGCACGACGTTGACTACAACATTGATACGGTCGTAGTCACGGTGTAGCTTACCGCTACGCTTGATGAGCCAGTGATGGCCGTGGAAGTCGCGGTTGTGAATAGGTTGTCCGCACCAGGCACAGCGAGCATTGTATACACTGATGACCAGAGACTTCCTTGCGGGTGTGGTAGCTAGTTTCCAGTCGTAGTTAAAGTACATTGTGGGCTTTCCACTGTTCGCATACACTACTAACTGGACAGTAGTTTTCGCAGCGTGTCCAGACTTCGGGGCGTTTAACGATGTAGTAACCACTCTCGTCTAGTAAGCGATTGTTAGCTATACGCTTGATTGTCACGTGCTGATCGTCTGCCCACCGATACGCTTCTTCAAGAGTGTCTAGTATGCGTTCTGCTCTGTACTTGCCGCCCTTGTGCACAGCATACTTGGCATCTTTGGCCCAGCGTTCTTCAGCAGTGCACTCTGGCATTTCTGTGCAGAAATGAGCAGTGACGCGCTCTTCAATGAATGCTTCGGTCTTGGTGTCTGGCCATACTGGCATATTGATCACGTCTACTGGCTTTTCGGGATAGCTGTAGCCAGAGTTGAGCATACGTTGTTGTTCGCCAATCGACCAGTCCTTGTACACTACCACGATCTGGATGATCTCGACTGGTATACCGTTTTGTGCAAGCACCCATCTGTAGATGTTGGTCTGCTTCTCCCAGCTGGGTTTAGGGCCGTAGAACACACTGGCGGCCTTAGCTGTCTTGATGTCGTACAAGAAGATACCTTCGACTCTATCAGGTTGTGCGCTAATAGTCACGTTGCCCCACTTAGCTGTAAAGCGTTCTTCGCACACTGTAGCCGGACGGTCTATATTGGCTGCCCTAAACCACTCGTGCACAGCATTACCTAACATACTGTCTACGTAGGTACTGGCATCTCTGGGCAGATTGGGATGTAGTGCAGACAACGTCCTGATACGGGCACTATCGATCAAAGAAGTCACACCGATGGTGTTGGGTTCGTGGTCGGGGTAATCGCTGTGCGTCAGCGCATTAACCACAAACTGTGGTAAGTTATATTGATTCATTCACTGGTCTCCTTGACCAGATTATACTACACTTCCTGAACAAATCAATTAGATCAGGCTATTCAACCAGGCTACCACATCATTACCAGCTTGCCACATTGCGTTGACGTCGGTGCTGTCATCGGGTGGCCGCGCAGTGATGATGCGTTCGACGTTAGGTGCGTTGCGCAGCTTGTATGCTCTGTTTAAGGCATACACCGATCCAGGTCGTTGGCCGGTGCGTTCGTCTATTGCGTCCCAGTCTTCCAGATTGATAATGGTAGTAGCCTGTATCTCGTGTGCCCATTGGGGCAACCAGCTGGCTTCACCGGCGAACGAACCGATGCATGGGAAACCCAGTTGGTCTAAGAGCATTACGTCAAAGATGCTGTTGGCTACAACCATCAGGTTGGTAATGGTATCTTTTCTGTGCAGAATATCGCGGTTGAAGATACCAACGGCAGGATGTCCAGGCCAGGTGATGTAGTTGGGCTTACCTGGTTGCTCGAAAGGCGGCAGCACCCGTCTCTTGATGGCCTGACATTTCTCTACTCCGTTGTCTGTATACAACATTGGAATGACTACGGCCCGTTTGTTATAGGTGCCCAACCGAAACTTACGAGCGGTCTCTACCGTAATGCCACGTGTTGCCAAGTAGGTAGCTGTTTGTTGATCAAACGAACCCTGGAATCTTTTGACTACATCTAAGTAGTCTGTGTAAACCCTGGGCGGCTCCACCAAATTGGTTGTTGTAGCTCTCTCCACGCCATCGACCTCCTGTAGATCACCGAATCTGTAGGCGCCATTGGGACTAGCCCTGCCATGCGTACAGCCATTCATACACTCGCGACAAAACCAGTGGCCCGTATCCGGCTCGATGATAAATCTATCCTTGCCACCCGACCACGGACACGGTCCACAGTATGTATTATAGCTATTGCGCTTGTATGTATTACCAGCGAAGTAGTAGTTACTCATGATGAACGCAGTCTCCTGCGGGTTATTGCATGGCAGTTTTTACCTACGGGGTAACAACGTTGTAATTTGCCAGGATGAATGTGATGGCCCCGTTCTCCAATACCTACCAGAATCTACCATGAGATTCTGCGCTTGGTTCCTGCTTCAAAGAGGCTGCCAACGATACTGCTGTTGGTCTTATATCACTCTCCACAGGCGTTCGAGTATCAACTCAGGTTTCGGTAGAACTTACCGTACCCTCGGTAGTTTTGCTGCTAAATTCTTGAGATTGATGGCTGCGTTTAGGTCGCGGTCATGTATTGCACCACAGTCGCAAGTCCACTCCCTATCTGATAACTTCAACTCCGAGTTGATGCAACCACAATGCCTGCATAGACGCGAAGATGGGAAAAATCTGTCGGCGACTATCAATTCGGAGCCGTACCAAACTGTCTTGTATTCCAGTTGCCTGCGAAACTCGGCAAATCCAACATCGCTGATTGCCTGTGCCAGGCAATGATTTGCCAACATCCCAGATACATTTAGGTCTTCAAGCACAACTACACTTGGACGTTCATTATCGGGCTTGGTTTTCGCAACGATAACAGACGTTGATTTGTGTAGTGTGTCACGGCGGATGTTGGCTATCCGTTGATGCGCTTTGGCAACTTTCTTCCGTGTCTTTTCTCGATTCTTTCCACCTTTCTTTCGGCGCGACAGTTCGCGTTGAAGCCGCCTGAGTTTAGCCTGCGCCTTCTTTAATGGCTTCGGATTCTCGAATCTCCGCCCATCAGAAACTACAGCCAATTCCTTAACGCCCAAATCAACGCCTATGGGTTCTCCGATTGCTTGGGTAGCTTTAATCTCTTGTTTACATTGAACACTTACAAACCATCGCCCTGCCGATTCTGAAACGGTGACAGACAAAATATGGATGCCATCAGCCGGGATGTAACCGTGTTCTTTTAGCCTGAGCCAGCCAATACGCGGGAGTTTGATATGGGTTTCTGTGATGTGGATTGAACCTGTCAGCCTAAAACTCCCAATGCCATTCTTGCGACTTTTGAACCTTGGAAATCCTGCTGACTTCTCACCGTTCTTTACGCGGCGAAAAAAGTTTCGGTAGGCTTTGTCCAGATCGCGGAGAGCCTCTTGGGGCGCTGCCTTACTCACCTCATAGAGCCAGGGGAAGTCCGTCTTCTTCAGGGCATTTAGCTGCCGATGTTGCTCAATGGCATTGCTTGACCTTCCCGTTTCCTCATATTCCTGTTTTCGTCTTGCAAGCGCCCAGTTCCATGCAAAACGAGCCGCGCCAGCATGTTTCAACAGCGTAGTTCGTTGAGTGTTGTTTGGATCGAGTTCGGCTCGGTACGCTCTAAGAATTTCCATCAGCTTTCTGCTTCCTGCGCTCGGCTGAACGCTTACCATAGATTTTTGCTGAAAATGACGAGAGCAAAGACAGCATGTCTTCAACCAGTTCCGCTTCGTATGACTTGGGTAGAACTTCCTCACACCACTCAACAATGACGCCGTGACTCTCAAACAACTTGACGAAGATTCCAAAATTGAATCGGGCAAGGCGGTCTTTATGTTCTATGACCAAGCGGTTGATCTTGTGCTCAATTGCCAGGTCAAATAGCCGATGAAGTTTGGGGCGATTGTCGTTCATACCAGATAACGTTTCCTCAAATACATAACCAACGCGGTATTGCTTGTTGGCGCAGTATTCAAGCAGGCGCAATTTCTGACGTTCCAAATCACCTTTCTGTTTCTGGTCATGAGACGACACCCGCACGTAGATTGCGGCACAATCATTTGGTGGAGCATCTTCTGAAACGATACCTTGAAGTTGCTCAATATCTTCAATGCGGTATCTCCGATGTCCGCCTTTTGTGCGCTCTGCTTTCAACGCGCCAGAATCATCCCATGCTCGGAGCGTAGAAATTCCAACGCCAAGAAGTTCAGCGGCCTTCGCTATCCCGATTAATCTCTTGCTCGTCATCTAGTTCCTTCTCGAAAAGTTCTCGCCAATGGTCGTAGATGCGCTGAAATTCCTCATTGGTGGGAACTTCATCAAGTTCAAACGGGTGTTGGTAAACCCGCCCGTCGTCAAGTTCAAACTCAGTCTTGGTTACTCGTGTGACCATCGCTCGTTTCATCCTTCACCTCCAATTATACTAAAAGATTTTGGTAGTGTCAAGTAGATTATAGTAGATTATCTACTAACTGTTCGAACCCTATCGGCCTTGATGCTTTAGTTTCTGAGTCCGCTACTCTACGTAACAGCTCTCGCCAACCGTCAGACCGTTGGTGGCCACTAACTTCACCAGATGCAATCTCTTTACGATTAACGTATACCTTGTATGTATAGTCAGCCGTATTGTCAGGCCGCGTACCTTCATTATGAACGTGTACAATTAGTATGTCACTCCTAACATACCCACAACATGTAACGTGGCATGAACTTAGCCATGATCTGGCCTGGTTCGCCGTCGTTGGCCCGCATCAACTCGATGATGTCGCCAGTAGGCGTACGCTGTAAGCTAATGTGTGCTTGGGCTTTGATGTAGCTCGAACGGCCATCTCGCACGCTACCATCTTCGTTCTCCTGCTGTACCAGGATACACGGCGTTTGTTGTTGGGCCAAACCGGCTTCGCGCTTAAACAATTCTACAGTATAGTCTATGGCATACGCGACGTTGTTCCTGGACTTGATCAGGTGGCTCATCTCGATCTTGTTGAGATAGTCGATGATCACTAGCCCGATGCCTTTCTGCCGTCGTTGTTTGCGCCACTCGGTGACAATGCGTTCAGGTGTCCAGCCACTGCAGTACACATACGTCAGACGATCACCAATTTGTTGGAGCACCAGTTCGTTGGTACGTCTGATCACTTCCAGGAAGTTCGGCCCCTTGATCGTATTGCGTACCAAGTCACTGTAACTGATACTACTGCCGGTCAATTCTCGATCAAACTCGATCTGCATTTGGGCCAGCCGTCGCATGTGTAACTTGAGTATATTGTCTTCGTTATGGAAGTACAACACTGGCAGCTGGCGGGCATTTCTCAATGCGATTTGGTGGGCCGCCGATGACTTACCTACCTTGCTATCGCCCGACAGTAGAATGAGATCGTCGCTGTAGATATATGGCAGCATCTCGTTCAACTTATTCCAGGGAAAGCGCACGAAGGCGGCCCCCGACTTGATCATCTCTTGGCGTTGCGCAAAAAGCTGCTCGCCCAACAAGAGATGTTCTTGAATACCCAACACGGCTCCGCTGTCGTGTTCTAGCTCCCCTAGCTCCATCAACGAATTCTGTGCAGAATTTAAGTCGCCGGTCTTTAGCAACTGCTGGCCAATCTCACGCACCTTGCGCTGACGCTCCGACTCACCCAACATCTCTGTATACAGCTCAATTGACTGTGGTGTTAGTCCAGTCTGGTCTACCACGACACCCGTCTTATCAGCCAGCATTCGCGGGGTTAGGGCCAGTCCTTCGTAAGCACACTGGGCTACAACATCCACGACCGGGTGGGTGTCTGGTTTGTAATAAGCAAACACGCGCCCCAAGGCCGCCTCGTTGTCTTCCCCTTCAAACTTACACAGACAGGCTATATAGCCTTCAAGGGATTTGTCCATTACTTTCCATTTCCTGTGTATTCTTCTGCGACTCTTCAATCATTAAGAAGTCTTCGTTGTCACGGAAACAGGCCAATGACGTGACCAGCAATAACACCACAATACAGAGTGCCACGATCTTATTCTTGAGTCTCATTCTGTTGCTCCTTCTTCACTTGACATGCCGCACATGGCTGCGGTACCGATTTAGGTGGATCGAACACTGTCTCGTGACAGCGTGGACATCGCCAGCCGGTAGCTACCTGCTCGAAGTACTGCCCGCACTTACAGATTATGCAATAGCCAAATCTAATTGTGGTCATACTTCAAGCTCCAAGTCAGTCACAAAGAACAGGTCAAGGGGATCGCCTTCACTAAATTCGATCCAGCCACCCAGGGCCAAGGCTATCATCTCAAGAGCTATGCGCCAACGTTCATCTTCTTCGGCTTCAGCCTGGGTATAGTTGGTGCACCACGGCATATAGTACTTGCCACTGGGGGTTAAGCTAAAGACAGTGCCGAGTAGGTGATAGCCTATCCGTTTACGGTCCGCTGCGATCTGCACGTTTTCGCTGGCCGCTTTAACCACATAGTCCCACCGGATTGTTTGCTTTAGTTGCTCTACATATTCCGTTATAGTAGACATATCTCACCACATGTCGGGGCCGGTAGGTGTTTCTGGCTTGGTCTGACGTTTGTGAGGGTTCTCGCGGAGTTTCTTGCGGGCGATAGCAATGCAATGTGCCATACCATTGTGGCCTTTCTCGCCCTTCTTGACAACCACGTATTGGATGATGCTTTCCATTTCGCGATTGCCGAACTTGTTCTCGGCGCTGGCCCAATCTTGTTCGGCAGCCTTGTTAGCGAAGCCAATGACTTCACATTTGTCGATCAGTGTCTGGCCGGTTGGGGTACTGGCAGGGACACCGTCAATTTCACGGAGCATTGCGCGTGGATCACCGAAGTTCTTCTTCCAGGCATAGCTGTTGAACCAGATTACTGGTATGCCACACACAGGGCACTTGTCGTGGTATTGATGTACCCAAGCCCCACACTTACACTTGGCCCGCACGTCGTCGATCTCGTCTCTACCGACGTGGCCCTGTAGCCTTGCCATGACTACATTTAGATCAATTGAATTGTACTCGGCCATGATATTCTCCTTTGCTTTATTTTGTGAGTACGGTCAATCTGGCAGCGCCATCGTTACCGATGTCACCCACAGCGATGGTTTGCCAGTCTACATATCTACCCAACTGTTGCCGTAAGGCAGTTGTTTCAGCAGTTGGCGCAACCAAGACAATTACAGTCGTGCCGTTTTTCTGCACAGAATCACCAACTGCAATCTTGTCCTTGCGTTGCCCGTGATACTTGAGCCGCAATGTGCCGGTGGGAAGCATCCTGACATCGTCCAGTACTTCGTGCACTATATCCAGCCGGTCATCCACGGCTGCTTTCCGTAACGTAGGAATCACTGCCCTGAAGCGTGTCCACAGGTTGGCGGTGAAGTAGCTGCTGGCTTCCATGCCATGTTGTCGGCAATATGGTACGATGATATCAGAGATAGCTACAAGATCGCTGATCACCGGTTCGCCCAACTTATTGCCTTCTTCTTCGGTTCCTACATCCCGCAGGAATTCGCGCAGGTTGGGGTAGTCGTTGGGATGTTCCATCCACAACTTACCCAACTCACCATTGGATAACCAGTCAGTCAGTAGGGCTTGCACGGTTTGATGGCTCTTGCGGTCTTTCTCGGCCAGACCCAACATACGCTGGGCTACCCATGCAGCCGCTGCCAGCTCGTGCTGTTGATCAGATAAATGTGCGGGCAGATCGTGTGCTGCCCGCTCGAACAATGACTCTATGACGGGGTTGTTACTAAACGCTGTAAGTTCCACATTGCCTCCAAATGTGCGGGCATGTGCCAGCCCGCTGTAGGATTTCCTAAAAGGGCATACTTCTCAATCAGTGAGAAGTCTAGCCAGTATTCTTGCAAAGCTTTGCGCTCGCCCTTACCGGCCACCAGGGGTAGGTAGGTAGCGTACTCACCGACACGTTCTTCGATTTGCAACCAGGTCTGCCAGGGTATCAGATAGATGGCTCGATTGGGACAGTTCACCGTACCCAGGCCCAACCAACTGCCGTGTGTTCTAGCTTCTTCCCACAATGAAAGCCACTTACGCTGGCGCTCGTTAATGGCATCGAAGGGAAACGACTTTCTGCGGGAGACATCCACCACCTTGACTTCTACATAGAAGCCGGGGCCAAAGGGGTTCATCACCACCAGATCAGGACGGCCTGGTTGTTCCTTAACCCCGGGAATATCGGGCCAGTGGTCAGGCCATAGCCCGTACTCGTAGCGTAACATACGGTACAGCTCCCGCCGTACATTGGACTCGTTCATTACTACTCCTTGGTGATGGCTTTGTAACGGCGTTTACAGCCGGTAGGTAAGGTTAAGATTACATACCCATTGCACAGCAGTTTTGCCAGCCGGTAGTGGACACCGCGCTTGTGCATGTGTAGCGCTGCTTGGGCGTCAGCTAACAGCATATTGCGCTGGTACTTGCGCTGGTAATCCAGCATAAACTGGTGTAACTCAAGATCAATGTCAGTTATAATTGGGGGCCGGTTGAATTTGTCCATAGACGTATTTTAGTTCAATTGCTAGATTGCGCAACTGAACATACTATGGTACAATTGTTGCGAGGTGATAAATGACTGACGCCAATATCGTCCAAATGGATAACGAAATTATCGGGCAGAATCTTATTGCGGTATACAACTACCGCATCGAACATCCGCACAGCACTGTTAAAGATGCAGCGGCAGCGCTAGGTTTGTCTTACCAAACCGTGCTGACCTGGTTACAGGAGAACAAGTTCGCGGACTACATCGCCGAAATCCACGATCCGCGCAGTGACTTGGCACAAGCGACTGCACTTAATAGCTTGCCTGGCATTGTGGAATCGATGGCCCAAATTGCCACTGGTAAGCTGGTATTACGGGGCGGTAATCCACAGGCGGCTGCCGAGTTTGTGTTGAAGGTAGCGCAGTTGGGCGCACACTTTGAACCGCGTCAAAGTGGCAACGCCACTCAAGTCAACGTCTACGTTCCTGAAATGACAGTAGGGGGCGAGCCAAAGGCCCACCCCGCTACAGTCATCGACGTTTAGGCGAACGCGCCGTCTGCATCCACAGCTTCTGGCGCTGCTTCGCCGATTTCGGTCTGCTCGCCACGGGAACCAATGAGCACGAGCCGCTCACAGGTCACTTCGTAGCTGGCCCCGCTGGTGCCGTCGTTGCGCTGGAAAACTTTCGGGTTGCCTGTTTCCCGATCTGGACTCAGGCGACCTTCAATCATGACTTGGCGGCCCTTGGCCAGGTACTTGGCAGCGACTTCAGCCTGCCCGCGCCACACACTCACCCGGAACCAGGTGGTCTCGGTCTGCTTCTGACCGGAGTTGTCATTCCACGAACGGTTGGTGGCCACGGACAGCTTGGTAACAGCCGTGCCGTCAGGCAAAAAGGACATTTCCGGCTCTCTTCCAAGATTTCCCACGATGATAAGTTTCTGATATGCCATGTTAATTCTCCTTTAAGATTATGTTTTGGAATCTATGATTATTGCTTCTAGCAGTTTTTATTTACGGTGGGATAAGCCAGAAAACCCACACGCTTTAGCTATGAGATGAATGGCATAAGATTTGACATTCTCTATTTCCATGTTATAATTTAAGCAAGATGAAAACACTTAAAGCATACAAGTATAGATTGTACCCAAGCAAGGCGCAACGGCGAGTGTTGGACGAAACGCTCGAAACGTGTCGGCGCGTGTATAATGATACGTTAGCATACCGCAAAGAAGTCTACGAGACAGAAACGCGAACAGCTGGATATTATGAAACTACTAAACAGCTTACTCGGTGGAAAGAGACTAATCCGTATCTGCCCAATGTTCATTCTCAGGTATTGCAAGATGTGCAGCGGCGAGTGGACAAGGCATATAACAACTTCTTTCGGCGGGTTAAACGAGAAACTGAAAAGCCGGGTTTCCCACGCTTTAAGGGACAAGGACGCTATGATAGTTTCACTTATCCACAAAGCGGTTTCTCACTTCTCGACAACAGTTGGCTTAGAGCCTCTAAGATAGGCAACCTCAAGATTAAACTTCATCGTCCAATAGAAGGTGTAATCAAGACCTTGACTTTGCGTCGTGACAGTTGCGGAAACTGGTGGGCAGCGTTCGCTTGCGAAGTTGAGATTGAACCACAAGCGCCAACCGGTGCTATCATCGGGATTGACTTAGGGCTGTCTAGCATAATCACTACATCTGAGGGTGCAAAGGTTGATCCACCGCGTTTCTTCAGAATGGGGGAAAAGAAACTTGCTAAAGCCCAGCGCCAGTTTGATAAGTTGGAAAAGGGCACAGAAGAAAGAGCACGCCATAAGGTAGTTGTGGCTAAGGTACATCGCAAGATTGCCAACCAGCGAGCTGACTTCAATCATAAACTCGCTCGTCAATTAGTAACCGACTATGACGTAATCTGCTATGAGGACTTGAGTGTTAGCCGAATGGTTCACAATCATTGTCTCGCCAAAAGCATCATGGACGCAGCGTGGACACAACTGGTAGACTTCACAAAATACAAAGCGGTAGAAGCTGGTAAAGTCGTGGTCACAGTTGATCCGCGCAATACGACCAAACGCTGCTCGCGGTGTGGAACTTTGGTTGATAAAGACCTCTCGGTGCGTATTCACGATTGTCCTAGTTGCGGGTTAGTAATAGACAGAGATTGGAACGCAGCAATAAATATACTAAGCCTGGGGCTACAGGCTTTGGGTGCAAGTCCCTAGAAGCCCATGTTTTCAAACATGGGAGTAGTCACATAGCAGAGAAGTACCTGGTATTTCTGTGCAGAATTTTTCGCCAGGGGCAGGCGGCTACTCCCACCCCTGGCTCACTAAGGAGGAAACGATGCGAAGGAGTTCACAACCCCTTCAAGTAGGGCGAGTGGGAGTCAAACCCACCACAACAGTTCTGTTTTAAGCGCGCCTGTCGTTCTTCCTGAACTATCGCCCTATTTACATCTTCTATTGCCCCGCAGTTTTCTCTTTCAGCCGCGCACCCAGCTCATCGACCAAATGCTGCATGTCTTCGATTTCCGTTGGCCGGTAGATCGACTCGCGGATAGCTTGCCTCAGATACTTTGCCAGCGCATTGAGGATATGCATACTGTGCATTTCCTTGACCAGCAGCCACTCGCCTTTGCTCTCCGACCAGTGCTTGGGGCCTTTGTTGGCCAGCCAGAACTCGTGCCACTCGCCCATATCGCGCTTTTCGAGTTCACCGCGCTCTGCCCATTCGTGCATGTAGGAACTAACGCGTTCCTGTGTAGCGTTGAAGCCGCTAAGTCTCAGGTAATTCTTCACCACTAGGGTTGTAACATGCGCTCCGTCTGCCCCTAGGTCTTTGACTGCTTTTAAGACATCGTTAGCTAACGTCATTTTGTTACTCACACTACCTCCATAAGATACTTGATTCGTTGTTGTTCTATGCGGTAGACGATGTATTCGTTGTGCAACAGTCTACCTTGTGCGGCATCACCCATTACGGAGTGATAATCACCCTTGCGACGCAGTTTTTCCCACGTCATCTCGCCAACTTCGCTGTCACCCCAGGCGTACTTGAGCATATTGCCTAAGTATACTTCACAGATAGCGATCCATCTACCGCCTCTACAGTAGTTCTTGGACTTCTGGTAGTAGTCAGCGAAGTAGATGCCGTTACCGAAGGCTGCCCCGGTCAAGTACGCTGTCGCAGGCCGGATACGCAGCCCTTCCTTGATGATGTGATACCAGTTAGATTCGCCGCTACCATGCCAAAGCAGCCTGCTATCAGCCGGTAAGTCTGGTTCGTTGCTACGGGTTACTTTGATCAGCCGCCCAAGCGATCCGGTGTATAGGCTATACAGTTTGCGTTGGTCTGCTTCAGTTGCTTCTGCTAAAACAAACGGGTAGGTGGCAGATTGGGTGGCCGAAACAGTTTGTACGGATGCGGACATGGTGTCGAGCAGGTTCTGTTCTTCGCCGACGATCTGGTGTAAGTGAGCTATGTCTTTGGCGATGTGGTCTCTGACGTTGCGCATCTTGCGCGGGATAGTCATGTATAGGTCCACCAACAACTCGTTGGCGTAGCCTACGTTATCAGCGGCCAGCAACTTGTCGATTAAATTCTGTGCAGAATTTAGCATCGCGGCTGTGACCTTAATGCCCGCTTCGTAGTTGCGCTCAATGGTAGCCTGGGCCGCTTCGACCAGCCGTTCGAAGGTTGTAGCTACATACCCGGTGAAGGGATTAGTGAAGACACCCTGGGCGGCGGTTGCCTTTAGTTCTGTCTTATCCGTATACCCGTGCTCGATCCGCGTGCGGTATACCTTTTCCCATTGATAGCTGGGATAGCTACGTCTGGTTTCGGTGGCATTGACACGCCCATAACGTACTTGAATATCACCACTCTCTTCGACCATCTCGTAGTACTTGTTGTTGTTAGCATCGGGGCTAACTTTGATCAGGTACGCGTATCTACCCATGATGTACCTACCGGGAATTGAATAGATTAACAGCCCCGATTACCAGGGCTACAGCAAAGGTCAACCAGAAGGGCACAGGTGGCTGGCTAAACACCTTCGCCATCACTGCGGCCAGTACCCACAGGATACAGGACAGCATTAGACTACCCAGTAGATAGCCAATGGCACGGTTGCGTTCTTGCCACAATTTCTGTGCAGAATTTTTAAGCACGCGCCACCACCACTTGGGCGAGCGCCAGTCTTTCTTAACGGCATGAGATTGATTAGTCACCTTTCCCCCTTACAACCTTGATGAGAATATCCATGCGGCCCATCCAACGGTCTTCGTTGTTATCGCGCCAGTAGTCCTTAATGATATTCATAGCGCACACATCCGGCGCGGTATCAGTGCGTCGAACATCCAGTTCAATACCTAGTTGACGGCACTTGTCCAGTAATTGCAAGAACGACTTGCTGCCCGGGGCAAATACACCTTCAACCACAAGTTGTTCAACATCTTGATCGTTGAGTGTGTCGATGGTATCCAGTAAGTCCAGCATACTCTGTCGCCATATCCAGTAAGAAGAGCTGTTGGGATCGCAGTCCCTTACAGCTTGTTGTCTTAGTTCATCCATGTCCAGATAGGGTAAGTCTTTTAGGGCCGGATCACTCGTCCGTAAGTGGGTCTTCCCACTCCCTGGCAGCCCGGCGATCACGATTACGTTCATAAGGATTCTCCTGTATCATAGGTTTAATAGAGATCGGCTGTGAGGCCATCAAGTCGATCTCTAGTAACGAGTCATCGACTCGCAATAGGGCCAGTTGTGCCCCCTCAATTTTAATGCGCTTGGCATATACCGTATTACTGTGCAGCGGTGTGATGTAGTACTTGACAATCAACATGTAGATTCTATGCTCCTGTGATGTATTGCCAGTGCAGTTTTAGCAACACAAGCTATAATACTTATATGCCAAGAGCTATCTGGAATAGGAATAATCCCGAACGCTTGCTCTACACTCCACGCTTTAAGGTGGGGGACTGCATTGCCTGGTACGACACCGACAACAAGCTGCGTGATGGTATCATAGCCTACGTGGCCATGGCCGACACGGTAGTACCTAAGCACTACCTACGCCAGCCGGGTAGCCATTTCAAATCACGCAAGGCCACCTTTGGCCGTTACATCGTCGATTGTGGGCCAAAGAAATTCACGTTCCCCAGGGGTGAAACCGGTTATGCCGTCGAGTATCGTGCCGTCAGCTTCGGTAACGATACCGTCCGTCTCTTCGACCCCTACGACGATGTCTAAAAGAACAATATAAATCCGAGTACAACAGGCCAGCCATAAAGACAGTAAACACACACTATGATAGTTCGTAGTATAGATAAGCCAAGAATTGAGGACGTTGCCACCAATGCACCACATGTAAACATCCAACCAACTAACCACGGAAATACAAATACCAGACAGTTAATTTTAATAGCTTCTTTTTTTGTCATTGCTTCTTTCTCTGTTTCCATACCAGAATTGATACTGACTTTCTGGCCCGTGACAGGGCCACATACACCAACCGGTTATAGGTGTCTTCGTCTTGGCAGCGTGAGTAGTCGCGCATTTGCACGAACACTTCGTCCCACTCGTTGCCTTGTGAGCGGTGTGTGGTTAGGGCATAAGCATACTTGATCTTGGCTGCGTGCGGAATGCGCTTCTTGTCTTTGGTGGTCTCAAGCAGGTAGTCGATCCACGCCTGGTCTTTGGTGTCGTAGACCAAGATGTAGTCTTCCCTACTGAAACCCTTGACACGTAGCGACCAGCACGGAAACCCATAGACCCTACAGCGGGTTGCGTCCTGTACCACAGCTACTTCGTTGGTGGCAAAGGCCAGTATTTGCCGACTAGTGAAGGGGTTCTTCTTGTAGTAATTGGCGGTAAAGACAATCCGGTCGCCTATGTTGTACTCGTCATCTCTACCAAGGTTGGTGCGGATAACCCGGTTTAGTCTATCGGCTTCGTCGTTAGTAAAGCATAGAGCAATCTGGTTGTCAGCGCCGGTCAGTTGCGCCTGCCAGGTTTCCAAATCTGTAACCAGGGAATCCGTCAATGATCCCAGGTCCAGGTCTTTCTCTTTCTTGACGGCCTGCCGCGCGCTCAGGATAGCTGCCAAGAGCTTGTCGTTGCTGTCCTGACGCACCACTGTTTCCAGGGTTGAACCAGTACTGCTGAAGGCCATACTGACATCTTCGCCTATGGGCAGCAATTGATTGGCGTCACCCACAAACAGGATGAACTTGGCCTTACTACGTAACAAGGCCACGATATTCTGATTGAGCATTGACGCTTCATCAACAATGATGACATCGAAGGCTTCGGGTTGGCCCCGATATGTGTCGATAACAATGTCTTGTTCGGGGTCATAACGTAAGCCTAGCACACGATGAACTGTACCCCAGAATCTGACCAAGACGGCCCAACCATCCCGCTCGGCTACAAACTTGGCCCGCTGGACAGCAGCATTAGTGCTGGCACAGAAGGCCACCCGTGCGCCAGCTTTAGTGAATTGGCGCACGAGTTCACCGGTCGTGAAGGTCTTACCTGTCCCGCCCATACCGGATAGGTAGTATTCCTTATGGCCGTTCTGGAAGGCCCGTAATGTCATTTGTACTGCAAGACTCTGATCGTCGTTCAGTTGCGTAGCTGGCATTACGGACCTCCCGTTTTAAGTTTCAACCTATTGCATGTGCAGTTTTCTGCACAGAAATTACCTCATCAATTGCTTGAAGAACTCACGCAGCTCGTTGAGCAACGTGATGCGTAGCTCACGGCCCTCTCTGGCAGTCAGGTCGATGTACTGCTTGTTCACTACAATGTCCACCAGCTCTTCTTCAAGCTGCTCGGTGACTTCGGGCATAATCTTACATTCGGGACAACGTTTGGGTATTCTGTCCATTACGATCCTCCTGTGAGTAGCGCGGGCGTCTTGCGCAGGCGCGGTAGCTACTACAAACACCAACACCAGGGGCGCTACTGCAAGCAATACGACCAGCCCAACCAGCGTTAGTTTTAGTAGAACTATCATCGCCGGGCCGCGCCGCTAAAGGCTATAGCGATTGCTCCGGCCACTACTAGGATACCTAACACAACAGCTACCGTGGCCGGGTTAATCATAAACAGCATTTGTTCGCCAGCAGTTACACGCCCGTTGGTAGTTACGTCTACCGCTGCTGGGATGAGTGGGTAAGTCAATGCTCCACTCAGGTAGACGATCATTACAACCGCCGCAATAGCCATGATAATTACCCCCTGCTTTAATACTACAACCCTGACCTTCCACGAGAGCCTCCTATGGATATTTCTGACGGCACCATGCACCCCAGTCGGGATCGGTGATGTTGTTCAACTGCCGATAGAGCGGTTTTTGTACGTTGCTGTAGCACACAGATAGCAACGTCTCATTTGACTCTGGAATGGCAGCGATGATGACAGACAACAATACAAATAACACAATGATTGCCAAAACAATTTTTCCCATACCTCTCCTTTTCTGTGCAGAATTATAGCAACGGGCAGGATTTGAACCTACTCGGAGTGCACTCCGAGCATATCTGCCCACCCCTTATAAGTTATGTTGCCCGGCAGTTTTTCTACTTAGCGTAGCAATATACACATTGATGAGGGCACTTTGGCCCACCACGATTGGTGTACTCGCCCCAGTCATCTGAGTAACAACACCGGCAGCCAGGACGCGACGCATGTTGTACAAACTGCAAGTCGTGGTTGAACTGCCGTGCCCAAGTTGCATCACTGCATCCGGTCTGATACAGGCCCGGAACCTGCTCGTCTACCTTGTCACGGTAGATTTCCGCGCAGCCCGCCAGTCCAACATTATGTGCCTGGGCCATTGACACCATTCTGTGCAAAATTCGCACCCGGTCAGTCACGCTGGCTTCTTTGGCATAGATGTGATATTTCTCAGCCAGTAATGCACCCACATTCTTGTATCTGGGGACCAGAAAGTTTGTGGTGATGCGTTCAATTCCCAGCAAAGCGGCGTCGTTGAGGCAGTTATTGAACATTGACTCAGTGGTAAACCCCATAATGATTGGGTCAAAGCGCAAGCGCACCTTGTCCGGCCCCAGTAAATCCACCAACGCCTTGAGTTCAGCTAAGTTTTTGTCAACGCCCGGTTCAAGTACATCATAGCCGTTGTTCCACGTAACTTGGGCCAAGACAATGACACCATCCCGCTCGGCAGCGTGAATAATGTGTGCATAGTGGCGCGCCACCCAACCTGGTGCTTTAGTCCAGAAACACAATACATCAGGTCTATGACCTTGCGCAAGTTTGCGTGACAGCTTTTCGACGTAGTAATCCTGTGCTGGATCACTCCGCCGTGTGTAATCAATCCACGTAGACATATTGCCTCCTTTGTAAAACTTCTCCGGCCCGACGAAATATTCCTGGCCCGTAAAAACTTCTGCCGGTGAATAAAACTATACGGCCTATAAGAACTTCTGCCGCAGATAGACGCCTTCGTAAAAAAGGGGGCAGGAACCCGTGAGAGTCCCTACCCCTGTGTTGTAAACCGTTAGGCCGCCGGTTGCGCGTCGCGCTTGGCCAGACCGATGCGGGTGTGGATGAGCTTCACCTGCGCGTCATTGGCCGGTTTCACGTAGTCGGGGATTGCTTCCCCAGGCTCGTACCAGCGGGCCGCAAAGCCCAACGTGCGCGCCAGGTACGTGAAGCGTTTCGCACTCTCGGTCTTGACTTCCAACGACAGCCAATCGCCTTCCTTAATCCGAATTGCCACCAACGTCTTGTTCTCGTCCATTGCATTCCTCCTAGGAATCAATAGTAAGCGGGTTTAATTTTCTAAGATTTTGTACTAACCATCCCGCTTCCCTTTACATCTATTATTGCTCCGCAGTTTTATTTATGACTTGCCAGAGCATTTACCTACGACTTAACCACTTACTTTGTAGAGTCAGCTACAACACTCAGGTAGGGGGTGTGTTCTTTTCCAAAAGTGCGCTTGCCTGTTGAGCTATGTATGTCTGCAAGTCCTCAACCGACGAAATTTCACGGAGTCTGTCCATTATCAGCTTTCCATTTTCGTATGGCATATCTTCGCCGTTGACAAGCTGATATATTTTGCAACGGATGGATAGGTAGTCGTTCTTTAGCTCGTTGAGCGTTATACCTTTCATTGTATTGCTCCTTTTGGGGCCGTTTGTCCAGCCTGATTTCTGTGCAGAAATCAGTAGTTCGGCATCAGGAAGACGCCGTAGCCACGCTCAATCAAGGTGTTAGTGATACGTTGGATTTCGCGCAAGCTGTCATCTTCGGGTACGATCCCATAGTACGGCTTGTAGATTTTGCGGCCCGGTTGCTCGTATAAATCGACACCGATGGCATCTGCCAGTTCCTGGGATGCGTGTGTGGTAGGCTGCCAGCCGTACTCGACGGCAACCCACTCAAGCTTGTCTGGATATTCGCTGGAATCATATTGTAAGATGTCCAGTTCTTCGGCCACTCGCACCGGCACCACGGCCAGCATATATGCATCTGCGCCCATATTACACCTCCCACCATACGGTGTCTTTACTAAACAACCAGGCGTATGGAGCTACCGGTACAATGAAGTCATTGAAGTCTCCGGCACCATATGCATCGAACTCCATTGTGCGCCAGGTATCAGCCAGAATCTTGCACCTGATGAAATCTGGCTGGACTTCCGTAACATTGCCGTGAAACAGCATTGCCTGGAAGCCGTTGGACGGAGCCATTATTCTTACTACCCGGTCGCCAACTTTCAGATTAAGTCTCATCGTCGCCTCCTTTTGCTATTGCAGTTTTCAAATAAGGGGGGACGTACCAGTCCCCCCTTATTACGACTTACTTGGTCAGGCCGATAAAGCGGTGCCCGAAGGCTTGCGCCATCGCCTTGGCCTTAGTCTGGTTGCATTGCCCCACGTAGGACAGGTTGGCAATCGAGATTGCCTGCATCTCCGCCCACGTGGTCATCGGGCCGTTATAGCCCTGGAACACCGGGATGTCGATGTAACGCACGCCGTATTCTTCTGCCAGTTGCCGTGCATCATCGCTACAACCGACGATGGCGCACTTGTGCCGGATGTTGAGATACCAGCGCCCGAAGTCGCTGAAGGCGTGGTCGCTCAATTTACCCACTACGGCAATCAAGCATTCTGGCAGTTCCAGACCGAACAGACCACGGCTTTCCTGCTCGGCCCACAGTAGCTCGACCTTCTGGTCAACCCGCTTCTGGCCTAACAACGCCTTCTTCGCTGTACTATTGTCGAACACCAGTTGCCCTAGTCTCTTGGCGGCGTTTTGGTGCTTGCCCGCCAACTTTGCCAACAAGATTGCGGCCTGGCTAGGATACATCCGGCCAGCATCTACTTCGGCTAAGATGGTGTCGCGCAGTTCCTGGGTGCTGAACTCGATGGTGTTCTCAAAGCTACCGAGCAGGCTCTCGCCAGTCACACGCACCAGCCAACCAAGCAGTTCCACGTGGTTCTGCTCATCGAGCGACGCGATGTGATTCAACACTGCCGTCACTTCGTTCTCGTTCAACGCCGACAATTCTGCACAGAATTCATCGAGCAGGTCGAAATCGTGGTTGTTGTAGTTCTCCTGTCCCAACGTCACTCCCATTGCCAGCGCAACACGGTGGATGTTGCGTAGCTTCACATCACCGTTCTGGCGGTATTCCCACGTCAGCGGCTGGATATGTAGCCCATGTGTGTAGGCATACATCCAGGTTTGATAGTCTGTTAGTTGGACTTCGTCGAAGCCGCCGTCGCGGTTGGGCACCAGGATCGTGGCCGGTTCAGTACTATCCCACGGCTTACCGTGCCACAGCTTGAGCACCGAGGCTGCCACTTGCTCGGCCCATTCCAGCATCTCGCTGTGATGCTTGAATGTGGCTACACCGTCAGCGTTGATATCGTCCTGCTCGGTGGCGAAGTCCCAGTCGGGGACATAGGCTTCCGTGTCATCCTGTTGTACCGAGTAGTTGGGCTGGCGGCCATCGACTAATACCTCACGGACTTGGCCGGTCTTCATATCCGTGATGGTTGCTTTCGCCAAGGGACAGAACTCTGGTTCGGGTTCTTCTGTCACCAGCTGCACCACGCTGTCGTGGCCCATTGCCCAGGTCACGATGCGGTCTAAGACTTCGCTGTAGTGCTCGACGGCCATATCGATGTCGGCGCTGGCGAACAGTTCTTCCATCTGGGCGTCGGTCAGTTGGGACAGGCGTGCGGCTACGGTGCGTAGCGAGAGCGCTTGCTTGCGGCCTGTCTCATCGGTGACATAGAAGGCTGCGTTGTCCAGCGCCGACTCATAACCGTCGAAGTCTTCGTTGTAGGCTTTGGCCACAGCGGGGCTGAAGGTGACGGTGCCACCCAGCCGTTCTTCGAGATAGACCGCTGGGTCTTCGTTGACTGCGTCTGGCACCAGGTCGGAGAAGCAGCCGATGAAGGCGTCCAGTTCGGATTCCTGCGTGGCTGCTTGGCGGCCCAAACCATCAGCCATCCCCAAGATGCGATTGACGCGGGTGAATGTGTTGTCCTTACCATCCTCCGCTGGCTTGTAGGCGGGAATCGCGCTGCCGTCCGTGGCCTGTTGGTTATAGCCCACCCAGCTGGCCCAAGCGTAGAACGCTGCATCCTGCACCCGGTCTTGCGCCCACGGCGCATCGCCAAAACGGTTTTGAGCCACTGATGCCGAAGCAATCGTAGCCTTGTCAGCCAGGGGCATAGCAAACATTTCATTCAATTGCGCGCGCGCACTGTCGATTTGTGTGTAGATACCCATTTCAATTCTCCTTAGTTGTGATCTGATTGAGTAATGCAAGTCCTGCTATTGCAAAGCCTAGTCCCGTAGCCGGGGGCCAGGCTAAGCGCCGACCGAAGATTATTAGTGTTGTAGCTATCATAGCTGCTACAACACTTAGGCCGTGAGTGCTATTGTGGCCGTTCATCGATATATAGCCCGCCGGTCAGAACGTCCTCATCCGGCACCCTGGTCATTACGGGGACTTCGACTGGATAGGCGTTGTCCAGGTCCCACGTTTCCAGCACGAAGCCCTGGATACCAAGCGAGCGGGTATTCCAGCCGCATTGTTTCATCTCGGTGATCCAGCGCCGTGAACGAGTGGACTCAAATATCACATCGCCGTTTTCTGCACAGAATTTGCAGAGTACATCATTGCCGCCGACGTACTCGTATTCTATGCGTTGGCACATAACCACCATCGTTCCGATTTCCACGTATTCGTCAGGCATTGTCTGCTCCTTTTCTGTGGTATAATACGTTCAGGGGGTAATTGAAGATGAATCCTGAACTGGAATTTACGGCAGAACTGGTGTCTGCCACGCTTGGTATTTTGTTGTCGTTGGCCCTGTCGTTTGTCCCTGGCCTGTCGGCCTGGTGGAACAAGTGCACCTACAAACGCGAGTTACTGGCCGGAGTTGGTGTTTTAGTAGCAGCTGCTATGTTGGGGCTGCACTATCTCGGCGCACTCACATTGATGGATATTGGGCCGTTTGGCTGGCCGGTGGTGTGGAAGTTCTTGACTGTAGCCCTGTCTTTCCTGGGTGGTGGGCAGTACACCTACACGGCCACGCGCAGGCTCTAATCCTATAGGCAGGTAGGGCGCCTGCTACGCCCTACCTGCCGTTTCGTGGAGCAGCCCTAGCTCCGTTTGTCGCACAGAAAACGAATGCAGGCGTTTTCTGTGAAGGCCGGTTTCCCGGTATAGCACATACTATTGCCCCGCAGTTTTTTTCCTAGTATTGCGTGATTACCCAACGCAAGTATAAGCCTGCGATGTCAGGGCAGGTGTCCAGCGGCACATAGCCGTCCCTGACGATGACGCGGTCCCAGTATGCCCGCTCGTGAATGAACGCTGTACATTCGTAGGGTTCTTCACCACCGGCACAAGACGTGTCGCCCAACCACCCCTCACCATTGTTCTCGGTGATACGATGGATGAGTCCGGCCCACTTACTGTCCACACGAAACAGGGCCAAGACTGTGCCACGACTCACTGAGTACCAAAACTCGACATCCTTGTTCTTCAGGCGCGTAGCGAAATCTACCCGCACCTGTTCGGCCTCCGTGTGGCGGGCCGGGGCGTGCGCGCCGTTTTGCACCAAGACGATGCCGCTGGCCATATTTAGGAACATCCAGCCTAGCAGCAAGAACGCAGCCAACGCAAACAGAAGCAGTAATGCGCTACCTCCACGTGCAGTTGCCATCTCGCACCTCCATTTCCAGCGGAATACCGCTGGTCAAAGTGAATGGCTTATCGGGAACGTTTACCCAGCCAAGCAACCTCAAGGCTTTGAAATCGTCGTGTGCGCAGGGTCTGGTAGCCACAGGCTCTGCGCTTTCCAGGGTCTCGTAGAACTTAAGAATAACACACCTGCTCGCTATCTCGTACTTGATCTTCCATACCTGTGTCATCGTATCCTCCTATGGGTTTATTGAGCCAGACGCAGCCGTTACGTCTGGCTCTTGCTATCGCTTTTTGTTTCTGTCATCCTCACGCGCCGCTCCGGCTGTAGGTGAGCTAGTCCAACGGCGTCCTTGCTCACAGACTGTTGCTGTAGCAGTTTTTTACTACAGCATACAGGGCCGGGTAGGTTGCGTTAAGTTCTCGGCTTCTTCTCTACGTAGGTACAGAATCGCGGCCTTAACCACATCTCTATGGCAGGCTTCATCCAGCTTACACCAACAACCCAATACCAAAGGCTTGTATGTACGTACCAGCCCCAAGAGTTCGTTCCAGGCCGGTGAATCCTTTTTCCAGACTACCTGCCACAACCAGCGCTTATATTTGTCTATTACTTCTGCCCTGGTGCCGTCTTTGCCAATATGGTATTGATTAGCCAACGAGCTGCCTGTCCACCCCGCGCACGGTCGGCCTAGGTAGGTAACACCAGAGAAGTTAGCTGGCATTCCACGTACACAGATTGTGGAGATTGACCGGTTGTTCTTGGGATGTAGTGGATGTGTACAGCCGGATGCACTGGCGTATGGGCACGGTGAATTAACACAAGAGTCGTACTCTTTTCCAACGCAATGATCTCGCGCAAATTCTTCGAGTGTCATAGCAGCACCGCCCACTCGAAGGATGAGCAGTCCCACCCTACAGCGGTTAAGCTGGCGTAGGCTGTTTGGGCCAGTTGCTCGATGCCATCACCGGCTGCGCAGATCAGGCACTCGATTTCTGTGCAGAAATCTGCGAAAGCAACTGGGTCTATGCCTTCCAACTGTTGTAGTTGGGCCGCGATGTCCAGGGTTCGCGGCTCACCCTCGAATTCTGGATCGGCCTGTTTCTGCCACCAACCGAGGGCCTTACGGCACGCTTGGTTAATGGCATTGAAAGCCTGTCGATCTCGTGCGCTTTTCATCATAGCCTCCTTAGCTTGAGATTATTGAATGACACACTACCCCAATGGCCGTGTGTCTTTAGTAAAAAAAGGGGAAGTGCTAGTGCTTACGCACATCTTCCCCTGAACTTATTAAACTATGTTGCCGCACCAGCAGTTTTTACACTACTGCTGGCACTCTGGACACGTCCAGGGCAAGCCCTCGTGCTCTGCATTGACGTACATCTCGATCTCGTCGGGTTCGAGCTTGTGCCACATCTTGCAGATGTGGCATTGGACATATACTGCAATTATGTGTTCTTCCATTTCACTCCTTAGTAAATGACGATGATATTGAGCAGTAAGTGGTACACGCCTACCCAGCTCAACATTGCATAGGTCATTGCCGGAAAGCCCGCGAGCAAGTTGACGACAATAGCGGCCACAACACCTGAGCAGTAGCCGACGCTGCCCCAGGCAAATAGCTTGCCTAACAACTTGACAGCCCGCACGAACCTGCGGGCAAACTTGGCCACCAGCATTATCAGTACAACTGCCGCGATTATGTACAACATTTCGTTGCCTCCTTTAGTTGATCTCGACGATGCCCGACACGTCGAAGCGACGGGCATCCAAGTCGCGACTCCAAAAGACGGTCTTGACTTTATCCGTCTGGTCAAAGAGCCGCGTTACCGCCACCAGGTAGTAGCCGTTAGAGCCATCGTTGCACCGAATTGGTTCTACGCTTCTGTAGACGACAATGGCCTTGTTGAACCCTGGTGAGCGCATCCGTTCCAGTTTGCGGATCACAGCGTCCGCATCCGCTGTCGTGGGAGCCAGCCGTAGCCGCAGCTGCTCCCTGGCGTGGTATGTCATTTCCACGTTATGCCTCCTTAGTGCATTTCTGTGCAGAAATTACCAGATACCGTTGTCTCTGGCCACTTGTTCCAATTCGTCGGCCTCGTAGTGCCAGCCGACATCACGGAACTCGGCGGCCAGGACTTGGGCCTCGGATTGCCGTGCAGAACTCTCGACCAGACAGTTATGCTGGTCGCAGAACTCCACCGGCGGCACTTCTGGCACCGTCTTATAGCGTACATCGAATACGCTAAAGACGATGAACTGGCCGATAGCCAGTCCCAATACAAATGCGCCTATGGCGATCAAGATGATGGCTTTTACCATCACTTACCTCCTTTGGGATTATGGCTCCCGAAGGGTGTACTAGGAGCCTGGGGGATACGTTGTGCTTCGCGTATCCGCTTGGCGGCACAAGCTGGGCATAACCCGTGGCTCGTGCCATTAATGTTGGGGTCCACCCGGATGAGTACCCCGCAGTCCATACATATGACTTGTCCCATCGTTATATCCTTTCCTGCGTATCTACGGCGCAGCCCGGATTTCTGTGCAGAAATTACGTTGAAAAAAGGGGACAGCGTTACCTGTCCCCTAATTACTCATAGTTTCACCAATCCAAGGACTTGGTCACGGCGGCGGTTGAGTACAACAATGTAATCGGTGGGGGCGTTGTCGTACTCACACTCGTACTGTGCGTAGTACTCGTCCCACTCGCCGTTGTCACGGGCGGTGATGTATAACGACCCATCCATTGGGAACGTTTCGCTGGTGTCACTGCTGTAGACGACAGCGTATCCGCTACCAACATACAATTCCAACGTGGCGTGGTAGTTCCCGCCATTATTGTGACGAATCTGGCCGTGCTTCTCGTAGCAGTCGCACGGCTCTTGCCATAAAGATTGTGCATACTGTGCATTCAGTACTCGCTTGACATCACCCGCCGTGATGTCGTAGCCCGCTTTCGCGGCGACGTTAACGATCTCGGAAATTTGGTTCTTGCTCAATTTGGTATTCATCGATAGCCTCCTGAATGTTTATCGAGTACAATGGCAAATGCCGTACTCGTGTAAAAAAAGGGGGCTTACGCCCCCAACCTAGCCATAACCCCGTCGATGATGCTCTGACGGGTTTCCTGATAGCGTCGTACCTTAGCCTGGCGCTTTTGGCGCTGCTGTTCCAGCAACACATTCAGCCGCAACTCGGCGGCCACGACGTTCGGGCGCAAGGTCTCAGCATATTCCCACGCCTCACGCTTCTGCCAGAAGGTGACGTGCCGCCACTCTTCTTCCAGCTCGTAGCGGGCGCGCTCGATGCGGTCTTCCAACGTAGCTTTTTGACACAGTGCATTGTTCGACATCGCAAACCTCCTATGATTTAGCTGTGCAGAAATTTGGCCAAGCGGCCTACTGCTGTAAAAAAGGGGCTTGCGCCCCTAGTTCTTCACCTGTAAATTGATGTGTGCCTGTAATCGACCGAGGGTTAGACCAACACCGATTACGCGGCCCCAGCCCAGCATCTCGTTGTATAGATCGACGTGTACACCGTAGCTGAATTCTCCACCTTTGGTAGAATTAGGTAGCACTACTAGATGCTACTTTACATAACAATATGCGATTTTCTGCATATATCCTGTAAAAAAGGGGGGAATGTACAGTTTTCCCCCCAATTTATTGCGCCAGCGCAGTTTTTAGACCAGATTGACGTTGACCGTGACTCCGCGCCCAACCACAGACGCCACCAGTTGTACGGCAATGGCGCTCTTAGCCTTCCAGTTACCGGACAGCCAGCCTGCAATATGGCGTGACGTAGTGGTGAGATCGAGCGTGCTACCCCGCACAGTGCGGTTCAGGGCGGCGATAATCTCGGTTACCTGAGCCGCCGTACTCCCTGTCGCTACTAAAGACACTGCGGGTGGGGTAGATAATGGCCGAATAACAGGTGCGTGGCCGATGGAGCCAGACATCACCCACTCACCGAATTCTGCACAGAATTGCTCGCGCAGGTCAGACGGCAGGGCCGCCACACGGACACAAACATCATTCACGTACAGACCAAAAGATTTGCTAGACATTTCACGCCTCCTTAGCGTATATAGGTGGGGCTGACTTTGTGCCAGCCCCTATTTCTGCACAGAAAAAAAAGGGGGCAAGGGCCCCCTAGCGATGACAGGTGATAAGGCGCAGGGCCTGATCGTCCAGCCGCTCGAACGCGGCGGCCAGCACTTGCATCGCGGGAGTCAGATTCCCCACGAAGCGATAGCCGTGGCGGGTGTTATACACATACAACGCCGCCATCCGTACTTGAGTACCACGCGACAGACCGAGAAACGGTTTCGTAGACATCATTAGCCTCCTATAGCTAGAGTGATGGGAAATACTCAAACCCCTGTGGCCTGAGTGTGTTAGTAAAAAAGGGGGGAGACGGTGCCCCCCCCGATACGCTACTGGGCCACTACCCAGTTAACGAACGAGCTGAACTCGTTCGTCGCCCAGCCCCTGGGTAACGTGTACTCAGTGCCGGCTTTATTGAGCTGGCCAGCTACAAACTGGCGGGCAACACCCGCTGTACAGTAGGACGGTGCTTGTGTGCCGTCCTGCGTAAAGGCCAGGAAGCCCTTGGTGCAGAAGCGCACGTAGAATTTGTCTATGGCCTTCCCCACCTTTACCTGGGCGTCCCGCACGTCGAGCAGCGTCTTGACGAGCGGGTCATCCGTTCCGCCCGCGAACACCGGGGACACCACGCTGACAACCAACACAACCGCCACCAACATTGCAACCATCAATTTCGTAGCCATTTCCGTTCCTCCGACAGACAGCCTGCCCTAACGGGTTCAGGACTTACGTCATTCAAAAAAAAGGGGGGGATACACAGGTATCCCCCATAACGCTGCGCCCGTCTACGGGGCTTCTAGCGGCCCTAGATGGACAACTACAACAGCCAGGACGGCAGGGCGCACTTTACTGTTGCGCCTCTCACCGGCTTAGGCAGCCAGACATCAGCTTCGGGTACGTAATGCACCCGTGCTTCAGCGGCTTCCCGTAGGTGATCGTCCGCTGACGTAGTGGCTGTGCCGTCTATAATGTCCACAACCACAGTGTTCTTTAGTAGCTGCACCGCCCGGTATTGGTCTCCATTCTGCTTCGCGCTCATTAGTAGCCTCCTTAGTGCTAGTGAATTCTGTGCAGAAAAAAGGGGGCTGTTACGCCCCCTCGTGATGCCCATTACCCACGTTGCCACTAACCTCAGTGGTCACGTAGTGACGCCGTACAGTGACCGTGCCACTGGCGGTGTTGCGGTCACAGGTCGGCCCGCTGGTGAGTGTGTACTTGTAGCCCATAATGCGGTACACATCGTCCAGGGTAGTCTTAGCGGGGAAGTATACCGTGATGTCGTCACGGCCTGGTACGAAGGTGGTCATCGAGACCACTACTTCGTCCCGTAGTACACGGCCCATCTTGTAGGCCGTGCTGATCAGTGTGATGCCCTTCGGCATAGTCAATTTGGCAGTCATTGCGCACCTCCTTAGTGCAATAGTGAATAATACACACACGGGCTGGCGCTTGCCTGCCGCCTTCATAGGAATAGCTTACCCCGACGCCGGTGCAGCTAAGCTAGAGCTTCGCGTTCCCGTGGTCTTGGCACTGTTACGGCTTCTGCCTGCCGTAAGCCCGTGTGTCAAAAAAGGGGGCCGAAGCCCCCTAGTTGATGTAGTCACGCTCGTATTGCGTCCTGGCGTGCCTGGTATGCACGGTCAGAAAAGAGGCACTGCCCAAACGGGCATTACGACACACCTCCAAATTCCCAAGACATAATGGATTTAAACGGTTTCCCGTCCAACCAGTCCCAGAAGTAATTGCTTACTCCGAACTGGCCATCGAACGAATAATCGAAGAATGTGTGGCCGAAGAAATCATTCAGTCGCCACACCCACTTCTCGTTTATGATTGGCACAGGACTTACGAAGTACCAACTATCTTTCAACTGGCCCGTATACCAGTCGTACTCTTTGACTGGGTGCCAGTCGTACACGTCTATGGCGTGAACGTGTAGCGTGTCACCCACGACCTCACAGTTATAGCTAAAGCCGCCGACCAGGTAGAACAACTCCGGGCGGCCATAGAAACCGGACTCCGGGTAATCTGTACTGACAATGACGCCATCGTCGTCGTACATAAATACGTCTCGGTCCAGACATTTCAGCAGGCGGTCTGGCACCACCATATCTGTACCCTTCCGAGATAGATAGTGCGCCATCCACAAGTAGCGCTCGCGCTTGGTGATAGCGTACAAAGCGCGAAACAACACTAGTACAGCAAAACGAACTAGGGGCTTTATTTTGTCAATTGTAGCCATTGCGGTTCCTCTATTGGCCGGGTGATGGACATTGCAGAGCACCCTGTCGCTGTAAAAAAGGGGGGATTACTCCCCCCTCAGGCAGATACTCTTAAACTCGCGCACTGCCTCTGCGCGAGTCTGGGCGTGCTCAACACACGCCCAGTGCCGCCGTAGAGCAGCGGCGTCGCCGGGTGTCGCCCGGCGTACTACAACCTGTCCGCCGTAAGGGCGGAACAGGGCAGCGTCCCTGCTGACTGCGGCGACTTCGCCGCAGGATATGATTTCGCCGTTGGTTGCCACCGCCACGAATACCATTTCTTCTCCTTTTGCGCAGATGTGACCGGGGCAATGGCTACTTGGCCGCCCCAGGTGGTGATTGCACCACTTCTGCGCACAAAAAAAGGGGGAGACCGTAGTGGTCTCCCCGGTGGTACTAGCCGGCCGCCAGTCGGTCGGCCCTGTGCCACGGGCGACTTCTGTGTCGCCCTTCACCAGCACCCACGCCCAACCTAGGCGATGGGCGCGGTTGCTACCGTCTGTACACAGACGGTAGCCTGTATCAACGGCAGCTGTAAAAAAAGGGGCATTACTGCCCCCATGGATGCCTACCGGTATAGGCAGACTTTCGGTAGTGGTATACACTACCCTGTGCGGTCTGGCTGCTACCGCACTCGCCGTAACCGTTGTCGTCCAGGTAGCGGCGGAACTTCGCCGCTGCGGTAGGGCCGCGAAGTACAGCCCTACCGGTACGAGTATACAGTAGTGCCCCTGCGGGCACTACCACGAGTTTGATTGTAGACACGGCGCACCCCCTTAGTGCATAAGATATGTTAAAAAAGAGGGTGGATTGCTCCACCCCAAACAGCTAGAACGCACGCGCCCCGGTCTCGTGGGGCAACCGGATGTGCTGTGACATCACGGCTACGGAGTCACGTACAATGTCAATTCTGTACGTGACTCGCAGGATTGCGGGTTCCCACAAAGGCGTGCAGGTGAACCACATCTCCACGCCTTTGTGGAACGCCTCGAAGCAATCCATATGCAAGTGCATAATGGCGTCGAGGCTGTAGTCCATTACCGTGACATCCGGCGCACCGGTGTCAGTGTACATCGTTACTTCCATCTTCGCTTCCATCGTAACCCCCTATAGTATGAGCCATTGAATGAATAAACACGCACCTTGGCCCTTGGTGCTTTAGTAAAAAAGAAAACCCCACTATATACGGACTATCCGTATACAATGGGGTTCAAGCCGAATGCTATAGCAAGCTGTGCCTTGGCAGAACCCGCTGTGCGGAATGGTGATGAAACATTACGCAGTGTAGCCATTGCAGCCCCCTTCTTAGATGTTATTCTAAAAAAGGGGGCCACAATGGCCTACCTACGTATACGGGGATGGGGGTATGTTCAAAAGACCTTGTCGAGCAGTCTTATTACTACGTACATAAACGTAAACACCAGTTTACATGTTCTCGATCTTCTCGATTAGCCGGTCTTGCCAACCGGGTGTAGTAACCTTCTTTTGATACGAGTGGTAGCCTAGCTTATTTGATCTGCACATAAACGCATCGCGCTGGTCGGCTAGTCCGTCTAAGTAGTTCTCTTCGTATTCTTCGGCAGTAATTACCTGCCCAACAATATCGGAGTAGAACTGCCCGCCTTGACCATGCTTCCCGCTTACCCACCGATGGTAGTATTTCCTGTACTCATATTCGCGCTCTCCGAATTCCAGCCGTGCGGCGTGAACCACCTGTCCCAGCAATTCATCAATGGTGTTCATAGCGATACATGACGATGTACGTTACGGCGGTTATGTCCGCGACCATCGGCGTTTCCGTTTGTGTGACTGCTACGATCTCTGCGTTGGGCTTATCTTGCAGAAACGCGTTGATTTCGTTTTCTAGGCCATCAAAGCCCGTGTCCTGGCTAAATGTTCCGGTGAAAATCTTGACTGCCAACATTTTATTCTCCTTATGTCTACTAAAACACTGTATGGGGGGCCGCGACCTTATCCGGTAGCCTTCTCCTTCTTGAAGATATGCCACAGCGTCACGATGTCGATACCCAAGTAGAACACCGAGCGGGCCAACCACGGCCACTGCGCAGTAGCTGCAAAGTAGATGATTGACAGCACCGTAGATACCGTAAACACATACATGGCTTGTTTGCGGTGTTTGATGTTGGTCAGCCACCCCACGACCGCCAACACATTGATAGTCCAACTAAGCAACTCCATAATGTACTCCTTTACTACAACACTGTATGGTAGGGGCCGGTTAGGGCCATTTCTGCACAGAAATTAGTCCAGGTAGTCTATCCTGGTAAAACGTTGATAGTAGTTCTCACGGGCTACAGACGACAGGTCGGCCCAATACGTACCTAACGTACATAGCGACACCAGATTTTCCAAATACAAACTAGCTACCCCCGGCCTGAGTGTTGTAGTAAACCATCAATAGTCATCAATCCCGCCCGGTAAGCTATCCACATCTTCCAGATAGCGCGGGTCTTGTTCCACCAACTCAAACTCGTTGGCGTCTACTTCTTCCCACGTGATATTACCCTCTTCGACGTTCCATTCCAGGCAGCACTCACACACGTCAGCGGGCATACTGACATACGTGCTGCCATACGGTACGCTGTCGAATGTTACCCCGGTGCCACAGCAGCACTTACACCTTGGATTCGCATAGATTTTCTTCATAATACTACCTCTTGCCCCGCAGTTTTTAGCCATCCCGCCGTATATTCCAGCATCTCCTGGACGATGGCTTACTTAGGCCCGCCGTTTTCCTGATACGGCGAAACTTCACGTACAGGACAGCTAAACACACACTATAGAGCTGGTTCTGATTTCTGTGCAGAATTTGACTGTGGTATGATACCATAAGCAGCCACGAGTCCACGCAGTAGCGCACACATACGCACATCGTAGCTTTGCGCGGCCCACCACAACCTACTCCAAAAGATAGCATTGTCGGCCCCCGTGTCACACCACGCCAACAGCGCCTTTAGTTCCGAGACCGACATAGACCACCCGCCTTTTCTGCACAGAATTTATGACTGAATAACAGCTACCCCACCGGGCTGAGTGTCTTAGTTGGTATCCACTCCACCGTATAGCGCAGCATACCGGCATCCATGTCATCGACGCGACTGGCGATGTAGGCTGCCGCGCACTCGATGTCGGCTTCGTCCGGGTCGTCCAGCACAAAGCGCACGTAGCCATCATTGGGCTTGCGCTGCCCACAAAACACTTCGGCCACACTGGCAGCCGCATAACTAAAGCCCGCGTTGGACAATATCGTAAATGCGTCGTGTAACTTGGCTAAATCTTGAGTACTAAACATGGCTCGTACCCCAAGATTTCCAAGAGCATGGCCAACTCCACAAGATTTCCAACGTCTTCATTTTGGCCAGGACGCGCTCCATGGCAATATCCACACCGGTCTCTTTGACGAACACGTCTTCCATCGAGCAGTGCGCTTCGGCATAAAATCGCAGGCCACAATCCAGCTGCACTTCCACGACCGTCATGCCGCCGGTTGGCGACCAAGGCTCATCCGCCGGGGCCGTTACGTACTTCTGTACATACTTCCACGCCGCCGAGTGCGACACACCCTTGTCACGCAGCGCCCGATATGCTCGATAGTGCGTAATCCCATTGCGGTAGTGCTTTACCCTAACTTTCATTTCCAATACCCCCTATCTATTTTAGATCAGGCCGTCATACCGAGACGGCCCTAAAGAACAGATTACTCCATTACCGAGAAGAACGGCGCGTCATCCACAAACCCCTTGTAGAAGATTTCGGTGGGGACTGCCAGTCCGCGAATCCAACGCGTCAGCACTGTGCCAATGAAACCAACGACGATACCGCCAGAGATGAAGGCCGTAGCCTTTTGGCCGCATGGTAGTGGTGCACCCGCGCGCGCAATCGATTTAGCGTAGAATTCCATAGATTCTGAGTCATCCGAGAAACACGTGGTGGTACTGCATTGGTCGAAGCCCATGCGGGCGTCAATCCACAGCCTCCAGCCGGAGATGTTTTGGCGTTCCCAGATGAAACGCCGCGCTTCCATCGAGTCCACGGTCACGATAACGACATCGGCCTGCTCGCGCTGGCTGGTATAGAACCTATTTTTTGTCGTGATCGAAATACCGGTCGTGGTAAGGACTAAATCGTGTAAAGCGTCTAGCTTCGTCTTGGTAAGATCGTTCAGCCCATAGGCGCTCGGACCGACGTTTTCTATGTTCACCACGTCCCGGTCGTACACTGTCAGGGTCTGGACTCCCATCCGCAACAACATCAAAGCCGTCATCGAACCAATACTCCCCGCGCCAATCAGGAGAATCTTCAAATCCTTGATATGCTCTGGTACTATAAGAGCTTGGCGCGAGAGGGTCATAGTAACCCCAGTTTTCATAGCTGCTTTCTCCTTGTAGTTCCACATCGTCCAGCATCACCGGACGGTCAACGCACGTATAGCCTGTGCAAGTACGCGCAATCCAACTAAAGCCGTCCACACACAGGAACGTAAACTCGTTGTGGTGGCCTACCAGGTCAAGTAGAGCTACTTGCTGCTGCTGGTCTTCGATTGACCAGAATGGCGTCATGCCAGGATGCGTATGTAGCTGGCAGTTAAGCACGTACCCGGCATCGTCGGCCTCTACCAGCACCCTGGCAATTGCTTCCGCTGCGGTAACTACACGTGCACCGCTGCCGTTGCTGGTAATCCATACTTCGACCAGCGTTTCATCAACAATGCTGCCGTAGGCGCTGATTTCACCATAGCCGTTCTTGGATTGCCACTTCGCCATCTTCACGAAGACTGCGCTCGTAATCTTCAGTGGCCTGTTTTTCGCAGTTGTAACAGAACACGGCGTCACCCACAATTCTTGCACAGTTGTCGCAGATATAGGTTTCGCAGCTTTCACATCTAAGGATTTCGTCACTGGGTATATATTCTTCACAGTCTTCACATTGTACTCCACAGTAAGCACAGGCGCGGTCGCTTCGATGGTCTTCACACATCAAGCGTCCACAGTTCTCACACTCATAGACTTCATAAGTGCTACCACACTCTTCACATTTGTATTCATCCTCTAGACCATGATAAGCGTCGTTGGGATTATACGAACACAGCATGGCCATCGCTTGAGCATACACAGCTACAAAGTCGAGTTGGTCGATGTACTGATTGATTACGCTACGATTGCCGCCCACGCACGCATTGCCTGATATATGTGGATGCCGGTCGTCGCCCAGTATCTCGAATGAGACATACGGCACATGAGTATAATTATCGTAGTATCTATGCAATACCAGCTCGCCATTTTCAAACTCGTATTCTTCACCTTCCCATACGATCTTAGATGGGATGTCGGAGAATGTAACTTCATTATGCCAATTTAGTCCCAGGTTGATGCCTAGCTCGGCCAACCTGGGACTAAACTCTTCGACCAGGTGGAAGGGGCAATACCAGACTGTCCCGCCGAGGAAAGGCATATTTGCATTTTCGCAACAACGGGTAATGCTGGTATCTTCTTCCATGGTCTACCCGTTGCTTTCGGCGCGGGCCACGATAATCAGGTCGCTGTCGTTGACCATGTCATCTGGGCCAAGCGGGCCACCGGCGGTGCGATAGATGGCGTCTTCGATGTAAGGTTCGCCGAGCCGTTCCAGCACAGTTTCCAGGGTAACTTCGGTTTCCAGTGCGATCTTCACTGCCTGTTCACCAGCTTTCAAGAACTTCATTGCATTTCTCCTTTACTGAATTTGATTGATAATACCTATTGCTGAGCAGTTTTTACTACACCAACCACGGGCGAGTGTACTGCCCCTAAAAACCAACTCACACGTTTCATAACATCGGCCAAGGGCTGCTGCCAAGCAAACGTCAATCGACAGCCGACAATGCTCTCCGTGTAAACGGCATATTTGCCAGTGTCTCCGATGTTAGAAAATACGGCGGGTGGGACGCCACTTCCACTCGATACCATTTAATGACTACGTGCTGGTGATCAAGCCAGACGCCGCTGGTATCTGCATATAGCATGTCTCTGGTTAAGGAGTTCTACGGAGGTATAGTCCAATGCAACCATAGCGATTTCCATGCCGCCGCCGTATATCTTATTGCTTTGCAGTTTTTCTGCACAGAATTTAATCAGATGTTTCTAGCACGTACATCTCGCGCAGGACAGCCATGCACTTGTTACACAGTGGGCCGTCAGGAATCTCGCCTATGGGTAGTACTTCCATCGTGTTGGCCGCATAGGTAGCCTGCTTCTGTTCAGGGCCGCCGCCACACAGTACAATCCCCGAATTAACCGTAAACAACGAGTCACCCCGCAGCATCCAGGCCGGTGTCTTGACATGCACCAGCACGCTGTCGTACTGCACACACTGCGCCCACCTAAAGTACTCAAGTATCTCTCTATCAGTTGGCATGGTGTTCTTCCACGATCTTCTTGGCTACAGACTCACGTTGCCCAGGGCCTGCTTCCCAGAAATCACACACAGTTTGACGATGTACCAGAAAGCCGTCACCGGCCTTTTTTACCTCATCTAGTTTTGCGTTATAGGCAGCCCACTCGTACAGGTTAGCTTCGAGTTCCGGTAGTCTTTCGAGTTGTTTGTAAAGCTTTCTAGTTCTCTCGGCTGCCCACTTTAAGCTTTTTTCGAGATTGTTCTGAAGTTGTATACCGCGCTGTGCGTATTCGTCTTGTGTGGCTTGCCACATGATCTGTACGGTTTCCGGGGTTAATCGTTTGATTTCCGCATTGATGTAACGCGCTATCTGTGCTGTATATTCAGCAACGGTTTGCATTGTCATCTTTTCGTGGCCATAGACATAGTCGAAGCGCAGCTTTTTGGGGCGCACAACTTCTTCCTGTAGACGTGTGCATACACCACCTTGCTTCTTGCCACCCCATCGATAATCTCCGGCTCCAAATCTGCTCCATTTGCATGTAGAGCACGTATGTGCTATACGAAAGTTGTATTCTTCCATTACATCTCCTTACCATATGAAGTTGTTTGTGTGGCTCATCACAAAACGCACCAATCTCAGCTCGTGCACTTTGATGCCATAGCCCAGCGTGGCCCACCTGATAGCAGTGTTGTAGTCTACCTCACACAGGATGGTATTACGCTTCATCCAAGCGGATGTACTCTGGTGGCCTGAGCAGTCTACTATCAGGAACTTCTCTACAGGACATGTGGGGAAGCAATCACTCATCGGATCGACTACCTGATAGTAGACGATGTTACCCAGGCGACTGCAATCTTCGACGGCCACAAACCCATCCAAGTTGGCGGGTAGTATAGCAGGCACCGTATAGGCTGTTCTACCAGTCCGGCGCACAGCAATGGTAGATTCCATTCTACCCCTGCCGTATTGCGATGCAGTACCAGAAGCTATCACCGCAAAGACCAGGATGCCTTGAATTACTCTCATGGAAATGGCCCGTTGAATTTGGTGAATCCGCACTGGAACAGCCAATCGCGGACACCGTTGATACTGCGGTCTTGTAGGTAAGGCACATAGCTACTGACTTCTTCATACAACCGCTCGCCGACCTGGGCCAGGAATTGTACAACGACCCAGCCATCGTCGTACACGCAAATCCTGGCATAGCGGTTTCCGTCACCCTTGAACATCATGAGAGTGCCGTGTACATCGAAGCAATGGCGGGCCGAGTTGGCGTCTTCGCCATGTTTATCTTCGGGGTGGGGTACCAGACGAATCCTAATACCACAGCTGTCGTCAATCACCTCACCGGCCCTGGATTTCGATAGTGTCCTATAGAATTCCTGTGGTGTCACCGGCTCGTTGACAGCTACCGTGTCCCACTGCCGGTCGAACTCGTTGGTGAGTACACCGAGTTGTACCGGTTGTGTGGTTGTCTCGATGATTGTAGCTGGATTGGCTAGGACGAAGAAGAACAGGAGCGCTAACAGCCCACCAAATAGCAACAGAATACCACCACCGCCACGTTGTTGCGAGAGTTCCATGACTCACCCCCTTACGGTATAGAATAGGGCCATGACTTGATCTGGTATATCCAGGTTGCCATTAGCTAAGGTTAACATGTCGTTACGCGGCCCGTACTTCAGTACGTACTCTTGCGCCAGCAGTTTTGTCGCCAAGCAGAACCCAAAGGTCCGTAATAACACCAGAATAGAGACCAACACAAACTCAGTCTCTATGGATAAACTATCTACCTGGGCCACTATGTCTTTAGTTTCTTCGTTCTCATTCATAGTTCACCATCGTCTTTGGGAGTAATACTTCTGGTGTCCACGTAGCTTCCGGCTGGTTGTAAGCGCGCGTGTAGTTGGTGGCACCCATACACCACTGAAAGGATAGCTGTCCTACTTCCCAACCGGGACATACCAGCACCGGCAAGTGATGCGAATTGTGCAATTCCAGTGCCCACCTGCTATGAAAGCCTGGTTCACCCATGCCAGCCGCCATAGCAATGTCCAGGCCCCAACGTCGAAAGGTGCTGCGGGTACGCATCGACGACGTGATGAATGGTACAGTAGAACCGCAGTACTCTTCGGTATGGCCAATGTAACACTCACCCGGTTGCATCCAAAACCAGTTATCGACGAATGTGAGTAAGTATTGCTCAATGGCCGGATTCTCTGGATTGACAAAGCCTTCGTGTTCAGCTAGTTCTGGCTTCAGTTTCCAGATATTGTGGCCCAGCCGCACATTAAACGACACTTCGGTAATCACCACTGGCGCTGGTTTGCAATATATCCAACCTAGCTTCAATGCTAACTTAATCCACTTCTTACCGAGTATCATTATAGGTACTCCGGGGCATCCAGCATTTTGATGGCGGCGTCGTCGATGTGTTGGCCGCGAATTAGCTCAAAGGCCGCCAATAATACTGCGGCCATAGTGTACTTCTGCACCCCAGGCATTTTCGAGAGTGCGTAGGACAGCATGTCCCGATCCATAGTCTGCCCCTTACGGAATTCATAAGAGCCGCTGCCAGGACTGTGTATCACCAGGGTAAAGTACTCGAATTCGTGATTGCTTACCCCAGATACGCCACGCGGCACTTCCAGAATACTGAAGTCGTAGCGAGTGGCGTCACCGGGTTCTACAATATAACGTCGTCCGATCAATTGCATAGCTTTGTTGTTTGACATGATTACTCCTTAAAAGTCCGGGGCCAGGATGTGATACCCGCCCCAATCTGTATATGATATAGTGGACTCACCCTCAATTTTCAGGGCGTAGCCCCGTGGATCACCGTTGATGAAGAATCCGTCCGGTAGATAGCCAAGTATCTCTACTACTTCTTTGGTATAGCGCTTTTCCAGACGCAATTCACGTTCTTCAGTCATTGTAGGATCATCACAGCGTCGTTCGGCCAAGCGATGGGCCTTGCGCTCCACACGCAGTAAGTCATTGTAGATAGTTTCGCCTGCTAGAACCAACAGGTATTCAGGTGGATTGTCTGCCGAATTCTTCTCAATCAATTTGGCCAGCTCAAGAAAGTGCTGGCGCTGCCGCATGTTCTTATACATAGTAACCTACCTCATGTATTCCCATATTCTGTCTTCTACCGATGTAGAAGACATTTCTTTGAGTTCGACTAATTCTTCGTTATCCACTTCTTGCTCAAACACACCAACGATGTTATACACTATATAGTATCTCCCGTCTGAGTCTTTTATAGTAGAACAAAACGGGGCAAATGACTCACGTGTAAATCCGCCAGCAGCCCCAGATTGCAAAATCTCTTTAAGTAGACCGTACTTGATTTTCATATATGTATCCCATTCCACTTATTGCTAAGCAGTTTACCCTTCGGCCCAGATTCTACTCTGGCTTGACATAAGCTTGGTCAAACCAACGATACGATCTTCAACTCCGGCCACTGAATTATGTGGGGGCAGTTTCCTGATATAACGAATAATTACCCCTAGTTCTGTTTCGAGACTAAAAACACGTTCGAGTTCAGCTATGGCGGCCAGTATTGTTTGATATTCCGGATTGTCACATTGATTAGCAGCTGGATACGTTTTAAGCAGTAATCTCAACGCATGTATCACTTCCATATCTTACTCCTATTTCTGCACAGAAATTGCCCAGGGTGTGGGATTCCACCAACTTCTGCAATCTACCGCTTGGCCAGTGTATATCTGGCCACGGACTTTGCGCCTATACGCTCCTGGGCCGTCTTGAGCCAACAAGCCCTATTGCTCGGCAGTTCTTTGTTCAGCTTTACAAAAGGCCATAATCTACTATAATATAGCCATGGAGGCCAACCATGTCAAGTGTAATTACAGAACGTATACAGACCTATGATTTATTGGATGAAGAACGGGCGGCCCTAAGTGCAGTTCTGCACAGAATTGACGACCGTAAGAAAGACCGCCGTAAGCCCGAAGTGAATGTGGAAGAAACAATTAGACATGCTTTACTCATGGCAGCCATTTGCCGTGGTTCAGGTACTGCACATTTGGATCAGATGTACACACATGTTGTACAACAGCTAACTGCATACCGTAAGGAGTACAGATGTTAATAGCCATACCCATACTCGATACAGAATCCAACGGTAGAACCGAACTCACCAAACGTACATTAAGTGTGTTGTTGGGTAGTGCAGCCCGTAAGACCGACCGCGTGATTGTCTCTGATAACGGCTCCTGTAAAGCCACCCTGGACTACTACGAAATTCTGCGCAGAAAACACCGCAACTTCAGTGTGATCTACAATGGCCGCAACCTGGGTATTGCCCAAGGTACCAACGTAGCCTGGAAACAAGCGTTACCCGATGAGATCGTAGTTAAGATGGACAACGATTGCATCATTAACACGCCAGGCTGGGCCAATCTAGTAGACTACGTCTTTAGCCAGCAGCCAGACATCGGTATTCTGGCTCTAAAGCGTCACGATCTAGCCGAAAGCCCCGACTCTGACCACGAGTTCTACCGTAGCACACTCTCCTATATTAAGCACCAACCGGGTGACAGATGGATTGTGGTAGAAGACGTAAACCATGCCATGGGTACGTGTTACGCCTTCAATCCCATCATGCGCAAAGAGTTTGGTTACTTACTACAGCCCGGCTCGGTCTACGGCTTCGACGATTCCCTGACGGCAGCCCGTGCCCACAAGCTCGGTTACAGAGTATGCTTCCTACCCCAGATTGACATCGATCACATCGACATCGCAAACGCCAAAGCGGACGATCCCTACACTACCTGGAAACACCTACAGGCCGGACAGTACATGCAGAACTTCTACAATCTTAGACAAAGTATCGAAAATGGCGAAATCAGCCCATATTACGACGGAGGACTAAAATGACCAAGAGAACTGTGAAGGCGGCTACCACCCCGCCAATGGATGTTGTAGTAGACGAACAATCACCAGAAGTAATAATCGAAGATAAGTACATGCACTTCGACAAGCAACCACTCAAGCTCGACTTGGGCTGTAGTGGACCAGAGTGGCAGCAGAAACCCCTGGACGAATGGATCAGACTCGATATTCAACCCGCTGACGGCATTGACATTGTAGCCGACTTCGGCGCAATTCCCCTGGAAGACAGAAGCGTTGACGAAATCTTCTTGGGCGATGTTATCGAACACGTGCCTGTATGGCGCTACGACGAAGTGCTGACTGAATGGAATCGCATCCTCAAACCCGGCGGTCGTATCGCGGGCCGTTGTCCCAACCTTGACCGGGCCATGCGTGATTATGCGGCTGGTAAGTTAAGCCTAAATGATGCCTACGGCTCCATTTATGGTGATCCACGCAACCGGTATCTACAACATTACAGCGGCTTTACTATGGAGACACTGACTGCGCTATTTGCAAAATACGGATTCGATGTTACCGATTACTCTGGTAGTCCTGGTCCAGAGAAAACACCCTGGTGGCTAGTCTTCGAGGGTATCAAGAAATGAAGCTTGACATAGGCTGTGGACTTAATCTAAAAACCCCGGTTAAGGAATGGGTGCATCTGGATGGCGACACCAGCAAACCCCACAAACAGTCTTATGGCAACAATCAAACGGTGGCAGTGCTCAAGGAGCAGTGGCTGCAAGACGTAGGACATTTCCCACGCTTTTACGATTACGGCAGCGATGACCCATGGGCTTCTGGTAAACGCAAAGAGAAGGGCTATACAGATGTAACCCTGTGGGAATATCCAGCCTACCATCAGTGGCACGCTAAAGCGCAGTTCTGGATGGCCCAAGGGAAAGCACCACACTGGAACCGCTTTGGGCACACGATGTCGAATGTAGCCAAGGACCCAGCTGTTCCAGCGGGTGGCACGTGTACTATTTGGGACGGTGGCAGTCACGCACAGATGACACAACAGGAGATAGATTCAGAGCTGTCGTGGTCTGATTGGGTAGAACAGACCGGATTCAAGCGTAAGGTGTAAGAATGGATACGTGTCCATATCAACTGATCGTACAAATGATGCCGTTTCCCTTTGCGCTTTTCAAAGTACGAGACGACGATTGGATACTTATGTCGTTCAATCCAGCTTTCCAACACGTAACGGATTGTAAGATTGGTGATAGTGTTGTATACTTCAGATTCGATCCAAAAGAGCTACGTTCAGAATTTGAGATTGGCGGACGCTGGTACACTGCTTACTCGTTTCTGGTTTCAAAGACACAAATGGCGGTAATAATGCATGATATTACCGACCGACATACGTTTGAAGATGCGATTGGACAAATTGTATTAGGAGCAGCTGCTGTGCTATGAATGAAAACCAACTACTAGAAGCCGTGAACACTTTGACTGCGGCTGCGGAGCAACGTGTCAGGGCTGAAGTAGAGCGCACACAAGCCGAGCAGCAGCGTATTTCACTTGAGCAGCACAAGCTACGTCTTGAACAAGAGAACAACGCAATTCTGTGCAGAATTTTACAGGAGACCCTGAAGATAACGGATAGGGTAGGAGAGTATTCAGCCGAAGACCACGACCGTATGCTGACAATGCTGGAAAGCATTCTTGCACTAACGCAGGTGATCGCCTTACGTGTAGGCGGCAGTGATTACGATGTTTTACTAGATACCATTAGACGTACCAAAGAAGGAGGTAATAAAGTGCAAATCACCATGGGTAACGATGCCAACATTGGCAATATTGTAGAAGGTGTACAGAACAACGCGGCGGGCGTCAACGAGGCTTTGCGCAATTTACTGACGGCCATTAACGCCGACGAACCCCGCAAAGTAGAATCTATACTCAACACACTTCCACAGGATATTGTAGATGTAGTTCTAGCGGCTATACAAGGACCATTGGTAGCTGCTAGAATGATTGTTGAAAAAGTAGCTCATAAGTGGCACGTAACAAGGAGTGCGTAAATGGCTAAGGTAACAGCAGAAGATAGAAAGAAGACTGGTATGAAGAAGAAAGGTGCTGAAGGAAAATTCCCAATGGCAACAGAAAGCCAATGTATCAGCGCCGTCAAACTACGTCATAATGGCAAAGGCGTTACAGCAGCTGCCGTTTTAGCCAAGGCCAGCCGTGCAGCGAACACGCACAACTGGACACGTTGTAAGGCAGCTATTGCTAAAGCCCGCGAGGTGGATCGCTCATGACATCTTGGTGGCAAACACCCATAGACGGAGAAACACCCGAAGAGTACCTTAAGACACACGGCGAGATCACCAACGATGGCCAAATGGCCGCAGTCCTTTCGGAGTTTACTGGAATGGACATCAGTGTGGCGGCTGTCCGCCAAAAGCGCCAGGCCCTGGGAATCAACAAACCCAAGTGTGGTGTTAGGTTCATACAGTCCACACGGCCCAAGCGCAACAAACCCCTGATTATTCACACTGACAACGCACTGGTCATCACCGACATTCACGCCGAATTACAGGATGCCGAATGGCTGGAACGCGTGGTGGACTTTGCGGTAGCTCACGGTATCAAGATATGTGTAGTGGGTGGTGATCTGGTTGACATGAATGCGCTCTCTTCCTTTACACCATTTATCGGTGGTGATGGCGAGACACCTACTACAACAGACGGTGAGTTAGGGGCCGCGTCTGCCATCATTTCTACGTTGTTGATGGTATTTGACGAAGTCTACATACTCTTGGGTAATCACGAAGAACGTTTAGCGAGAAAGCTAGGGAACCTAACCATTCAGTTTATCGGCAAGTTATTGGGCGCGGACGGTAACAGAGCTATAGTTAGTGAGTACCACTGGTGTATTATAGAAGACGCAAACGGCAAGCAATGGCGTATTACCCATCCACGGGATGCCAGTGGTATTTCAGTTAGGGTAGCGGCCCGGTTAGCCGACAAGTACCGTATGAACGTAGTAGCCGCCCACGGTCACGACTGGGGCTGTGTGGTCAGTCCAAGTGGTTACTACGCAGCGGCCAGCGGCATGATGGCCGATCCCGAACGCATAGATTACACTACACTTGTAGACAACGTCAGGCCATTTATGTCCCAAGGTGCCTGGGCCTTAGTAGACGGCGAACCCGTACTCTTGCATCCCGAATGGGCTAAGCCAGAACGCCTGTAATTTCTGTGCAGAAATGTTATATAGAATATAACATTCTGCACACAAAAGGAGAGCTAGAATGTGGAAAGTAGTATGTAACGGCCCGACCGGCCAGCACTGCCATATATACGATAGTAACGGTGCAGAAGTCCGTTGTCTAAGCATCGACCTGAAGATACTTCCGGGCCAACCGATCACTGCCGTCATTGGTGTATTAGTAGATCAAATCGACATACAGATAGACCAACCTAACATAGAGACTGTAGAGCACACCATGGCCAATCTGATTTCTGCACAGAAATCCAAGGACCAAGTATGAGAAACTTTTGGCTAGAACGAACTAAGGACAACACAGGTGTATCCGGCCTAGGTGTTGTAGCAGAAGGCGTACAATTCTCCAATGGTAAATGTGCCATATCATGGCTAACCAACTTGACCAGCATTGCCATCTATGACGATATAGAGACAGTAGAGAAGATACACGGTCACAACGGAGATACACTGATCATATACGATCTATCAGAAATAGCAGGCAATCTAAATGTACCTTAGTCCACAAGAAATCGAAATCATGGAACGGTCCAGGTCGTTATCCACCGGGGGTATCGACCTATTCTGGATGTATTGGTCAGCCCCTGAAGATGCCACTGCTGACCAGGCTCGCCAAGACCTGATTCACGTGCCACCCGACGAGTACAACCCACCCTTATTGCCAGGGCAGTTTGTACCCCTTAGACCATTCCCCTGGGCCAGCCGGATAGCGCACGGTGAAGAAACCGACGCCGTAATTGTGGCGGGCGTGGGTAGCGGTAAAACGCTCAATATGGTGCTGGTAGCAGGCTACTATTGTTGTATGCTGCCCAACTTCCGCTATTTGGGTACGGCCCCCATCAGCTGGCAGGCCGACTTGAGCTATAAGGACTTTCTACAGCAGGCTCTTGACTACAACAACGATGACCGGCCCAGACGTATCAGACGGTGGATTGACCGTGTAGTTTACCGGCCCTATCCCACCGTCTACTTCGTCAATGGTAGCACAATGGAGTTTAAGTCACTGGACAAAGATGCTACCAGTATCTTAACCTGGTCGGGTGATATGATTACCGTTGACCAGGCCGAAGACGACAGTATCGATCTCGAACAAGTCAGTGGTAACTTAGGTTCTCGTCTACGTGGTCAAGTGGGCGGGCGTGCCCGCTTGGGTAAGTTGGTGTTTCTGGCTAACAGCGCCTATAATCCGATGTTGTGGGAAATGTTTGACAGATACAACTCCGATCCCACCAGTTTAGCAATGACTATGAGTAGTTACGACAACCCGGTATTGACCAAGCGTAGTCTAGCCGACATGGCCAAACGTTTCCGTGACAAAGACGAAGCCAAGCGCATGATGTATGCCGAACGCCCGTTGCCCAAAGGTAAAGAGTTTACCGGCGAGACTATCGAGCATGCCCAATCTGCGGGCCTAGATAAGATCATGAGTGATGCCCTGGAAGAACACATGCCTGGTTACATCATAGAATCTAGCCGTACTGCCGGTACAACCAGATGGATAATCCCACCACAGAAAGACCACATGTACGTGATGGTAGGCGATCCTGGCCAAGGCAATCCACCCTATCGTAACAGCGCGGCCATCCTGGTCTACGATGTCACCGATGTACCCAAGCAACCGGCCACGTTAGCTGCATTCGATTGGGTATATGGCTATGGCAGCTACTGGCCATTTATCAACAAGATGATCGAGTGGTACGACGAATACCATCCCTACATCGCAGCGTTCGATGCCACCGGCACACAGAAGTCCTTCGACGACTTAGGTGTGCTTGACCAAAGCAAAGTCTGGATGCCGCTTAACTTAAGCAACCTTAAAATGCATATGGTGCTATGCGCTAAAGTTTTGCTATCTCGTGGTATAATTCAAATGCCCAAGAGCTTATTCTCGATTTGGAATCAGCTCTTAATGTGGTGTATGCCTGACAAGAATCTGCAACAGGATATTGCTAGTGCAGTTTTCATGGGCGCGTATGTTATCAATCAGATTCTACCGCGACGTATCGTGGAAGAAGATGGTTCAGAAGTAGCCAACGAACAAGTCGAAAACCTAGATCGATGGGGCCGAGCTAGATCGATTAATAAAACACGTGGTAAAGGACGCCGAAGGTAGGATACTATGAGTTCATTATTTCAAATGCGCATCTTGCGTGACAAGGTCAAACAAGAGTGGTTCCAGAAGGGTTATCCCATCATAGACTGGAATACTCAAGAAGGTATCTATGCTGATGCCGACTATACCTTCGACGGTGACTGGCTAACCGAGACAGTCAGCGATACCGACTATGATTTGAAATATCCGCTAACGATCAATCCATTCCATTTGCCGGTTGGTCTACACGTCTCGTTCCTATATGGCGAACACCCAGATGGTGCTGATGGCCGTGTAACATTTGAGGTTGAGTTATGGGATAACGGCGAGAAGAAGACCACCGGCCAAGCTACCGATGCTGCCGAACGTATGACAGCTTTCCTAAATACAGTATGGTCTCAAAACAATGCACATAGCTTACAGACGGAGTTAGGGCTAAACGCTCAAATCTATGGGGGCGCGGTGGGTGGTGTGTACTACGACCCGCAGCGGACACTAGACCAGGACTTTCCGTTAAGCATACAGGCTATGGACGTGCCCAGCTTCTATCCGGTATGGAGCAGCCGCAGCTACGACGAACTGATCGAAGTCATTATTGCCTACGGTATTACCAAGCTACAAGCTGAAGACTTAGGTATAGCCGTAGATACCGATGTGGCTCTCTATATGGAGAACTGGAAAAAGGGTAAGTACGAGATTACTGTAGAAGACAAGGTAGTCAGTGTATACGGCCAGAAAGCCAGCGGGAGTCCATTAGGTAACGTCATTCCTTACGTATATATTCCCCATCCACCCCGCCGGGGCTTTTACGGCACATCCTTACTGAAGGATAAGCTAGGTGTAGCCCGTGAGATCAACGAGCAAGCCGCCAACACCGGCGATATCATCACTGAAGAAGCAGCCAACATTCCAGCCATGCGTAACGCTCGCGCCGTAGAGATCAGACGTATCTCCGGTACTAAATCCATAATGGATTTGGGCTTTCAGCAAGGTGACAGGATTCCAGAGATCATGTATCCACCCACGCGTTCGAATTCTGCACAGAATGCCGATAAGCACGTACAAACGCTGACGGATGCCTTACGCATGGAAATGTACTGCCCCAGCGTCCTGTTTGGCGGCGGAGATTCCAGCCAACGTAGTACGTCCAGCTTCGCTTTTATGGCCATACCTTTAATAGCTCACATTAGAGACGAAAGGGCCGCCTTCACCAGTGGTTTTAGCAGACTCAACAAATACATCCTCAACATCGCTGCCGCCAAGGGTATAGGTAAGATAGACGAGAAAGCCGCTAGTATGGCGCGGGTTAAGTGTAACTGGTATCCAATGTTGCCCCGCGATACTATGGAAGAAGTCACCAGTATCATTGCTCGTGTCACTGCCAAGATTCTCTCGCCCGAAACAGCCATTGCTATGATTGGTGATGTATTGGACATTTCAGGAGAACTGGATAAAATAGAAGAAAGCGAGCGTAAGAAAGCAGAGAATTCTGTGCAGAAATCACCCTTTGCCGGGGCCACCTCTGGTCAACTCGGTGGGGTACAAGCTGCACAGTCGCTCAAAGTAGCACAAGGCAAACAGCCAGAACCAGAAGATAAAGGAGAAGAGTAATCATGCCAGAAGAAGTAACCGGACAAGGTCCCGACACCACCATTGGTGCACTTACCAATATGGATGTTGCTACCCCTACTGGACAAACGGGTGAACACGAATTGACCAAAGCAGAACTCGCTAAGGCCAGAGAGCAAATTACTCGTTTGCAAGGTACACAGGCCAGCAATGACCGCGCATTGCAAGCTTTACGTACCGAGAAAGACAAGCTCGTGGCCGAATTGGCCGAATTTCAAACCGCAGTGACAGCCCGCGATACCGACCTGGCCGCAACCCGCCAGTCACTGACGGAACTGCAAACCAAAACCGCAGAGCTGGAAACCTTAAAAGCTCAGACCGAAGCCGCACAAGCTGAAATCGAACGCTTGAAAGTGGTGGCCGAATTCAGCGCGGGCAATCCAACCATCGCGCTTTTAGCTAAGACAAATGCGTTGCCACAAACACAAACTCTTGACGAGTTTAGGGCAGCCCTAAAAACTATAAGTGATGGTATCGGTGCATCTGCTGTGACGCAAGCGACAGAATTGCTGTCAGGAGCCAAACCGACTCCCAAACCTGCCGATCAGGATGCCGATGCCCTAGAAGCCGAAGGATATGCACTGATTGCCCGCCAGAAGGATGACGAAGGTTTGAAGCTGATCAAGAAGGCTATGGCCCTGCGCGCATTGAAGGAGTAAAGCAATGCCTACTTTTACCAGTTTGGGTACTGAATATCTGGTGTCACAGACACCCTGGCCGTATACCCAGGAACGCAACCGTCCCTGGTACGAGCCATTCATGATGGCACCCTTCGTCCGCCAGACGATGTGGTACAACCTTGTACGGTACATAATTGATATGTCATCCGTCCACGCCGAGGAAGCGAACTTTACCCAGCGGCTTCAACCACCGCCCGACCCCACTGAACTCGACTTCCGTGGTATCACGTTGCCGCGTCAGTACTACGATAGCCGGAACTTCAAGGTGTCCTACAAGTCATACGGTGGTAGCGTTATGTACCACAAGTACGACAAGATGATTTACCAGTGGGCCAAGCGCAACGAAGGCAATCCCTCGATTACCAACTCTGGTATCCCGCAGCCCGATCTGGAATCCGTCATCCGTGAAGACCTGGCCGTCAACCTGACACAGACGCTTGACCTGTTGGCCCGCAATGCCTTCATCACCAACTCGGCGCTGAACCGCAGCTTTGCCAGTGACGCTACCGGTTTCCACGACATTGCCGCGACCGATCTCTTCGATCCCGAAACCGCCAAGCTCATCAAGCTGAATGCAGCCTACCAGCCCAACGAACCGTCCGGCATCTTCCCGGCAATTATCAGCCCGGCAGCTGAATATAGCCTGGTTGACCAACCGGCGACTAGCAACTATATGACCTACCGCCAAGCCGTGCAAGACGCTGCTATCCTCAACTACTACGCAGCCGAATACATGGGCGTGACCTATATGCGCAACTGGCGACAGGTGCTCTACAACGTGGGTGAAGTTCTGGCCCAGGCCAGCATCGTGCTGCCTATCGAACCCGGTGACGGCGCTCCCGATCCGGCCGCGACTCGTGTTGATGACTTCTGGGCCACCGGCTCGGACGACGCCACGCACTACATCCAGCTGTCCAACATCACCGATCCTTCTACGGCGGAAACCGGCTTCAAGGTTGGTGACATCGTCACCTTGCACCGCACGCGCCCCAGCGCCAGCACGGCCCTGGCCACCGTCAATGGTGTAGCTTGGGATCACGCGCACAACATCAATGCCCGCATCGTGGCCGTGGACTACGACACCAACCGCATCTCCATCGAAGTTCCGGTGCTCAACGAGAACTACTACACGGCAGTCGGGACTGGCTTCTATGGTTGGGTGACGAAGGCCCGGCCCGTGCACTGTGCCATCTTCTTCCAGAACGGCTTGACCGATCCGGGTGTGGCTGGCGTGGTGATGGACCCGCCCAAGTTCTACATTAATCCTCCGTCTGACGTGCGTAAGGCACGTTGGGAATTCGGGTGGGACACCTACATGGCCTACAACGTCATCAACCCCGAAGCATTTGCAGTGCATTTCCACGCTGGCCCCATCGTGCGCAAGAACACAGCCGTCGGCTTTGAACTGGTGAACCTGTAAATGAAGACCTGGGCTGCGTTTAAGTATGAGATTGGGCGCATCGTCAACGATCCACAGTTGACCAAGTTCCCTGACGATATGCTGGCGTGTGTCAACGATGCACTCCGCATGTTAGCCAGTGCTCATACCGGCGTGGCTTCAGTTTACACTATCGTTGGGGATGGGGCGACCGCAAGTTTCCCCATCCCTAACAACGCTGTTAGTTCCAGTGACATCAGCCGCATACGGGGTGTCTACGATGAAACTAACGAAGTCTGGCTCAAGGAAGCCGACATGTATCCTGGCAGCAAGGCCAAAGAGGGCTGGCTAGTCTGGCCCGATGGTACCTTACGACTCAAGCCGGTACCGGATAGCGGTGACGAATTAACCGTGCATTATGTTGCTTACTATGACGAAGTGGTAAACGATGCTTCCACCATCAATATACCGGGCTGGTCATTTGAAGCCGTAAAACTCTATACGGCGGGCCGGGTAATTCAGAGTCCTACCAGTCAGTTGACGCTACTGGCTAACTTCAGAACCAAAGTAGACTCTGGTAATCCCGAACACAACCCGTTACTGCAACTATCTAAGTACTACATCCAACAGTTCTGGGACATCTTGAATGCCAATTATGCGCCTCAGTTGGACAGGTTGGTGGTGTGATGACAACTTCACAGGCTATTACTCATGCCCTGATGATGTCACTCAAGCGACACATTGAATCTATTTGGGGCAGCGATCTCTACGACTACGAAGGCAACCAAACGCGAACGGCCTACTGCCCCGACCAATTGATTCCCACATTAAGCTATACCGACAAGGATGGCGTGGGCCGTATCTTTGGGCCGTGTCGGGTAAGTATAGGCCGCGTACAAGAAGATGTACTCAATCTAGCCAACAAGTTGGCGGTACCATCAGCGTATATCGAGATCGTCTCCAATGACTACGAAGAGATCGAATCCTGGCGACATTCGATGTACCGTAGTCAAGACCCCAGCCGCAAGATCGGGCCTGAATATCCAGTGATGGTAGGTGGCGAGCACGCTCAATCCAGACGTTTTGTAGTTAAAATGATTACCTACTTCTTGGAAAGCGATCAGAATAACGAAGAAACCAATCGACTGGGCCACGCAGCTTGCAGTTTCCTGGAAAGTATTTGTACGGCCAAGTGGGAAATGCCCAATCCCTGGGGCTGGGAACTAACCGACGAAAACGGCGAGCGGGTCAAGGACCCCTTCGGTGAGATACCGTGGGCCAGCTATGCACCGGTTAGCCATACCAGAATACGTGGTGGTCCGCCACAGGACTACATCTTTGATATTAAGGTATACGTTGAGGTGACTGGTTACAAAGAGCAGCAGTTCTAGCTACAACTAAGGGAGGCGTAGCAGCATGCAAGTATTAGGAATTTTAAGTGGTGCAGTGAATGTACCACACGCAGTGCACATTTACAGAATCACAATGCCAATTGCTTATATAGATAAGCATACTAAACACACTGGTATGTGGTTGTCGGCAAGAAGTATGGCACTCGATTTGAGCGAGAAAGAAATTGCCACCATTCTCAAATCGGATGTAATTGTACTGGGGCGTATGATCTCTGACCATCCTATTGAAGTTGGTCAGTACATTGAATTTCTGCACAGAAATGGGGCCAAGCTAGTTTACGAAACTGACGATGACTTGACCGAAGAGTATCGAGACATCAGTAATGGCGACAAGAAAACGTGTCTACCTTTCACAAAGAACATTGGTATCGATGCTTTTACAGTTACAACTCCATACCTGGCCAAGCAAATTAGTAAACACAGTTTTGGGCAGCCCGTATTTATACTACCCAACTGTATAGAAACACAGTATTGGGCAAAGGTGTGCGACAAGTATGAACGGAAGTACACCAGCACTTTTAACATTATGTTAGTTGGTACACCAACACACGGTAGCGACTGGCGCTTTGCGCACCAAGCGGCCTTACGTATACTGGACGAATACCCCCACACGCGGCTATTAGTGGGTGGTTATCAACCGGACTACATAGGCGATGACGAGCGCATTGTCCGTCTACCCTTTATGGAGTATGCGCAGTACCCAACCATGTTAGCTGAAGCAGACGTAGTGATCGCCGCAATCGATCCCGACGATCCCTTCAACCATAGCAAGAGCGCGGTAAAAGCTATGGAAGCATGGGCAGCCAAGCGCAAACTTACCAAAGGCTACGGCGGGGCCGCAGTAATAGCCACCAACAGTGTAGTGTATAAGGATACAATCCAACACAAACGCAATGGTCTATTAGTAGAAAACACAGTAGACGGTTACTACATTGCGCTCAAGGAACTTATCGACAACCAGGTGATGCGCGAGTACATACAACGTACCGGACACAATGACGTGGTACAGAGACACTCTATTCAATCCCAGTATACCAAATGGGTAAGCGCATACACACAGATTAGGAGGTTACAATGACTCAATCAGCGAGTCCAGGAATTGGTTTTGCCTTTGCTTTGCAGAGTGCGAAGGGTGCCCCGGAGACTGACAACGCCAACTTCAAGCGTATGCGGGTTATCCAGGCCATGCTCGGTTCGCAGCAAGCAATGGATCAGCTTCCACAGGAAGTGGGCGGTGGCTATCATAGCAACGCCATGTATAAGGTCTACGTGGCCGGGGTAGGTGCAGTCCGCGCCCTGGCGCGTTTGGAAGGAGATATTGGCTATCTCCTGGCCGGTGCTTTGGGCTTGCCCCAAGCATCTGGTGCTTCTGTTGCTGGTCCGGTCTACACGACCACCTTCAAGCCCGTCAATGACTACTGCGCGCACCCATGGCTGACAGCCCGTAAGTTCATCCCGAACTGCACACAAGTCAGCGACTATATGGCCGAAGAGGTCAGCGATGCCAAAGTCAGCGCAATGTCGTTCGCCATCGGCGCGGGTAGTCCGGGTATGATGGACCTGGCCCTGTTGGCTATCAACAGCGCCTTCGTGGATGCCAGTAGCGCTTCCGCGTGGCCTACCGAAATGGGTGCCTACGAAGGTACCGACAGTGTCGTGATGGCCAGTGTCACCGGTACACAAGCTTTGCTTACGGCTATTGCTGGTGTTGACCTGGGTGACGGTGTCAATACCGACTTTGGCGTACCTACTATTGGCATTCAACTCTCGATTGCCAACCGTTACTCTGGTGACGGTGTGCGGCCAGAGCTGGTAGTGGGTAAGTTGGGAATGGATGACCTGGTGCTCTTAGGCCAGACGATTTCCTTCCAGCTGACCTACAAGTGGAAGAACCCACAACTCTACAAAGCTATCTACGCTTTCCAGGGTGCGGGCAATGCCATCAGCAATACGCCGACCACCCAACCCCTGAAGACGCCGGTGACGATCACATTGCGCAGTCCGCGCTATGTGGGTACCAGCACCACCTACGAAGAACTCTCGTTCTTGCTCAACAGCTGTACGCTGGACTGCCCGCAAGGTGTGGTTCTCTCTGGTGGTAGCTTCGTCACTATGGCCGTCAACGGTATTGCCGAGATCGGTGCGACACTCCGTACACTGACATGGGTGTAACATACACCGCGTAATGTAGTATAATAGACCTAGAGGCAAGGTAAGTAACTTAATGGTAAGGGTAACGCAGGTGGGTTTGGCCTCCTTTGACACTTGCGTTACCCTACCTCTCAAAGGAGAAGAACATGTTTGGAGATTTAGAAATTCAAGTCGGAGCATCACCCAGCGATGCCAAGATCAGCGTTGATGGCAACGAGATCAAGGGTGTGCGGCGCATCGAGATCATTGCCGAGCAAGGCCGTCCCACCCAAGCCATGTTGTTTATGGTGCCGTCTCAGGCCGGTTTACACATCTCGATGTGGGACGTAAACAGCGAGACAGCTCACAAATTGGCTGAAGCTATCGCCAAGCGTTTAGGAGCGCCAGCATTCGTTGAAGAAATCTACAATGAAATCATCCATTTCAAGGGGGGCAACAATGTTACAAGCTAGTGCATTTTTACCGCAGCAGAAATGGCTATTGCCCCGTGAAGACGACGATGGCGAACCCATCACCCCCGAAATTCCTGGTGCAGAAGATGTATGGGTGCGTATCGTGCCCCCGTCCTGGGAAGACGACAACAAACGTCAGCAATACATCGCTACCTTAGCCAAGAACGAAGATGCCACCGGTCTTGAACTGGTACACTACGAACTTTGGCTCACCTACGGCGGCACCAACCTTGTAGCGTTGGTAGGTAAACGCGATCCCGAAACCAGCAGGCCGATTTGGGAACAAGACAAAGACGGCAACTGGATTCCGGTAGGTGAAGAAGTGGAGTTCGATGAAGCCGGTCGTTTAACCAAGGCAGAGTTCGACGAACGCATCTACAAGTTGCCGTCCCGTATTATCGAACTGTGGTATGGGCGGGTGTTGGAGGTAGTCCCCGCTTGGGGCGAGCGGTTTCGACGAGCGTGAGCATCTAGCCAACATCGCCGAAACGGTATACGCCTACTGTTGTTGGGAAGACGGCGAACCAGTACCAGACGGGAAAGGTGGACTGCTTGAGTTTGACCATATACCAGCTCCTTTATACTGGAAGCGTTGGTGCGACCGCTATGGTTTGCCAATTGACGGGGGTTGGGTAGACCAACCCCTGTATTTTATGAAAGAGATCGATGCCGCTCGGCGGGGCGAGCAGCGCCGTTTACAGGAACGCGAAGTAGCAAAGGAGAGCGTAACCCTGAAGGTGTTACTAGACATTCGCACTCTACTAGCACCCAGACCGGAGTAACCTATGAAGAAACCGTTTTGGCTAAACGTACCAGAAGAACCCCCGTGGGCAGAAATAGGCGCACAGTCTAATCGTCCGCTTGGCCCCAGCATCAATCCACGGACTGGGTTTATCGACGATCCACGCAACTTTGCCAGCGAAGAGGAAATGTACAACGATCCCTTTGCGGGAGCTGACGCTATTTGGCAGACCCGTGAAGCCCGTAACTTTGCTGCCAGAGCGGCTTCACAGCTAGGTATCGACATCTACCAAACCCGTAGTATGTTGGAAGAGATGTATGGGCCAACAGCCTATCACACTCAAGTAGGCGGGCAGTTTGTCTCGCGTTTTGGGCAGATAGCAGTAGGCCAAAAGCCCATGTGGCAGCAAACCTTCGATGAGCTAGCAGCCTTCACGCGCCAGCGGATGCCCGATCCCTATAATGTCGTCAGCGCCAATGTCAATCCCTTAACCGGCCAGCGCGATGTCTCGCCCGCTGATGATCCCTGGTCTTTTAGACACAGCACACCACAACGACAAACCGTCATATCTTCTGGCCAACAGATTCTATACGGACAAGAGTTAGGAACTACAGCATTCCAGAGTGGGCCAATGACGTTTGAAACAGAGTTGCTCGCTCACGTTCCGGGCTTTGCTGTTGAAGGTGGTATGGTTGAAACCGGAGCTACCGCCGGTAAGGTGGCCAAACGTTTTAAGCAACCAGCAGGTCGTGGTGGAGAACAAACCCGCTTTAAGAATCTTCCTTATCAACAACATCCGATTGCCCCTCAAGCAGGTGCAGCTGCCAGCTACAACGTTATTCCTACAGTTGCATTCCTTGGTAAAGGTTACTTTCCATCGGGCCAATCGTTTCTCGATCCAGTTATTACTGGCCCAACGGAACAACTTAAAAAGTTCTCGGTAACCTTACCGCCGGAACTTGCTGAAGATTGGGAACCCAACCTTGTTCCTGGTCAGCGCATCGAAACCCGCAGTGGTGGTGCTTTTGATCTGGGTGGTGGTATCTCTACCCAGATTTCAGCAGCGCAAGCCGTGACACCAGTGACGTGGGGCTTTACCGAAGCCTACGAAACCATGCCTACCGGTGAACAACGGCGTGTAGGCCGTAAGCTAGTGGGCCAAGCACAGGTTGAATATGGTGGTGTACACGGTATTAAAACTTTGGGTGAAAAGACTGGTGCGGCCAATGTACCTAATATGGCACAGGTGTTCAATCTTCAGTCTGAGGGCCAGCCACTTACTGGTATAGCACACATTACCGAATTAAACGAAATGGCTCAGGCATCGTATGCGTTTACGATGGAATGGACCCCAGAACAGTTCATGCAGGTTACTGGCAAAGAGCGTTGGTCAATGGGTTCTGCACAGAAGATCATTCGCCATCTCGAAGAAACAAAACAGATCAGAATGGTATCTGCCACTATGCCCATGTACCTTGGTCCGGCTGGCAGCGATGAACTCGAACCACAATTGGCCGCATTGGTCCAAGCCGGTGCTGCCACAATAGATAAAGAGAACGTTCGTATTGATGCCGGTTCACGTTTTGGCGATGTAACTATAACTGGCCCAGCCTACATAGGCCCAATGGCCAACCTACCCCGTATGAACTGGCCCTACAAGTCACAACAGGTATCGGCTGAAGAGCTAGCCAAGCTACGTAAGGTTGATCCCGAACGAGCTGCGGCCATCGAACGCTACTCTGAAAGCTACAACCAGATGACTGGCAAAATCTATGGAGCTGAACTAGCCACTTCAGGCGAAGCACCTTACTACCAAGTTGTGCAAGGTCGTGAAATAACAGATAGAGCTGCCGAGCTGGCTGTTGTAGCTCAGCAGAGGTCACAAGAAGAAGTTCCCTTCGAGCTACGTGAAGGTGTAGAGAACTACGGTTTCTCCGCACATTTGTTACGTGCAGCCAGCGAGATTTCCGGCGGAGCCGGTATCGCCATTAACCCCCAAGAATATGGACTAGAAGGCGAGAGCTTTATTATGCCCGATCCTGGTGCGTTGCTGCGTATGTATGGTGGCGGTGATGTCGAGGACCAGCTATTTGGCTTACCAAGAAGTGCGGCTAACATTCTTGAATCTCTGGGCAACATTACCATGGGAACCGGTGGCGAGAAAGAACGCGAGCGTGCCCAGTTCAACATCAACAAGTTTCGTAAACAAATGGCATTTGCTACTGGAAGTGCTGAAGCCAGGCGCAGACTACAATCCAACGTCGAACCCCGTATCGGCGGACAAATCCAGGCCGCCCAGTGGTTAGCTCCCGCCGAAGTCTTCTTGCCCGAACAACGCATGACCGAACTGTTGGGCAAAGCGTGGGGATCGCAAGATTTTGGTACAGCCGAACTAGCCAAGAAGTACAAAACACCGGAAGCAGCAGCTCGTGCTATTATGATGGGTGAAGCGCAGATGCCCGACCTATTTGCCAAGCGTATGCCCATCACCGAGCACACCCAACTGGATACACGGGTACGCGCACTAAATCTCAAGGACTTGCAATGGCGCTTGGGTAAAGACATTGGGCTAGAAGAAGCTAATCAGCTTGGTACGCTAATGGCCCCACAGGTCGCGCAGAAGCTAATGGGCGACTGGGACATCGATGTAATGGAAATCGGGCTAGGAACTGGCATAAGCGATATGAGCCAATCGTATCTCAATATGCTTATGCAAGATGCAGCCGTTTCCAACGTTGGTGGTGAACTAGACGCTATCATTGGTGATATTGAAAGCGCACCACGTACTATAGGTGAAGCCACCGAGAAAGCTATAGCCAGTATTACTAAAATGCCTATAGAAGACGTGGCCAAGGCATCCCAAGAATTTGAAGCCAACAAGGATGTGATGGGACCAGCCTTTAACTTTGGGCAACGCGCTATTGAAATGCTGATTATGGGTGGTGGTGGTTCTCCCGAACAGCTAGACGAACGGCGGCGCATCGCCAACATGGTTGAGCACGAGATGGGTGCCCCGCTGTATATGTTGGCCCAGGATGCCACAGCCTTACCACCGGAAGCTAAACGTATGATGGATATGCTCTCCTACAATGTGGAGACACAAGGTATCTACAAAAAAGGCGGCGGTGGCAAACCGGGTCGGTTGGGTATGGGTGGCTTCTTGACCAATGCTACAGTACAAGCTCTCAAGATGGGTCAGGCTTTGGGTATGAGTTCCGAAGCTGTGGCAGGTCTGTTGCTCGATCCGTCCGCCGAAGGCTTTGCCGATATAACACAAATTGTGGGCGAGGGTGGCAGACAGGCACCCGGTAAGGCTATCGCCAAGCTGACCGAGCTGGCTAGAGCACGCGGAGCTACCGGAGAAGGTATCTACCAAGATGTGATTGAGCGTAGCCCACTACTCAAACTAGGTGAGATGTACGGGCACTATAAAGCTTACGAGAAACGTGAGCGCGATCAACCGGGTTCCGGTGCTGAATATGTAAGCAAGCTTAATCCATTCCAGCGCCGTATGTTTGAAGGCGGCAAAGCTATCCGCGAGTACACCGCTGCATTGTCACGTTACGAAGGTGGTAAGCAGATACCACTGGCTGGATTTGTACAAACGATGAAGAGCCTGGTAGCGCAGGGACTAGCTACACCAGAACAGCGCGAGATATTCGAGAAGGCGATGGAAGATGTGGGTGGTGCGCCAGGCGGCAAGCCGGTTCGGTCACAAGCTCAGGTATCTACCGTAGGTGGTGTAACAGCTACAGAACGTATTGCAGAGCAGTTATTCACTGCGGTTGAAAAGGATTTAGGAGCTACAACCACAGTGGCTGAGATGGCAGCTAAAGATTTCACAGATGACACAATTAGAAGGATTACTGGTTCTGGACGTATCAAGATAACGAACAAGCCAAGCGACACTGTGGGTTCGGCTATTTATGCAGAAAGTGCTATAAATCTATCTGATGAGCTGGTTGGTTCAACCAGAAACGCGGTTGGCTTTCACGAGCTTGGTCATCATGTTGTTGGAAGAGAGGGCCCGCTAATCGACCAGCTAAAGAAAATGTACTCTGGTATAAATCTAACAGATACACAAGTAGATAAGCTATTACATGGATATGACAAATCGAAGTTAGAAAAACTTACGCTAGCCGAGAAACGTGAGCTTGCATATAACAGAGCCGCAATAGAGACCGGGGCAGATATGTTTGCTGTTGCTGTTGGCGGCAAAGATGTAGCCGGGAAAATTATCGAAGATAGATGGCAACTGTTTAATTTAGAGCAATCGGGTGCTATCGAAGAACGAACAGGTGCTTTACAAAAGCACTTACTAAATCTTATGGAGTGGGAAGAATATCCAGAAGAAACACTAAGCGTAGTCAGAGAAGCTGTTAAGAAGAAGACCGGAGTTAGGTATGGGCATACCGATCCCTGGACACACAAGAACGTGGCCGAGATGGCGTCTACACCAATTTCTGCACAGAATTTAGGGGACTTAATGACCGTCGAGCAGATCGAAGCCTTCGGTAAAACCGAAGCGGCTAATACCCCTGCAACTTCTACGCCAACCGTATCCACAATAGGGGCTGGTGGTGGAGGCCGTGGCCCCACCGGTGGTGGTGTTGTAGCAGCCGCTGCTGGTGGTGGGGGCGGTGGTAACAACGACTGGAAGAAACGCAAAGAACAGTTAGCTTACGAAATAAAACGTTTTGTATCAGGAAAGACGGTTAAACGAGTTGTAAGTTCGACTGGCGGAATTGAGGTAAAGGCCAAGTATCGTGCCGGGATGGACGAAGAAGCCGTTAAACGTATCAACATGGTAATGGACGCACCAGGCTCAGACAAAATTATCGAGTTAGCACGAAAGGTAGCAACGGGTGGTCAACCGGAAACCCGTGAAGAATATGACCTGATGACAAAGGCCAAAGCGTTAATCAACGACGTTGCCAAAGTGTCTTCTGGTGTGCAGAACATGAGTACATTCTATAGAACGTCTTTTATGGAAGCCGAACACATTGCTGCACAAATGCCGGAAGACCAACGCGCTGCCTACATGAAGGAAATAGAAGGTGTACTCGGTCCCTACTCCGAGCAAGCTATCATGGGTGCCCCGGCCCTGGCTGGTGTAGTTGGCCTTGTTGAAGAGATAGGTATAGAGGCATCCGAAACCGATCAATGGAAAGATAAGTACGATACTTCACGTCTGGGTGCCCAGCTGAGTGGTGTAGCTAGATTGTCAAAGTCAGCTCGCAACGTTGCCAAGATGGAACGTGGCTGGCAGTACGCCGATGTATTACGTGGCATGTACGAAGGCAATCTGCAATTTGGTGGCCGGGACGAAGCAGAGCAATATGCAGTTAGCCAAGGGCTATCTGACAAACAGATTGACGCAGTAGCCAGAGTAGCTGGTAAAGAAGGTCTCACCAATGCTCAACGCTACGAAGCTATGCGCGCCGATCCAGGGTTGGCACAGTATCTATCGGGAGCCAAGCAAGCTGGCAACTACGAGAAAGAGCTACAAGAAGTTACCAAGTCTCTCATCGAAGCCCGTAAGGACCTGGCGCAGAACACCAAGGGCATGTCTAAGACCGAGAAAGAAGCGCTGGATAGTATCCTGGTAGGTAAGGCTAAAACCGAGTCAAGCCGTATTCTAGGAGCTGCCTATGCCGCTGAAGGTGTTAGTGGACAGGCCCGTGTAATGGGTGGCGATGCATACAGGGGCTTCTTGAAACAAACCGACGAGCGTTTCCAACCAGATGCATTAGCTTATGGTGTTAAGTCGCTGTTCTCACCCTTTAGTCCGGCTGGTT